>Ga0070698_100003757_pt1 | contig 16689 bp, 16 predicted proteins | sample KBSK1502metaG_FD_65477 | JGI IMG/M metagenome (GOLD analysis project Ga0070698, IMG submission 65477) | Corn, switchgrass and miscanthus rhizosphere microbial communities from Kellogg Biological Station, Michigan, USA - KBS K1-50-2 metaG | ecosystem: Host-associated > Plants > Roots >...
CAGGATCGATGCGCTCGCCGGATTCGCGTAGATGAGATGCCCGTCCGCATCGATCCGCATCACCGGGTTGGGGTTGTCGTCCGGAAAGCGGTTGATCGCGCTCACCTGATCGGACGTCAGGCGAGCAGCGCCTTCATGGGGCTCATCCGCGGAGATGCGGTTCACACGGCTGGCCATCGGCGAAATCGTAGGGTGACCGTCAATCGGACGCAGCGCCCTCTCGGGTCGCGAGCCACGCAATCAGAAGGTCGGACACGAGGCGGACCGCAGTTTCGGTGCTGTGGCCGGCCGCCTGGATCGCCCCGATGACCCAGGTCGTCAGTACCGCCGATACCACCGCGACCGCGTCGGCGTCCGTCTCGAGCGGACCGAGCGCCGTCCGAACCATCGCGTCCAACTCGACGTAGTAGCGAGCCTCGGCTTCCGCCCAGGCAGGGTTGCCCGGCTCTCGCTGGGCGACCCGATACCAGGACTCGCTGCGATGAAAGAAGGCGGCGAGCTCGCTGACCAGCAGCCGTATCCGGGCGGGGATGCCCTCGACCCCGTCGAAGAGGTCGGTGGTCGGCATCCGGAGCTCCTCGAGGACCTGGCTGGTCGCCACGCTCGCGAGAGCCCTCGCCGACCCGAAGTGGTTGGCGACCGTGCCCGGCGCGACGTCGGCACGCCGTGCGACGTCCTGCATCGTCGTCGCCGACACACCCTTCTCCTCGTACACGGCAAGGGCCGCATCGACGATGCGCTTCCGCGTTTCCGCCTGCTGCGCCGCTCGCTTCCCGAGGGAGTATCTCCTTGGCAAGGCACCCTACCTAATCTATTGACTTACTAATGCACCTAATATAGGCACGCGGCCCACCCCTTGGGGATGCCAAACCATTCTGATGCGCGGCGACCAAGGAGGGTGTAGAGGCCCAGGGGCGTTCCGCCCGATGGCGTCCGCGGTGCGCGATGCGATGGTCATGCGTGCCTGCTTCAGCGGTCGTGCCGCCACGGCCTCCTGCGCTCGGAGGCTTGACAAGCCCCGCGCACGACGGCTTGGTCGCCCGCGCAACTTGTCTAGACCGGTCTTGACCGCGGCACCTACGTTTCGCATGAGCTGTCCAGGTGCTGGACGGAGTGCGGGCCGTCGAGGCGGCCAGGAGGGTCCTGATGCGCGTCATGCCGCGATCGATCGCGTGCCTTGCGGTCGTCGCCCTGCTCACGGGGGCATGCAACAGCGAGAATCCTTCCCCATCGCCGGTCAGCAGTGCGCCGAGTACTGGCCTGACCTCGTCCGCGCCCTCGGCCACCGAAGGGTCCGTGCCCGGCGGCGACATCGCTCGGAAAGACACGCTGATCCTTGGCTATGAAGGTGGCGCGGCCAGCGCGCCAGGCATCGCCAACCCATTCGTGCCAGCGTTCTTCCCGGAGGTCGCCGCTGGGCTGCATCAGATCGTCCAGGAATCCTTGTTCTATGTGAACTATGAATCGGGCGAGATCGAACCGTGGCTCGCCGAAAGCTTCACGTTCAATGCCGATGCCACCGAGCTGACGCTGAAGATCCGGGACGGCGTCCTTTGGAGCGACGGAAAGCCGTTCACCGCCGCTGATGTCGCGTTCACATTCAACCTGCTCAGGGACAACCCCGACCTCATCGAGTCCGGGGCACCGGGTGGCATCACGGGGTTGGTGGCTTCGGCGACCGCATCCGATCCCGCGACGGTTGACGTGAAGTTCAAGAGCCCGCAGCCGCGCTACGTCCTCGACCATCTCGCGGTCCAGATCTGGGGCGCCTTCACGGTCGTGCCAGAACACATCTGGAAGGACCAGGATCCGGCGACATTCCTGAACTGGGACTTGGCGAAGGGCTGGCCGGTCTTCACCGGTCCATACCGGCCGACGAACGCGACCGCGACCGAGTTCGACTTCGAGCGGCGTGACGACTGGTGGGGAGCAACGACCGGATTCCGCCCGCTACCCGCCCCCAAGAGGATCATCTTCGTCGATCAGGGCCCCGAAGATCGTCGCGTGGCACAGCTGTCGGACAGTTCGGTCGATGGCGAACCCGGACTCGGACTGGGCAACTTCCGTGTGGCCCAGGCGAACAATCCGAAGCTCATCGCGTGGCTCAATGATGCCCCCTACGCCTGGATCGATCCCTGCCCGAACATGTTCGAATTCAACACGCAATCGGCGCCATGGGACGACCCGCAGATGCGCTGGGCCGTCTCTGATGCCATCGACAAGCAGGCGCTGGCCAACGTGACCAACGAAGGCGCCGGGCTGGTGGCGAAGTGGCTCTTCCCGGATTACGGCGGGTTGACCGGCCTGCTCGATGGAGCCAGCGACGTCTTCCAGAAGTATCCATCTGACAAGGGCGGGACCCCTGAGGACCTCAAGGCATCTGCCTCGGCTATCGAGGCCAAGGGCTACAAGAAGGGCGCCGATGGGATCTACGTCGGCAGCGATGGCAAGCCATTGCAGATGCGACTCCTCATGAAGTCGCCGTCGGCCGGCGGTGTCGGCTGGGGGATCGCCACGTCTCAGCTCATCGAGAACCTCACGACAGCCGGCATCGCGGTCGTGCCCAGCCTCCTTGCGGAACAGGCGTACGACCGGGCCGCATCGATCGGTGACTTCGATGGCCGGATGTATACGATCTGCGGCAGCGTCGTCGATCCCCATGCAACGATGGCGCGGTTCACCGCTGATCACGCCCTGGCGAAAGGAACGCCGCTTCCCGGGAACCCGAATCAGCCATCGGGACGATGGAAGAATCAGGCGTACACCGACCTCGTCAACCAGATCGGCACGTTGGTTCCCGGTGACCCCAAGATCGCGACGTTGACCCACGACGCCCTGGAGATCTTCCAGAAGGAGCTTCCAGCCATCCCTCTGTATCAGCAGCTCAGGCTCGTCCCTTACAACACCACGTACTGGACGAACTGGCCGACCAAGGAGAACAATTACTTCCACCCGCCCAACTGGTGGATGTCCTTCCTCCGTGTGGTGACCGAGCTCAAGCCTGCCCAGTAGCGATCTCGGACACGCGAGACCGCCGGGCCCCCACCGGCGGTCTCGCAGTCCGAGAGAACGAGCTGAACGACGTGTCCGCCAGCTACGTATTTCGCCGCCTCACCGTCTTCGTCGTCATCGTGTGGGCGGCGGCCAGCATCAACTTCGTCATCCTTCGCCTTGCCCCAGGCGACCCCGTGGCCGGCATCCTGGTCCGGATCGAACAGCAAGGCGGCAGCGTCGTCGGCAGTGACGAGATCATCCGCTCGTACCGTGCGACATTCGGCCTCGATGAACCGTTCGTGGTCCAGTACGCAAAGTTCGTCGCCAACTTCGCTCGATTCGATTTCGGCCCCTCGCTGTCCAACTACCCGACGCCGGTCAATGCGATCATCGGTGCCGCCCTGCCATGGACGATCGGCTTGCTCACAGTTTCGACGATGATCGCCTTCGGTCTGGGCACCTTCCTGGGAGCGCTACTGGCCTGGCGCGGGACGCCGGCGATCCTGCGAACGACACTGCCCCTCCTGATGCTCGTCGCAGCGGTCCCGTACTACCTCCTTGCCATCCTATTGCTGGCCGTCTTCGCGTTCGGGCTTCACCTGTTCCCGGCTGCGGGAACGGCTCCGATCGGCGGGCTCGGCGCGACGGGTCTCACGCGCGTCGGCGAGATCCTCCGGTCGTCGTTCCTCCCGGCCGTGTCACTCATCCTTGGTGGTCTGGGCGGTTGGATGCTCGGGATGCGGGGGCTGATGGTCGGGGTCCTCGGAAGCGACTACCTCATGCTTGCTGAGGCCAAGGGTCTGAGCACTCGCCGGATCCTGTTCCGATATGCCATCCGGAACGCCATCCTGCCGCAGATCACGGTGCTCGCGCTCGCGCTCGGGTCGATCGTTTCGGGTGCCGTCCTGGTCGAGGTCATCTTCTCGTACCCGGGCCTGGGCTCGACGCTCTACCAGGCCATCCAGAACAACGACTACACCTTGATCCAGGGGATCACCTTTCTGCTCGTGGTCGCCGTCGGTGTGGCGATCTTGATCCTTGACCTGGCTTATCCGTTGCTCGATCCGCGGATCCGATATGACCAGGGGTGAGCATCCATGGACCGCCCGGCGTGGCTGGGGCGCCGCACGCCGGGTCCTGCCACGTGATTCAAGGCTCCGAACGGGCGTGGCGATCGTCGTCGGGCTGCTCGTTCTTGGATCGGTGGGCCCATCGCTGGTAGGTCCGGCCGGGCTCAGTTTGGGCGCGGCAGGTTACTCGCAGCCGCCCTCGGCGGCCCACCCGTTCGGGACGGACCCGACCGGGCGGGACGTTCTGACCTTGTTGGTCTACGGAACGATCCCGACGCTGACGATCGGTGTGCTAGCGGGCGGTATCGGAACCGGTATCGGCGTGATCCTCGGGCTCCTTTCAGGCTACGTCCGTGGCCCGGTCGACACGGTCATCAAGGGCGTCGCAGACGTCGCGGTGACGATCCCGACGCTGATGATCCTTGTCGTTCTCACCGCCCTGGTGAAGACGCAGTCCATCGCGCTGATGGCGATCATCATCGGACTCCTGGCTTGGCCGTATTCGGCCCGGGCCATCCGGGCGCAGACCCTGACGCTCCGAGAGCGTGGGTTCGTGACCATCGCTGTGCTGTCCGGCCGGAACGCCTTCGAGGTGATGTTCCTGGAGATCCTGCCGAACCTGCTGCCCTACGTGATGGCCAGCCTCGTGGGAGCCGTCTCGGGCGCGATCGTCGCCGCGGTGGGCCTCCAGCTGCTCGGTCTCGGGCCGATCACCACACCGACCATCGGCCTCATGCTGCAGTACGCATTCCAGTACGGAGCCGTGACGCGTGGCATGTGGTGGTGGTGGGGACCACCGACGCTCTTTCTGGTCCTGCTTTTTGGCGGTCTATTCCTGATCAGCGTCGCGCTGGATGCGTTCTCGAATCCGCGGCTTCGACGCGTCGAAGCCGCATGATGGTCGCTCGAGCGGCCGTCCCCCAGGCGCCGGACACCGTCGCCGAATCCGTGCTGACCGTCGAAGACCTGCGCGTGTCGTACGCGAGCCGCCTCGGCCGTGTGCTAGCCGTCGATGGGCTGAGCTTCCACGTCGCTTCGGGCGAAGTCCTGGGATTGGTGGGCGAGTCCGGCAGCGGCAAATCGACCGCGGCCATGGCCATCCTGCGCCTCCTCCGACCGCCGGGTCGGATCGAACTGGGCCGCGCCGTGGTCGAAGGGGTCGATCTCCTTGGCCTCGACGATAGCGCCCTGCGCCGGATCCGTTGGCGGAAGGTGGCGCTCATCCCGCAGGGATCGATGAATTCGCTCAATCCCGTGATGCGGGCCGGGGATCAGATCGCCGACGCGATCGCTGCCCACGAGGATCGAACTGATCGCGTGGCCCTTCGCGAGCGCGTGGATGCGTTGCTCGACTCGGTCCGGTTGGGGCGCGACGTCGCGGGGCGCTATCCGCACGAATTGAGTGGCGGTATGCGCCAGCGGGTCTGCATCGCGATGGCTACTGCGCTCGATCCGCGCCTGCTCATCGCCGATGAGCCCACGAGCGCCCTCGACGTCGTCGTCCAGCGCGCCGTGGCCGAGACCCTGCTCGACGCGACGCATCGGCTTGGCGCCTCGCTCATCCTCATCGGCCACGACCTCGCTCTTCAGGCCCAGATGGTCGACCGCGTGGCGGTCATGCGCCGCGGGCGGCTCGTCGAGATCGGGCGAGTACGGGCGATGTTCCAGCAGCCAGTCCATGCCTATACCCGCGCCTTGCTTGCGGCCGTACCTTCGATCCGGGATCCCGACGGCGCCCGTCGCTGGAGGTGGCCCGTGGAGCCAGGCGACCATCGGGCGCGCTGCTTCCTCGGCAGTTCCTGCGTCCAGGATGGGGCCACACCTGCCGAGGCCCTCCCGCTGATGCACGACATCGGAGAAGGTCACTTTGTGGCCTGTAGGTTTGGAGAGCGCGGCGACGAAACCACCCTGGTGGATCGCTCATGACAGACCGCCTCCCCGAGGCGACCGGGACGGCGCCGCTGCTCGAGCTCGATCACGTCAGGAAGTCGTTCTCGGGCGGGGCCCGGCGCCGCGATCCGGTCGTCGCCGTGGACGACGTGACGATGGACCTGCCATCGGACCGACCGATCATCGCGGCCATCGCCGGTGAGAGTGGCAGCGGCAAGTCCACGCTCGGAAACCTGGTTCTCGGCCTCCAGTCTCCCTCGGAAGGACGGCTCCGCTTTGGCGCGCGTCCGATCGACGAGCTCCTCCGGACGGAGGGTCTCGAGTTCCGTCGCCAGGTCCAGGCGATCTTCCAGGACCCGACCGACGTCTTCAATCCGTTCCACCGGGTCGACCATGTATTCGGGATGCTGGCTCGGTTCCGTCTGGCCTCGTCCGCGGAGGAGGGGAGGGAACAGGTCCGAGCCGCCCTCAGATCGGTGGGTCTCGAGCCAGACAAAACGCTGGGTCGGTATGCCCACGAGTTGAGTGGAGGACAGGCCCAGCGCCTGATGATCGCCCGGGTCCTCTTGCTCAAGCCAAGGCTGGTCGTCGCGGACGAGCCGGTGTCGATGGTGGACGCGTCATTACGGGTCGCCGTCCTCGATGCCCTGGTCGAGCTGAAGGAGACGCTGGGCGTGTCGATCCTGTACATCACCCATGATCTCGCGACTGCCTACCGGGTGAGTGATGTCATCTACATCCTCCACCGGGGTCGCATCGTCGAGCATGGAGCGACCCGGAGCGTGATCGACGCCCCGGTCGACCCGTACACGCGCCTGTTGGTCGACTCGGTCCCTGAACCGGATCCGGACGTCCGATGGGCGGGACGTCTCGACGATCAGCCGGGAGGGCTAGCGGCCGGGTCATCGGCACCTGGCGGCGATTCGGCGATGGTCCGATGAGCGAGTTGACCGAGGAAGCTGCCGGACGGGCTCGCGACGTCCTCCGCAGTTGCGTGACATCGCTGGGTTTGCGCGCCTCGGCTGGAGAGCGTGGCTACCCGGAGGTCTGGGCTCGCGATGCGATGATCTCACTCCTTGGGATCTGTGCGGACGGTATGGATGACCTGGTGCCGGCGCTTCGCGATTCGCTCGACACGTTGACCGCGAACCAGTCGGCGCTCGGCTACATCCCACTCAACGTCGGGTCCGACGGCAATCCGAGCACGGCCAACGCCGGGTCGATCGACAGCAACCTCTGGTACGTCATCGGCCATCACCTCCTCGATCGAACGTTCGACGAACGGGACCTCCTGGAGCGCCACCGCGATGCGATCGAGCGAGCGATGCTGTGGGTTCGCTACCAGGACAGCGACGACGATGGGTTGATCGAATCGCAGGAGGCGGCCGATTGGGCCGACCTCCTCGCCTATCGCGGCAAGGTGCTGTACCCGAACGTCCTGTACGCGATGGCTCTCCGCGCCTACGCGACGATGGCGGAGCGGATCGATCTTCCGGGTGCGAACTTGCACGCACAGCTCGCGGGTGTCGCGACGGCCCGACTCAACGCGATCCATTGGGTCGAGTCGGACCATGGATTGTGGTCCACCGTGACCTCGCCCGAGCTCAGCGGCGGTCATCTCGAAAGCCGCCGGCTGGTCCAGGCAACGGTCACGCAACTGTGGGGGCGACCCTTCTATCTTCCCTGGGTAGCGTTCCGTGACTTCGGCGACTGGTGCGACGTGCTGGGCAACAGCCTCGCGATCCTTGCCCGTATCGCCGATGCCCGTCGCGCCGACCGGATCCTGACGTACTTCGACGAAGTCGGGGTCGCGCGACCATATCCCGCCAAGGCCATGCACCCATCGATCGAACCCGGCCACAAGGATTGGCGGGACTACTACCGCAACGGGGATAGGAGCCTGCCCGACCAGTATCACAACGGCGGCATCTGGCCGTTCATCGGAGGCTTCCTGGTGGCGGCGCTGGTGGAATCAGGCCGCCAGGCTGAAGCAGAGGAGCATCTGGAACGACTGGCGGGCGCGCTACGGGAGAGCCATCGCGAGGCCTGGGAGTTCAATGAATGGCACCACGGCCGGACGGGTCGGCCGATGGGTGCGCCCCAGCAAGCGTGGACGGCTGCGCTCTACTTGTTCGCGTTCAGGGCGGTCGCGGATCGGGCGGTTCCGTGCCTCGACCAGATCCGGGCCGACTGACGATGGACTCGCGAGCGTCGGGTGACGCCGACCCGGCACGGGCAACCGACGACGACGGATATATCGATCCTGAGTCCCCGGCGCATCGCCGGATCTCGGACGATATCGCGGCTCGGATCGAGTCCGGGCAATACGCGACCGGTGCCAGGCTGCCGTCCGAGCCACGCCTCGCGGCAGAGTTCGGGGTCAGTCGCGGGACGCTCCGTCAGTCACTCGCCTCCCTGCGCGAGGGTGGCTATCTCGACTCGATCCCGGGGCGCGGCACGTTCGTACGCGGGGCGAGGCCGCGCGGGCTGGAGTCCCGGCGCCGGGTCGTCGGCCTGATCGTCCCTTCGGTGACGCGGCCTGCCCTGCCGGACGTGCTGATGGCGATCGAGGACGAGCTCCATCGGCGCGGTTATTCGCTGCTGGTGGGGACGAGCGGCAACACCCTGGAGCAGGAGAAGGGCCGAGTCCACCGCATCCTCGGCGAGGGCGTGAGTGGACTGATCGTCCTGCCGATCGATGGCCGACCGGACGCGCTGCTGTACCAACAGCTCCTTGACGAGGGGTTCCCGCTCGTCCTCATCGATCGTCACATTGTCGGTTTGTCGATCGACGCCGTCCTTCCCGATAACGTTGGTGGGGCGTTCGTGGCGGTCTCCCATCTGATCGAGCTCGGTCATCGGCGGATCGCGTTCATCTCGAGCAACAACCTCACGACCACATCCGTGCTCGAGCGCCTGCAGGGCTATCAGCAGGCGCTGCGCGCAAACGACATCCCGGCAGAGCCGGAGTTGCTATTCACGCGGCTTCCGGCCATCCCGCCCGCGGGCACCGATGAGGACCGGGTCATCCAGGACAACGCGCGACGGATCGCCCGGTTCCTGTCGAGCCGCCCGCTTCCGACAGCTGTCTTCGCCCTGCACGACCGGATCGCGATCAGCGTCCTCGAAGCCTCGGCAGAGTTGGGCCTTCGCGTGCCAGACGACCTCGCCATCGTCGGGTTTGACGATGACCCCCTGGCCCAGAAGTTGCGCGTCCCATTGACGACGATCGCGCAGCCCCGCGACCAGATCGGACGGACAGCCGCCCGGATGATCGCGGACCGCATCGAGGGTCGGCGCATCGAGACGGCCCGAATCGTTCTGCCGACCCAGCTCGTGATGCGCCGGTCGAGTGGCTCGCCGATCCAGCCCGTCGATGCGGTCGGCGCACCTGAGGGCGCATCAGGGCCACCGCCCATGCGGGGCGCCCGCCCCGCAGAAGAGTCCCGGCGCGGCGTTACTGGCCAGGCACCCAAGCGAGTTACCAGCAGGAACTCCGACTAGGGCAGCGATTCCGCAAAACGTCGTCGCGATCACGCGCCTGTTCCGTCAGCGGCGCCACCGTCCGGGTTTACCTCCTCCGGAGCCCAGATGGTGGCGCTGCTCCACGTGCCGGCGCAACACTGGGCGTCGTCAAGACATTCTTCCGCTAGGACTTTGCTCGATCGGGACATCAGGCCGGCCGCGCGCCACGAACCGACCGAGCCCAGGTTCCATGAGCAGCCGTCCCCCCTTCGCAACTACCGTCCCCCGCGAGACCGTCATCTCAAGACGCCCGCGAAGCTGTAGCCCTTCATAGGGAGTCCAGCCAGCGACCCCGACCATGGTCGACGCCCGGGGTACCGTCGTGCCGGCGAGGTCGACGATGGTGAAGTCCCCGTCCAACCCGACGTCGATGGCTCCCTTTCGATGTTGGAGGCCAAACATGCGAGCGGGATTGACCGCCATGAGGGCTGTGAGGCGTTCGAGCGAGAGCGAGCCTGCGGCAACGAGATCGAGCATGAGTGGCACCAGGGTTTCGTTGCCGGGGACGCCCGGCTGGCCGGCAAAGGGGTCAGCGACGTCCTTGCGTTCCCCGAGGACCGCCCCGTGGTCGGAGCCGACGACCGCGATCGCGTCGTCCAGGCGCGTGATCAGGCCAGTGCGAGCCGTCTCGTCTCGAACGGGCGGTGCGGTTGCCACCCACATGCCCCGCTCGGCCAGATCAGCGTCGTTGAAGCGCAGGTAATGCGGGCACGTCTCCGTCCACACGGGCTCACCGCGCAGCCGCGCAGCCGCCGCGAGGTCCACGACTGCAGGGAGGCTGGTATGGACGAAGTAAACGCGAGCGCCCAGCGGGCTCGCCATCGAGACGATCTCCTCTGCGGCACGGAGCTCGGCCTCGGCGGATCGCCAAGATCCAAATACGGTCCCAGGAGCGTCGGTCGAGTTCGCCAGCCCTTCGCGGTTCCGGTCCAATATCGCCTGGTCTTCTGCGTGGACCAGGGCCGTCGCCCCGAGCTGGGCGATCCGCTCCAGCACGGCCTGTCGCGCTTCGCGGGTGGTGAAGCCGCGCATCGGCACACCGGTATCGCAGGTGAAGAACTTGAAGCCCGTGGCGCCGACGTTCCATAGCTCTGCCAGATCGTCGAGGCGGTCAGGCGATACTCCGCCGTGAAGGGCGAAGTCCACGAATGACGTCCGCTCCCCCAACTCGACCTTGTCGCGAAAGCGGGCGGCGTCAAGGACCTCGGGCGGCGTAAGCGGGTGGTCGATGATCGTGGTGATCCCGCCCACTGCCGCAGACGCGGTGTCGTCGCGGAAGTCTGGCCTGGACGCGAGCCCAGGTTCCCACTGATGGGAGTGCGCATCGATGACGCCGGGCAGGACGTGTAGCCCCGCCGCGTCAAGGACATCGGCGCTACCGGCCTCCAAGTACTCCTCGACGCGCGCGATCGTGCCGTCGACGACGAGGACATCCGCGCGTCGCTGCCCGCTCGGGCTGACGATGGTTCCACCGCGGACGAGCAACGAGCGGTCAGCCATCCCGGCGACTCCGCATCGGCTCAAGGATGCGGCGAAGAAAGGTCCTGGTCCGAGGATCAGTCGGCTGCTCGAACATCATGTTCGGCGCGGAGCGCTCGACGATCAGCCCCTGGTCCATGAAGACCACCTCCTGAGCGGCTTCGCGCGCGAACTCCATCTCATGGGTCACGACCACCATCGTCATTCCGTCGTCCGCAAGCTCGCGCATGACGGTGAGGACCTCGCCAACGAGCTCTGGGTCGAGGGCGGAGGTCGCTTCGTCGAAAAGCATGAGACGCGGCTCCATCGCTAACGCTCTCGCGATCGCCACGCGCTGCTGCTGCCCACCCGACAGCTGCCCCGGGTATCGCTCGACCATGTCGCGAAGTCCGACTCGATCCAGTTGCTGGATCGCACGGGCGTCCGCCTCCTCGCGGGGCAGTCCGAGCACGGTGCGCGGTCCTTCGGACACGTTCTGCATCGCGGTCATATGGGGAAACAGGTTGAACCGCTGAAACACCATGCCCATCCGCATCCGGGTGCGGTTGAGCCGTTCCTGAACACCGCGGCTGTGGAGGGATTCGCCAGGCAGTGGCCCGACGCGCTCACCGTCGAGGAACACTTCTCCGCCATCGGGTGGCGTGAGGTAGTTCACACAACGCAGAAACGTCGTCTTACCTGATCCGCTGGGGCCGATGACGCAGACCGTTTGCGACCGCCGCACGTCGAGGTCGATCCCGCTGAGAACCTCGTGCTCGCCGAAGGCCTTGCGAAGGGCCCTGACGCGAAGGACCGGGTGATCCGGCTGCGCGGCCGCGCCGGGCGGTGTGGGGTGGGCAAGCGTCATGACGCGTAGGCCAACCGGCGCTCAAGCAACGTGCTGGCCTGCGACAGGAATGTGATCATCACCAGATAGACAGCGGCCACTGCCAGGAACGCTTCGATCGGCCGGAAGGTCACCCCCATCACTTGCTGGCCGACGCGAGTGAGTTCCGTGATCGAGATGACAGAGAGGAGCGAGGTCCCCTTGACGAGGGTCGTTGCTTCGTTCGTGACGGGTGGGATGACAACCCGGAACGCCTGTGGGAGGACGATCCGCCGCATCGCTTTCGCATGCGACATCCCGATGCTTCGGGCGGCCTCCATCTGACCGCGATCGATCGATAGCACGCCGGCGCGAACGATCTCGCCGATGTACGCACCGCTGTTCAGGCCCAGAGCAAGGATCCCGGCGACGGCGGCGTCGATCTGGATCCCCAACTGTGGGAGACCAAAGTAGATCAGCAGCACCTGGACGAGCGCAGGTGTGCCTCGGACGATATCTGTGATGAGCCGAGACGCCCAGGAGAACGTCCGACGTCGGGAGAGGCGTGCGAGGGCGAGGCAGAGCCCGATACCGATCGCGACCGTGAAGGAAGCGACCGCCAGCCAGACGGTCTGGATCGTCCCTGCCCAGAATTGGGGGAGCCGGTCCAGAACAGCGCCAAACTCGAGCCCTGTCATGCCTTGTGAATGGCCGGACCGTGGAACATCACGAGGCCGGTAGGACCATCTCCTCGCCGAACCACTTCGTCTGGAGCTCGGCAAGCTTGCCGCTCTTCTTGATCTCATCGAGGAACTTCTGGACTTCCGCGGCCAGGTCCGCATCGGGCTTTCGCGTCGCAACACCGACATAGTTGGCCGTATCAAGAACGATCGCATTGCGAAAGACGCCAGGCTTCGACTCGTTCAACGGAAGATTGTTGAGCGTCGAGCTCGTAGCGGCGTCGCACTGCTTGCTCTCGAGTGCGAGATAGGCCGTCGGGAAGTCGTCGAACGACTTGATCTCGATCTGCAGGCTCTTCTGCTGGATCAGATCCTTCGCCTGCGATTCGAAGGCAGAGTTGAGCTGCGTGCACAGCTTCTTGCCGTTGAGGTCCTCCAGCTTGTTGATCGACTGCTCGTCGGCGCGCGTGATCCATATCGCCTGGTCGGCAGCGTACGGCGACGAAAATGTCACGGCCTCTTTCCGCGCGTCGGTGATCGACATCGCAGACCAGATCAGGTCGAACTTCTTGGAATAGAGGGAGGGGATGACGCCGGCCCAGGCGGTGTCGACCGTCGAGAGATGAACCCCCAGGCTCTTGGCGAATTCCTCGGCCAGGTCGACGTCGTAGCCGACGACCTCACCATTCGCATCGATGGACTCGAAGGGTGGGTTCGCGGCGTTGACGCCGTTGAAGATGACGCCTCGCTCCTTGATCTGCGCCAGCAGCCCTTTGTCTGGAACGGCGTACTGGGGGAGCGGACTGCCATTGAGGGTATAGGTGGTCGGCGCTGCGCCCGTGCCAGAGCAAGCAACTGTCGTCAGCAAGGCGCACATGAGCGCGATCGAGCGCTTGATCATCGGTTTCCTCTCCTCCTCACCGTGGATTTGTTGTGACATTATAACAAATGTCAATTGGCACTGCTTGGCCATCTCGCGCGTGCCGAAAAAAAGGATCGACGGAACCTCATGATCGGGGGACCTCGATCACGTCCTCGACGCGTCGGCTCGGATCGCCGCGAGGACCCAGGTCGTCAGCACGGCTGATACGACCGCGACCGCGTCGGCGTCCACCGCCAGGGGACCCAGCGCCGTCCGAACCATCGCGTCGCGCCGCTCGCGTCCCGAGGGAGTAGCTCCTCGGCAAGGCACTCTCACTAATCTATTGACTTACTAATGCACCCAATATAGCATCTCGGCCGACCCGCACCCATTCGGGATGAGGAGAACCAGATGACTTGGTCCGGGCTCTATCCGCTATTGCTCGTGGTCCATGTGCTGAGCGTGTTCGCGTTCCTGGCGATCCACGGTATCTCGATGGGCGTTTGGTGGCGGGTCCGCCGCGAGCGCGAGCGGGCCAAGCTGGTGCCATGGCTCGAGCTATCGGCGGCGTCGATCGTGCCGATGGGCATCGCCGCTCTCCTCCTGATCGTCAGCGGCATCCTCGTTGGCGTCGCCGGTGGCTGGTGGTTCAACGGTCAGTGGTGGCTCTGGGTGTCGATCGGATCACTCGTCGTCATCGTGGCGGTCATGACCCCCCTGGTGTCGATCCCGATGGGCGACATCCGCCGCGGGATCGGCATCCCGAGCCAGGCCGATGCCAAGGCCGGCATCGTGCCGACACCGGTGGACGACGCCACGCTCGACCGGCTGAGGCGCGATCCGCGTCCGGCGATCGGGGGGACGATCGCGATCGTCGGGATCGTCCTGATCACGTGGCTGATGGAGACCAAGCCGTTCTGATGCCCCGCCACGGTAGGAGGCTCGCATGACCACGGCACCGCGCACCACCGCGCCCTTGGGCGGCACGGTGGAGCTGGACGGACTCTCGCGATATGCAGCCCAGGCTGCGGCCGGGTTGACCGTCGCCGGGGCCGTCTCACTCGGCGTGTTCTTCGCGATCGGCGAGCCATGGGGGACGATCAACGACTGGCTGTCCATCGGTCTCGCTGGGGCGACGGTGCCGATCGCGATCGGATTGGCCAGTCGCCAGCCGCACCGTGCGCCGCTCATCCTCGGCGCCGCCCTGGACGTCGCAGGCGTCGCGGTCTCGACCGCCTTCACCTCCATGCTGATCGCGCGTCGAATGACCTTCGAGGAGAGCCTCTCCGGCGTCCTCGGTGGACAGGCGCTCATCGGATGCTGGCTGATCCTGGTCGGCGTCGCTGCCCGGTCTGAACCGCGGACGCGGCGAACGGCGGCATTCGCTGTCGCAGGTGGTGCCGGGCTCGTGGCGACCGCGGTCGGCATCGCGACCGGCGGCATGAGCAGTCCGGTCGGCTTGGCCGGTTTCGTCGCCGGTCTGATCGGGACCGTGGGCTTCTACGCGCTCCTCGGCCGCCGCGGCGCCTACGTGTCAAGGAAATTCCGTGACGCGGTGCGGGTATGATCGGGACCGTTGAGGGATCCGGGGAGTAGGGAGGGGTCGGATGTCCAGCGAACGTGGCGTGCCGTCGTGGGTCGTGACGGCTCGAGACCTATATCTCGTCGCGATGGCGGTGTTCGTCGTGAACATCGTCATCGGCATCCTCAATGGCGCCGACGTGGTCGAATTCGACCGCAACCAGATCCTCACGCATGTGCATGCGGGCACGGTCGGATGGTTGACGCTGTCGATCGTCGCGTCGACGTTCCTGCTCTTCCGCGCCTCCGAGCGGCGATTGATGCTCACCCTCGCCGTCCTCGTCCCGATCTACGTCCTCGCCTTCTACACCGGCAACTTCGCCCTGCGAGCGATCGGCGGCGTCGCGCTCCTCATCGCGGTCGGCTGGCTCGTGTGGTGGTTGTGGCGTCAGTACCTCGCGGGTGAACGGACGCTTCCCCGGCTCGCAGTGACCCTCGGCGTGACGAGCTTCGGGTACGGGGCGCTCATCGGCGTCCTGATCCAGGTGAGCCTGGCGGCCGGGGTCACGCTGCTGCCCGGCGACACGATCGGCGCGCACGCCAGCGCGATGACCTTCGGCTACCTCGTGCTCGTGTCGATGGGCTTCATCGAGTGGCGCATCCTGGGCACGCGCGACCTTCCTCGAGCTGGGCTCGTCCAGGTCGGCGCGCTGTTCCTCGGCGGGTTGATCATCTCCGTGAGTCTTCTCGCCGGGGCGGCCCAGGCCGGCGGCGGGATCTACCTCCTGACGCAGCTGGTCGCGGTCGTCGTGTTCGTCATCCGCATCTGGCCGCGCTCGTTGCGCGTCAACTGGACCGCCGCCGATCCGATCCGGCACTTCGCGGCCTCGTCGATCTGGGTGGTGTTCGCGCTCGTCCTGTTCATGTACATCGTGTACGTCTTCATCTCGGCGGGCGCCACGAACACGGACCCTAGTGGGCCCCCGCCCGTCCCGCTCAACATCCTCATCGCCAGCGACCACTCGGCATACATCGGGATCGTCACCAACATCGTGCTGGGGCTGCTGACCGTGCTCCTCCTGCGCTCGGAGACCCGCCGCGGGTGGATCGGCCAGGTCGTGTTCTGGGGCGTCAACCTCGGCCTGCTGGTGTTCGTGATCGGGCTCATCGTCGACACCGCCGAGATCAAGCGGATCGGGGCGCCGGTCATGGGCATCACGCTGTTGGTCGCACTCGCGATCCTCGCCTACACGGCCCTCAAGGAACCGCTCGCGACCTCCGAGGCGGACCTGGATCCGGGGTCGACCGCCGGCTGATCCCTCCGCAACGTGGCGCGCGCGGCCGGCCTTGCTGCGCCGCAAGGCTGACCTGAACCTGCGGGCGTACTATCCGGCCGAAGCCGAGAATCGGACGCTTACGGCGTGTGGCTCTCCGCGCCGTGCGTTCATTCGGCAGGAGGTAGCCATGGGCATCATCGCTTGGATCGTCTTGGGTGCCATCGCCGGCTGGATCACCAACCTGATCATGGGCGGCAAGGAAGGCGTCATCGGCACGATCATCCTGGGCATCATCGGTGCGGTCGTCGGGGGCTGGCTCGCCGGCACCGTCCTGAAGGTGGCCGACGTGACGGGCATCAACATCGAGAGCATCGTCGTGTCCGTGATCGGTGCCGTCATCGTGGTGGCGATCTACCGGGCAGTGACGGGTCGGCGGCGAACCGCCATCTGAATCGTCGGCCGCGGTCCCCGGCGCGGCCTACCCGGAAGCGGGCGCCGGCGCCGTCGATTGGCGGACAACCAGCGTCGGGGCCACGATCACGTCCTCGACGCGTCGGCTCGGATCGCCGCGCTCGATCATGTCCAG
>Ga0070698_100003759_pt1 | contig 16684 bp, 13 predicted proteins | sample KBSK1502metaG_FD_65477 | JGI IMG/M metagenome (GOLD analysis project Ga0070698, IMG submission 65477) | Corn, switchgrass and miscanthus rhizosphere microbial communities from Kellogg Biological Station, Michigan, USA - KBS K1-50-2 metaG | ecosystem: Host-associated > Plants > Roots >...
TGACCGCAGCGGTGGGTGAAGACCGCCGGCGGCCCGTCCGCGCCGGCCAGGTGGCGGTCGCCCCACTGACGCAGGGTCAGGATGACCGGGTAGAGATCCTGGCCGACATCGGTCAGGTAGTACTCGAAGCGGGCCGGGTGATCGGAGTACGGCCGGCGTTCGAGGATCCCCGCGCCGACCAGGGTCCGCAGCCGGGCGGCGAGCGTGTCTCGCGGCGCGCCGGTCCTCCGGATCATCTCGTCGAACCGGCGGTTGCCGAGAAACACCTCGCGCACGGCCAGCAGGGCCCACTTCTCCCCGATGATGTCGAGCGTGCGGGCCACCGAGCACACCCGTGGCTGGGTCGGTGAAGGCGCCACGGCCTCAGCATACCTAGTGGGTCGGTTTTCTGGACGCACGGGGATCAGCGGGTGACTGGGCGACCGACGGCTTCGGGATGGCCAGCCCGGATCGATCAGCATCCGTGCGCGGCGTGGCGGTCAGCAGGCCGCCGGAGACCATGCCTGCGCCCGCCATGAACGCCGTGATCACGACCACGGCGCGGCGGAACGCGTCCACCGGGTCACCCGGAGCAGTGCGGGACAGGACCGCGATCAGGCTCGCGACGCCGAGGACGGTGCCGATCTGGCGGGCCATGTTGAGGATTCCGCTGCCGGTGCCGAAGCGGGCCGGGGCGAGTGAGGCGGTGCCCGCGCCGATGAGCGAGGGAATCGTCAGGCCGACACCCACGCCGCCGATCAGCTGGGCGGGCAGAAGATGGGTCAGGTAGGCCGACTGGGCCTGGATCTGGGTCAGCCAGTACACCTGGCCGGCGACGTTGAGAGCGCAGCCGATCACCGCCACCCGGCCAGGCCCATGCAGGCGGGCGGCCAGGCGCGGAGCGACGAATCTGGCGACCGGAAAGACTATGAAGGGACCTGGCGCAATGGCCAGGCCCGCCAGGAGCGCTGAGTAGTGCCACACCCCGGTGAGGAACTCCACGGCACTGAGCACGAACGCCCCGAAGCCGGCGTAATAGAGGATCGAGGCAGCGAAGGCGCCGCTGAACGTCCGCGAGCGCAGCAGCCCGAGCTCGATGACCGGTGAATGATGCCGCAGCGACCGCGCCACCAGGGCTGCGCCGCAGGCCGCCGACACGAGCAGCAGGCCGATGAAGCTCCGCGAGCCCCAGCCCCAGCCGGGCGCCTTGATCAGGGCCAGGGCGAGCAGCCCGACGGCGAGCGCGAGCAAGGCGGCACCGATCAGGTCCGGTCGACCCTGAGCGCGCTCATCCCTGCTCTCGGGCACTACGCGGATGGCGAGCAGCACTGCGGCCAGCCCGACCGGCAGGTTGATCCAGAACACCCATCGCCAGCTGACCTGCACCAGGCTTCCGCCGACCACGGGACCAAGCGCCGCGCCCACGGCGCCGACGCCCGTCCAGGTGCCGATGGCCTGGCCGCGGATGCTAGCGGGGACGGAGGACAGCACGAGCGACAGCGAGGCCGGCGTCATCAGGCCGGCCCCGGCCGCCTGGATGACCCGCGCGGCGATCAGCACCGCCACTCCCGGTGCCAGACCGCACAGGAGGGAACCGACGCTGAACGTCACGAGACCGGCGACGAAAACCCGGCGGCGCCCGACCCTGTCGGCCCAGCGCCCGGCCGGCACCAGCAAGGCCGCAAAGACGATCGTGTAACCGTTAAGGATCCAGGAGAGGGTGCCGAGGCTGGTTCCCGGGTACTGCCGGCCGATGTAGGGGAATGCCAGGTTGACGATGAACAGGTCGAGACTGGACATGAACACCGCGAGGGACAGGGCGACGAGCACCCACCTCACCTGAGACCCGCCCCGCGACCTCCCGAGATCCGCCATGGGCCCGCCTCCTGGTTAGTCCGGAATCTGGACCAACTCTAACGGGCGGGGTCGGGGTGCGTCCAGAAGATGGACGCACTGCTCCGGTACCCGGTCGCTGGCGGCCCAGGAACCCGCCGCGGACGGCCCTCGGAACTCCGTTTGGGCAGCCGTTCCTCCGTTCTAGGTAATGGTTCTGGATCCAATCTCGTAACTAGACGTAGCTGAGTGAGCACAGCGTGTATAACTAGAACCCACGCGGCGCACCGGGCCCGGCGAGCCGGGCCAGGGGGGCGGCGTCGCGTAGAAACAGGGGGGACCGCGAGTCGCGGAGGGGGACCCTCGTCCAGGACCGCGAGGTCCGAGATCGCCCGGCCGGGCGCGGCCGGGATGATCGCCGGACCACCGGGGGCCAAGGACGAGGATCGCGGCGAGCGGGCGGGGGATCTTCGTCCTGTGGGCGGCGCCATCCGGGAGAAGGGTGGCCTTGAACCCGGACAGCCGCCCGCAGGACGGAGAGGACGGCCAGGAGCGCGCCCAGGGGCGGCGCGCTCCTGGCTGACGCCTGCGCACAATCGATCGGTCTGCGCCGCTGGTACCATGCCGACCGCAGTCGGCTAAGGCCCGGCTTCGACTATGGCCTGGAGTACGTCATGACCCTGCCGGCCGCGCTGCCCATGGCGGCCTACCGTCCGCGGCTGACCCGATCACTGGGCGTGCACGAGCTGGCCGGGTGGCGCGTGAAGCTCATCGGCATGACCGCCTCCGGCGACCTGCCAGGTGAGCCAGTCCTGCGGGCCGCGCTGGACGCTACCGGCAGGCAGCTGCCGCAGCCCCCGGCGCACGCCCGCCCGGTCCGGCGTGGCGTTCGTCATCGCGCACCTCGGTACCGAGGCGCTGTGGGCAGACATCGGCTGGTGGGAACTCGACCTGTTGTACCAGCGGCTGCTTCGCGCCGACCTGGGCAGCACCGAACTGCGCCCGGTTCCCCCGCACGGCCCGCTGGCGTGCGTATGGGAACTGCTGGCGATCGAGCACGAGCGCAGCGCCTGGGTGGAACATGTGCTCGCCCGGCCCGGCCGCCCCGACATCGACGGCTACCTCAACGCCGCGATCGTCATCGGCCAAGCGCGCTGATCTTCCCGGCCAGGCCGAAGTCGGCCGCGGTCAGGCCACCCGCCGAGTGCGTCGACAAGGTCAGCGTCACCTTGTTCCACTGGATCGTGATGTCCGGGTGGTGGTTGGCCTGCTCGGCCAGGTAGGCCACGGCCCCGGTGAAGAGCAGGGCGTCCCGGAAGTCCGTCCGGGTAACCACCGCGACGATGCTGCTGCCCTGCCGCTCCCAGCCGGGCACGCCGCCCAGCCTGGCGGCAATCTCATCCTCGGTAAGTACTGTCATGCCTCCCGCCCTATCACACCCGCCCCGAGCGCGGCGAGGGGCCACCGGCGGACGGGGCGGGGCAGACGGGCGGAACGGGCGGTCGGGGGCCCTGGGCCTGGGTGCGTCCTCGATAGGCTTGGGCTAGCCGGAGAGCGCCGACGCTGCCGCCCAGGCTCGTGCGGGTCGCGTCTGCCGCACTCGGCGTGACCAGGTGATGGAGCGCAAATGACGGACCCGCAGGACCCGCCGCCGCGGCGCACCCCGCTGACCGGCGTGCACGAGCGCCTGGGCGCGACGCTGACCAGCTTCGCTGGATGGCAGATGCCGCTGCGGTACGGCAGCGAGACGGCGGAGCACAACGCGGTGCGCACGGCGGCCGGGCTCTTCGACCTCTCGCACATGGGCGAGATCGCGGTCACCGGCTCTGGCGCCGCGGCCGCGCTGGACTACGCGCTGGTCGGGCAGCCGTCGGCACTGGCTCCCGGCCGGGCCCGCTACACGATGATCTGCGCGCCGGACGGGGGGATACTCGACGACCTGATCGTCTACCGGCTCGCCGAGGACGAGTTCCTCGTGGTCGCGAACGCCGCCAACACCGAGGTCGTCTTCCGCGAGCTGGAAGCCCGGGCCGGAGCTGACGGCCTGGGCAGCCGGCACGCGCAGGTCACGGACCTGACCGACGACTACGCGCTGATCGCCCTCCAGGGGCCCAGCGCGGCGCGCATCCTCGCCCCGATCACCGACGCCGACCTGACCGCGGTGAAGTACTACGCCAGCTATCCCGCGACCGTGGCCGGATGCCGGCTGCTGCTGGCCCGCACCGGCTACACCGGCGAGGACGGCTTCGAGCTGTTCGCCAGGCCGCAGGACGCCAGCCCGCTCTGGGAGGCGCTCACCGCGGCGGGCGCCGCCGACGGCCTGATCCCCGCGGGCCTGGCCGCGCGGGACACGCTGCGGCTGGAGGCCGGGATGCCGCTCTACGGCAACGAGCTCGGGCCCGACGTGACCCCGTACGACGCGGGCCTGGGCCGGGTGGTGAAGCTCGGCAAGCCCGGCGGCTTCGTGGGCCGCGCGGCCCTCGCCAAGCGCGCCGAGGCCGAGCCGGAATGTGAGCTTGTCGGCCTGGCCGGCCAGACCAGGCGGATCCCGCGGCATGGGTACCCGGTGCTGTGGGACGGGGTCGCGACCGGCACGGTGACCAGCGGCGCGCCGTCCCCGACGCTCGGCCGCCCGATCGCTATGGCGTACGTTGAGGCCGACGTCGCGCGCCAGGCGCGCCAGGCCGGCGAGGAGGGCAAGCCCGGCCGGCTCGCCGTTGACATCAGGGGCAGCGCCGAGCCCGCCGTCTTGATGCCGCTTCCTTTCTACCACCGGCTCCGCCATCGGCCGGCCTGACCGGCCGGCCGCACTCACACCCACGAGGAGACTGCCACCATGACGACCGTTCCCGAGGAGCTGCAGTACACGGCCGAGCACGAGTGGACCGCGATCGAAGGGTCGGCCGCCACGGTCGGCATCACCGATCACGCCCAGAACGCGCTCGGCGACGTCGTCTACGTGTCGATCCCGGCGCCGGGGACCAAGGTGACGGCCGGCGAGCCCTGCGGCGAGGTCGAGTCCACCAAGTCGGTCAGCGACCTGTACTCCCCCGTCGACGGCGAGGTGACCGAGGTCAACCCGGAGATCGAGGAGAACCCGGGGCTGATCAACTCGGACCCGTACGGGGCAGGCTGGCTGTTCAAGGTCGCCCTGCCCGCCTCCGACGGCGAGCTGCCGCCCGGCCTGCTGTCCGCCGCCGAGTACGAGGACCTCATCAGGGACGATGCGTGACGAACCCCCTTCCGGTTGGTGACCTGGAGCGCTACAACGCGGCGACCGCACACCTCGAGCCGCCGTTCGCGGTGGTGGACCTCACGGCGATGCGCGCCAACGCCGAGGCGATGACCAGGCGGGCCGCGGGGAAGCCGATCCGGCTGGCGAGCAAGTCCGTCCGCTGCCGCGAGCTGATCGGCCAGGTGCTGCGCATGGACGGCTTCCGCGGCATGCTGGCCTTCACCCTGCCCGAGGCGCTGTGGCTGGCCTCCCGCGGCGCGTCCGACGACATCGTCGTCGCCTATCCCACCGCCGACCACACCGCACTGGCCCGGCTGGCCGGCGACCCGGCCGCCGCCGCGGCCATCACCGTGATGGTGGACTGCCTCGAGCATCTCGACATGATCGAGAAGGCGGCCGCCAGCTGGGCGGGCGGCACGGGCGGGCCGTACCCGGTCAGGGTATGCATCGACATCGACGCCGGCTACCTGGCGCTGCGCGGGCTGATGCGCGCGGGCGCGCGCCGGTCGGCGATCCGCACGCCCGCCGACGCCGCGGCCCTGGCCGACGCGATCGTGGCCCGGCCGGGACTGCGGCTGGCCGGCCTGATGGGATACGAGGCGCAGATAGCCGGGGTCGGCGACAGCCCGGAGGGCCGGCCGCTGTACGCGATGGCCGTTCGGTACATGCAGAGGAAGTCCGGCGCGGAGCTGGCCCGGCGCCGGGCCGCTATCGTGGCGGCGGTCCGGGAGATCGCCCCGCTGGAGTTCGTCAACGGCGGCGGCACCGGCTCGATCGAGAAGACCGCGACCGAGCCCGCGGTGACCGAGATCGGCGCCGGATCGGGGCTCTATCACCCGCGGCTGTTCGACGGTTACCGGGGTTTCCGTGGCCGGCCGGCGGCGCTGTTCGCGCTGCCCGTGGTGCGCAGGCCGGGGCCCGGCGTGGTCACCGCGCTCGGCGGCGGGTACCTGGCCTCGGGCGCCGGTAACCGGGCCCGGCTGCCGAGCCCCTACCTCCCGGCCGGGCTGCGCCTGGACGGCCAGGAGGGGGCCGGCGAGGTGCAGACGCCGCTGCTGGGTGCCGCGGCGGACCGCCTGCGGATCGGCGACCGCGTGTGGCTCAGGCACGCCAAGGCGGGCGAGCTGTGCGAGCGGTTCAACGAGCTGCACCTGATCGAGGGCAGCGCGGTCGTCGCGACCGCCCCCACCTACCGGGGCGAGGGCAAGAGTTTTCTATGATCATTTGAGCAGCCGCCGGCTGGTCCGCCCCCCGCATGTATGAGGCGCCCATGGCACAAGACAGCCCCGCAGGGCTGGAGGGCGGGCCTGACTCGCCCGGCGGGGTCGGGTCGCCACCGCGGGCGGCCACCAGGTCGCGCGTCGCCCGGATCGTCTTCTGGGCGCTGACCGGTCTCGCGGTGGTCCTGCTGGTCGTCAGCATCGTGATGCTGTTCGTGATAACGCGGGTGTACGCGGTGTCCACTCCCACGATGGAGAACACGGTGCCGTCGGGAGGGCGGGTCCTGCTCGCGCCCGGAACCGGGGTGCGCCGCGGCGACGTGGTCGTGCTCCGGGTCCCGGTCAGCGTCTCCGGCACCAGCACCGTCTTCGTCAAGCGGGTGATCGGCCTGCCGGGTGATCACGTGGCCTGCTGCGACTCCAGGGGCCGCGTCACCGTCAACGGCAGGCCGCTAGACGAGAGTTACCTACATCCGGGCGACCCGCCGTCGCGGTCGGGGTTCTCGGTCAGCCTCGGCCCGGGACAGATCTGGGTGATGGGTGACGGCCGCACCATCTCGGTCGACTCACGAAAGTGGGGCCCGGTCCCGATCAGCGGCGTGGTGGGCCGGGTGGTTCTCGTCAACCACGGCCTCTCGTTCACCGCGCTGCACACGCCGCGGACCTATGTCACCGAGGGCCTGGCCGCCGCGGACACGCGCTCGGACGCCTACCTGGTGCTGGCGCTGCTGATCGCCTGTTCCATCGCCGCGCTGCTGGTGCTGGCCCTCGCCGGGGTCGCCAGCCTCATGATCGGCCACCGGCGTGCCACGCGGGCCGCGATCCGCCCGCCCGGCCCGCCCTTGCCGTCCGCCGCGGTTGCTGTCCCCGCCCCGGCCACCCCCGCCCCGGTCCCCGCCCCGGCCACCGCCGCCCCGGCCACCCCCGCCCCGGCGGCTGCCGCCTCAGCCCCGACCGCCGGAGCAGGTGCCGTGGGGGATGCACCGGCCCCACCAGGTCCTCCGGAGGAGGGTCTCGCGGACGCCTAGGATCAGGGCCTGGGCGTGGCGGCCGGTGACTGCGCGCGCTGGCTCAGCGCCTTCGCTCATCGGCCGGCGTAACGGGCAGCGCCACGGCCAGCCCGGCCAGGAGCCCGCCGTCGACCCGGATGTCCTCCCCGGTGACGAAGCTCGCCCGGGGGCTGGCGAGGAAGCCGACGACCTCGGCCACCTCGGCGGGCCGCGCGACCCGGCCCAGCGGGTGCGAGCGCCCCCACTCCGCGACGGTCTGCTGTGCTCCCTGCGCGCTGCCGTCGCTGAACCGCCGGGCCGACCGGCGCAGCATGGGGGTATCGACCGAGCCCGGGCACACGGCGTTCACGCGAACGCCGTGAGCGGCCTCGTCGATCGCCAGCGAGCGGGTCATGGCGTTCAGTGCGCCCTTGCTGGCCGCGTAGGCGGTCACGCCGGCCTGGCTGGCCAGCGCCTGCACCGACGACACGATCACGATCGCGCCCCGGGCGCTCCGCCGCAGGTGCGGCAGGGCCGCGCGGATCGCGAGGAACACCCCCTTCACGTTGACCGCGAAGACGTCGTCCCAGGTCGCGTCGTCGGTGTCCGCCGCGGTCCCGTAAGCCTGCACGCCCGCGGACGTGACCAGGGTGTCCAGGGACCCGAACGCCGCCACGGTCGCGTGCACCGCCGCCGCGACCGAGGCCGGGTCGCGAACGTCGGCGGTCACGGGCACCGCCGTGTGGCCCCGGGCGGTTATCGCGCCCGCGACCGCGCGGGCCTCGTCGGCGTCCACCGAGCACACCGCGACCGACGCGCCACCGGCGGCCAGCAGCTCGGCCACCGCACGGCCGATGCCGCTCGACCCGCCGGTGACCAGCGCCGCGCTTCCCGCGTGCTCGTTCACCGGCCCGGCCCGGGCTACTTCCGGCGCCGGCCCCAGATCCTGAGGATCGCCACGCCGATCACCGCCAGGCCGACCGCGGCGGCCGCCAGGCGCACCTCGGGCCGGCTGGCCTGCTCGAGGGCGCGCTCGCGCAGCCGGCGCACGTTGCCCGCCGGGCTGACCCGCTCGGCGAGCGTGTCAATGGTCTGCGCCAGGTTCTCCCGCGTGCGCTCGATCTGCGCGACAAGCGCGTCCGGATCGCTCGCCACCGTTCCGCGCACGGCGACCGTGCCCTGGACTTCGACAGCGCTTCCCGGATCGGCCATCGCCCCGTCCCTTCTCCGCTACCGCCCGCTTGGCATGCCACAAGTTCCCGTCAGTCTCCCAGGTTGGCCCGGGACCCGCGCGGCCGGCCGGCCGATCATTATCTGGTGGCCCCCAGTTCGAAGGACCGGTGTGGCTGGAGTGGCGCGAGTGGCCGCCCGGGCGAGCCGCGCGAGCCGCGCGAGCCGAGCCGGGCGAGCCAGGCCCGCCGACGACGCGGCCCCGGGAGCAGGGCTCCCGGGGCCGCGAGATCAGCCGTGCCGCTCGGCCCTTGCTACGTGGCCAGGCGGTGCGCGGCGTGGATGAGGGACTCGCAGGCATCGATCTGCTGGCCCGCACCGTGGATCCGCTGGTCACCGAACGCGGCGGCCTCCAGCTCTCCCTTGATCAGGCCGGCGAGCCGGTCCCTGGCTACCTCGAGCGACCGCAGCACGCTGTCGACGTGCTGATAGGTCGCGTCGCCCGGGCTCGTGCTCTCGATCGCCGCGGTCGCGGCCTGCAGCGTGAACGTGCCGAACTGGCCGACGCTGGAGTTGAGCTGCTTGTAGCACGCCCCCAGCTCGGTCACGCCGTCGCTCCGGAGCGCGTGGTTCGGGTCGGTGAGAACCTGCGTGATGACCCGGCCGTCGTGCTCGTAGTCGTCCTGCAGGCCGACGAGGTACATGGTCGTCGGTCGGACGTCGGTCTCGTCGACCCAGGGCCCGCGGGTGTGCGAGCCCGGCACCGTGACCTGGCCGCTGTTCGGGCCGGCCGAGCTCGGGCCGTCGTCGGCGGCCGTGCCGTCCAGCCCGAGGTGCTTGACGCCGGGCCCGATGAGGCCGAGCCAGTTGGTGTCGATCTCGGCCGCGTAGTCGCCGTGGTCGTAAGCGAAGCCCGTGTTCTGGGTCACGCAGGATCCGCTGCACGTCGCCGGGCCCGAGCTGAGGAAGTAGTCGGGCTTGGCGAACATGGTGAACGTCGGCACCCGGGCCGGGTCGGCGCTCACCATGTGCAGGATCGACATCTCGGTGGGATCGGCCAGGTAGTTCGTGATCGGCTGCGTGGTGCCCGTGTACGGGTTGGCGTTGGTCAGCCCGGCCACGTCGTGCTCCAGCTGCCGCACCTGGGGCGCGTTGGGTCCGGGCTGGCCCTTCACGTAGAGGTAGGGCGAGCTGTCCGCGTCCACGCTGAACGGCGTGGTGTTGTTCTTCTGGGTGGCGAGCAGGCCGGTGATGTTGCCGCCGAGCTCGCCGAAGGTACCGGCCGGGTAGTTGCAGATCACGTCCGGGGTCACCGTGTTGCCGCTGACCTTCGCGCCGTCGCAGCCCGCGGGCGTGGGCTGGACGAAGCGGCCGACGTTGGCGCCGACCTCGTGGTCACCCTCGTCGGTGGTGAAGATGAACAGCGAGTTCTTCGGCGTGATCCCGTCGGCGGCCAGCCGCTTGAAGAAGATCCCGAACTGCTGGTTGTAGGCCTGCGCCTGCTCGGTGTAGCACAGCGTGCCGCTGCCCAGGGCGTCCGGCGCGTTGTTGCAGTCGGGGGTGCCGGGAAGGCCGTGGTTGCCGTGCAGGTCGGAGATGTAGCCGTACACCACGGGAACGCCCGACTCGAGCAGGTCGGCGGTGTACCCCAGGGTCTGGGCGGGGCTGATGTCACCGAATCCAGGGAAGCCCGGGTGGTTGGTGAGGAACGCGCCGTCGATCTCGTTGCCGTTCAGGTCGACGAGGTTGCCCGCCGCGTTGGTCACCTGGAAGCCGTTGTGGGTTACGTTCGGCGTGCCTGCGCCGAGCTGCGGCGCGATGTACCGGTGGCCGAACAGGGCCTGGAAGCCGTTGTAGCCGCCCGGCTCGTCCGGCAGCACATCGGCCACTGCCGTGGCCGACGGGCTGGTCTGCCCGAACTTGACCGCCTTGGCGCCGGCGCAGAACGCGTCGCCCTTGGCGCAGTGCACCGACACGCCGACGTAGTCGGCCGTCTCGGCGTCCTTGAAGTGGTCCGAGTCGCTGTTGAGCTGGTTGACCTCCGGCGAGCCGGCGCCGAACACCTTCGGGATGTCCACCGCGGTGTTCTCGAGGTCGGCGTTCGCGATCGAGACGTCGCCGACGTTGCAGCCCGTCCTGGTGTAGGCAACCCAGGGAGCCGGGGCGATCGTGTTCGGGGCCGGCGCCGGGTTGGTGGTGGCCGGCGGAGTCGTCGAGTAGACCAGGTTCGGGGCCGTGTCGTGGCCGGGACCCGGGGGCGTCGTCTCGTCGAAGACCGGGTCGGTCCAGTAGGCGAACGAGCCCGCGTGGTCGGTCGTGCCGTCGGCGTTGTAGGTGTTGTAGCTGTTGTTGCCGATCCCCAGGCCCTGGCGGTCGCCGTACAGGCCGGTGAACGTCGTCACGATGTCGTTGGCCGTGTGCGCGATCAGCGGGGTGTGGTTGTTCGACAGCAGGGTGCCGTTGCCCTCGATGAAGTGCAGCAGGTTCGGCATCAGCTGCAGGTCCGAGGGGACGTTCGGGTTGTCGCGGAAGAAGTGCGTGTTGTCGAACTGGATCGAGATGACGTGCTTGATGCCGTTGGCGAGGTGACAGCTCGACGAGTTGGCGGCCCTGGCCGCATGGCCGGCCGAGGCCAGCCCGGCGGAGGCGCTCAGCGCGACGCCGAGCGCGCTCACCAGCGCCGCGCTCCCCAGCACCGCGGTGACCTGCACGCCCCGCCGCCGTGAAGCTCTCAGGCGCCAGCGACGCCGCCCTTGTAGCTGCTCCATCCAGTCCTCCTTCTAGCGGGGGGCCGACGTCCGGCCGCGAGGCCGGACATTCCAGCCGGAGACGATAAAGGAGCTGGCCAAACTTAAGGCGACGACTCGGCAACGAAAGGACAACCTTTTCGCCCCCGGCTGCGTCTAGGGCACCTGGGAGTGCCTGGTGACGGACCGCTCCCGCTGCGCGGCTACGGCGAAGAGCAGGGCGTCGATGAGCGACAGGTACTTCACCGCGTGGTCCCTGGTCACCCGCGCCGGATCGGCGGCGGCGAAGTTCCTGAGCACCACCGCGCCGTCGACCGCGCGGACGACCGACTCGGGCACGAGCCCCTGATCCCGCGCGAAGCGGGCCACGGCGGTCGGGTCACCGGTCCCGACGGGCACCAGCTTCCCGCTCGAGCCCAGCAGCTCCCGCAGGGCCACCTCGACCGTCCCGGAGGCCTGCGCCACGGCCGACGCGGGCTCGTCCTCGGCCGCGGTCGCGAACCTGAGCAGCACCGGGATCGCCCCGGGGCCGGGCCCGCCGGCCGACACCGAGGCGGTCAGCTCGGCCTTCATCTGGCCGGCGATCCGGTCGAACTCGGCGTCGGACTGCCCGGCCCGAAGCCGGCGCAGGCCGGAAGCCAGCTGCATGAGGATGTCCACGATCGGGCGGCGCAGGCAGACCACGATCGCGACGATCGCGGCCGGCCAGACGAGCGCCCTGACGAAGTCGATCACGAACTGCATGCCGGACATACGAGTACGGTAACCGAAAATGCCGATCCCTAACGGACGGCGTCAGGGGGGATCGGTATTGGCGGCGGCCGGGTCCCCGGTTTCCCCGCCCGCCGTTTCGACGGCCTCGCTATCGCCGTCATCCGGTCCCCCGGCCAGGGCCACGAGCAGGTCATTCAGCCGGCCGACGAAAGCAGCGGGGTCGTCGATGCGCGCGCCGAGCGTGAGGACCGCCTGGTTGTAGAGCACATGGGTCCACTCGGCCAGGCGCGGATCGTCCGGATCGGAATTCAGCCGGGCCACCAGGGGGTGCCGCGGGTTGATCTCGAGCACCGGCTGGCTGGGCAGCCCGGAGCCTCTCATCCGGTGGATGAACGCGGCATCGGTTTCCGGCTCGTTCGTCACGATGCAGGCCGGGGAGGTGGTGAGACGGCTGGTCACGCGCACGTCGAAGGCCTGGCCGGCGAGGATCTCCTTCATCCGGGCGACCAGGCCTGCGTACTCGGCGGCGGCCTGCTGGCCGGCCTCCTGCTCGGCCTCGTCCGCCAGCCCGCCGAAGTCGGGGGCGCCCTGGGTGACCGACTGCAGCCGCCGGCCATCGAAATCCTGCAGGCCGGTCACGACCCAGTTGTCTACGGCGTGGCCCAGCAGCAGCACCTCGATGCCCTTCGCCCGGAACGCCTCGAGGTGCGGGCTCGACGCCGCGGCGGCCAATGTCGGGGCGAGCAGGTAGTAGATCTTCTCCTGGCCTTCCTTCATCCGGGCCACGTAATCGCCGAGCGAGACATCCTGCGCATCCTCGGTGCTAGACCGGGTGGAGTTGAAGCGCAGCAGCTTCGCGATCTCGTCGCGGTTGGCGTAATCCTCGGGTATTCCCTCCTTGAGGGTGGCGCCGAATTCCTTCCAGAACGTGACGTACTTCTCCGGCTCCTTCTCGGCCATGTCGCCGAGCAGTTTCAGCACCCGCTTGACCGCGGTCGAGCGGATGTGGTCGACCGCCCGGCTGCCCTGCAGCATCTCCCGGGAGACGTTCAGCGGCAGGTCGCCGGAGTCGATCACGCCCCGGACGAACCGGAGGTACGTCGGCAGCAGCTGCCCGGCGTCCTCCATGATGAACACCCGCCGGACGTGCAGCTTGACGCCGCGCCGCGATTCCGGTACCCAGAGGTCCCACGGGGCACGCGCCGGGATGAACAGCAGCAGCGTGTACTCGTAGGTCCCCTCGATCTTGCTGTGCACGTGCGCGAGCGGCTCGGCGATGTCACCGGTCAGGTGCTTGTAGAAGTCCTTGTAGTCCTGCTCACTGATCTCGCTCTTGGGCCGGCCCCACAGCGCCGAGGCTTTGTTGACGGTCTCCCAGTCACCCTCCTTCACCCCCGGCATCAGGATCGGCAGGCTGATGTGGTCGGAGTACTTCTGAATGATCGACCGCAGCCGGTAGTCGCTGAGCAGGTCGTCCTCGCCCTCGCGGAGATGGAGCACGACCTCGGTCCCCCGGGCGGGCCGCTCGACCGTCTCCAGGGTGTACTCGCCGGTGCCGTCGGACTCCCAGCGGACGCCGTCGGCGGCCGGCAGGCCGGCTCGCCGCGAGGTCAGCGTGACCCGGTCGGCCACGACAAACGACGAGTAGAACCCGACGCCGAACTGGCCGATGAGCGTGGCGTCCCGGCGCTGGTCGCCGGTCAGGGCGTGGAGGAACTCGCGGGTACCGGACTTGGCGATCGTGCCGATGTGCTCGATGACCTCGGCCCGGCTCATGCCGATGCCGTTGTCGCCGACCGTGATCGTTCGCGCGCCGCTGTCGAACTCCACCCGGATCTGCAGCGGCCCGGAGTCCTCGTCGAGCTCGGGCCGGCTGAAGATCTCGAACCGCAGCCGGTCGATGGCGTCGGACGCGTTCGAGATCAGCTCGCGCAGGAAGATCTCCTTGTTGCTGTAAAGCGAGTGGATCATCAGGTCAAGGATCTGGACCACCTCGGCCTGGAAACTGAACCGCTCCTGCTCCGCGTCAACGCTCATCGCTGCTGCCCACCTCCCGTCCGAAGATTAATCATCCCCGGCGCCCAGCGCGATATCGAGCGCCGCTCGACCTTGCCGGACGCCTGAGACGCACCTCACAGTCGGCTATAGCCCGTTCGCCCTATTCGTCATTACGAAACTCCTCGTCTCATAAGGTAGACCAGGAACCGAGGCTGCGGCGGCACGGGAAGCCCGCAGGCCGGGAAGAGGGCGCTCTCCTCCTTTGCGTCCTCTCCTGCGGGGGACAGGGGTCCTCGTGCCGTCGCGGCCTCCAGCCGATCCGTACGAAGGAAGCCCCGCCCGATCCGGGCGGGGTCTCTAGACCCGCTGGCAGCTCTGACCATCCACGACCGCTGAGGGCCAGCTCTGGGGTGGCCCTGGGGTACTGGATGGCGTGGCGGCACGAGTTGCTCCAACCCGCGTCTGGGAGGCAGTCGGAGAGGCGCGTGGAGGAGATCCCTCCGAGCCACGCGGGTATACCCGTGCCGCCACGACCAGAGTCACGCCAGAGGTGGGGGCGTGACCTGGATGTATGTCTACCTTACGAGACGTCAGGTATCGAAACTCAAACCCGGACAACTGCCTGAAACGTGGTTGTGACTTCGATCACTCTGCATCTTCTCGGTCAACTGGCGGAACCGGAGTCTTCTATCTTCATCTCACCGCAGTTGCAGGACTTGATCTCAAATCCTGCGAACTGGTCAATCTTCCAAACGTGTACGTGCTCTGAGGAAGGGTCTTTAGTCACTGACGCAGGCGTTTGTGCTCGTGGTCCGTCCGCTCCTGCTGCTCGATGGCTGCTGTCATGATCCCCTCTGCTGATTCGACGCCAAAGTCGCTGCCGGTGCCTCGATGGTCGCAGGCGCCCCGTTCACGAGCAAACGCCACAGTACATGACGTACGCCACAACTTCCCCTCGCGCACCTTCCGCTCGGCGTGTATCTCGTAGGAGCGGATGTGGCGCAGCGCGTCTCATGGCAGCCGTTCACCGAGTCGGAGCCACCACCTAGGATCATGGCGTGGCGGTGGACGCGGTTATCTTCGACTGGGGTGGCACGCTGACGCCCTGGCACACGATTGACCACATCGCACAGTGGCAGAGCATCTGCGCGCCGCACTACCCGGCCGCTGAGGCAGCCCAGATCGCGGAAGCCGTGAACGCGGCCGAGCGCGAGCTGTGGGAGCTGGCAGAACGCGAGCACCGCAGCGCCACCATGGGCCAGGTGTTCGAGCGAGCGGGCATTACCGCGACCGAGGCATTCCTTGCCAGCTACCTCGGCGCCTGGGAACCGCATACGCTCACTGATCCCGATGTACCCGAACTGCTCGCCTACCTGGGCGCTCGTGACATTCGCGTTGGGGTGCTGTCCAACACGATGTGGCCGAGAAGCTGGCACGAAGAGGTTTTCCGCCGCGATGGCGTACTCGAGCTGATCAGCGGCGCCGTCTACAGCAGCGAGATCGACTGGACCAAGCCGCATCCGGAGGCGTTCCGCGCCGCGATGGCCGCCGTGGGCGTCAGCGACCCGGCCGCGTGCGTGTTCGTCGGCGACCGGCCCTACGACGACGTGCACGGGGCGAAGCAGGCCGGGATGCGAGCCGTGCTGATCCCGAACAGCGATGTGCCCGCGTTCGACGGCGCCGTGCCGGACGCGGTGATCGCGCGCCTGGCCGACCTGGCGCCTCTCATCGACGCCTGGCAGTACGGGACATCCCGCCGGGCTCGATGATGTGCTCATCCGCCGGGCCAGGCTGCCGCCCGTAGCGCCCAGCGGTCGGCGTGGAAGATCACCCCGTGGTCGCATACATCAGGCGCACCCTCAGCCGTGCGATGCACGCCGCGGGCTCTCCGCTCAGGCTGCGCACCAGGACGGCGCTGCCCGCGCCGGAGACCGGAATGTATATGTCGCGCTGGCCGGCGGGCAGCACCACGTCCCTTACCGCCGTTCCGAGCTCAAGCTGCAGCGTGGTCGCGGGGCCGGAGTACGAGAGCTGGATGATCCAGGCGTAACGGAAGACGTAAGCGCTGAGCGGAATCCTCGTCGCCGCCGACCGTACCGGCCAGCATGTCGTTGAGCGTACGGGCCCGACGCTCGACGCGCCGACGTCGAGCGCCGGCCGCAGTCTCCCCCGGCTGTCGAACATCATCAGGCTCGTGATGGCCCCCTCGGGAACCGTCACGAACCGGATCCCGGCACGTTCCGGCGCGAGCGGCCCGAGGACGTGCGACGTCTGCGTTACCGAGCCCAGGAACCCGGCATCCATCACGTACCACGGAACGCTCGCCGAGAGGATCACGGTGCCAGGTCTCGCGCTAGCTAGCGCCGACCGGGCAGTGTCGATGTACGAGCGCGTCCTGGCGCTGGACGTGCTGCTGAGGTAGCTGACCCCGGACCAGATCGAGCCCACCAGGAACGCTCCGGTCAGGGCGAACGCGCCGGCCGCCAGCGGCACCGACCGCGGCCGTCTGAGGCGGTAGGGATCCTGCTCGCCGATGACAGGCCAGAACGCAAGACCGGCACAGACGGCGAGGACGGGTGCGGAGTCGGCCAGGTAATAGGTGTCGGCACCCAGCAGGCTGGCGGGAAGCTCGGTCAGCCGCGCGATCGCGACCGGTGCGAAGTCGGCCAGCAGCAGCCATCCGGCCAGGATCAGCCAGGACCGCAGCGCATGCCGCCGGTACCACAGGCTCGCGCCGACGATGAGTGCAGCCAGCACCCAGGTGACCTGGGTTAATGCGGGGGTCTCGGCCGCGAAGCC
>Ga0070698_100003760_pt1 | contig 16680 bp, 16 predicted proteins | sample KBSK1502metaG_FD_65477 | JGI IMG/M metagenome (GOLD analysis project Ga0070698, IMG submission 65477) | Corn, switchgrass and miscanthus rhizosphere microbial communities from Kellogg Biological Station, Michigan, USA - KBS K1-50-2 metaG | ecosystem: Host-associated > Plants > Roots >...
CGCGGCTGCGTCGAGCAGGGCCGTTGCGTAGGCATCACCGATCGTCGGCACGAAGTAGCGCTCGCGCACTGGATCACGCCCTGGAGCGTCTCCGTCTCCAAGGCGCTATCTACTTGCGCGCCGGGTACTCGGAGAGCTGGGCCCTCGAGGGGCTGGGCGGGCCGATGTTCGCTGCGATGATGCACCCGGGGGCACAGCGTCTCGTGTTGTTCCACGTCGTCGCATCGGGACGATGCTGGGTGTCGCGTCCCGACGGAGAGCGCTCTTGGGCGAGCGCCGGCGAGGTGATCGTCTTGCCCTACGGTGACGAGTTCCTGATGGGCGGCGTCGAAGCCGCGGCGCCGGTGCACATCACCAGCGTCGTCCCCGCGCCACCGTGGACTGAGATGCCGGTCGTTCGCCATGGCGGTGGCGGGATCGAACCGATGTTGTGTGCGGCTGTCTCTATTCAGAGGACCCGCTGTTCGAGCCGGGCCTGGCCGCGTTCCCGACGGCGTTTGTGGTCCGGCCGCCGGAAGGACCTGCCAGGAGCTGGTTCGACGCGCGCATCCTCTACGCGCTCGAGGAATCGTCGGGAGAGCCTCACGTTCGCAGATCCACCAAGCTCCCCGAGCTGTTGCTCATAGAGGCGCTCCGGTTGCATCTGGCGACGGCCCCGGCTGCGGAGCGCGGCTGGATCGTCGGTCTGCGCGATCCCGTACTCGGTCCGGCGATGGCTGCGATCCACGCGGCTCCCGAACGAAAATGGACGGTTGCCGGCCTCGCTGCGGAGGCGTCGGTCTCACGGTCGATCCTCGACGATCGATTCCGCGAGGTTCTTGGACGCTCGCCGATCCGCTATCTCAACGAGTGGCGCATGCACAGGGCGCAAGACCTGCTCGCGACCACGGACAGCACGATCGCGACGATCGCGCACAGGGTGGGATACGAAGCAGAAGAGGCGTTCAGCAGAGCCTTCAAGCGCGCCCGTGGTCGTTCCCCAGCCGCGTGGCGCGCGGCTCGGTCGAGCCAGCCCGCGATCTCGCAGACCTGACCCCGCCAGGAGCTCACCGGGTGAACAGGTCGGACTCTCCCGGACCCTCCTCTCAGTGGAATTGCTGACTACTCCCTGCGGGAGGATCGTCAATCTGCCCGATGTGTCAGTGGGTTCCCGCTTCTTATCGTCGTTTCATCAGCAGGCCCGAGCTATGGAGGACATCATGAACAGCCACCCGAATGTTGCGGTCATCGACCGGATGACCCAGGCGATCGTCGAGAACGACCGCGAAACGCTCAGCCGGATCTTCACCGACGACATGATCTTCCACGGCCGTGGTCCGATTCCGTTCGCGGGCGACCACCACGGAGTCGACGGCTTGCTGGCAGCCCTTGGCACCGTCTTCGAGCTGACTGACGGGGATGTGAAGCTCGAGCAACTGTCCTGCCTGGCTGACGACGAATGGGGGGCGGAGTGGGAACACGCCGTCTTTGGCCGCCAAGGCCGGACGTTGGAGATGAATGACTCCTTCGTCTACCGGTTCGACAACGGTCGAATCCGCGAGATGTGGTTCATCGCCGCGGGACCAGCCGACGCTGCGTCGTTCTGGGCATAGCCGTCGCATTCGCGCGACACTGAGCCCATGGGCGACGGAATCGGACGCGCACGCGATGCCTTCAACCGACAGGCCTGGCGGCGGGCGTACGACGAGTTGTCCGCAGCCGCAACCGCGGAGCCGCTCGAGGTCGATGATCTCGAGCGGCTGGCGTCCGCGGCCTATCTCGCCGGACTCAGCGACGAGAGCCGGTCCGCCTGGATCAGCGCTCACGAGAAGTGCGCCCATGTCGGCGACGTTGCGCGAGCGGTCCGGTGCGCCTTCTGGCTGGCTTTCGCGCTGTTGAACGCCGGCGACCTGGCGCGCGGAGGCGGTTGGGTCGACCGCGCGCAGCGGCTCTTGGACGACCGCAAGATCGACAGCGTCGAACGCGGCTACCTGCGCTACGCGGCCGCCCTGCGTGCCGCGTTCTCCGGCGACGTGCGCACCGGGCACGAGGGGTTTCACGCGGCGGCGGAGATCGGCGTCCTCTTCCACGATCCCGAACTCGCAGCGCTGGCACGGATCGGCGAAGGCAGGTGCCTGATCTGGCTTGATCGAGTGGACGAGGGGGTCGCCCTGCTCGACGAGGGGATGGTCGCCATCGAGGCCAACGACGTCTCGGCGATCGCGATCGGTGATGCCTACTGCACCGCCATCGAGGGCTGCACCGAACTTTTCGATGTCCGTCGCGCCCACACGTGGACCGCTGCGCTCAGCCGCTGGGTCGACAGCCAGCCAGAGCTCATGCTCTACCGAGGTCAGTGCCTGATCCATCGCGCCGAGATGCTGTACCTTCGCGGCGACTGGGACGCCGCAGCCGATCAGATCGAGGAGGCTTACCGCCGCCTGGCCGATCCGGTGGGGCAACGGTCGCGGGGCGCCGCCGCCTACCTCAAGGGCGACCTGCACCGGCTCCGTGGCCAGGATCGCGCCGCCGAGGCCGAGTTCCAATTGGCCAGCGAACTCGGTCGCGATCCGCAGCCCGGGCTCGCGCTGCTGCGCCTGGCCATGGGAAAGGTGGAGGCGGCGGCCGCCTCCATCCGGAGGGCGTATCACGAGGCCGGCGACCCCATGTCCCGCGCGAGACTGGCTGCCGGCTACGTCGAGATCATTCTCGCCAGCGGTGATGTCGCCGCTGCGCGATCTGCCGCCGAGGAACTTGGCACGGTGGCCGGCACGCTCGGACTGCCCCTGCCGACCGCGCTTCACCTGCAAGTCCTGGGCGCCGTGCTGTTGGCGGAGGATCAGCCCGAACCCGCGCTGTCTGCCCTCCGGCAAGCGCTGGCCGGTTGGCACGAGCTGGGCGCGGCCTACGACGCTGCCCGCACACGGATGCAGATCGCAGCCGCGTGCCGAGCGGTTGGCGACGACGACGGTGCCGAGATGGAGCTCGCCGGTGCCATCCCGGTCTTCGAACGCCTCAGCGCGGTCCGCGACGCAGACGCTGCCAGGGCTGGACAGCATGTGGCAACTTCGCGGCCGAGCGGTCTGACCAGCCGGGAAGAAGAAGTCCTCGTCCACATCGCCAAGGGGCTCACCAACCGTCAGATAGCCGAGCGTCTCGTCGTCAGCGAGAAGACCGTGGCAACCCACGTCGGCCACATCCTCACCAAGCTGGAACTGCCCAGCCGCGCCGCCGCCACCGCCTACGCGTACGAACACGGCCTGCAGTGAGCAGGCTCCATGCCCAGCCGGCGATGGTGGTCAGTTGACGCATTGAGCGCGCCGGAGACTCACTTCCAGCACATGGCTAGTGCGCGGACCTGCCCGGCCGAGCTGTGCGCCACAAGGCGGGGGATCGGCCGTGCGCGCGTTTGAACGCTCGGCTGAACGCCTCTTCCGCGTCGTATCCCACTCTGCGGGCGATCGCCGCGACCGTGATGTCCGTGGTGGCCAGCAGGTCCTGCGCCACGTGCATGCGCCAGTCGTTGAGATAGCGGATCGGCGAACGCCCGAGAACCTCGCGGAAGCGAGCGTCGAGCCGCGAGCGTGACACCCCGGCATGGGCAGCAAGGTCGTCAACCGTCCACCGTCGTCCCGGGGCGGCGTGGATCGCGGCCATCGCGGGTCCGAGCAGAGGATCGTGCAACCCGACGATCCAGCCGCGCTCCGCTGCGGGGGCCGTCGCGAGATGCATTCGGAGTGCCTCGGTGATGAGCAACTCGGGGAGCTTTGTCGATCTGCCAGACGGTGCGTTGCCGGACGACTCTTCCAGTGCGTAGGCGATGCTCGCGTCGAACCAGCTCCTCGCGGGGCCGTCGGCCGGGCGAACCACGAACACCGGGGGAAACGCGGCGCGGCCCGGATCGAACAGGGCGTCCTCTGAATAGAGGCATCCGCAGACCACGTCCGTACGTTCCCCGCCACCGCCATAGCGGAGGACCGGCAGCGCAGTCCACGGCGGCGGTGGGACGATGCTGGCGATGTGCACCGGTGTCGTCGCCTCGACGCCGCCCATCGTGAACTCGTCGCCGTACGGCAGGACGATCACCTCGCCGGCGCTCGCCCAGTGGCGATCGCCGCCCGGGAGCGCCACCCAGCACCGCCCCGAGGCGATGACGTGGAACAGTACGAGACGCTCCGCCCCCGGGTGCATCATCGCGGCGAAGTTCGGCCCGCCCCCTCCCTCGAAGGTCCAGCTCTCCGAGAACTCGCATCGCATGAAGATGGCGCCTTCGAGGCGGAGCCGCTCGAGGGCCTGATCGAGGGCCTCCAGGCGCCCGGCGACTTCGGTCACTGGTGCACCCCCTGCCATTTCGGTCATCTATCTGGGTTTCGCGGTCATTCCTGACCGTGCGTGTGCACTTACAGACTGGCGCCATCTCGCAATGAACGGAAGGAGCGAACGATGAAAACGGACTCGACGCCCGGGGTTGGCTTCATGAACTACGCCGGTGAGCCTCCGAAGAACTACGAGCGGTATTTCGTCCCGACCATTGGCACGGCCTGGGCTACCGCTCTTCTCGAGGTGGCTGGGCTGAGCAGCGGCGAGCGGGTGCTGGACGTCGCGTGCGGCACGGGAGTTGTGACGCGGCGTGCGTCGGAGCTCGTCGGCCCGGAAGGCAACGTGGCGGGGTTGGACGTTAACCCGGGCATGCTTGCGGTCGCCCGGTCCGCGTCCCCGACCTCGATCGAGTGGCACGAGTCCAGCGCGGAGTCCATCCCGTGTCCGGACGCTTCGTTCGATGTCGTGACGTGCTCGCTGGGGCTGCAGTTCGTGCCGGACCGATCTGCGGCCATGCGCGAGATCCAGCGCGTGCTCGCCGCCGGCGGACGTGTCGCGATCGCGACTGTCGGTCCGACCCCCCCGGTCTTCGAGATCTTGGCGCAGGCCCTCGCCCGTCACCTGAAGCCCGAGGTCGCCGCATTCGTGCGACACGTCTTCTCGCTGCACGAGCATCAGGAACTGCGTGACCTGGCGGAAGGCGCCGGTCTGCGATCGGTCTCGGTGCAGTCCAAGCCGCTGCGCGTCATGCTTCCGCCGCCGAGCGAGTTCCTGTGGCAGTACGTGCACAGCACACCGCTGGCCGGGCCGGTCGGGGAGATCGGCGACGACGAGCGTGCGGCACTCGAGCGGGACGTCACGACCGCCTGGCACACCTTCCTCGATGGCGACGCGCTCCGATTCGACGGCAATGCTGTACTGACCACTGCGCGGAAATGAACCCTCAGGTCCGATGGCACCGAACGTTGGTCGCGAGGAGGGAGATGCTCTTGACGCCGTACTTGCCCATGCAGGCTCGTGCGCGGGTGACCGCGTCAACTACGCGGGCCCGAAGAACTCGTCGACGGCGTACTGGTCGCCTTCGAGGATCCGGTGTTCGCGGATCTTGCCGTCGGACATCGTGTAGACGTCGACGGCGTCCCAGGTCAGCGTGCAGCCCTGTCGTGACGCAGTGGGTGAGACCAGGGCTACGACCTGCTCCCCGTCGGCGAGGATGGCATGGGTCTCGACGTGGAACGTGCCCTCGGTGAGTTCCATCGCCTTGCTGAGGAACCCGAGGACCTCGTCGCCGCCCCGGTAGGTACCCGACAGGGCGTTCCTACCTGGGTACTGCAGCATGCAGTCCTCGGCGTAGAAGCTCATCGCCAAGGCGACATCGCCCGACGAGAGCGCGGCGATGTGTGCGGCCAGCGCCAGCGCGTTGGGTTGGGTCATTGGTTTGTCTCCGATCGGTAGTCCGTTCCACCCGAATGCAGGACGCTGACGCCGTAGCGTTGCTCCAGTTCCGGCACCCAGTCCATGACGAAGGTCTGTCGGTATCGGTCCGCCAGCCGAGCCACCGCGTCCTGATTCGGTATCCCCGCCCCCGCTGCGAACTCGGCGCCCAGTTCATCGAAGAACCGCTCGAACCCGCCCGGCCAGATGAACTCGAGGACCCGCGCCGGCCGGTCGGTGGCGTTCCAGAACGTGTGCGGCACGCCCCGCGGCTTCAGGATGTACGCGCCCTGGCTCGCCTCGACGACCTCATCGCCGACCCGGGCACCGATCGTCCCGTCGATCACGTAGGACAGTTCGTCTTCGCCGTGATGGATGTGTGGAGGCACCAGCGCGCCGGGCAGGACCGGGTGCTCGACGACGGACACCGCGCCAGAGGTTTGCCCGGCGGAGACTTTGACCACCACACCCACGCCGCCCAACCAGACGACCGGCCCAGGCGACGGCTCGATCAAGACGGTCCGCCGCTCATCCATGTCGTCCCTTTAGTCAGTGAACAGGGTTGTATACTGACCACGATGGATCCTGATGCGACGGCCGTCAAGACGGCTAAGGATGAGAGCGCACCGCCCGCGCGGGCCGGCCGGAAGGTGACTCTGCGGGCTCGGGCGGCCCGACAGGACCAGACCCGCGAACGCATCGTCGCTGCGGCGGTCGACCTGCACGAAAGTGTCGGCCCACTGGCGACGACGATCACCGCGATCGCGGAACGGGCCGGTGTCCAGCGGCTCACCGTGTACCGGCACTTCCCCACGGAGGAGGATTTGTTCACGGCATGCACCTACCACCACTTCGGCCTTCACCCGCCGCCCGACCTCACGGCGTGGGAGACCATCGCTGATCCGATGCAGCGTGCCGAGACCGGGCTAGGCGACTTGTACCGGTACTGGGCCGACATCGAGACCATGGCGGCAAGTGTCCTGCGCGACCACGAGATCGCACCGGAGCGGGTCGGGGCAGGCTTGATCGCGTTCATGAACGCCGCCGCGGACCTGCTCACCGCGCCGTGGCGTTCCACGGGCGACCGGCGCGTGGTCCGTGGCGTCATCGGCCACCTCGTCCACTTCCGGACCTGGCAAACCCTAGTGCCAGGTCAAGGGCTCCATCCCGACGAAGCAGTCGCAGCATCACTCGCGATGATCACGCACGCGACCCGACTCGACGCCCACCCGGGCAACGCGCGGTAGCCAGCCCGGACCCCGAACCGGACACGAGCCGGCCATGCGCACCGCCGCTTGGATCAGCCCGAACCCGCCCTGTCCGCCCTACGGCAAGCGCTGGCCGGTTGGCAGGAACTGGGCGCGGTCAACGAGCCCGCCCGCACCCGGAAGCCGATCGCAGCCGCGTGCCGAGCGGTTGGCGACGACGACGGTGCCGGGCTGGAGCTCGCCGGTGCCATCCCGGTCTTCGATCGCCTCAACGCGGTCCGCGACGCAGCCGCTGCCAGGGCGGGGCTGCACCTCGCGGCCCGGCCGTCCAGCGGTCTGACCAGCCGCGAGGAGGAAGTCCTGGCCCACATCGCCAAGGGGCTCACCAACCGTCAGATCGCCGAGCGTCTCGTCGTCAGCGAGAAGACCGTGGTAACCCACCTCGGCCACATCCTCACGAAGCTGGGCCTGCCCAGCCGCGCCGCCGCCACCGCCTACGCGTACGAGCACGGGCTGCAGCGACCTAACGCCAGACGCGGCGGGCAATACCTGGTCGTCCCTGCGGACCGATGCGCGGCGTCAGACGTTGACGGTGACCTGGAGGAACGTGGCCGGGACAGCGGTCCTGTCTGCGGCCGAGCTCGTGTTCTGACTGGTGAAGAGGTCCTCCAGCTCCTTCTGGAGCTGCTCGGTCAGGTCGTTGGCCGCTGCCGCAGCGAATGCGTTCATGGTGGGGCCGTAGTAGTCGCGGAACACGGCAAGCAGCTCCGTCGGCGGTGCCGGGTACTCGAAGGTGTAGGTCTCGCGCGAGAAGCTGATCTGGTCGGCCGTGATGCCGGCCTGGCCGAACCGTTCGATCACGTTCTCCTCGACTCCCCACGTCACCGGGCTGATGAAGCCCTCCGGCGGAGGCGGAGAGTAGGAGCCGGAGATCTTGAGGAGCTGGGCGACCAGCGTCGGGTCGCCCGGGATCCAGTTGCCCATGACGATGCGTCCGCCCGGCCGGGTCACCCGCACCATCTCCCTGGCCACGTCGAACGGGCGCGGGGCGAACATCGCTCCGAAGATGCTCACGACGAGGTCGAACGTGTCGTCGGCGAGGTCGTCGAGGTGTGAGGCGTCGCCTTCCTGGAAGCGACAGTTCGGCAAGCCCTCGGATTCGGCGCGGCGAGTGCCGGCCGCCACGAGGTTATCGGCGATGTCGACGCCCAGGACGTCTGCGCCGAGCCGGGCCTCAGGAATCGCCGTGGTGCCGTCACCACAGCCGAGATCGAGGACTTTCAGTCCCGGGGTGATGCCCAGACCGGAGACCAGTGCCTCGCCGCTGGTGCGCATGGTCTCGGCGACCTGGGTGAAGTCGCCCTTCTCCCAGAGTGCCTTGTTGGGGTTCGCTGTCTGTGTCATCTCTGCCTCCTCGGCATATTCAAGAATTCCCTTGAGTAAGGTGTAAGCCACAGCGGCGAGGCTTGTCAAGAGTTTTCTTGAATAGAGGGAGGCGTGCGCCTCGGTCCCCGGCGACTGGCAGAGGCCGGTGATGACGGGCCGCTCGGCGTGATGCCGAGCGGCCCGCGTCACCGTCCGACCAAGGTCACCTGATGACCGGGCTGGCGACGTCTTGGCTGGGCACCGTGCCGTCGATCTGGTAGCAACCATCGGCGTTACCGGGTGTCCCCGAGTCGGGCCCGTGGTGCGCCGACTCGAGTCCATACGCAGCGGGGTCCCCGCCGCATTCGACGCCGTTGACGAACGGGCCGTGCAGAGCGCCGTTGGCCATGACCTGGCCGTCGCCCTGATGGGCGACGGAGACCACGTGCTCGTGTGCGGACGCGATACCGGCACCTCCGAAGAGAGAGATGGCGACCGTGGCGGTGATGACCGAGATGCGTGCAGCTGTGCGATTCATGGTGACCTCCTGCGACCTTCACCGGCTAGTCCGGTGATACCTCTCGAAAGTAGGTACGAGGTCACCCGCGGATCATCGGGGAACTCCCTCACCCTCGCGCCGGCGATTCCACGCGGAGGCGAGCTCGGTGCGGTTGCGGCTTCCGAGCTTCGTCAGCACGTGCGAGACATGTCGCTCGACGGTCTTGCGGGAAAGGAACAGTCGGAGCGCGATCTCCGGGTTGGTCAGTCCTTCTGCCACCAGGTCGGCCACCGCGCGCTCGCGGTCGGTCAGCTCTCCGCCGGTGTCCGCGACCCGACGCCACGGCCGGGAGCCGAGTGCACGCATCTCCCGGGTGGCGACGGACACGAAGTTCGTGGCGCCTGCACAGGCACTTTCTTCAGAGAACTGCGCCAGGAGCACGAGCGCGGCGTCCGGATCGACCCCGGCCAGCACACGTGCGTGGTCGTTCAGCAGGTTCAGGTGCGCCAGGTGCTGACCGACCCGGAGCAGGTCGGCATGCATGGACTCCGCCAGAGCTGTCGATCCATCGATGTCTCCCTCCGCAGCAAGGACCAGCAGCCGTAGGGCACCCACCCAGCGATGAACGTCGGCCGGAGCATCGGGGCGGTTCCACGTCGACAGCAGCTCGCGGCCGGCCGAGGCGTCCCCCGCCACCACCCGGAGGCGCGCGACGGCAAGATGCATCTGTTCGCCGCAGCGCGGGCAGCCCACTTCGTCGGCGGCGGCGACCGCCTGGTCGATGAGGGCCCGCACGTGCGGGTCGTCGGGCCCGGCAAGCCTGGCCCATCGCTCTGCGGTATTGGCCGCATGGGTGATCACTGAGTGAGGCATCAGCTCCTTGGGGCCCTCGGCAAGCACACTGATGGCCGTCCCCCAGTCACCCCGGATCGTCTCCAGCTCGAGCAGAGCCGAGCGCGCCGTCCACACATTGAGGCCGACGGCGAGCCGCCGGCTCTGGTGGCTGGTCCGGTCGAGCAGTTGTGCCAAGGGCTCGGCCACGGCTTCAGCCTCCGCGAAGCGGGCCTGATCGATCAATGCGTACATGAGGTGCGCACCCATCTCCATCTGCCGGGCCGGGCTCGCGGCCTGGACGGCCCGGCGCCAGTGCGGCTCCACGAGCTCATGCAACCGGATGTTGTCGCCACCCAAGGAGGCGGCGGTGATGCGGTACAGGTCAGCGGTGTAGAGCAGTCCGTCGTCATCGCCGGCCAGCAACTCGATCTGGCGGGCGCGGGACACGAGCGCGACGGCGTCTCCACGCACCATGGCGTCGTCGGCCTGGGCGCCGAGTACCGCAACCCTCGTGGACGCGGAGACGTCTCCAGCCAGGCGTGCCTGCGCCCTCTGCGTGCACGACGAGGCCTCCTCGAACTCGTTGCGGAGCCAGCGATGGATGTCAGACTCGAGCACGTCGAGCCGGGCCGCCGTCTCGGAGTCCCGGCAGAGCGACCATGCTCGTCGTACCCAGTCCAGTGCGACCGAGGCGTCGCCCAGCTCGAAGGCGGCACGACCGGCAGCCGAGGCCGCACGCAGCTGCGTGTCCGCCGGACACGGTGCGTCGGCGACCCGACGCCACAGGGACAGCGCCTGCATCGACTCGCCGACGTCTGTTGCCATCTCGGCGAGCTGGGTGAGCAGAGTGAGCTCAGGGTGGCTGTTGGACGCCGTCACCAGCTCGACGAGGCCAACAACGCCGTCCGGGCCGAGCCAGCCGCGACGCGGCGAGCAGGCCACCCGAGCTGCCAGGTCGGCAATCTCCATTCCCGCTGCCCGCCGGTGGTGCAGCGCGGCGAGGAGCACCGCCGGTTCGTCATCACGCTCCAGCCAGGTGGCCGCCGCGGCATGCAGCGCCCGGACACGCGATCCGGTCAGCCCGGCGAGGACTGCCTCACGCATCAGGTCGTGCGCGACGAGAACCCGGCCGTCCTGCCGCACAACCAGCCCCTCGCCGGACAGCTCGTCGAGCGAGCTGTCGGCAGCGGCCATCCCGGTGAGGTGCGGAACATCGCGTAGGGGAACGGGTACGCCGACGACGGCGAGCTGCTCGAGCAGGCCGACGGCGTCCTGCGAGCAGCGGGAGAGACGGAGACCGACATTTCGCTCCGCAGCGGCGTCGCCGCCGGCGGCCATGAGCGTCATCCAGAAGGGTGACCCGTCCGCGGCCTGCCACACGTTCTCCGCTGCCCTCCTCGACAGATGTGACGCGACCCGGCGCACCAGGCAGACACCGTCCTCCCGGCCGAGTCCACGCAGTTCGAGGACGCTGACCGGCAGCCGGGCGATGCTGGTCCGCAGCGACTCCGGCAGCGGAGCGCCACCGGCCGAGCTTCGACTCGCCAGGACGACAGTCAGCCGGAGTCCCTCCTCATGTGCCGACCTGACCAGGAAGTGCACGAGCGCTGACGTCGCCGGGTCCAGCCACTGCTCGTCGTCCACGAGCAGAGCTGAGCCCGGGAGCCGGGACAAGGCCCCGTAGGCAGCCTCGAAGAGTTGCGCGGCACCCTCGCTGCTGTGCTCCAACGCACTGGCGAGCCGAGGTTCGTCGGCTGCCAGGGTCCTCAGCAGCGGGAGCGCTGCGAGGAGGGTCGCTGCCTGCTCGGGCTGGAACCCCCGCACGCGCAGCACCGTGCGGCCCGCCGCCATCCGCTCGGCCTCGGCGAGCAGGCTCGACTTGCCGCTGCCGGGCTCTCCGGTGATGAGCACCGCGCGGACGTCGTTGGCAGCCAGGGCTTCAGCCAGAACCCCGAGCTCCAGGTCACGCCCGACAATGGGCGGCATCTGACCACGGTACTCGCGCCGCCGGTTCCGTTTGCGGTTTCGGTTGACGAGGCCACCGCGTGGCTCAGGCCCCTCGCTCCACCGGCAGGCGAGCGGACGCCCATTCGGGGAACCCGTCTTCCAACCGCGCGGCATCACGGCCGGATTCGGCGAGGACTCGCACCGCTTCGTCGGCGTACACGCAGTAGGAGCCTCGGCAGTAGGCGACCACGTAGGCGCCACTGTCGATGTCCTGCAGCCGGGCACGCAGGTCGCCGATCGGCACGGAGACCGCGCCCCGGATGTGGCCGGCGTCGTACTCGGCGGGCGGCCTCACATCGAGCACGACGACATCGCCGGCACGGAGGCGTTCCCGGAGCTGGTCCCTCGTCATGGTGTCGAGTCCCGAACGGTCGCCGACGTACGCCGTGGCCAGCTGCTCGAGGCCCTCTACGTGCTCCTCGGCAACCCGTCGCATCGTCCGCCACAGCGTGGACACGAGCGGGCTCGAGAGTTCGTAGAAGATGCGGGTGCCGTCGCGACGAGTGCGGACCAAACCCGCACGGAGGAGCCGCTGCAGGTGCTGGGAGGTGTTCGCGACGGTCTGGTCGATCTCCAGCGCGAGGTCTTCCACGGATCGCTCGCCTTGCGCGAGTACGTCGATCAGCTCGGCGCGGCGCCCGTTCGCCAGCGCTTTCGCGGACTCGGCCAGCGCGTCGAACAGCGCCGCCTTGGCTGCGTGATCCGCCACGGTTTGCACCTCCCCGAGGATACTCAAGAGTTTTCTTGACAATACCCTATCGGCGGGTGTCTTATTCAAGCATTCCTTTGAATAAGTGGGAGGTGCGTGGCCGATGACCAGCACATTCGATGTCCAGGCCCTCGAACTGAAGGTGAAGGACATGTACCGCATGGTGGCTCAGGAGCCGCAGGGCCACTTCCACTTCGAGCTGGGGCGTGAGCTCGCGTTGCGCCTCGGGTACGACGCTGTCCGACTGGCCGCCGTCCCCTCCCCCGCCGTGGACTCCTTCGCCGGCGTCGGACACTTCTTCGACCTGGCCGAGCTGAAGCCCGGCGAACGTGTTGTGGACCTCGGCAGCGGCTCAGGCATGGACGCCTTCTACGCCGCCGGGCTCGTGGGGACCACCGGTCGGGTCACCGGCATCGACTTCACCGCGGAGCAGCTGGCCAAGGCACGGGGCCTCGCGAAGGACACCGGCACCACGCAGGTCGAGTTCCGAGAGGGACGGATCGAGCAGCTGCCCCTCCCCGACGCCGTCATCGACTGCGTGATCTCCAACGGCGTGATCAACCTGGTTCCGGACAAGCCGGCAGTGTTCGCCGAAGCCGCCCGTGTTCTCAGGCCGGGTGGACGTCTCGCGATCGCCGACATCGTCACCGAGGAGCCGCTCACCGAGGCGATCGTCTGCAACGTCGACCTGTGGGCCTCCTGCATCGGCGGGGCTCCCCAGCAGGAGAGCTACCTGACAGCGATCGAGGACGCGGGGCTCGTCATCCGCGAGGTCCGGACCAACCCCTACGAGTTCCTGTCCGATCAAGCCCGTGGCGCGAGTCGCCGGTACGGCGTCAAGAGCATCTCGCTCGTCGCCATCAAACCCGAGGATGACCGGTGACCGCACACACACAACGGGACCAGATCGCCACGTCGACGCCCCACGCCACCGCAACGCCCCACGGCGTACGCATCGACGTCCACGAGCTGTCCCATCAGGTCCGCGTCCGCAACCGAAGTGATCTGAACCTTCTCGACTCCGTGTCGTTCTCAGTCTCGGCCGGTGAGCTCGTCGCGATCGTCGGTCCCAGCGGCGCCGGCAAGACAACCCTGCTGGAGGCCGTCGCCGGCATCGCGCCAGCAAGTTCGGGGTCGGTCCTCTTCGACGGCGTCGACGTGTACGCCAATCTGGGGACCTTCCGCAGCGTGCTCGGCTATGTGCCCCAGGACGACATCATCCATGCCGACCTCCCCCTCGCACGGACGCTCCGCTACGCGGCGCGGCTGCGCCTCCCGTCGTCGACGGCCGCAGCCACAGTCGACAGCGCGGTCCGCGACGCGCTCGAGGCCGTGGGCCTGACTGATCACGCGGACGTCAGGGTCGGCTCCCTCAGTGGCGGGCAGCGCAAGCGGGCCAGCATCGCCGTCGAGCTGCTGACCGATCCGCACGTCTTCTTCCTCGACGAGCCGACCTCGGGCCTCGACCCGGTCACCAGCGTCGAGCTGGTCGCCCGACTACGCCAGCTCGCCGACCGCCTGGCGACGGTCGTGTTCACCACGCACTCGGTCGACGATCTCGCCGCGTGCGATCGCATCGTGTTCATGAGGCGAGGCGGGCGAATCGGCTTCGTCGGGACCGTCGATGAAGCGCTCGAGCGATTCGAGGTCGATTCGGTCCCGGAGCTCTACCGCCGTCTGACCGATCCAGAGGGGCCCTCGCACACGGCGGGCACTGCCCAGGACGAACCGGCACCCGCCGCTTCGGCCCGAGACACGGTCAGGCGACCTGCAGCGAGCGCGCTCACCCAGTGGGGTGTCCTCACCCGCCGGACGCTGGAGACCCTCGTGCGCAACCGCTTGACCGTAGCGATCCTGCTCGGGTCACCGGCCATGGTCATCGGGATGTTCGCCATCCTGTTCCGGCCCGGCGCCTTCGACTTCCAGGACCCGAGCCCGAGCTCGATGGTGATGGTCGGCTTCTGGGTCGTCTTCGCTGCCTTCTTCTTCGGCCTCACCTACGGACTGCTGCAGATCTGCACCGAGCGGACCATCCTGCGCCGCGAGCAACTCGTCGGCCTTCGTCCCGCCGCCTACGTCGCCTCGAAGGTGACCGTCCTCCTGCCGTTCCTCCTGCTCGTGATCGTCGGGATGCTGGGCGTGCTGCGGCTGATGGACCGCCTGCCCGCTCGCGCCTTCTCGACGTACACCTCCATGGGGGTCAGCCTGCTGCTGTGCTCGGTCGCGGCCCTGGGGCTCGGCCTGCTCACCTCGGCCACAGTGGGCAACGTCGCCCAGGCGACCCTGGCCCTGCCCATGCTGTGCTTCCCCGCAGTGTTGTTCTCCGGCGCCATCCTGCCGGTGCACCTGATGGCGGGACCCGGCGCAGCACTCAGCGTGGTCATCCCGTCGCGCTGGACCTTCGAAGCCATCGGGCACGACCTCGGGGCGCGACACATCCTCGCCGACGGCGGCTCCCCACTCGGACCTCCGCTACTCGAGTCGTACGGCGATGCGGGCACCCAGTCCGTCGGCACCTACTGGCTGATCCTCGGAGTGTTCACCGTTGTCTTCCTGGTCGGCACGTGGGTTGTGATCGTGCGCGGCGCCCGCAGGTCGGCCCGATGACAGGTGAGGCGGATCGTCACTGTGAGACACCTGAGCATGGTGTAGTTGGCCATGAGTGAGCTGGCCCTGCATGCCGTGGTCGACGTCGGTCTGGGCAACAGCTCCTACCTGCTGGACCTCGGCGACGGCTCCGCGCTCGCGGTCGACGCCTCGCGTGACCTGCGTGCCCTCGACGAAGCAGCCGACCAGGCGCGCTTGCGGATCCGCTTCGCCGCCGACACCCACCTGCACGCCGACTTCGTCACCGGCGCCACCGAGCTGGCCCGGCGCGACGACGCGATGGTGCTCGCCTCTGCCGCGGGCGGCCGGAGCTACCCGCACCGAGCACTCCGAGATGGCGACGAGGTCGACCTCGGCGGGCTGACCCTGCGGGTAGTCGCGACCCCGGGGCACACCGACGAGCACGTCGCCTTCGAGATCGTCGAGGAGGGTCGCACCCTCGGCCTGTTCACCGGCGGGTCGCTCATCGTCGGGTCGGCCGCCCGCACCGACCTGGTCGACCCCGAGCGCACCGACGAGCTCGCCCGGGCCCAGTACGGCTCGCTGCAGCGCCTCGCCTCGTACGACGACGATGTCGCCGTGTGGCCCACCCACGGCGCCGGTTCCTTCTGCTCGGCTCCAGCGGGCAGCGAGCGTACCTCGACGATGGGGGCCGAGCGCTCGCGGAACCAGCTGCTCCGTGCGCCGGACGAGGACACCTTCGTCCGACTGCTCGTGGGCTCACTCGGCGCTTACCCGCGGTACTTCCGGCGCCTCACGGAGGTGAATCGCCGCGGCCCGGCCGCGGTCGACCGAGACGACGTACCGGGATTGACTCCGGCCGCCGTGATGCGGGCCATGGCCGAGGGAGCCGAGCTGGTCGACGTTCGCCCGGTGCGCGATTTCGCCGCGGCCCACGTCCCCGGGTCCCTGTCGATCCCGTTGCGCCCGGCGTTCGCGACCTGGCTCGGCTGGCTGGTCGACCTGGACCGGGCCGTGGTCATCGTCCGCAACCCCGACCAGGATCTCGACGACGTGCGGTGGCAGGCAGCCAAGATCGGCCAGGACAACCTCGTGGGCCAGGTCGCCGACGGCCTCGAAGCCTGGCGGGCCAGCGGGAACCCGACCAACAGCATCGGCCTGGTCCGCCCCGACAGCCTCGGCGACCAGAGCGTCCTGGACATCCGCGAACCCGCCGAGTACGCCGCCGGCCACCTCCCCCACGCCCGCAACCTCCCGCTGGGTGACCTTCCCGGCCGCACCGAGGACCTCCCCGACCAGCCGACCGTGGTGATGTGCGGGCACGGTGAGCGTGCGATGGGAGCCGCGAGCCTGCTCGCCCGGGCCGGCCACACGGACCTGGGCGTCCTCGACGGAGGACACGAGGACTGGGCGTCCGCGACCGGTCAGGATCTGGAGACCGACGGGTGACCCGAAAACAGGCATCCGGCTCGACCGCACACACGGCCGGGCCGGTGCTCGGGCTCAGGCCGAACATCGCCCAGTTCAGCCTGCTCGTTGCGGTCAACGCACTGGTGGGCGGCATGCTCGGGCAGGAGCGCACCGTCCTCCCCCTGCTGGCCACCGATGTCTTCGGGTTGACGTCCTACACCGCCGCGCTCACCTACATCCTCGCGTTCGGCATCGCCAAGGCCCTCACCAACTACGTCGCCGGGGCGTGGTCGGAGAGGTACGGCCGCAAGCCTGTGCTGGTGGCCGGGTGGCTGGTTGCGCTGCCG
>Ga0070698_100003763_pt1 | contig 16677 bp, 14 predicted proteins | sample KBSK1502metaG_FD_65477 | JGI IMG/M metagenome (GOLD analysis project Ga0070698, IMG submission 65477) | Corn, switchgrass and miscanthus rhizosphere microbial communities from Kellogg Biological Station, Michigan, USA - KBS K1-50-2 metaG | ecosystem: Host-associated > Plants > Roots >...
CCGGCGGGAGGTCGGCAGCCGCGCCGACCCGTTGCTGTGCGCTCATCACGCCTCCTTCCGCGGACCCGCGGACCTGCCTGTCGACATCGACCCTAGGCCCAATCGGCCGTGCTCGCATCCGCCAGTGGCCATTCGTGGCAGCCAGCCGGCGCGCGGGTAGCGCCCAGGTGACGCTCTGCCCTGGCGTGGGGCCGGCGGGCCTGCTCACCGGGGAGTCATTCTGCTGATGTTCTTTGCTGCCAGGCCTGGGGGTTGAGCAGGGTTGGCGGCTTTTGGTCTGCGAGCCCGGCGAACAGGTTGTCGGCGGCCAGGTTGGCCATGGCCAGGCGGGTCTGCACGGTCGCGGATCCGAGGTGCGGGATGAGCACGGCGTTCTCGCAGCCGAGCAGGCCGGGATGAACCTGCGGCTCGCGCTCGAACACATCGAGCCCGGCGGCGAAGATCTGGCCCGTCCGGAGCGCCTGGGCCAGGGCCTGTTCATCGATGACCGGCCCGCGCGATGTGTTTACCAGCACAGCGGTGGGCTTCATGATGGCCAGCCGCTCGGCGTTGATCAGATGGCGGGTCTGCGAGGTCAGGTTGGTGTGCAGGGACACGAAGTCCGACTCGCGGAGTAGATCGTACAGGTCGCGGTATTCCGCCTCGAGTTCCTGCTCGACCTCCGCGGGCGGGCGGAACGTGTCAAAGTAGAGCACGCGCATGGCGAACCCGCGGGCGCGTCTGGCGAGCGCCCGGCCGATCCGGCCGAAGCCCACGACGCCAAGGGTCTTGTGGTGGAGGTCCTGGCCCAGCATCATCAGCGGCCCCCAGATCCAGGGGGTGCCGGATCGCAGGAAGCGGTCACCCTCGGCGATCCGTCGGCACGCGGTCAGCATCAGGGCGAACGCGGTATCGGCGGTTGTCTCGGTCAGCACCTCCGGGGTGTTGGAGGCAAGCACGCCGTGCCGGCTGCACGCGTCCACGTCGATGTTGTCGAACCCGACGGCGTAATTCGCCACGATCTTGAGCTGAGGTCCCGCGGCGTTCAGGAACTCATCGTCGACCCGGTCGGTAAGCAGGGTGATCGCCCCCTGTTTCCCGGCCACCGCCATCAGCAGCCGGTCGCGGGGCATTGCGCCGTCGCCGTCATAAAGCGTCATATCGCACCGGGCCTCGATCCGGTCGAGTGCCTCGGCTGGCAGGCGCCGGGTGACCAGGACCGGCGGGCGCGCCCGGGCCACCGCTATCCCTCCAGGTCCGGGAGGGCCGCGGCCACGGCCTCCAGAGCAGCCTGGATAGCCGGGATCGAGTTCGCGTAGGAAAACCGCAGGTAGCCCTCCCCGTACCGGCCGAAGGCCGTGCCCGACAGCGCTGCCACCCCGGCCCGGTCCAGCAAGTGCTCGGCGATCTTCTGTGCGGGAATCCCGAACGCCTTCACCGAGGGAAACACGTAGAACGCTCCCTGCGGCCGCGCGCACGTGATCCCCTCGATCTCGTTCAGCCCGTCCACGATGACGTCGCGGCGCCGGCGGAACTCGCTGACCATCTGCTCGACCGGTTCCCACGGCCCAGTGAGCGCGGCTACCGCCGCGCGCTGGCTGAACGCGCTGGTGCACGACACCGAGTTGATGACCAGCCGGCAGATGGGCTCTATCAGCGCCGGCGGGAATACCCCGAACCCCAGCCGCCAGCCGGTCATGGCAAAGGTCTTACTCCACCCGTCCAGCAGCACGGTCCGGTCCGCCATCCCCTCGACATCGAGGACAGAAGCATGGCCCGGGTGGTAGCGGATGGCCCAGTACACTTCGTCAGCCAGCACGAGCAGGTCGTTCCGGATGGCGATCTCGGCGATGGCCTCGCAGTCCTTCTGGTTCATCGCCGAGCCGCACGGGTTGTGCGGGCTGTTCAGCACCAGCAGCCGCGTCCGCGGCGTGACCAGGGCGGCCAGCTCATCCGGGTCGGGACGGAAGCCGTTCTGCTCGCGCAGCGGAAGCGGAACGGGCGTGGCCCCGGTGAACCGGGCGATCGACTCATACATCGGGAACCCGGGATCCGGATAGATGACCTCGTCGCCATCCTGGCAGGTGGCCAGCATCAGGTACCACATGATCGGTTTCGCTCCGGGAGTCACGATCACCCGGTCCGGGCTTGTCTCCAGCCGCCCGGTCCGGGACAGCCACGCCGCCACGGCCTGGCGGACCTCGGGCAGCCCCGGCGCCGGGACGTAATGCGTCAGCCCGGAACGGAGGGCCTCTCCGGCCGCCGCCACGATGTGGTCAGGGGTATCGAAATCCGGCTCCCCGATCTCGAGGTGGATGATGTCGCGGCCCTGGGCCTCCAGCGCCCGCGCCCGGGCCAGGACCTCGAAAGCGGACTCCGTTCCCAGCCGGGACATCCGCCCCGCCAGCCAACCGGTACCGACCGCCTCTGGTGCGCTCACGCCGACGCGCCTCCCTCCAGCAGGAGCAGGGCCGAACAACCATGCAACCTGCCCTGACCGGATGTCAAGTGGCGCCAGGCCGCGGGTCCAGTCGATCAGCTGCGCCAGCGGCCCCGCCGCCGGCTCGGGCCCGAACAGACGGGCCGCTTCGGGGTGTCGGAGAAGAACCACAAGACCGCGTGAGCTGGCCTGTCGCGGGCATCGGTGGGGTATTATCACCCAGTTCCACTGCCGAATCCCACGGCGGGGAGGACTGGACATGTGAGACTCGCAGGAGTCGGGTGTGGCCGCGTCGCCGGGTGAGGAATCGCCTGCGGACCGGGCTGTGGTGATCTTGACGCCCGACCAGCGGGTGCGGGTGTTCATCTCCTCGACTTTGGAGGAGCTGGCCGCGGAGCGGGCGGCGGCCCGGCGGGCGATCGGGCGGCTGCACCTGGTTCCGGTGTGGTACGAGTCCGGGGCCCGCCCGCACCCGCCGCGCAGCATGTACCGGGCCTACCTGGCGCAGAGCCAGATTTTCGTGGGCATCTACTGGCAGCGTTACGGCTGGGTTGCCCCGGGGATGGACGTCTCGGGCCTGGAGGATGAGTACCGCCTGGCCGTGGGCAAGCCGATGCTGCCGTACCTCAAGCGCCCGGCCCCCGGCCTGGAGCCGCGGCTGGCGACGATGATCGACAGTATCCGCGCGGCCGGCACTGTGTCCTACCGGACCTTCGCCACCCCGCGCGAGCTGGAGCGGCTGCTGGCGGACGACCTCGCGATTCTGCTGAGCGAGAGTTTCGCGGGCGCGGCGGCCGCCGCGCAGGCGCCGCCGACCGGGGAGTATGAGCCAGCGGAGGACGAGCTTCCGGCCGGGACAGTGACGTTCCTGCTGACCGACATCGAGGGCTCGACGCGACTGTGGGAGACCGTGCCGGAGACGATGGAGATCGCGCTGGAGCGGCATAACCAGCTAGTGACCGAGGTGATCGAGGGACACGGCGGCGTGGTGCTGACCTCCCGGGGGGGAGGGTGACGGTGTGGCGGGCCACCGATGAGGTGCTGGGCCGCGAGGTCGCGGTCAAGGTGCTCAGCCCGCGGTACGCGGCCGACCCGGGCTTCCCGGCCCGGTTCGAGCGGGAGGCCCGGCACGCGGCCCGGCTCAGCCACCCGCGGCTGGTGACGGTGTTCGACTCCGGCGTGGACGGCGGCACGCCGTTCATCGTGATGGAGCCGGTGGCGGGCCGGACCCTGCGGCAGCTGCTGGACGCGGCCGGGGCGCTGCCGCCGGGCTAGGCGGCCGGCGTCGCCGCGGCGGTCTGCGAGGCGCTGGCGGTGGCGCACGCGGCCGGGCTGGTGCACCGCGACATCACGCCCGCCAACATCGCGCTGACTGTCGGCGGCGAGGTCAAGGTGCTGGACTTCGGCATCGCCCGGGCCGACGGCACCGGCGGCGGCACCCGCACCCACACGGTGCTGGGCACCGCCGCGTACCTGTCCCCGGAACAGGCCTCGGGCCGCCCGGCCGGCCCGCAGTCCGACCTGTACTCGCTCGGCTGCGTGCTGTTCGAGATGCTCACCGGCGCGCCGCCGTTCACCGTCGGCTCGGCGGTCGGGCTCGCCTACCGGCACGTGCACGATGACCCCGGCCCGCCATCGGCGCGACGGCCCGGGCTGCCCGCGCGGCTGGATCAGGTCACCGGGTGGCTGCTGGCCAAGGACCCGGCCGCCCGGCCGCCCGACGCGGCAGCCGCCAGGGCCGCGCTGATCACCGCCGTCGCCCCGGTCCTGCCACCCGGCGGCACGCCGCCGGGACTGCCCGCGGGCCGCAGCCGGCGGCCGCGGCCCGCCGAGGCCATGCTCGCGGCGGCCCTCACCGCGTCGCTGGCCGCCCTCGCCGCCGCCACCGGCGCCAGCTAGCCGCCAAGGCGCATCGAAATCGCCGCCGGGGCAGCGGCATCATGGACGGTGATGAGCGACTCGAAATCCCGCCGGGTCCCCGTGACGGTTACCCGGCTTCCGGTGGTGCGCTGCGAGATCTGCCAGCGCATCGTCGCCTACCGGTCGGCACGGCCAGTGAGGCACTGACCGAGCACTACCGCCGGACGCATCCCGAACAGCTCGGCCAGCCCCCGCTCATGACACATAGCGCCGAAGATTCCAGAACCATCAAGCGCGGCAAGTCACCCCGGGCCGACCCGGGGCGCCTCTAAGGAACAGAAGGTCGCCATCATCACCGGCGGCTCCCTGGGAATCGGGGCCGGCCAGGTCGCCGGGTACCGTCGGCGGGGCTGGGCCGTCGTGGCCAGCGCCCGCACGGTCGCGCTCGCGGCGGACCCGGCCGTGCTCACGGTGGTGGGAGACATCGCGGATCCCGCCACGGCCGGCCGCATCGCCGGCGCAGCGCTCGAGCGCTTCGGGCGCATCGACACCCTTGTCAACGATGCCGGGGTCTACATCGGCAAGCCGTTCACCGACTGCACGGCCGAAGACTATTCTCTGGTCGTCGGCGTCAACCTCGCCGGCTTCTTCTGGCTGACCCGGCGCGTCATCGCCGAGATGCTGAAGCGGGACGGCGGGCACGTGGTCAACATCGCGATGGCCCTCGCCGACCGCGCCGACGCCCGGGTGCCGTCGGTGCTCGCGCCGGCCACTGACCCAGGGCGACCCGCCGGCCTGGTGGTGACCGGACGGCCGCGGGCACGCGGCCCCGGCCGTCCGGCATATCCCCCGCTCAGCCCAGCGATGCCGCCCCGGACGCGTGGATGACCTGCTGGAAGGTAGGCGGCGGAAGCGTCGTCGAGCACGTGCCGCCGGACTTCGCGCCGACGGCGAGGATGCTCAGCTGGTAGGTGCCGCTGCCGCTGATGCCGGCGTAGGCGCCGGTGCCGCTGCCCAGCGAGTACGTGCCCGTCCGGTTCACCTTGAGCAGGCACGTCTTGGGGTTGAAGCTCTGTGTGCCGGTGCCCTTGGAATGGGTGATCACGAACGTCCCATTGGGGAACGTGACCGTGTCGGTGGATCTGGTTGTGCGGGTGTCGGTGCCGCCGGCGGTGAACACGCCGTAGGCGATGAGGCTCGACGTTTTCGAGGTCGCTGAGGTGCTCATGAGCTGGAAGTGCTCGGTGCCGGACGCGGCCGGGCGCGGGGCCGCGGTCGCGGCCGTGATCCCTGCGGCGGCGATGGCCGCGCCGGCGGCCACGGCGGCCGCGCTGGTGAGCAGCTTGTTGCGGTACTTCGGCATGATGGTTCCCCCTCGGCATTGATGGTTCTGGCCCTGCACCCGCGGCAGCGGGTACTGGCATAACCCTGGCGGACCGGCCTTGCAGGGGGCTTGACTGCGGCTTGCCGCGGGTCCCGCGGCGGGGGCGGGGGTCAGCCCGGCGCGGCGACGGCCAGGCGGTCCAGCGCGGCCCGCGCCTTGCGCTCGGCTGGCTGCTGGCTCATCTCGCGGGCGCTGGCCAGCGCGGCGCCGGCGGCTTCCGCGGCTTCGGGGACGCGGCCGAGCCTTTCCAGCGCGGTCGCGCGCGCAACGTGCAGGTCCGGCAGGCTCCAGCGTTCGCCGGTCCGGGCCGAGCAGGCCAGGCCCTGGCCGGCGGCGGCCAGGGCCGCCTGCGGGTCGCCGGCCGCCAGTTTCGCCTCGGCCTCCAGCCGGTACCAGAAGTGCCGCAGCACCGGCATGCCGCACCGGGGCGCGTCGGCCACCGCCGCGGAGATCTCGGCGGCCGCGTCGGCGGCACCCAGGCGCGCCCGGGCCCAGCCGGTGAAGATCCGGCCCTTGCCCGCGAATTCGGTGTAACCGCGCCGGTCCGCGAGCTCCAGCTCGGCCTGGGCGTGCCGCAGCGCGCGGGCCGGGTCGCCGCGGACCACCGCCAGCCATGCGTGCTGGTGCAGCACGTAGAGGCTGGTGAACTCGTCGCCGGCCAGTTGTGCCCGGGCGCTCGCCGCGTCCAGGTGGGTGTCGGCGGCGGCGGGGTCGCCGAGCATTTCGCAGGCGGCCGCGGCGAAGACGCGGCCGCGCACTTCCGGGTCGAAATCGAGGACCGCATCCCGGCTGGGATCGCTGCGCGCCGCGAGGGCAACGACCGACTCCATCCTCGCGCGGGCCTCGGTGAGGTGCCCGGTGAACCAGGCCACGGCTCCGCGGATGGACTCGACGGCCAGCACGGCGGCGGGCCCGGCGTCGCCCGTCCCGGCGGCGACCGCGTCGGCGAGCCGGAGCGCCTCGGCGAACTGGGCACTGATCCAGTACGCGCCCGCGCAGTGCCACAAGGCGCGGACCCCCGCCCCGTCCAGCGGGAGCCGCCGCAGCAGCGCGCTAGCGGCTTCGAGTTGCGCGCGCGCGGGCGGCGCGGCGTATCCGTGCAGCATCTGCTGCAGGAAGCCGAGCCGGGTCCGCACGTCGAGTTCCTTGCGGTCCCGCTCTTCACCCGCGGGCACGGCCGCCACCAGCGCGGCGGCGGAGTCCAGCAGCTGCACGGCCTGCTCGAAGGCGAGCCGCCCGCGGGCCCATTCCGCCGCGTCGATCAGGTGGGGAAGCGCCGCTCCCGGGCCGGTGACCGGCACCGCCGCGCGGGCGTGCCGGGCGACGTCCAGCGGGTCCGCGCCCACGGCGGCGCGCAGCGCCGTCACCATCCGGGCGTGCAGGCGCGCCCGGCGCAGGCTGCTCAGGTCCGCGTAGATCGTCTGCCGGACGAGGTCGTGGGAGAACCGCAGCCGGAGCAGCCCACTATCGGCGGGGTCTTCCAGCAGTAGGCCCGCCACGATGGCGGTCTCGACCACGTCCAGCAGCAGCGGCTGCTCGAGCTGGATGGCGGCTTCCAGCAGGTCGAGCGGGAACTCCCGGCCCGCGACCGCGGCCACCGCGAGCACCGCCCTGGTCTGCTCCGGCAGCCGGGCGAGCCGGCGCCGCACCACCTCCTGCAGCCGCCCGGGCAGCCGCTCCGCCGCCGCGGCCACGTCATCGAGCGCCCGCTCGGCGGACAGCATCCGCACCAGCTCCCCCAGGAAGAACGGGTTGCCGCCGGTCCGCGCGTGCAGCACCGTCGCCACCTCGGGCGCGACCGTGCGCCCGGCGATCGCCTGCACGCACGCCGCGACCGCCTCGCGGTCCAGCCCGCCCAGCGTGATCTCCTCCACCCCCGGCACCGTGGCCAGCCGGTCCAGCGCCCGCCCGAACGCCGCCGCCGCGGGCACGTCGTCGTCGCGGTAAGCGGCGACCAGCGCGACCGGGGCCATCACCAGATGCCGCGCGAGCAGGGTGAACAGCTGCACCGACGCCGCGTCGGCCCAGTGCATGTCATCGAGCAGCACCACGAACGGCCGGCCAGCCGCAAGAGCCGCCAGGCCGCTGGCCAGCCCGTGGAACAACCGCGTCCGGCCCAGCTCCGGATCGGCGGCCGGCTCGGGCAGCGGCAGCGGCAGCAGCCCGGCGAGCGAGCCGTCGAGCAGCCCGATCACGTTGCCGTGCGGCGCGAACGCGGCGGTCACCGCCTCGGGGCCCGCGGTTTCTATCAGGTCACGGAAGACCTGCAGCCACGGCCAGAACACCGGGGGCGGGTCGGCCTCCGGGCAGCTGCCCGACGCCACCACGGCCCCGGCGGCGGCTGCCCGGCGGGCCACCTCGCGCAGCACGGCGGTCTTCCCGATCCCGGCGCTGCCGCGCAGGAGCACGAGCCGTCCCTGCCCGGATCGCACGGCGGCCAGCACGCCGTCCAGCCGGGCCAGCACGTCGTCCCGGCCCGCCAGCGGCGTTCCCCCGGCAGGCACGGGGGCGCGTGTGCGCACCGGGGCCGCCGGCTCGCGCGCGGACGCCGGCGGCAGCGGCCGCGGGTCCAGCTCGGCGGACTGGCCCAGGATCAGCTCCTGCAGCCGTTGCAGCTCAGCCCCCGGATCGATGCCGAGATCCGCATCCAGGCGGTGCCGCGCCCGCTGGTAGCAAGCCAGCGCGTCGGCCTGCCGGCCGCAGCGGTAAAGCGCCAGCATGAGCTGCGCCCACAGTCGTTCCCGGTACGGGTGCTCGGTGAGCATGGCCTCTGTCTCGGCCACGACCGCCGCCGCCTGGCCGAGATCCAGCTCGGCTTCCAGCCGGTCCTCGGCGGCGGTCAGCCGCAGCTCTTCCAGCCGGGTACCCTCGGCCCGGGCGAACGGGGCGGGCAGGAACTCCGCGAGCGCGGGCCCGCGCCACAGCGCCAGCGCATCGCCCAGCAGCTGGCGCGCCGCGGCCGGCTGCCGGTCCTGCAGCAGCCGGCCGCCCTCGGCCGCGAGCCGGGTGAACGCGGCCGCGTCCACGGCGTCGGGCGAGACGGCGAGCAGCCACCCCGGCGGGCGGGTCGACAGCAGCCGGGACGGCTGCCGCGGATCCCGCCCCGGCTCCAGCAGCCGGCGCAGCCGCGACACGTACGCCTGCAGGGATGAGGTGGCCCGGGCAGGCGGATACTCGTCCCACAGTTCGCGCACGAAACGATCAAGCGAGACGACGCGGCCCGCGTTGACGATCAGCAGCGCCAGCACCGCGCGCTGCTTCAGGCCGCCCAGATCGATCGGGCCGGCCGTGTCACTGACGGCCTCGACGGGTCCGAGCACGCGGAAGGACAAGCGCGGCATTCCCCGCGAGATGCTCACAATTCCATCGTGAACCACATCACGTCCCGCTGGCCAGCCTCAGCCCCAAGACGGTGGCCCGCCGGGCCCGGAGGGCCGGCGAACCCGGGCCCGGCGGCGAAGCCGGCGGCCCGCAGCACGGCCAGCGTCTCAGCCTCCGCCGCCGGTGCCCAGGCGATCAGCATCGGGTGGCCGGCCGGGCGCAGCGCCGCGGCCACGTCCGCGAACAGCCGCCGCAGGAGCGGCGCCGCCGCGCCGCCGGGAACGGCCGCCGCGGCGAGCACCTCCACGGCACCCGACGCGTGCGGCCGGGTGGCCGCGGCCGCCTGCGGCGGCTCGTCTCCCGCCGCGGGATCACACAGTTCCCACACCACGACGCCCGGCCCGCCGGGGCCAGGCTCCAGCCCGCTCCCCACCGCTACCGGGTGGGCCGCCAGCAAGAGCCTGGCCATCGCTGCCCGCTGCCGCGGAACCGGGCGAACCAGCAGCACCGAGCCGGGCTCGCCGGTCAGCCCCTCCACCGCGCGCCCCCACGCATCCTCATCACGCAGCCAGCCTGGCCGAGCCGCCTTGCATCCGGCTTGCATCCCCCGCCTGCCGCCGATGAGGCGGGCCGGCGCCTTGATCGGACTCCAGCCGACATCCTCCAAATCGACGGGAGTGCGGGCGTGGTCTGAGTGGCGGATCACGCAGCGTGAGCACACCATCGCCTGCCAGGGACTGGCGCTGCAATGCGTCGAGGTCCGCCTTGTGAAAGCCGCGATGCCCTCCCACACTGGGTCCTCGTTTGGATATGCCCTCTCCGGTCTCCCATGGGCGGGATCGCTGGCCGTCACGGTCCTGGCCGGGGGGCTGCCACCGGGCGCTGGTCGCCGCGGCTCCAGGAATCGCGGCCTCGTACGCGGTGAAAGCCGACCGACGTCAGAAAGGTGCTGACCCATGCAGCGTGCCGGGTGGCGGTTCAAGGTGTCGCATCCTGCGCCAAGATCTGCGCCCGTGATCAGGGCCGGTTGCTCAAGTGAGGAGTGGCACAGGGGTGAGGACTGGCAGAGAGCGCAGGTTGCAGTGGGCAGGCAGGATGCCGTTCAGCGCCCGCGACCCGCCTCGGGCACGGACCGTTCCCGCCAGCGGTGCGGGGGTGTCCTGGCAGCATCTGTATCTGTGGCCCGGTTACCGGTGGGCTGGGAACTGGGCGACCTGCTGGAAGGTGGGCCGGTTCTGCCAGTCGATGGCTGGCTGGCTGGCTGACGACGCCGATGCTGGCGAACCGGATGTCGTCGTACACGGGCATCGTCTGACCGGCCGCTGCGGTCGCCGCGTCCTGGGTCCAGGAGGCCACGTCGGTACTGCCGCCGTTGGCGGTGACCAGCGCCTGGTAGGTGCCGGCCAGCGCGCCGTCGATGGCGGCGGGGCAGGCGGTCAGCCCGCCGCCGCATAGCTGGCTGGTCACTACGGACGGGAACGGCTGGGCTGGCTGCACCCCCTGTACCTGGTCGAGGATCTTGACCAGGAAGCCGTCCCATCCGCTCTGGTAGGCGCTGCCGTGGTGGGCGCCGCCGCCGTTGGGGGTGTCCTCGAAATCCATCGGGAAGACGGTGTAGCTGGTGGCCGTTCCGCCGGAACCCTGAACCCCGCCGGCCGCGAACAGCGGGTCGAACACGGCCTGGATGAGGCGGGGCCAGAGCTCATCCATGATCGCCACCGCCGCTGCGTCCGCGTACTGGGTATCGGCCGGGGCGGCCTTGCGGCGCAGCGTGCCGTCCGCCAGCCAGGTGCTGAGCTGGCCGAGCATGGCCTGCACCCCGGGCGGCTCGGTCCGGCCCGCCGTCTCGGCCACCAGGGCCGGGGCGACCTGGCGGCCGGTCAGGTCGGCCGAGGCAGCTGTCTCCATCGCCGTCACCAGGTCGGCCTCGGTCAGCTTGCCCTGGTGGAGGGCGAGCTGGCGGGCGATCTCGTCGTTCAGCGACTGCACCCGCTGCACCGGGCCGAAGCTGTAGTTGTCGTCGGCGGCGGAGAAGCCGGGTGCAGGCTTGTTGTTCCAGCTGTGAGGTATCCCTGCGGCGGGTCGATGGCCTGCGGGTGCGCGGCCGCGGGCAGGAACCCCTGCCACTCGGCCACGCCCGTGCCCCAGATGGGCAGGTTGGGGTCGACGTTGGCGGGGCGGATCGGGTCCAGGCCGCTCTGGTAGTAGGCGATGTGCTGGTCGTCCACGTAGAACCAGTTGAACGCGTACTGGATCTGCTGCGCCCCGGCGATCCAGGTCCGCGAGCTGTTGGTGAGCGAGGGCGTGTTCCAGTGAAGGAAGCCGACGCCCGAGTCCACCTCGTGACCGAAGGTGGACCGCTGGTTGACCACCGCGACCGGCTTCCCGCCCGCCGCCGTGGTCCAGCCCTGCACGATCCCGTGCACGGTGTTGCAGAGCTGATGGTGGATGACCACCGGGCCGCCCACACCGCCGGGCTTGGGGATGCCGGTCTCGCTGAACGTGTGGTGGGTCATCGGCAGGCACTGGCCGTTGAACTCGTAGTACGTGCCCTGCGAGGCGGGCGGGCCGCCGGCCGGGTTGCAGATGAGCTCGAGCCGCTGGTCCACCACGTCGCTCTCGGCTGAGGTGGCCGACCACGCGAAGTCTGGGCCGCGGCCGAGCTGCACGACGAAGCTGACGCCGGGGAACGCGGCCCCCTCGGCCGCTATGCCCGGCGAGTGCAGATCCTCTTGCATGAGGATCTGCGGGGCGAAGTACCCAACCTGCGGCCCGAACACCGCGATCGGGTGCCCGGTCGCCGAGTGCGCCGCGTCGACGAGCAGCGCGTTGGACATCGCCATGCTGCGCGGCAGCCGCAGCAGCGACGCCACGATGCCCAGCGCGGCCTTGTTCGGCGCGGTCAGGCTGCAGCCCGGGGTGGTGTCGGTGGGGCCGCCGCTGAGCGGGGCCGCGGCGTTGTCCGGCATGGCGGTGGTGGCCGTGTCGATGGTGCCGGGGATCTCGTAGGGGAAGCTGGCCGTGACCGTCGTCGGCGCCGCCGGGTCGTTCTGCTCCTTGAACGCGGTGAAGGCCGCCTGGCCGGCGCTGGCGCTGCCGAGCTGGCGGTCGAGGTACTGCAGCAGCGCCGGGTTGGCGACCTCGCCGCCGCCGCCCTTGCCGAAGATCCCGCCGATCAGCGACGCGATCGAGATGATGTCGGCCGTGGTCCACGGCTGCGGCGGCGCGCCGACCGCGGCGTAGTCGGCCGGCAGCAGCGACGGATCGGTGCTGGTCGCGGCGATGTAGTCGTTGATCCCGTTCACGTACGCCGTGCCCATGGTCACGAGCCGCGTGCCCTGCGCGCCGTACTCCTTCGGCAGCGCGGCGATCTGCGCCTGGGCCTGCGCCGGGGTGTAGTCGGCCACCAGGAGCTGGTCGTGGTCCATCTGCTCGTCAGCGCACGACGGCCCGAGGAACTGCGACAGCGTACCCGAGCCGTAGTGCCGCAGCACGTCCATGAGGAACAGCCGGTCGTGCGCGGCGGCCCAGCCCGCCCCGAAGGCAAGCGCCTGGTCGGTTGCCCCGTAGATGTGCGGCACGTGGTGCTGGTCGTAGTAGATCGTCACCGGGACGTTCGGGTTCGGCTGCACGGTGGCGGTGATGTCGCCCGGCGCCACCCCGAACGACTCGTTGTTGTAGTAGCTGGGCAGCTGGGCGTCGGTCAGCCCCGGCCCGGCGTACAGCAGGTTGGCGTAGGCGCCGAGCTGGTCCTGGCTGCCCGCCGGGCGGGCCCCCGTCGCCTCGAACGCCGCCAGGTCGGCTGCGTTGACCAGCCCGTTCTCGCCGGCCGGGAGGATGGAGCGGATCAGCCCGCCGCCGTAGTCGCCGGCCCGGTAGGTGGGTGCGGCGGACCAGCCGCCGGTGGTGGCCGCTCCCGCGCCAGCCGGCGCGAGCGCAGCCCCGAGGGCGAGCACGGCCGCAGCGGCCAGGACGGGGCGCAGGCCAGGTCGATGAGTCATCAGGGACACCAGGGGTTGGTCGGCACGCCCACGCACGGGTCGGGCATCGTGGGCTGGGCGGTCGGCATCGGCAGCGGGAAGTGCGACGCCGGCCGCGGGTAGTGCAGGCCCGGGACTACCGGGCAGGGGGCGAACAGCTGCGCCGCGCACTCGGCCTGGACCACCAGAGCCGGGTCAGGATTGCCGGGGCTGGGCTTGCCGCAGGCGTAGAGCGGGTCGGACTGGACGCCCGCGGGGTCGCTGGTGAAGCCGGCGGGGTCGGTGTTCCCGGCGAAGCAGTCGGCGCCGTACACCTGGTGCGGCGGCGCGAGGTCGGTGCTGGGCGTGGCGTAGAGGGCCACGTCGCCGTTCGTGGGGTTGCCGAAGCCGCCGTTGCCGGAGAACGAGTTGTCCAGCACCTGGTTGCCGAGCGCCTGGAAGTAGCACAGCGGCGCCTGGCCGGTGACGGGCGGCGGGGGCGGGACCAGGTAGACGCCGCCCTGGCAGTTCTCGCCCTTCTGCGCGGTCGGCGGGGTCTCCTGGTCGGGCAGGTCGGCGACGAGCACGCCCCGGGCGTCGTTGCCGGTGATCTGGTTGCGGTACAGCGTGACCTGCCGGGTGCCGGCGAGCACGACGCCGGAGCCGATCGGGGACGCGCCGGCCAGGCCGTTGGTGGCGTTGCCCGGGACGTTCGGGTTGTTGTTGTCGTAGATCATGTTGTGCTGCCAGATCTCGCAGCTGCCGTTGCCCAGCGGCCCGGCGGCGCCGCCCGGGCAGGCGCCGCTCTGCGGCGAGGGGGCGTCGTCGTTGTTCTGCGAGTTGGCGGTCAGGCCCGACTTGTTGTGGTCGAAGACCGAGTTCTCGATGATGAGGTGCCCGCCGGAGTTGGTCCCGGAGAAACCCAGCGCGCTGCGCTCGGCGTGCGCGTCCGACAGCACCGCGTTGCAGTCCGGGCAGGCGCCGATGTAGTAGGCGGAGTCGCCCTGGTTGCTGGCGTAGGTGTGCTCGATGAACCCCGGCCCGGTGGCGTTGTCGGCGTAGATGCCGTAGTTGGCGTACGGCGGGCTAGTCCCAATGCTGGGGAGTTAGAGGCTGCCGCGTTCTGTCAAGGGGTTAGCTGGGATCGCGTGGATGGGCGGACATGGCAACGGAGGTCCGGTAAGACGGGTGTCGACCAAGATCAGCCCGTTGCCGAGGACCTCCGTTGCGCGTTCAGTCTGCCAGCAGTGCTGCTGTTACGACCATCACGAAGACGATCAGCGTGGCGTCCGGGGTGTTCGGCCCCGGTCATCTGGGTGAGCTGACCCAGATCGTGCCGTTTGAGCTGGCCGATGGTGTGCTAGCCGATGCCCGGGCTGGCCAGCGGCGGCTGCGGCTGCTGCCCTCGCGGGTGGGCCTGTATTTCGTGCTGGCGCTGGGGTTGTTCCCGCGGACGGGCTACCTGGGCGTATGGGCGAAGCTGACCGCGATGCTGGACGGGCTGGGCCTGGCGGTGCCCTCGCCGCGGGCGCTGCGGGATCTGCGCCGGCGGCTGGGCGCGGCGCCGCTGAAGGCGCTGTTCGAGGTGCTGGCCGGCCCGGTGGCCTGGCCGCGCACTCCGGGCGTGCGCTTCGGCCGGTACCGCACCGTCGCCTTCGACGGGTGCAAGACGATCAAGGTCCCCGACACGCCGCGCAACCGGGGCTGGCTGGGCAAGATGAACGCCGCGCGGGGCGAGACCGGCTACCCGGTCATCCAGCTGATGACGCTCGCAGAGACCGGCACCCGGGCGCTGATCGGCGCGGTGTTCGGGTCCACCGCCGAAGGTGAGATCACCTGGGCGCGCAGGCTCCTGCACCTGCTGGATCAGACCATGCTGGTGCTGATGGACCGCGGCTTTGACGGCGGGGACTTCCTGCGCGAGGTCGCCGCCACCAAGGCGCAGTTCCTGGTCCGGCTCACCTCGGTCCGCCGCCTGCCGGTCCTGCGCCACCTGCCGGACGGGTCGTTCATCTCAGCGATCGGCGGCGTGAAGGTCCGCATCATCGACGCGTCCGTGACGGTCACCTGCCATGACGGCACCAGCTACGGCGGCAGCTACCGGCTGGCCACCACGCTGCTCGATCACCGCGGCTGGCCCGCCGGCGCGCTGATCAGGCTCTACCACGAGCGGTGGTTGCGACACGAGGTCGCATGGTGCGAGCGGAGCTCGCGGAAGGAGGGCCGGCTGATGTCGGTGACGTAGCTCCCGGTCCAGTGCGCAGGGACCGTTCCCGCCCTTGCCGTGCGTCGCGGGTGACTGCGGGGTGCGAAGCGCAGGGGAAGTGCCCAAGGGCCCTCGTTCCGTCCGGGGGTCACAGGCTGGGGAAGGCCGGACGGGTGAACGCAAGTGAACCGCTGAATACGCCTCGTTAAGTGGACTCCCGCAGGCGGGTTGCAGGAGCGGGTGAACAGGGACCGGCCGCTGTGAGGCGGCAGGTGCCGACCGGACGCCATCGGCCGGTCGGGTGCGCGCCACTGTCCCCGGGGTTCAGGCGGCGCCCACCCCGGCCGCATCTCCACCATGCGGAACGTGGTAACCCCGATGGGGTCCGGCGGCTGCGGGCTGCCGGTAGGCCGGACGTGAGGAAGGCGGAATCCCCCAGCGGGCACAGGAAGACCCGAGAAGCGAATGCCGGCGGCCGAAAGGCAGCAGGAAACCGGGTACCACGCGCTGGCCCTCCGCCAGCGGTGCCCGCATAACTGGCCGGATAGGGACAACGTGTGTCCTGCCTGAAAGGGCGCTGACGCGGGTCTGGTGAGCCTGCGGAGCAAGGCAGGCCGCGACGCCGGAACCGAAGGGCAAGTTGGACGCGATGACAGCAAGCGCGGGCGCGACAGCGACAGCGGCGGCTGCCGGGGCGAACGGACCGGAGGGCGACCTTTTCGACTGGGACCGGGTGGACTGGGGCCAGGCTGAGGAGAACGTACGGCGGCTGCGGCAGCGGATCTTCGCGGCGTCGCAGGCCGGGGACCTGAAGAAGGTCCGTAACCTGCAGAAGCTGATGCTCCGTTCTCGCAGCAACGCGCTGGTGAGCGTGCGGCGGGTGACAGAGGTCAACGCTGGCCGCCGCACGGCCGGGGTAGACGGGCGCACCGTGACTGACAGCCAGGACAAAGCCGGCATGGCGGCCTGGCTGCAGCATGGCGCGGCCGCGTGGACGCCCCTGCCGGTGCGGCGGGTGTATGTGCCTAAGAGCAACGGGCGCCGCCGTGGCCTGGGCATCCCGGTGATCGCTGACCGGGCGCTGCAGGCCCTGACGGTGAGCGCGCTGGAACCAGAGTGGGAGGCCCGGTTCGAGCCGAAGTCCTACGGCTTCCGGCCCGGCCGCAGCTGCCACGACGCCATCGTGGCCATCCACACCACCTCGCGGGGAAAGAACAAGCGGCTGTGGGCGCTTGACGCCGACCTGGCCGCCGCGTTCGACCGGCTCGGACACGACCACATCCTCGCCTCCATTGGCTCGTTCCCCGCACGGGGAATGGTGCGCCAGTGGCTGAAAGCGGGCGTGGTCGAGGACGAGATCCTCGCCCCGACTGATGAGGGCGCGCCGCAGGGCGGGGTCATCACGCCTCCAACGAAGTTGGCAACTTCTGCTTTGACGTCACGCTGAGTTACCGGCGGCTGGAAAGGCCCCGGCGCGCCGGAGACGACTGGCGACAGGTCCGGTAGTATTGTTGTGTCATGCCTGGCC
>Ga0070698_100003764_pt1 | contig 16676 bp, 14 predicted proteins | sample KBSK1502metaG_FD_65477 | JGI IMG/M metagenome (GOLD analysis project Ga0070698, IMG submission 65477) | Corn, switchgrass and miscanthus rhizosphere microbial communities from Kellogg Biological Station, Michigan, USA - KBS K1-50-2 metaG | ecosystem: Host-associated > Plants > Roots >...
TTCCCGCAGATCACGAAGGAGGACGCGGATGCGTTCGCTGTTCGCTCGCAACAACGAGCGGGTGCGGCTTGGGCGAACGGTGTCATGCGCGAGACCGTCGTGCCGATGACGGTCTTCACCGACGAGGGCTGGAAGATCGCGGACCGCGATGAATTTCTCCGACCGGAGACCACGGTCGAGGGTCTGGCAACCCTCCGGACACCGTTTCGACCAGGCGGGCGGGTAACGGCGGGCAACTCCGCCGGTCTGACCGACGGCGCAACCGCCTGCCTGCTCGCCGCCGCCGAGACAGCCGCAGAGCTCGGGCTCGAGCCGAAGATGCGGCTGGTCTCGTTCTCATTTGCGGGCGTGGAGCCGGAGCTGATGGGGATCGGCCCGATCCCGGCGACCAAGCGCGCGCTCGAGCTCGCCGGGCTCACCCTCGCCGACATCGGCCTGTTCGAGCTGAACGAGCCGTTCGCGGTGCAGGTGCTGACGTGGTGCGACGCGCTGGGCGTCGATCCGAAGGACGAGCGTCTCAATCCCTACGGCGGTGCGATCGCGTGCGGTCATCCGCTGGCTGCCACCGGCGTGCGGCTGATGGCGCAGCTCGCCCATGCGTTTCGCGAGCGCCCGCATGTGCGGTACGGGTTGACGGCGTTGTGCGTCGGGATGGGAATGGGCGCGGCGCTGATCTGGGAGAACCTGGAAGTAGATGGCGGCCACTGAGTTCAAGCTAGCGCGCGCCGGCGACATCGCCCTGGTCACAATCGACAACGGCGAGGATTGGACGAGGCCGACCTTTTTCGGCGCGGACGCGTTGCGATCACTCGACCAGACTGTCGACGCGCTCGAGCGAGGCGACTTCGGGGCCGTGGTTTTCACGGGGAAGCCGTTCGTCTTCTCCGTCGGGGCGGACCTGACTGCATTTCCGGGTATCACCCGAGAGCGTGCCAGTGAGGGCTCACGCGCCGGACACGAGCTCTTCGGACGGATCCGTCGGCTCCCGTGCCCAACCGTCGCGGCGGTCAACGGCGCCTGCATCGGCGGCGGGCTCGAGCTCGCGTTGCACTGCACCGCGCGCACGGTGGCAACTACCGTCCGCCACCTTGCGTTCTCCGAGGTCTTCTTGGGGCTCCTCCCTGCCTGGGGCGGTACCCAGCTCCTGCCCCGGCTCGCCGGACCGGAGACGGCGATCAAAGTCATCGTCTCGAATCCGTTGCGACAGAACCGGATGCTTACGGGCCGGCAGGCGACCGAGCTCGGGCTCGCCGACAGGTTGTTCGAGCCCGTGGAGTTCCTCGACGAATCGGTGGCGTTTGCACGGGAGCTCGTCGAGAGGCCGCTCGAACGCACCGAGCCGGACTGGTCCGATGCCGAGAGGCTCTTCCGACGAGCGCGGAGCTCGGTCGAAGACGCTGTCCACGGCGCGACGCCGGCACCCTACGTTGCTCTCGACCTGATCGAGGGTGCGAGGGGGTGGGCCGTCGAGGAGGGCTACCTCCGTGAGGAAGACGCGATCGGCGAGCTCCTGCCTGGACCGCAGGCTCAAGCATCGATCTACGCGTTCCACCTCGTCGAGCAACGGGCGAAGAAGCATCCGGCACGTCCGAGTGCCGCGCCCAGGGACGTTCACAAGGTCGGCGTCGTCGGCGCGGGGCTGATGGCTCGGCAGATCGCCGCGCTTCTGCTGCGGCGGCTCGAGGTGCCTGTCGTGCTCCGTGACGTTAAGCAGGAGATCGTCGATCAGGCCATCGGCGAGATCCGTGCGGAGATCGAGCAACAGGTTGCGCAGGGGCGGTACGAAGAGGGCAAAGGACGTTTTCTTGCGTCGCTCGTTTCGGGTGGCCCGAGGTATGACGGGTTCGCAGACTGCGACCTCGTGCTCGAGGCGGTGTTCGAGGAACCCGGAGTCAAGAAACAGGTCTTTGCCGAGTTGGAGGATGTCGTGCGCGACGAATGCGTCCTGGCAACCAACACGTCCGCTCTTTCGATTGGGGACATGGCCGGCGAATTGCGGCATCCGGAGCGGGTCGTCGGTATGCACTTCTTCAATCCCGTCGCGGTGATGCCGCTCTTGGAGGTGGTACGCGCGGCCGAGAGCGACGAGACGGCGCTCGCGACGGTCTGGACTGTTGGCGAGAAGCTGCGGAAACGGCCGATCCTGGTCGAGGATGCGCCGGGGTTCGTCGTCAACCGCGTGTTGACCCGGATGACGCGCGTGATCATGGACGCGATCGAGCACGGCACACCGGTCACGGAGGTGGACGAAGCGGTGATGTCCCTCGGGATGCCGATGGCGCCGTCGGTCTTGTTGCAAATGGTCGGGCCGCGGGTCGCGAACCATGTCCTCGAACGAATGAATGACGCCTTCCCCGAACGGTTTCCGCTATCGCCGGCACTTGCGTCGATCGCCGACGGTGGTGACCCGGTCGTCCTCGAGCACGCACCTCACAGTCGGGAGCGGATCGTCGAGGACATCCTGGAGGCGGTGGCCGACGAGATACATCTGCTGCTCGAGGAAGGCGTCGTCGCCGAGGCCGCCGACGTCGACACCGGTCTGCTCCTCGGCGCGGGCTGGCCCTTCTTCCTCGGTGGGATCACGAAACACCTCGACCAGATCGGGGTGTCGGAGCGCCTGTTCGGTCACACCTTCGCCGGCACGGCCATACCTGCCCCGGCATAGGCTGTCGACGTGGCGAGCGACGACTGGCGGATCAGGATCACGCTTCCCGACGAGGAAGGTGCGCGGGGGCTCTTCGAGCGTCTCGGGCTGACACACCCCCATGCCAGACACCTTGCAGAGGAGCTGCGCGAGCACCGCCTGCCGGTCTCCCAGGACGGCGAGGCCGTCTTTGTCTATGCGGACGGAGCCATGCAGGCGGAGAAGGCATCCCGAATCGTCGAAGAGGAGCTACGCGACGCCGGGCTCGAGCCGACCCGCTTCGTCACGGAGCGCTGGCTCCCGCAGGAGGATCGCTGGGACGACGAACCGGATGAGGGCGACGTCGAAGAGGCAATGCTGGAACGCGGGTACGCGCCCTGGGAGGTGCGCGTGGAAACCGGAAGCCGGGGCGAAGCCCATGACCTCGCCGAGCAACTCCGAGCAGAGGGCTACGAGGTCTCACGAACCTTCACCTTTGTCATCGCCGGAACCTCGACGCGCGATGAGGCGATCGAGCTCGCTCGCCGGATCCATGGACACGTAGAGCCCGGTGGCGAGCTGGTCTACGAGGTCCAGCCCAGCAACCCCTTCGCCATCTTCGGTGGCCTCGGCACCTGACGTTCCGGTCGATATACTGAACCGAACGACCACCGCCTAGGGGATTCGCGGAGTCGTCCTTTTTCACAGCTGCAGCGCTCCGAACGCGCTGCGTCCATGCAGGAGATCAAAGACCAGCCGACCACAGTGTCGGAGGCAACGGACGGCCTGGCGGCCGCCGCCCTCCGAGCAGAAGCCTGGGCGGGCGAGCCTTTCTTGAGGGAGGGCGAAGACCCGGCCAGAGTACTCGCGCCCGACACGTCACGACGGCGTGCGCTCGACGACGCGATCGCCGAGATCGATGCGGGTCAAACCCGTCCCAGCCCTACGTGGAAGGTGCGCTACGCCCTCATGCTCGGGCTGGAGCGCGTCCTCGCGGAAGAACGCCCACACCTTGCTTCTGGAACCGAGCTTCGCAGGCACCAGGTCGACGCGCTCGCCGGGATGTTGACCGAGCTGATCGCTGCCAACGAGCGTGACGCCGCGGCCGAGAACGGAAACGGAAACGGAGACGTCAACGGCGATGCAACCGAGGTCGAGGACGATCCCGACGAGCCGGTCGAGGACGCAAACGAGGACGCGCTCGCCGAGGAGCCCGAAGGCGAGTACACCGGCCCGGATCCGGGTGCCGTGCGCCGGTACCGCTTCCGACACCCGACAGCCTCCGGCAAGACCATTGCCGCGGCAGGTTTCGTCGAGGCCGCTCGTACGCTGGGTGTCCTCATCCTCACGCACCGCCGCTTGCTGGTCGCCCAGTTCGACCGTGATCTCACCACCGAGGGTTACGGCCACCGCTTCTCGCCGGCGATCGAACGCGGCCAGGAGCCGCCGCGCGACAACCCCCTCACGATCCAGACCTACGCGTGGTTCGCCCGCCACCAGGACTCGTTGTCGCGCGAGGCCTACCAGCTCGTGATCTGCGACGAGGCGCACACGGCTCTCGGCGAGAAGACGAGCCGCGCCATTCGGTCGTTCCCGGAGCCGATCTACATCGGTATGACGGCGACCGAGCAGCTGATCGCGAAGCAGGTGTCGGATGTCTTCCCCGCCTCGGTCGACGATCTCCCTCTGCAGGATGCCGCCCGCCGCGGGCTGATCGCACCACTTCGCGACCTGCGAGTGCCGCCGGTGGCGGCGATCAACCAGGTGCCGATCGTGGGTGGCGACTTCGACCAGGACATCCTCGCCAAGACCCTCGACCATCAGGCACTGAACCAAGCGGCCGCGTCGCTCTACCGCGATCGCTTCGACAACACACCCGGAATCGTCTACGCGGCCGGAGTCGACCATGCGTACAACCTCGCGAAGGAGTTCCGTGCGGCAGGGCTCAAGGCGGAAGCGGTCTCGGGACGCACACCGCCGGTGCGGCTCGCCGAGACTCTCGCGGCCTACGAGCGCGGCGAGATCAACGTGCTCATCAACGCAATGCTGCTCGCGGAGGGCTGGAACTCCCCACGCGCAACGGTCTGCATGCACCTCGCACCAACAGCATCGCGGCGGGTGTACCAACAACGCATCGGCCGCATCATGCGCACGCATCCGCGCAAGGAAGCGGGGATCGTCGTCGACTTCGTCCCGAAGGCGGCGACGCACAACGAGCGGGTGATTTCGCTTCACTCGCTCCTCGACGCCGACTTCTACCGCGAAGGCGCGCGCGTCACACCTGCTCCGCGACGACGGATCCAGCGCCGCGCGCGCCGCAAGTTGACCCCGGCGCCGTGGCTCGTTCCGGTCACGCCGGACGTCCGCCGGCGTCTCGCGGTCATCACCCGCGAGTGGCAGCGGATCGACCCGAAGTACCTCGACGAGGACGAGCAGCGCTACTGGGCGACGATCGCCGGGCGGCAGATCCGCTTCGACGAGCGCGCCGCGTTCGTCGAGAAGCTGACCGCCCGGGGTGCGTCGAGGGCGTGTCTCGAGCAGTTCCTCGCCACCTGCGCGGCGGAGAATCCGAACAGGCGACTGCGGATCATCGCCCTCTCGGACCGCGTCTCGATGACGGTCGAGCGCGCCGACTTCGACGACCTCGTCACGCTCGTGACACAGGCGCCGACGTGGGAGAAGGACCGCATGGGGGGCGTCCGCATCCTCCTGCGCGCGATCTCCGAAGGGAAGGCTGATGCGCCCGAGCAGATCCTGGCGCGATGGACGTGGCGGCTTGCACGCGCATCGCGAAAGCTTCAGGACCGGCGCGCCAGCGCGGAGTTCCCGGAAGCGAAGCGCCTGCTGGGCGCCCTTGCCAACTCGCGCGGCCATCGGCACGAGGAGAACGCCGCGAAGCTCGTCAACGCGGCGCTCGACCTGCCGGTCCCGGTCGGCGCGGCGCTGCTCGCCTCCGCCGAGGGCTACACGCCTCGTGCGACTCAGCTGATCGAGGCGGCGCGCGAGCGGCTGGGCTCAGTGCAGGAGGTCGCGGGTGCGCTCGCCGAGAACCTGCCACAGCCCAAGCTGACCTCCGGGCGCTCGCGCCGGCGCAAGCGGCGGAAGCGCAAAAGGGGGCAGGCACAGCCGCAGCAGCAAGGCCGGCAAGACCAGTCTCAGGGCGAGCAACCGGACAAGCCTTCTGAGGCTCAGGCGACCGACAAGAAACCCGATCGCCAGCGCACGACTCGCGCCGCGGGCGACGCGACGCCCAAACCGGCTGAAACGCCTGCGGCGTAAGAACGACTAGAGAACGTGTTCATCCTGGTCCCGATCGCATTCGCGGCGGGCGTGATCACCGCAGTCACTCCCTGCATCCTGCCGGTGCTGCCAATCGTGCTCGCCGGAGGAAGCAGCGGCACCAAGCGGAGGCCGTATGCGATCGCAGCCGGCCTCGTCACGACGTTCACCGCGTTTCTCCTCGCAGGCGCATGGCTGTGGGGTCTGATCGGGATCAGCGAGAAGCACCAGTTGAAGATCGGCGCCGGCTTGCTGCTCGTGCTGGCCCTGATCCTGATCGTTCCGCGACTGGGCGAACTCGTCGAACGGCCCTTTCGCTTCCTGACCCGTCGGCGCGCGGGGGACCTAGGAGGCGGCTTCCTGCTGGGCGCGAGCCTCGGGCTCGTCTTCGTTCCCTGCGGTGGGCCGGTGCTCGCCGCTCTGACCGCAAACGCCGCCACGAACGTCGTCGGTGGTTGGGCCGTCGCCGTCGCCGTCTCGTATGCCATCGGTGCAGCACTGCCGATGCTCGCGATCGCAAGGGGTAGCCGCCGCCTGACGTCAAACCTCCGCGCGCATGCCCGGACGATCCAGATCGCGGGCGGCGTGCTGATGGCCTTCGGTGCGCTGGTCATCTACAACGGCTGGGCGGAGAGCCTGCAGACGAAGGTGCCCAGCTACGCGAGTTGGGCGCAAAACCTCATCGAAGGCAACTCGAAGGCGAACGACGCACTCGCGCGCCTCAGACATGACAAGGGCAAGCGCCGCTTCGTCGCGCACGGCCAGAGCCTTGCGTCCGTCAAGTTGAAGGACTATGGCCAGGCCCCGGACCTCCAGGGGATCTCGGCCTGGGTCAATAGTCAGCCGCTCGACTTGAGAAGCCTGCGAGGGAAAGTGGTCCTTGTCGACTTCTGGACGTATTCGTGCATCAACTGCCTGCGCACGCTGCCGTACCTGGAGAGTTGGGACGGGCTCTACCGCTCAAAGGGACTGGTCATCATCGGCGTCCACACCCCCGAGTTCGGGTTCGAGCACGACCTCGGCAACGTTCGCGCGGCGGTTCGGCGGCTGAAGGTGCGCTACCCGGTCGCGCTCGACAACGACTACGGCACCTGGCAGGCCTACAGCAACAACTACTGGCCTGCGGATTACCTGATCGACCAGACCGGTCACATCCGAGAGCTCCACTTCGGGGAGGGCGGTTACGCCGAGACCGAGCGCCACATCCGGCTCCTGCTCGAAGCAGGTAAGAGCGGACCGCTGCCGCGCGAGGCGAATCAGCCCGACCGGACGCCAGGGGAGCTGAGGACCCCCGAGACCTACCTCGGCTATCTCCGCATCCGCAGCTACGCCGGCTCACCGTTGCGGCCGGATCGAACGGCGACATACCAGTTCCCTCCGGGTCTCGCGCAGGATGCATTTGCGTACGCGGGCATCTGGCGAGTCGAGGGAGAGCGCATCCTCGCCGGCGAAGGCGCGCGCCTCCGACTTCACTTCAGCGCACGCTCCGTGCATCTCGTTCTTACCGGCCGAGGCTCGGTCGGGGTGAAGCTGAACGGCAAGGCGGAACAAAGGATCCCGATCACCGGCGACCGCCTGTACACGCTCGTTTCTCAGCCGCGGGCATCGTCAGGCCTGCTCGAGCTTCGCTTTACGCCGGGACTCTCGGCGTACGCCTTCACGTTCGGCTGAGCCGGCGCTCGCTACAGTCGAAGCGTGCACAGCTCCGCCGTTCTCGTCGTCGACGACGACGGGCCGATCCGCCGGATGCTCGAGCGCACACTCAGCGCCGAGGGCTACGAGGTCGCCGGCGCGGCCGACGGAGGTGAGGCGCTCGCGGCGGTCGACCGTTCCGTCCCCGATCTGATCGTTCTCGACGTCGCGATGCCCGGTATCGACGGGCTCTCCGTTTGCCGTCGGTTACGCGCGAAGGGGTTCGCGCTGCCAATTCTCCTGCTAACTGCACGGGACGAGGTGGCGGACCGCGTGCAGGGCCTCGATGCAGGTGCCGACGACTACCTGGTCAAACCTTTTGCGGCGGAAGAGCTCCTCGCTCGCGTCCGGGCACTGGAGCGACGCGGGCGTGACCCGGTTGAGACACTCGCCTACGGAGACCTCACGCTCGACGTGACCTCTCGAACGGCTCGCCGGGCGCAGCGAGAGCTCCGGCTGAGCGCACGTGAAGCGGACCTACTCGAGCTCCTGCTGCGCAATCGAGGGCAGGTCGTCAGTCGAGAGCTCGCACTCGACCGCGTTTGGGGCAGTCGTCTGACAACACTCAACGCCGTCGATCGCTGCGTCTCGTATCTCCGGCAGAAGCTGGGCGATCCCCCGTTGATCCGGACGGTACGCGGTATCGGTTTCGTGCTGACGCGATGAACCGGGACTCACTTCAGCTTCGCTCGGTGCTCGCTGCCGCGCTCAGCATCCTGATCGCGCTCGTCGTGGTGGGCGCCACGATCAGCCTGCTCGTTTCACGCCACCTTCACAGCACGTTGGATCGGACCTTGCGCGAGCGCGCGGTCCAGATCGCGCAGCTGAGCGCGTCCGCCCCGAGCTTGCTGACCACCCCCGGCGCGCTCGACTCGCCGGTGGGTGGAACCCAACTGCTCGTGGAGGTCCTCGACCGGAACGGCAGAATCATCGCGCGCTCGCTCTCGCTCGGTGGGCGGCTGCTCGATGCCGGCTCGCACGCGGCGGCTGCGCTCAAAGCGAATCGAGTCGCATTCGCGGACGCTCGACTCGGGGCCGAACACCTTCGCGTCTACTCGGCGCCGCTCGCCGATCTCGGTGGGCCGGCTGCGGGTGGAGCCGTCGTGGTCGCGGCCTCGACCCACGACCAGGAGGAGACGCTCACGAGCTTGCATCTCTTCGTGATCCTCGCCGGAGTCATCGCCGCTTCGCTGGGTGCGGCCGTCGTGGCGATCCTGATGCGCCGCGCGCTCGGTCCGCTGGGTCGACTGGCGAGCGCAGCGTCCGAGATAGAACAGACCGGGGATTCGCGCAGAAGGTTGCCGCAACCGTCCGCGACGGACGAGGTTGGTCGGCTCGCGGGCACGCTCAACGCAATGCTGGCGAGCCTCGAACACGCGCGCGAACGCGAGCGCCGTTTCCTCGCCGACGCCTCGCATGAGCTCCGCACGCCGCTGACGGCCTTGCGCGGTAACGTCGCTTACATCGCCCGTCACGGTGCAAACCCTGCTGTGGTCGCAGAGCTCGAGCACGACGCGGAGCGGCTGGCGAGGATGGCGGACGACTTGCTCGCTCTGTCGCGGGAGGAATCGTCGTTGTCGTTGCCGGTCGACAACGTCTCCCTGGACGAGCTCGCCCGAGACGTCGCCGGCCGGGAAGAGCGGGTCATGGTGGACGCCCCTCACCCGGTCTTCGTACGCGGCGATCGCGCGGCCCTGGAGCGCGCGATCGACAACCTCGTTCTGAACGGACGACGCCACGGCCCGCCTGGAGGACAGATTACGCTGAGCATGGGCAGCTCCAACGGTGTTGCTCGCCTGACCGTCGCAGACGAGGGCTCGGGGCTGCGTCCCGATGAGGCCGAGCTGGCTTTTCAGAGGTTCTGGCGCCGCGGGCAGGACCAGTCGGGCTCCGGCCTCGGATTGCCCATCGTCCGGGCGATCGCCGAACGCCATGGCGGCCGCGCATATGCCGACGGACCACGATTCACGATCGAACTGCCCGTTGTCAGAGATTTCTCAGAGTCGCGGGGTACAACGGACGCCAGTTAGCTCGAGAGAGGATCACCATGAGACTTCTGCGAACGCTCTCAACCCGCCGTCTGCTCGTCCTTGTCGTCGCCGTTGCAACACTGGCTGTGGCAGGCGCCACGATCGCAATCGCTGCGAGCAACGCTGGCGGTCCGACTCCACCCGCAAAGCCGCTCGCTCAGGCCATCCGTGACTCGCTCGCGGCGCCCGACGTCGCCGGCATCACCGCACGGATCCACTTCACGAACCGACTGTTCCCGTCCGGGGCCCTCCTTGGCGGCAATGCGTCGGCACTCATGTCCGGTGCCTCGGGGCGGTTGTGGCTGACGGGAGATGGGCGTGGACGACTCGAGCTTCAGTCGAACGCGGGCGATGCGCAGATCGTCTGGAACGACAAGCTGGTCACGATCTACGACGCCTCGTCGAACACCGTCTACAAGCTGGAGCTCTCGAGCGGAACCACAGCGTCCTCCCCCTCCGACAGCGGGACACCGCCCTCGCTGACGCAGATCAACGATTTCCTCTCGAAGCTCGCAGCACACGCCGACATCTCGTCGGCGCGACCCACCGACGTCGCAGGCCGTCCTGCCTACAGCGTCAGAATCTCACCGAAGCATGACGGCGGCCTGCTGGGCTACGCCGAGCTGGCCTGGGATGCGGATCATCACGTGCCGCTCCGGGTATCCGTCTACGCACAGGGAGGGACGAAGCCGGTGCTCGAGCTGGCGGCAACGGACATCGCCTACGGGCCCGTTCCGGCGAGCGACGTCAACGTCACACCACCCGCCGGGACGAAAACTGTCGATCTGAGCACGCCCGGCCAGCAGAAGCAGACAGGTAGCAAGACGGATGTCACCGGGCTCGCCGCGGTTCAGGCAGCCGTCGACTTCCGCGTCGTTGCACCCGACAGTCTCGTCGGTCTCCCGCGCAAGGATGTACGCGTGGTCGGAGGCCACGATTCAAAGGCCGCGCTCGCCGTGTACGGGCAAGGTCTGGGCGCGGTCGTCGTCGTCGAACGAAAGGCAAGCGCGAGCGGATCCAAACAGAGCGGTCCGCTCAACAGCCTGCCGACCGTCTCGCTCGACGGTTTGACCGGCCACGAGCTCGCCACCCAGCTCGGCACGGTGATCGAGTGGGCGCGCAACGGCGTCTCGTTCGTCCTCGCGGGCTCGCTGCCGCCGGCAGCAGCCGAATCGGCCGCTCGTGCCTTGAGGTGAACGAGGCCCAGCCGGTCACGACCACCGGCCTCGTCAAGCGCTACGGCGAGATCGTGGCCGTCAACGACGTCGACCTCACGGTCGAGCGCGGTGACGTCTTCGGGTACCTCGGCCCGAACGGCGCCGGCAAGACCACCCTGCTTCGGATCCTGCTCGGCCTGATCCGCCCGACCTCCGGATCTGCCAAGTTGTTCGGGCGCGATCCGCTCGTCGAAGGAGCGAGGGCGCTCGACGGCGTCGCCGGGTTCGTCGAAGGCCCGCGCTTCTACCCGTATCTGTCCGGTCGGCGGAATCTTCGCCTCCTGGCCGACTACGACGGAGACGATGCGCGCTCGAGGATCGACGAAGTGCTGGAGCTGGTCGAGCTCCGCGACCGCGCGAAGGATCGGGTCGGCGGCTACTCACACGGAATGCGTCAGCGGCTCGGCATCGCCGCCGCTCTGCTCCGGAACCCGCGGTTGCTTCTCCTCGATGAGCCGACGACCGGGCTCGACCCTGCCGGCATGCGCGACATGCGTGACCTCGTGCGCCGGCTTGCCGCAGACGAGATCACGATCCTGCTCTCGAGCCATCTCCTGAACGAGGTCGAGGAGCTCTGCAACCGTGTCGCGATCATTCGCACGGGACGCATCGTGTACGAGGGTGGGCTCCGGGACCTGCTGGCGACCGCGGCGACCGACTATCGCCTCCGGGCGACCGAGCCCGAGCGCGCCCGGACTGTTCTTCTTGCGCAGGCGGGCATCGAGGGGGTCTCGTTTCGCGACGGGGAGCTCCGGTTCACCGCCGACGAGGAAGCTGTGGCACGCGCAGCCATCAACCTGGGACAGGCACGGATCGGGATCACCGCCCTGATCCCGCAGAGCGCCAGCCTCGAGGAGCTCTTCCTCGGTCTCACCGGCGGCGAGTCGTCCGACCACGATCGCGAGGCCGTCGCATGACCGGTGTGGTGAAGGTCTACCGATGGGAAGTCGTGAAGCTCCTGGCGCAGAAGCGAACCTACCTTGGTCTTGGTGCTGCGATGGCGGTGCCGCTGATCTTCGTCATCGTGCTCGTGCTCCAGTCGGGCGGCCCGAACGACGTTCCTCTCGGACGCTACATTCGCGACACAGGCCTGGCCACGCCGTTCGTCGTCCTCTTCTTCATGTCGATCTGGGGCTTCCCGCTGATCACGGCGCTCGTCGCGGGGGACATCGTCGCGAGCGAGAGCCAGAACGGGACGCTGAAGACGATCCTCACACGCTCGCGCGAGCGGGGAGAGGTCTTCGGTGGCAAGGTGCTCGCGTCCGCCACCTACACGCTGGTGCTCGTCTTCGCGATGGGGCTCGTCGGTCTCGTTGCGGGAAGCATCGCGTGGGGCTTCCATCCCCTCACGTCGCTCTCGGGCACGAAGGTCTCGGCCGCTCATGGCGCCGCGCTCCTGGCGGCCAGCCTCGGTGTCTATGTTCTCCCGCTTGCGGGGATCGCTGCCTTCGCAATCCTTCTGTCGACGGTGACCCGGAACAGCGCCGCGTCCGTCGTCGGCGCCTTGATGTGGGCCCTGTTGATGCAACTTCTGGGAGTCCTACCGGGGACCGAGGCGGTAAGGCCCTATCTCCTCGGCACGCAATTCGAGGCCTGGCACGGGTTCCTGCGCATTCCGGCCGACTGGGCGCCTGTCATTCGCGCGCTCTGGGTCTGCGCCTTGTACATCGGGCTGCCGCTCGCCGCGGCCTACGTCGTCTTCCTGCGTCGCGACGTGGCGGGCGACTAGAACCTCACGGCTGTTCCGATGGTCCGCGTTCCGGCCCACCGTTACCGCGCTCTCTTTCCCTCAGGAAGCGCGTGAGCTCGGCCGCCAACGACTCGCCCGACGGGAGCTCCTGTTCGTCGTCGAGGATCTCGGCGCGCTGCTCGAGCTCCTCGACGTAGGCGGAGGTCTCCTCGTCGGAGGCGACTGCCTCGCTCACCTGCTCGCTGTAGCGCTCGGCCGCCTCCTCGAGCTCGCTCAAGTCGATCTCCGTGCCGAGAACGCCACCGAGACGCTGGCAGAGGGCTAGCGCGGCGCGTGGGCTAGGCGCGAGCGACACGTAATGAGGAACCGCAGCCCAGAGGCTGATCGAGCGGAGCCCGACGCGGCTGCACGTGTCGTGTAGGACGCCGACGATTCCGGTGGGTCCCTCGTAGCGAGAACGCTGCAGACCGAGCTGCTCGATCAGCTCCGGATCGGTCGCGCCTCCGGTGACCGGCGACGGACGCGTGTGCGGAACGTCTGCGAGCAACGATCCCAACGTGATCACGAAGTCGACGCCGAGATCCTGCGCGAGGTCGACGATCATTCCGGTGAAGGCGCGCCACCGGAGGTTCGGCTCGATTCCGAGCAGCAGCAGGGCGTCGCGCTCGAGGCCCGGAATCGGCGCGTGGAAGAAAGCGTTGTCGGGCCAGTCGATGTGGCGCGTTTGGCCTTCGACCAGCGAGACGTGCGGCCGCGTCGCCTGAAAGTCGAAGAACCCTTCGGGCTCGATCTCGGCGAAGCGCTCAGCCTCCCAGGCTTTCGCGAGGTAGCCGCCCGCGAGCGAGGCACCCTGTCCGCCGTCGTTCCAACCGCGAAACGCTGCAATCAAAACGGGGCTGCGCAGGTCCGGCCGCGAGGAGATGCGGAGTTCGTCAGCGATCGGCGAAGTCTACGTTCGGTCGGAAGAAGAGCGTCGCGAGGGCGACTGTCCCGACCCATACGGCCCCGGCCAGGAAGACGTGAACGAGCACGAGCCCCCAGGGAAGCTGCGTCCGCCACTGCAGCTCCCCGAGACCCATCTGGGCGAGCAGCAGGACGAAGACCGCCACGCCCAGGGCGAAGAGGCGCGGTGAGCGGTCGCGCTGGGCGGCCAGGTAACCAAGGCTGAAGAGAAACGTGCAGAGAAAGATGCCGACGATCATCGCGTGCGTGTACACGATCGGCTCGAGTCGGCCGAGCCGGTCGATCTTGTCCGCGCGTCCTCCGCCTGAGTGAGGGCCGGCCGCGGTTGCGAGGGATCCGCCGACGATGAGCGCGAAGCAAGCGGCCGTTGCTGCCAGCCCGAGCCGTTGTAGCTCGGGCGGCACGAGCGACTGCACTCTCCCCACCTGAGTAGAACGGGCTTCGAGGGCGAGGACTGTGGCGCCCGCGAGCAGCGCAATCGAGAGCAGCAGGTGGAGCATCACGATCGGCCACCGAAGGTCGGTCGTGATCGCAAGGAGCCCGATCGGCGCCTGCGCCAGAGTTCCGAGGAAGACAGCAAGCGAGAGCGTCACCGCCCAGCGCGGCAGCGCGTGCGTGCGCCGCGCAGCCAGCCAGACGAGCAGCGTGACCGCGATCGTGACTGCGCCGACGAGTCGGTTGCCGAACTCGACGAAGGCGTGTGCGCTCTTGGCCGGAAGAGGGTTCCCTTCAGCACAGCCCGGCCAGTGCCGGCACCCTAGCCCCGAGTCGGTCAACCTCACTGCGGCCCCGGTGCCGACGATCAGCCATAGGGCGCCGAGTTGCGCAAAGGCGAGTGGGACGAACTGGGCGGGGCTGAGGACGAGCGCTCGCAATCGCGCGAGCGCCGTCGGGTGCGCGTTCACGCCGCCGAGTCTAGTGGCCGCTCTCCGCCGTAACGGGTGCCTACCCGACGCGACGGCTTCGTGCCGTTTCGTTCAGAGCGGATCGAGGATCGACGGGTAGCCGTCCGCGCCGTCGAACGGCGTCGGGCGCGATCCGAGAAAGAGCGGACGGTCGGCCGCATTCAGCAGCACAGGCATCATGTCCGGCCCGCGCAGGTGCCCGAAGATTCCATCCGCACAGGTCGATTCGCCGAACTCGCGCACTCGATCGGCACGAACTCCGGGCCCGGTAACAACGAACGGCACCGGGTCACCGGAGTGGATGACGTCCGGGAAGGCCGGCGTTGCGTGATCTCCGGTCAGGCACACGACCGCGTCATCGGTGGGGAGATCGCCGAGCGCAGAATCGAGCGTCTCGATCATCGCCTGCTTCTTCGCCGGGTCCTTCGTGTGACCGGCCGCGTCCGCGCTCTTCACATGACAGAAGACGAATGTGTCCCCTGCCTCGAGTCGCTCGCGCGCGAGTCCCACACGACCGCGTAGATCTCCCGCGGGGTCGTCTGTCTCCGGCTCGTCGCGCGCACTGAGTCCGACCGCGAGCGCCAGCCCGCGCAGAAAGGCAGAGCTCGCGGCGAACGTCCCCCGCAACCCGTGCCGCTGTTCGAAGGTCGGAACCTGCCTCGGGCGGCCCCACCACTTCAGCGTGATGACGTTGAAGCGTTCATCGGCGAGCCGTCGCATCACCTCTCGGCTCCACTCCTCCGCGGCCCGTGCCGTTCGCTCGGCCTCGGGAACGACCGCTTGCGGCCTGAGCACCGGATGGCGGTCTCGGAAGAACGCGTCTGTGTCGGTGACCCATTCGTTCGCTCCACCCGAGATGCGCAGCACGGCCTCACCGCGCCAAACGTGCGTTAGCGAGAAGGTCAGGCCGTCGACCGTGATCCCGTCGCATGAATCGACCAGGCGCTCTGCTTCTTCGGCGTCTTGTTCCGGATCGGGCCGCCCAGTCAGCCACCAGCCTCCGTCGCGCCGCTCGGCGGGCCGCAGCGCGGCGTACGCGAACACCTGACTCGGGTCGACCTCCTGCCGCCTGCCGAGCGCCTCGAACACCGCGCGTCCGGGAAACTCATCAGGCCGGTAGCCGAGCATCGACCAGTGCGCGACCTCGCTGGACGGCGCGCGCCCGGGCCCAACCCCGTACAGCACACCGCACGATCCCGACGCGCAGAGGCGGTCGAGGTTCGGCGTTGTCGCTGCCTCGAGCCCAGTGAGCCCAGCGAGCGACTCGTGAGCGCGGTCGGCGAGGCCGTCGAGCAGGAACACGACGATCGGATGCATCTAGGCCGGTAACTGAGGCACTAGACGGCGAGGCGATCCAGTGACTTGATCACCCGCGCAACACCGGGCGGCACGAGTGCCTCCCACTCGCCACCCTCTCTCATGGCAGCCCGCACGTCGGCGCCGGAGACCTCCTTCTCGACACCCTCATCGAGGATCTCGACCTCGTATCCCGCCTCGCGCATGCGCTCGAGCTTTGTGCCGCCCCAGTTGGAGAAGAGCCGGAGGAACTGCGTCACGTCTCGTGGAACATACGCGTCCCAGAGCTCTGGCTCATTGACCGGAAAGGGGATCACGTGTGTGCGAATGCCCTCGTCATCGGCGACTGCGCGCACCATCAGCAACCGCTCCACATAGCTGAACGGGTTCGACTCAGGGAGATGCCTGAGCGGGTCGCTGGGCTCCTCCCTGATTCGCGATGGGTCGGGATTCGTGATGCCGACGAAGACCTCGTCGGACCGCGCGGCGGCTCCGCGGAGATACTCGAGATGACCGTTATGGAACGGCTGGAACCGCCCGTGGATCATGCCGCGCGTCACTCGACGATGACTCCGGCACCCTCCTCAACCTGGCCGATTCGCCGGATGAACAGCCTGCGAGCGCCGAACTCGGCCTCGAGCGAAGCGCCGCGGTCGGCCGGAATGGAAATGAGCAACCCGCCGGCGGTCTGAGGATCGAAGCCGAGCGCGTCGAGCGCGTCCGGCAACCCCATCGTCGTCACGTGCGCCGTCGTGAAATCGCGGTTCCTCGGGTCCCCGCTCGTGCGAATACCCTGGCGCGCGATGTCGAGCGCTCCGTCGATCGCGGGGAAGCGCTCCGATTCGAGCCGGATGAGCACACCGCTTCGCTCGGCGACCTCGTGGGCATGACCGAAAAGTCCGAAGCCCGTCACGTCGGTGACGGCGTGCGGCTCCGCTCCCCGCAGGAGTTCGGCGGCTTCCTTGTTGAGCATGCGCATCC
>Ga0070698_100003767_pt1 | contig 16658 bp, 16 predicted proteins | sample KBSK1502metaG_FD_65477 | JGI IMG/M metagenome (GOLD analysis project Ga0070698, IMG submission 65477) | Corn, switchgrass and miscanthus rhizosphere microbial communities from Kellogg Biological Station, Michigan, USA - KBS K1-50-2 metaG | ecosystem: Host-associated > Plants > Roots >...
CTCTTTCTCGACCTTCTCCCCGTCCTTCGAGCAGACGTATTGCTGCTTCAGACGGGCCCCGTCCTTCTTGTGCAGCCAGTTGAACGAGATCGCGGCCGACGACTCGCCGGCCGAGAACATTTTGATCGGGACCGAGACGAGCCCGAAAGAAATCGTGGCGGAGCCTATCGAGTGCGCGGGCATAGGGCCTGCTGGTGAAAGGGTGACCGTCCGACCGACGGCATCAGGATATTACCACTGGCGTGAGGGAGGGTCCATCCTGCACCGGCGCCGATTGCCACGCGATGCGTTTTCGGTCTACAATGGACCACGACCGTGACACCGACCCCCCCGACCCGCCCCCCGGCTAACGACGCGCTCAAACCGTACCGCGCCAAGCGCTCCGCCGACCGCACGCCGGAGCCATCGGGCTCGGTCGCCGCCGCACCCGGGCGGCGGTTCATCGTACACCAGCACGCCGCCACGCGCCTCCATTTCGACCTGCGGCTCGAGATGGACGGTGTGTTGAAATCGTGGGCCGTGCCCAAGGGGCCGTCGCGCGACCCCGCCGACAAACGCCTCGCCGTCCACGTCGAGGACCACCCCATCGAGTACGGCGACTTCGAGGGGATCATCCCCGAAGGGAACTATGGCGCAGGCGCGGTGATCGTGTGGGACCGGGGGGTATGGGTGCCGATCGAGGATCCGGTGGCGGGGCTCGCCAAAGGGAAGCTGCTCTTCGAGCTGCGCGGCTACAAGCTGCGCGGCGTTTGGACGCTCGTGAAGATCAAGAAGTCGGTGAAGGACTGGCTCCTGATCAAGGAGCGGGACGCCTACGCTGCGAAGGACGGGGCCGCGTTTCCCCCGGGGTCGGTGCTGTCGGGGCTGACGGTCGAAGAGCTGCGCGACGGCAACAAGAAAGCGTCGCAACTCGTGGCCGAGTTGAAGAAGCTCAAGGCCCCCCTGCGCACCGTCCGAGCCGAGGATGTCGCTCCTATGCTCGCCGAAACGCGCGACGACCCGTTCTCGCGCGCCGGGTGGGTCTTCGAGGTGAAGCTCGACGGCTATCGCATGCGCGTGGTGAAGGAAGACGGGACCGCGCGGCTGATCACGCGTAATGGGAACGATTACTCCGCGGCCTTCCCGGAGCTGATCCGCCCGATCGCCGCGCTGCCATACTCGAGCGTGCTCATGGACGGGGAGCTGGTGATCTTGGACGAGCAGGGGCGCCCGAGCTTTCAGCGCCTGCAGAACCGCGCGCGCATCGGACGCACTCCGGAGATCCGAGTTGCGTCCGTCGAAACGCCCGGCACCCTCTATCTCTTCGACCTGATGGCCGTGGAGGGGTTCGACCTGCGGTCCCTGCCGCTCGTGAAGCGCAAGGCCCTGCTGCGAAAAGTGCTCCCGGAGGCGGGACCCCTGCGCTACTCGGAACATTTCGAGAAGGACGGCGAGGCTCTGTACGACCGGGCGGTGGGGATGGGACTGGAGGGCATCGTCGCCAAGAAGGCGGACGCCCCGTACAAGAGCGGCCGCTCGGACCTCTGGCAGAAGATCCGCGCCGACAAGACCGGGGATTTCGTCGTCGTGGGCTACACCGCGCCCAAGGGCAGCCGGGGCGGGTTCGGGGCGCTCCACCTGGGGGGCTACGCCGACGGGAAGCTCGTCTATGCCGGTCGAGCGGGCAGCGGATTCACCGGCCAGATGCTGAAAGACGTTGGAGACCAGCTCGTGCGGCTCGAGATCCCCCGGCCAGCGTTCGATGGTCCCGTCCCGGCGGAAAAGGAGAGCCACTGGGTGAAGCCAGAGCTCGTGGCCGAGGTCCGCTACAAGGAGGTGACGGGCGACGGCTTGCTGCGACAGCCGGTGTTTCTCCGGTTCCGGGACGACAAGAAGCCGGAAGAATGCGTGATCGAGCAGCGTGGTGAGTGGTCCGTGGTTGATGCCGGTGCGCGAGCGGAAGAACCACACACTACGCACCACGCCGTGCAGTTCACAAATCTCGATAAAGTCTTCTGGCCCGAGGAGGGCTACACCAAGGGAGACTTGATCGAGTACTACCGGGCCATATCCCGGTGGATGCTGCCCTATCTCGCCGAGCGGCCCCTGGTACTCACGCGCTTTCCCGACGGCATCAACGGAAAATCCTTTTTCCAGAAGGACGCTCCGGAATATGCCCAGGCGTTCGTGCGAACGGTCACGATCTGGAGCGAGGACTCGCAGCGCGAGCTCGACTATTTCGTGTGCGACAACGAGTCCTCGCTGCTCTACATCGCCAACATGGCGGCGATCCTGCTGCACGTCTGGTCGTCCCGCGTGGCGACCCTGGAGAAGCCCGACTGGTGCATCCTGGACCTCGATCCCAAGGAGGCCCCCTTTACCGACGTGGTCACCGTCGCGCAGGCCCTCCAGGCGTTGTGCGACGATATTGGCCTGCCGACGGGTATCAAGACCAGCGGCTCAAGCGGCCTGCACGTGCTGATCCCGCTGGGCCGCCAGGTCACGTACGAGCAATCCCGCACGCTCGGGGGACTGTTGGCGCGGGTCATCGCGGCGGAGCTGCCAGAGATCGCCACGGTCACACGTCAGGTCCAAAAGCGGGACGGCAAGGTGTACCTCGACTACGTGCAGAACGGCCACGGACGCCTGCTCGTCGCACCGTTCACCGCGCGGCCATTGCCGGGCGCACCCGTGTCGATGCCGGTCAAATGGAGCGAGGTGAGCCCCAAGCTCGACATCAAGAAGTTCACGATCAAGACTGCGCCGGCCCGGATGAAGAAGCTGGGGCAAGACCCGCTGCGCGCGGTGCTCGACCTCAAGCCCGATCTGGTCGGCGCGCTCGAGCAGCTTCATGGCCGCCTCGGTTGAGCTGCGGATCGCCGTTCGCGAGCGGATGGGTGAGGTGTCGGGGCTGCTGCTCCAGCCGACGGGCGCGCGGCTCCTCTACGTACTCGCCCACGGCGCGGGCGCCGGGATGCGGCACCCGTTTCTCGAGTCGATTGCCCAACGGCTCGCGGAGCGAAGCATCGCGACCCTGCGATATCAGTTTCCCTACATGGAGCGGCGCGCGGGCCGACCCGATCCTCCCGCAGTGGCGGCGGCGACGGTGCGCGCGGCGGTGATCGAGGCGGCCCGCGTCGCGCCGGGGCTGCCGCTCGTGGCGGGCGGCAAGTCCTTCGGCGGGCGCATGACCTCGACTTCGCAGGCGGAGGAGCCGCTCCCCGGCGTGAGAGGACTGGTGTTCCTCGGGTTTCCGCTGCACCCGCCGGGACGGCCCGGCGATTCGCGCGCGGAGCATCTCGCACTGGTCCAGCTTCCCATGCTGTTCCTGCAAGGCGACCGTGATGAGTTCGCCGACTTGAAGTTGTTGAACCCCGTAGTCAAACAGCTTCACGAGCGGGCGACGCTCCACTTGGTGAAAGGCGGCGACCACTCATTTCATGTCCTCAAACGCTCGGGCAGGACCGACGCCGGGGTGATGGCGGAGCTCGTGGAGACCATCGTAGCTTGGACAGCCGGGATCGTGTGACGGGCCACGTGGCGCCAGGGGGGTGCATGCCGAATTACTGGATCGTAAAGACTGAGCCGTCCACATACAGTTTCGATGATTTGGCCCGCCAGAAGACCGCCGTCTGGGACGGGGTGAAGAACAACCTGGCCTTGAAGCATCTGCGCCAGATGAAACCCGGCGACCGGGTATTGGTCTATCACACCGGAGACGAGAAGGCCGTGGTGGGCGTGGCGGAAGTCGCGTCCCAGCCATATCCCGATCCCAAGCAGAAGGACCCCAAGCTCGCGGTGGTGGACCTGAAAGCCGGCGAGAGACTGCCGCGCCCGGTCCCGCTCGCCGAGATTAAGGGGGACCGCGCGTTCGCCGACTTGGCGCTGGTGCGGATTGGCCGTCTCTCGGTCATGCCGGCGTCGGCGGACCAGTTCAAGCGCATACTGAAGCTCGGCGACGCGAAGTAACGGACAACGGACAACGGAGAAGATCTCATGGGCAAAGGCGACATTCGCACCAAGCGAGGGAAGATCTTCCGCGGCACCTACGGCAACCGGCGCCCGAAGGGGAAGAAGCGGCGCAAGCAGGCCGCCGAGGCGGCCAAGACGGGCAAAGGGGAAGCGACATGACGGCGCTGCTCCTCGCGGCGCTCGCCTTGGTCGGAGCGGGGCAGGCTACGGAGGACGTGTGGCAGATCACGCTCAAGGACGGGACGATCGTGTGGAACCTGAGGCTCGAGGCGCTGCGACGCGACACGGTCGTGTTTCGCCAGGAGAAGAAGACAATGCGCTACCCGTTGCTGCGGGTGGATGAGATGCGGCTCGTCAAGGCGGCGAAGCGCGACGTGGGAGGGGTGGTCGACGGCGCGCGCTACGACGGCGCAGCCAACGGGACGAGCGACCTGGTGTATCAATTGACCCTGCTCGACCTGGCGGAGCGCCGCCAGGTGGTGGAGCAGATCCTACGGACGCGGACCCCACCTCCGCAAAAGTGATCACGAGCCGGCGCATCCTGCTGGCCGATGCAGACGCCTTCTACGTCGCGGTGGCGCGTCTGGTCGACCCGGATGGCGCTGGCAAGGCGCGCCTGCTGATCGTCGGCGGCGCGCCCGACCGCCGCGGCGTGGTCACCTCCGCGTCGTACGAAGCGCGGGCCTACGGCGTCCATTCCGCGATGCCGATGGCGCGCGCAGTCCGGCTCTGTCCCGGCGCGACGGTCGTGCCGGTGCCCTGGGAGGCCTGCGCCGACAAGGGCCGCGAGATCGGCGCTGTGCTGCGGCGCTTCACGCCCGCCGTGGAGCAGGCCTCGAGCGACGAGTTCTACCTGGACCTCTCCGGCACGGAGCGGCTGTATCGTGGCGAGTCGCTCGCCGCCACGGCCCGCCGCATTCGCGACGCGGTGCTCGTGGAGACCACGCTGTCGTTGTCGATCGGGGGCGCGACCTCGAAGCTCGTCGCCAAGCTCGCCGCGGGCGTCGCCAAGCCGCGACCCGGTTCCCCGTCCGATGGCGTGTGCGTGGTCGCCCCCGGCGCGGAAGCGGAGTTCATGCTGCGGTTCGCGCTCGCCGACCTGCCGTTCGTCGGGCCCAAGTTCCAGGAGCGTCTGGCGCGACTCGGCCTGCGCACGGTACGCGACGTCGTCGGGCACGATCGCGAGACCCTGGTCCGCTGGCTCGGCGAGCGCGAGGGCGCGTGGCTGTACGGGCGGGTCCGCGGCAACGACCCCGCGCCGGTCGAGCCGGATCGGGAGGCCAAATCGGTGAGCCGCGACGAGACGTTCCCGACCGACGTGGACGATGACGACGCGCTCGCCGCCAAGCTGCTGGCCCTCGCCGATCGCGCGAGCGCCGATCTCCGAGACGGCGGTCTTGCGGCCCGCACCGTCACCGTCAAGCTGCGAGACGCGGATTTCACGACCCGCCAGGCGAGCCGCACGCTGCCCGACCCGGTGCGGTCGGATCGCGCAGTGTACGCCGTCGCCCGCCAGCTCCTCGCCAGGCTGCGCGATGCCCGGCGTGTGCCCGCCCGGCTGCTGGGCGTGGCCCTGTCGCAGCTGGGCGCGGCGGACGCCGAGGGGCAGCTCTCCTTTCTCGAGCGAGCGGCGGGAGCGATCGAAACCGAGCGGGACCGCACGATCTCCCGGGTGATCGACGAAGTGCGCGGGAAGTTCGGCCCCGACGCCCTGGGCCGCGGCGGGGTGCAGCAGCGCTAGTTACATCGCGCCGAGCGCTGCGGCGGCCCTGTTCACGTCGCGTGCCTTGACCCAGAGGATCGCGCCGTAGCGCCCCATCCCGGCGCACAACCCCGTCACCGCCGTCACGTTGATCTTCGCGGACGCGAGCTTGCTCAGCAGGCCGGCCAGCGCGCCCACGCGGTCGTCGCCGTCCACCAGGAACGCCGTCTTCGGTTTCGACAGCTTGATCTTCGCCCCCTTCGCCGCCGCCGCGAAGACGCCCGCGTCCGACGGCACGAAGTCCACCTGCGCCTTGCGGGCGCTGGGGAACGCATGCAGCGCGAGCAGATTGACGCCCGCGCTCCGCAACGCGTCGAGCAGACGTGTGCCTTCACCGGGCTTGTCGGGTATGGTGGTGTAGTAGTAGCTGACCCTGCGGATCGTGTCGGCCATGATGGTCTCCGGGTGTGAGCGCTCGCATGACTATGGCCCGCTGTCCGCCCGACCGCCAGACCGTCGCCCTATCTCACATAAAAAGCCGTCCGGTTGAGCCGCCCGTCCCGTTCGAACCACACCGTGGCCGCGCCGGCACCCGCCGCCGCGGCGAACGCCCGGCGCAGATCGTCGGCACTCGACACGCGCACCCGGTTGATCTGGAGAATAACGTCTCCGGAGCGGAGTCCCGTCGCCTGCTGCATCTCATCGGGGATGTCGTAGATCAACGCGCCGTGGTCGCTCTGAATGCCCCGCTCGGCACGCACGGCCGCCGTCACCGTCACGACCTTCATTCCCCCGAGCACCGCCACCTTCTCGGCGAGGGTGGTAGGGAGGTCCGTGACCGCCAGCCGGGCCGTGCGGCTCTCGCCCCCGTGCCGGTAGCTCACGGTCAGCGTGTCGCCCGGTCCGATGTCGAGCAGCACCGCCTCCCAATCGAGGAAGGTCCGCAGCCGCCGCCCACGGGCGCTCACCAGGACGTCGCCAGGCGCGACGCCGGCCCGGCCGGCCGGGCCAACCGGCGCCACCTGGCTCACGCGCAGACCCCCCGCCCGCTTCCAGCCCCCCAGGTCCTCCGCACCCGCGACCTCGAGCCCGACCCAGGCGCGGCGCACCTTGCCGAAGCGCCGCAGCTCGTCGGCCACGCGCAGGGCGCGCTCGATCGGGATCGCGAAGCCGATCCCCACGGAGCCGCCCGAGCTCGTGAAGATCGAGCTGTTCACGCCCACCACCTCTCCCAGCGCGTTGGCGAGCGGGCCGCCCGAGTTGCCCGGGTTGATCGCGGCGTCCGTCTGGATCATGCCGACGTAGATGCCGGACTGCCCCTCCGAGGGAAGCAGGTTGCGGCCCACGGCGCTCACCACGCCGGCCGTGACGGTGGGCTCGGTGTTGCCCAGTAAGTAGGCGAACGGGTTGCCGACCGCGACCACCCACTCGCCGATCAGCAGGTCGGTGCTCTTGCCGAGGGACGCGGTCGGGAGGCCCGCACCGTCGAGCTTGAGCACGGCGATGTCGGTTTGTGGGTCCTCACCCAGGATCTTCGCGCCAAAGTCCCGCCCGTCACGCATCGTGACGACGATCTGCTCGGCCCCTTGCGTGACGTGTTGATTGGTGATCACGACGCCGTCGGACGAGATGATGAATCCGGACCCGTATCCCTCGACCACCTGGTCCGCGCCGCGCGGCATGAAGAACAGGTCGAAGGGGCCTGCGCCAGGCGCCGCTCCCGTCGCAGCACGTTCACGCTCACCACCGCCGGCGCGAGCCGGGCGGCCGCCGTGACGATGGCGGTCCGGCGTGATCCGCCCGGATCTTGGGCCCCCAGGTGTGGCGTCGGTGCCACACCAACTGCGGTGATCCCGACGAGCAGGAAGAGCGCTCTCATACGGGACCATCATACACGGTTGACGCGCCGTGCGGGCGCCGGTAAATCAGCTCGCACGTCCAACGTCGGTCGTCGCGTGTTCGTATCCCTCCGGGACCCACCGAAGGAGTTCGTCCGATGCGCCGCATGGCTCTCCGTCAAGCCAGTCTCTGCAGTATGCTCTTGTGGGCGACGCTCGCCCTTGCCGCTCCGGCGCAAGGTCGCGGCAGGGCGAAACAGCGACCCGTCCCTGCAGCCACGTCCGCCGCAGCCGTGACGGCGGGAGCGGACTCCCTCAACAATGTCAAGTTCCGCAACCTGGGGCCCTCGGTGGGCGGTGGTCGCGTCGCGGCCGTGGTCGGGGTGCCCGGTGACCGGAGCACGTATTACGTCGGGGCCGCCGCGGGCGGCGTGTGGAAGACGACGGACGGCGGCGACTCCTGGGAGGCCGTGTTCAAAGACCAGCCGACGGCGTCGATTGGTGCCGTGGCCCTCGCGCCTTCGAACCCGAACGTCGTGTGGGTGGGGACGGGCGAAGGGAATCCGCGCAACGACGTGGTGGACGGCCGCGGCGTCTTCATGTCGCCCGACGCCGGCAAGAGCTGGCAGTTCATGGGCCTCGGCGACGTCGGGCAGATCACCCGGATTGTGATCGATCCCGCCGACCCGGACGTGGTGTTCGTGGCGGCGCTGGGCCACGCGTGGGCGCCCAACGTGGAGCGCGGCGTGTTTCGCACGGCGGACGGCGGCAAGACCTGGCTCAAGGTGCTGTTCGTGAACGACACGACCGGCGCCGCCGATCTGGTCATGGTGCCAGGTAACCCGCGGCTGCTGTTCGCCGCGCTGTGGCAGTTCGTGCGTCATCCGTGGGAGCTCGTGTCGGGCGGGGCGGCGAGCGGCATCTATCGCTCCAAGGACGGCGGCCTCACGTGGGAGCGGCTCAAGGACGGCCTGCCCACCGGCCTGCTGGGTCGCATCGCCATCGCCGTCGGGCCCACGAACCCGAGCCACGTGTACGCGCTGATCGAGACGACGCAGGGAATGTTGTGGGATTCGAAAGACCAGGGGGACCACTGGACCAAGGTCTCCGACTTCCACGGCCTCTCCGCCAGGCCGTTCTACTTTTCGCTGCTGCATGTGTCGCCCGCGGACGACCGCAAGCTGTTCTTCTCGTCCTACCTGCTGCTGCGCTCGGACGACGGCGGCAAGACGACGACGCCGATCGACCGGGGCGTGCACGTTGATCACCACGCGCTGTGGATCGATCCCCAGAACCCGGACCGCATGATCCAGGGGAACGACGGGGGCGCCTACGTGACGGAGACCGGTGCCAAGAGCTGGCGCTACTTGAACAACCTCCCGATCGAGCAGTTCTATATGGTGGCGGCCGACAACAACACCCCCTACCTGCTGTGCGGCGGATTGCAGGACAACAACGCGTGGTGTGGACCGTCGAGCAACGTGGGAGGTGGGGGAGGCGGGGGAGGTTCGGGAGGCGCGGGATTGAACGGCTCCGAGTGGTTCACCGTCACGGGGGGCGACGGCGAATACGCGGTGCCCGCGCCGGGCGACTCCTCGATTCTCTACGTGGATTCGCAGAACGGCAACATCACTCGCGTCGATCTCAAGACGGGGCTGACCCGCTCGATTCGGCCCTATCTGTCGGGCGTGAGCGAGATGAAGCCGGCCAACCTGAAGTACCGCTTCAACTGGACGTCACCCATCGCCGTGTCGCCGCGCGACGCGAACACCGTGTACCTGGGCGCCAACGTCGTGTTCAAGAGCGCCGACGGGGGCGAGCATTGGACGGCGCTCAGTCCCGATCTCACGCGTAACGACAAGTCGAAGCAGGTGACGAGCGGCGGTCCGATCGAGTACGACATCTCCGGCGCCGAGACGTACAACACGATCCTCACGGTGAACCTCGCCCCCACCGATTCGAGCGTAATCTGGGTCGGCACCGATGACGGCCTCGTGCAGGTGACGCGCGACGGCGGCAAGACCTGGAGCGACGTGTCGGGCCGCTTCCCGGGACTCGCCAAGGACGCGGAGGGGCGCGTGTACCAGATCGGCATCTCGCCGTTCGATGCGGGCACTGCGTACCTCGCCGTGGATCGCCACGAGCTCGACGACCGGCGTGCGTACGTCTATAAGACCGTCGACTACGGCAAGACGTGGACCGACATCGGCAAGGGCCTGCCGCAGGACGTGCCGGTGCACGTGGTACGCGAGAATCCCAACCTGCGCGGTCTCCTCGTACTCGGCAGCGACGCGGCCCTGTGGTACTCGCGCGACGGCGGTGAGAGCTGGAAGCCTCTCAAGGCCGACTTCCCCACCGTACCGGTCTACGACGTGCAGTTCGTGAAGCGATCGCACGATCTGGTCATCGCCACGCACGGTCGTGGGCTGTTCGTCCTCGACAACATCACGGCGTTGGAGGAGCTGACGCCCGAGGTCCTCGCCTCCGACCTGCACGTCTTTTCGACCCTGCCGGCGCAAATCCGGGTGCGGCCGCGGCGCCCGGGCGTCGCACCGACACGGTTTACGACCCCCAACGCCCCTGCGGGCGCGGTAATCGACTACTACCTCAAGACGGCCCTCGACACGGGCACGACCGGCTCGTCGGGCGAGGGCGAGCAGGCGCGCGGGCAGCGCTCGCGCCGCGGCCGGGTGATCGCCACCATCACCGACAGTCGCGGCGACACGGTGCTCGTCGACTCGAGTGGGCCCGGGAAGCAGGGCGTGAACCGCTATGTGTGGAGCCTGCGGTACGCCGGGCCGACCCGGCTCAACTTCGAGCGGGCGCCCTCGGCCGAAGACGAAGAGAACCCGTTCCGCAATGTGGGTGGGCCGCGCGCCATTCCCGGCACCTACACCGTCGCGCTCACGGCGGCCGGCCGCACGGAGACGAAGACGGTCACGGTAGAGCCCGACCCGCTGCTGGGGGGCGATGCCGCCCGGTTCGCGGCACAGCTGCGCGCCGGACTCGAATGGCGTAACGCGCTGTCTGCGCTCAACACGATGCTCAATCGCATCGTGAGCCTCGAAACACAGCTCAAGAACACACAGCAGGCGCTGCGTGACAACGCCGGCGGCGACAGCGCCGCCGGTCCGGTGGCGCGCCAGGGGCGCGACCTCGGCCGCAAGCTCAAAGAGCTCAAGGACAGCCTGTACAACTCCGACGTGCAGCGTGACGCCGGGCAGGACGACATCCACTACTTGAACCGCTTTCACGATCGGCTGCAGGGCCTCGGCTTTGGACTCGCGTTCGCGTACGCGCAGCCACCCAGCGACGTCGTGGCGGCGCGCTTCAAGGAGCTGCGTGCGGCCTTGGACGGCTATCTCGCGAAGTTCAACGACCTGATCCGCACCGACGTCGCCGGGTTCAACAAGACGGCCGAGGAGGGCCGGGCGCCGATCCTGGTCGCAGGCGAGCCGATCGAGGTGAAGGAGGTCAAAGTCGTGTCGCGCTAGGCCGGCACGCGCACCCTGCGCCGGCGCTTCACGGCCAGCCACGCCGCGAGGGCGACCAGGCTGAGCGGTAGCACGACGCCGAGCGAGCGGACGCACAGCGCGACGAGATCGACGAAGTTGCGCCACGCCTGCTTGAACGCCTCGCCCATCACGCTCGATCCGGCGTGCCCCACGACCGGGAGGGGTTCGTGGACGTAGATGGTGAACGTGCTGAGGGCGGTGTGGGCGCGCAGGTAGCGCAGCCGCCCCTCGTAGCGGTCGATCTCTTCACGCACCCGTGCCAGCTCCTGCTCCACGTCGAGCACGTCCTTGAGCTTGCCGGTGCGGGCGGCAAGCAGGTCGATCAGGCGCGACTCGAGCCGGCGGGCGTTTCCCATCCGGGCGGTGACGTCCGTGAACTCCTCGCCCACGTCCTCGGCGTTCACGTTCACCGATTCGAGCTTACCGATCGTGGCGAGCCCCGCGAGCCCCTCGTCGAACCGCTCCGCCGGGACCTTCACCTCCAGGCTGGCCGACCGAAGCTGCCCACGGCCGGTCTGCATCGTCGTATTGGCGATGTAGCCGCCGATGCGGCCGGCGAGCAGGCGCACCTGGGAGACCGCCCGCTCGAGCGAGTCCACCTCGATGCTCGCCTGACCCGTCCGGATCACCATACTGGCGGCAACGCTTGCGCGCGGGAACAGCACGGCATCTCCCGGGGCGGCAGCGGCCCGCTCGCGTGCCGCCAGCGGCGCGGACGCCTGGGCCACGAAGTCCGCACGTGCGACGGCGGTGAGGCTATCGGCCGCGCGGCCGGTCGAGTACGCTCGGCGCTCGGGGCGCGCAACGTCGCGGCACGCGGCCAGCGTGGCAAGGGCGACTGCAGCGAGGAGCGGGGTCCGCATGAGCGTGCCTCCGGGTAATAGGGGTCCCTGAGAGACGCACGAGGGAGGTCGAAATGCACACAGGCGTGCTCTTGAGCCTCGCGCTCGCGACCGCGGGCACCGTCCGGCTCGCCGCTCAAATCACGGTGGTGACGCCGCTCGAGTCCGTCCCACGGCGGCGCCTGGAGTATCACGCGCCCCGGCTCTTGTCGTGTCCCGCGACCCACTATCCCGACTCGCTCAAGCGTCGCGCCATCGGTGGGCACGTGGTGCTCGAGGTGGTCGTGGATACCCTGGGGCGCGTGCCGCGCGACCGCATCGTGGTCCGGGAGACCCCTCACCCCGGGCTCTCTCAGGCGGCGATCGCCATGGCTGCCGGCTGTCGCTTCGCGCCAGCCCGGGTGGGTCGCAAAGCAGTCGGGAAGGTGGTGACGATGCCGGTGGACTTCGGCGTCGTGCGCGCAACCCACGGGCCGGGCATCCCGTAGGGTGGCCCGTGACAGTCCAGCGACTCTACTCGAGTGCGCTCCATCAGTGGGAGCGGATCGCCGGCGGGCCTGTGACGGTCAGTTCCGCGCGGGGCAGCAGATCGTGGCGGGCGTGGCTCGTCCGCGCGACGCGGCTCGCCGCATGGGCCCTGCTGGTAGCCGCGTTACCGTTCCTGGCCCTCGTCAAGGTGGCGGTGGTGCTGTACGAGCGCGGAGGCTATCCCACGGCCCTCGCGCTCGCCGGTGGCGTGGCATGCACCACCTTCGTCGTCACGGCATACGCGGCGTGGGCGTGGCATCGCTTCACGGGTCGCGTTCGCCTCGCGCTCGTGGCCCGGCGGCTGGCGCTGCCGCTCGTGGTCGCGTACAGCGTCTATGCATTGGTCTACCTCTCGGCCGGCAACGCCAAGTCGTCGCAGGTGCGGGCCTATTATGCGTCACTGCACCCGCTGCTCCGCGTGGCGCTGTCGACCGTCATTCTGTTCGACCGCGACCTGGTAGTGACGGATCTCGCCCGCCGGCCGGCAGACTACCAGGCGATGGGGCTCTCCGCGAACGACGGCTCGTTGCACTACCAGCAACCGGACGGCTACGTCCACGCCATCGATCTCCGCACCGCGGGCCGCGGCTTCGTGAAGAACCGGCTGGTGCAGGCGTACTTCTGGAGCATGGGGTTCGTCACGCTGCGTCACGTGGGCACCGCCGACCATCTGCACGTCGAGTTGCCGGTCCACTAGCTTCCCGCATGCCGTTCAGCCGCGACGACATCCGCGCCTCGGTCGAGCGCGCCGGCGACGAGCATTGGGACGCGCTCCGCCGCCACCATGAGGACGCGTATCCGAACCCGAAGCCAACGCCCGGCGATGTCTGCAAGGGGGAAGCGGAGCGTTTGAATCAGCTGGGCCTGGGAAACGCACCGGACCTGGAGCTGCTCGAGACGCGCGTGGAGCGCGCGGGCGAGGAGGTTCGACTCACCCATCTATTCCGGCACAAGCCGACGGGGGCGCGGCTCGAGACGGAGCCTTTCCAGGATTACAGGTAGCCGCCTACTTCTCGAACATCAGCTCCTTGGCGCGCTGGGTGGCTTTGACGACGGCTTTGATCAACGTCACCCGCAGCTTGCCCTCCTCCAGTTCCAGGATGCCGTCGATGGTGCAGCCCGCCGGCGTGGTCACGGCGTCCTTGAGCAGCGCCGGGTGATCGCCGGTGTCGAGCGCGACCTTGGCGGCGCCGAGTATGGTCTGCGCCGCGAGCAGGTTCGCGATGTCGCGCGGTAGCCCGACCTTCACTCCGGCTTCCGCCAACGACTCGAGAATGATGTAGATGAACGCGGGGCCGCTCGCCGACAGGCCGGTCACCGCGTCCATGTGCTTTTCGTCCACCACGACCGTGCGGCCCACGGTGTCGAACAGCTGCCGGGCGGTGTCGAGATGCGCGTCCGTCGCGTGGCTGCCGCGGCACAACCCGGTCATGCCCGCGCCCACCTGGCACGGCGTGTTGGGCATCGCCCGCACGACCGGCACGCCCTTCTCGAGGCGCGTCTCGATAAAGCTCGTCGGGACCGATGCAGCGACCGAGACGACCAGCGTGGCGGGGGTGACCTCGGGGCGGATCTGCTCGAGCAGCTCGCCCACATTCTGCGGCTTCACGGCGAGCACGACGACGCCCGCGCCCCGCACCGCGGCGCGGTTGTCGGTGTCGACCGCGACCGGGAGCCGACCGGACAGCATCGCGGCCCGCTCGGCGTGCCGCACCGTGCCGCGCACCCCGGCGGGGGCGAGGCCCGCCTTGAGCAGGCCCTGGAGCAGGATGGTGCCGATCTTCCCAAGCCCCAGCACGGCGACGCGTTGGTCTTTCATGGATCCGGGCATGGCGTCCTCATCGCAGATACTCCTCGAGCACGGTTGCCGCGTCGGTCTTGGCGTCGCGGTACTTCACGATCACAGGCGCGTACAGGGAAATGCCCCACCGCGCCGCGGCGGCGCCCGGCGCGGCGCGCGCTCCCGGGACCACCACGGCCCCCGCCGGGATCTCGAGCGGCCGGTCGCCGTCGCGCCGGTACACCGCCTCCCGCACCAGGTCGTGGACCGGCGTGGAGCCCGTGAGCATGGTCCCGGGAGCGAGCACGGCGCGCTCCCGCACGATCGCGCCCTCGTAGATCCCGCAGCCACCGCCCACCAGCACGTCGTCTTCGACGATCACGGGCAACGCCCCCACCGGCTCGAGCACGCCGCCGACCTGGACGGCGGCGGAGAGGTGTACCCTCTTACCGATCTGCGCGCACGACCCGACGAGCGCGTGGCTGTCGATCATCGTGCCGGCGTCGACGTAGGCGCCGACATTCACGTACATCGGCGGCATGCAGATCACCCCCGGCGCGACGTAGGCCCCGTCGCGGATGCTCGATCCGCCGGGAACGATGCGCACGCCCTCCTCGAGCGTGGTGGGGCGGACGGGATAGGTGTCCTTGTCGAAGAAGCGCAGGCTGGCGTGGGCCGACATGTCGACCAGCGCGCCCATGCGGAAGCCGAGCAGGATGCCCTGTTTGACCCAGGCGTTGACGCACCAGGCACCGTCTGGGCTGCGCTCGGCCGCGCGGATCTCACCGCGGCTAAGCGCCGCGCGGAATTCGGCGAACAGGGTGCGGTCGGCGTCGTCGTAGCGGTCCCGCTGTTGGGCGGCGAGCGCGTCCACCCGCTTACGCAGCGACATGTGCGGCGCCCGGCAGGAGACCGAGTGATCCCAGCACCGCCCGCACGCGGGCGCGCGTCTGCTCCTGGACGGGAACCAGAGGAAGGCGGAAATGCTCCTCGAGGAGGCCCATCGCCGCGAGCGCGGCTTTGACCGGGCCCGGGTTCGACTCGAGGAAATTCGCCTCCATCAGCGGTAGCAACCGGTAGTGCAGCTCGCGGGCCGCTTCCCACTCGCCCCGCAGGGCGCTCTCGGCCAGGTTGGCCATCAGGTCCGGGGCCTCGTTCGACACTACGGATACGATGCCGTCGGCGCCGAGGGCGATGAGGGGCAGCGTCACGGCGTCGTCGCCCGAGAGCACGCGGAAGCCCGCCGGCCGGTCGCGCAGGATGGCCATGATCTGCGCCAGATCACCCGATGCCTCCTTCACGCCGACGATGTTTTCGACTTCGCGCGCTAGCGCGAGCGTCGTCGCGGCGGCGAGGTTGGACGCGGTGCGGCCCGGCACGTTGTACAGCACGATCGGAGTGTCGCCCACGGCCTGCGCGACCGCCCGGAAATGGGCGACGAGTCCCGGCTGGGTCGGCTTGTTGTAGTAGGGAGCCACGAGGAGCAGCGCGTCGGCACCGGCGGCGCGCGCGGCGCGGGCGCGGTCGACGGTCGCGGCCGTGGCGTTGCTTCCCGCGCCGGCGAGCACCTTGGCGCGGCCGCGCGCCGCCTCGACCGTCAACGCGATCACCTGCTCGTGCTCGGACGCCGTGAGGGTCGCGGCCTCCCCCGTCGTGCCGCAGGGGACCAGCAGCCGCACGCCCGCCGCGATCTGGCGCTCGACCAGTGCGCGGAACCGCTTCTCGTCGACCGCGCCGGCGGCCGTAAAGGGCGTGACGAGGGCGGTCCCACAGCCCCGCAGCCAGCCTACGTATTGCGTCATGGAGCCTTCCTTTCCGTCGCCTGCGCCAGCGCGAGGATGTCGTCGAGCACGTCGTCGAAAGCATACATGCCCCGTCGGCCGACGATCCAGCGCGCGCCGAGCAGCGCGCCCGTGGCGAACCCCGCTCGAGAGCGGGCAGTGTGCACCAACAGCACCTGGTCGGCCGCCGAGTCCAGCCCCACGCGGTGTGTACCCGGAATGTGACCCGCCCGCGTGCTCGCGACCGGTACGCTCCGACCTCCGAGTCCCCGCGAGAGAATCGTCTGGAGCGCGAGGGCCGTGCCCGAGGGCGCGTCGCGCTTGCGGGCGTGATGCGCCTCCTCGATGAACGGGTCGTATCCCGCGATGCCGCGGAACAGCTGCGCGGCGTGCGCGACGAGGCGGTAGAACAGGTTCACCCCGATCGAGAAATTTGCTCCGTAGATCAGTGCGCCGCCGCCCTGCTCCACCATCCGACGTACTTCGGGCTCGTCGCGCTGCCAGCCGGTCGTGCCCGCAACCAGGGGTACGCCCGCGGCGACGGCGGCCGTTACATGGTCGATCACGGCTCCCGCTGTGGAGAAGTCGATGGCGACCGTGTGGCCGGGAAGCAAGCGCGGCGCGTCGGCCGCATTGCGGGACGTGATCACTGCGCCGATGTCGTGGCCGGCCTCGCGGGCCTGCGCTTCCACCACGCGGGCCATCTGGCCGTGGCCGAGCA
>Ga0070698_100003768_pt1 | contig 16655 bp, 9 predicted proteins | sample KBSK1502metaG_FD_65477 | JGI IMG/M metagenome (GOLD analysis project Ga0070698, IMG submission 65477) | Corn, switchgrass and miscanthus rhizosphere microbial communities from Kellogg Biological Station, Michigan, USA - KBS K1-50-2 metaG | ecosystem: Host-associated > Plants > Roots >...
TGTATCATTTCGACAGCCCGGCCAGCCTGTCACTGCATGAAGAAGTGACCTTTGCGGCGCTGGGTCCCGCGATGGGCCTCTTCAACAATCTCGTCATGTTCGACCAAAATGTACCGCAGACCAGCTTCAGCTCGATCGTCCCGGATCTGGCGACCGACTGGTCATGGGACTCGTCCAAAACCGAGCTGCGTTTCCGGCTGTACGAGGGCGTCAAATGGCACGACGGCAAACCGTTCACCGCCAACGACGTAAAGTGCACTTGGGACACATTGCTCGGTAAAACGAACGAGAAGTTTCGCCTCAATCCGCGCAAGGCCTGGTACCAGAACCTCGAGGAAGTGACGACCAAGGGCGATTATGAGGTCACATTCCGTCTGAAGCGGCCGCAGCCTTCGTTTATCGCGCTGCTGGCGTCCGGCTGGTCGGCCGTCTACCCCTGTCATGTGACGCCGCGCGAGATGCGCACTCAGCCGATCGGCACTGGCCCGTTCAAACTGGTCGAGTTCAAGCCGAACGAGGCGATAAGGGTCACCCGAAACCCGAATTACTGGAAGAAGGAGCGGCCCCATCTCGACGGCATCGAGTACACGATCATCAAGAACCCCTCGACCCGGGTGCTGGCGTTCATCGCCGGCAAATTCGATATGACCACGCCCTACAATCTGACGATTCCGCTGATGCGGGATATTCAGAGCCAGGCGCCGCAGGCGATCTGCGAGCTGACCCCGACCAATGTCGCCCGCAACCTGATCGTCAACCGCGACAAGCCGCCGTTCGACAATCCCGATATCCGGCGGGCGATGGCGCTGAGCCTGGATCGCAAGGCTTTTATCGACACGATCAACGAAGGCAAGGCCGATATCGGCGGGGCCATGCTGCCGCCGCCGGAGGGGATCTGGGGAATGCCGCCAGAGATGCTGCGAACGTTACCCGGCTACGACCCCGACGTCGCGAAGAACCGCAGCGAAGCCCGCAAGATCATGGAAGAGTACGGGTACGGTCCCGACAAGCGGCTCAACATCACCGTGTCAACGCGCAACATCCCGCAATACCGCGATCCGGCGATCATCCTGATCGACCAATTGAAGCAGATCTACATCGACGGCGATCTCGAAGAGATCGAGACAGTAAACTGGTATCCGAAGCTCATGCGGAAGGATTTCATCGTCGGCCTCAATCTCGCCGAAAACGGCCTCGACGACCCCGACCAGACCTTTTACGAGAATTTCGCGTGCGGCGCGGACCGCAACTACACCGGATATTGCAACCCCGAACTCGAAAAGGAATTCGATCAGCAATCGATGGAAGCCGATCCGGAAAAGCGCAAGCGTCTGGTATGGGAGATCGATCGGAAACTACAGGAGGACGGCGCCCGCCCGATGATCTACCACAACCGCGCGGCAACCTGCTGGTATCCGCAGGTCAAAGGCCTGACGTTAATGGTTAACAGCATCTACAACGGCTCGCGCTACGAAGACGTCTGGCTCGACCGTTAGTGTTGGACATTTTCAAAGGTTGTCATCGCTTGACGATGCAGGAGACGTAAGTCGCCAAAGCAAACCTTTAGCTTAGGGTCGGCGAGTGGATGGCCGGGACTGGTAGCACGCCTCGCCTCTTTGCGCTTTGTCGATCCGTCGCCGTCTGCTACAACCATTTGAGTCATTGGGGAGTAGCCGCCCGCATTAGCGGGGTCTGTGTCAACACACTTGGCCTTTTGGCCATGGCACAGGCGGCCGGAACGGTTTGGCGAGACCTTTGGCATCGGCTTCCTGCTCCTGGGTTGGGCGGAGGGCGCCGTGCCAAGGTTTATCTCCGCCCGACCTCGGTGGCACTCTCGTGGAAGCGTTCTTCGTGTCGATCCTGGTCGTTGGTCTCGCCGAGATTGGCGACAAGACCCAGATCCTCTCCTTGATGCTGGCGGCCCGCTTTCTGCGCCCGTTGCCGATCATCTTTGGGGTCCTCTTCGCGACGCTCGCCAACCATGCCGCGGCGGGGTTTGCCGGAACCTTCCTCGGAAGCCTGCTGACCGGCGAAGTGGTGCGTTGGGTTCTTGCCGCCTCGTTTCTGAGCGTTGCGATATGGGCTCTTTTCCCCGACAAGGCGGCGGAAGACGGTCGCGGCTACGGCCGAGCGGGGGCCTTTCTGACGACACTGGTCGCCTTCTTTCTCGCCGAGATCGGCGACAAAACGCAGATCGCCACCGTCGCCTTGGCTGCGCGTTTTGAGCAGTTCTATCCGGTCGTCATCGGCACGACTTGCGGCATGATGCTGGCGAACATTCCAGCAGTCCTGATCGGGCACCGGCTGGCCGACAAGCTTCCGGTCAGAGTGATCCGCGTTGCGGCGGCCGTTGTGTTTGCCGCGCTCGCCGTTCTCACCCTTGCCGGAACCGGCGGGTGAGCGATAGGACCCGCACACGGGTTCCGCTGCATCGCCCTCTTTGGTCGGCCCGGTTTCCACTGTAGGATCATTTCACGATCGGCGAATGGAGGGCGCTTCGCTCAATAAGTAAAACACAACTCATCTCGGAGGAACGCAATGAACCAGAGGACTTGTGCGTTCGCAGTGATGGCCGCACTACTGACCGCCGGCCTCGCCGTTGGTCAGGCAGCCGCCCAGAGGCAGGGTGGTACTTTGCGGGAATACATGGTCGACAGCCCAGCGAGCATGTCGATTCACGAGGAATCAACTGTAGTCTCCGAGCGGCCGATGATGGGGGTGTTCAACAACCTCGTCTTGTTCGACCAGCATGTGAAGCAAAACAACCCTGACGCCATCGTGCCCGAATTGGCCACCGGCTGGTCGTGGAGCGAGGATGGCACGGAACTGACTTTCCCGCTGCGGGAAGGCGTCAAATGGCATGACGGCAAGCCCTTCACGGCCAAAGATGTCAAATGCACCTGGGACATGCTTGCCGGCAAGGCGAGCGAGAAGCTGCGTCTCAATCCGCGCAAGGCCTGGTACCGGAACCTCGAGGAGGTGACGGCGAATGGAGACTTTGAGGTCACCTTCCATTTGAAGCGGCCACAGCCGGGTTTCCTGACGCTGCTCGCCTCGGGCTGGGCGCCGGTCTACCCCTGTCACGTGCCGCCGCGTGACATGCGCAGTCATCCAGTCGGCACCGGCCCGTTCAAATTCGTCGAATTCAAACCCAACGAGCACATCAGGGTAGCTCGCAATCCGGATTACTGGAAGCAGGGACACCCGTATCTCGACGGCGTCGAATATACGATCAGCCGCAATCGGTCGACGGTGATATTGGCGTTCATCGCCGGGCAGTACGATTTGACCTTTGCAGGTAGCGTGACGATCCCGCTGATGAGGGACATCAAAAGCCAAATGCCCGAGGCGATCTGTGAGTCGAACCCGGGCAGCGTCAACACCAACCTGATCATCAATCGTGACGCGCCTCCTTTCGACAATCCCGATCTGCGCCGCGCAATGGCTCTGAGCCTCGACCGCAAGGCGTTTGTCGACATCCTTACAGAAGGCCAAGGCAATCTCGGCGGGGTCCTGCAGCCGCCGCCCGGAGGCTTATGGGGCATGCCGGCGGATGTCCTGCAAACCTTGCCCGGTTACGGTATGGATGTGCGCAAAAACCGGACGGAAGCCCGCGATATTATGCAGCAGCTCGGTTACGGGCTCGATCACCGGCTCAAGGTCAAGGTTTCGACGCGCGATACGCCATCCTATCGAGATCCAGCGGTGATCCTGATCGACCAATTGAAGGACGCCTATATCGATAGCGATCTCGAAACCGTCGACACCACCCAGTGGTACCCCAAAGTCATGCGCAAGGACTACACGGTCGCCCTCAATCTCACCGGCAGCACCGTCGACGACCCTGATCAGGGCCTATACGAGAATTACACCTGCGGCGCGGAAGGAAACTACAACGGGTACTGCAACCCCGAGGTAGACAAATTGGTCGACCGGCAATCGATGGAGAGCAACCGGGGAGAGCGCAAGAAGCTGGATTGGGAAATCGAAAGGAAGCTGGCGGAGGACAACGCGCGGCCGATTGTGTATTACAATCGCGGCGCGCAGTGCTGGCAGCCTTATGTGAAGGGGCTGACGGTGATGGTCAACAGCATCTACAACGGCTGGCGCATGGAGGACGTCTGGCTCGACAAATAGCCGGAGATGCATATGGATTGGAAATTCGGTGTGTCCGCAACAGCCGGTGGCGTGCTGCTAGCATTGACGGCGTTACAAGGCGCCACTGCCCAAAAACAGGGCGGCATTTTGCGAATGCCGCATGGGGATAGCCCGGCGAGCATGTCGATCCTCGAAGAGTCGACGATCGCGGCCGAGGCGCCGATGATGAGCGTCTTCAACAATCTGGTGCTTTTCGACCAGCACGTGGCGCAGAACAGCCTCAAATCGATCGGGCCGGACCTCGCTACCGGCTGGTCGTCGAACGAGGAGGGGACCGAGCTCAAATTCGCATTGCATCAGGGCGTCAAATGGCACGACGGCAAGCCCTTTACCGCCAATGACGTCAAATGCACCTGGGACATGCTGGCCGGCAAGTATAGCGAGAAGCTTCGCCTCAATCCGCGAAAATCCTGGTACCGCAATCTCGCGGAAGTGACGACCAATGGCGATTACGAAGTAACCTTCCATCTGAAGCGGCCACAGCCGGCCTTCCTTGCTCTATTGGCTTCCGGCTGGTCGCCGATCTATCCCTGTCACGTGCCGACGCGCGACATGCGCACTCACCCGATCGGCACCGGCCCCTTCAAATTTGTCGAATTCAAGCCGAACGAGTCGATAAAGCTGGTCAAAAACCCGGACTACTGGAAAACGGGCCGGCCTTATCTAGATGCAATCGAGTACACGATCATCCGCAACCCGTCGACGGCGGTATTGGCGCTGGCCGCCGGAAAATTCGACCGGACCGGGACAGGCATCATCTCGATCCCGTTGCTGAAACAGATTCAAAGCCAGGCGCCGGAGGTGATGTGTCGGGTCGATGCGTGGAACGCCGGCCGCAATCTGCTGGTCAATCCGACGGCGCCGCCATTCGACAATCCGGATCTGCGGCGGGCGATGACCTTGGCTCTGGACCGCAAGGCCTTTGTCGACATCCTCAGTGAGGGGCAGGGCGACATTGGTGCAGCCATGCAGCCGCCGCCTGAGGGCCTCTGGGGCATGCCGCCTGAGGTGCTGCGGACACTGCCCGGCTACGACCCGGACGTGCAGAAAAACCGGACCCAAGCGCGCCAGATCATGGAAAAGCTCGGTTACGGCCCCGATAAGCGGCTTGCGGTCACTGTTTCCACCCGCAATGTCCCGGCCTATCGCGATCCGGCGGTGCTCGCCATCGACCAGCTGAAGGAAGTGTATATCGACGGCGTGCTTGACACGGTCGAGACGGCGAACTGGTACCCCAAAGTCATGCGCAAGGACTACAAGGTCGCGGTCAGCGTCAGCGAGAACGGGCTCGACGACCCCGACCAGCAATTCTACGAGAATTACGTGTGCGGCGCGGATCGGAACTACACCGGCTACTGCAATCCGCAGGTCGACGCATTGATCGACGAGCAATCGATGGAACCCGACCCGGAGAAACGCCGCGAGTTGGTATGGCAGATCGAACGGCAGCTGGCGGAGGACGGCGCCCGGCCCGTGCTGTTTTTCCCACGCAACGGGACCTGTTGGTACCCCTACGTCAAGGGGTTCACTGTCATGGTCAACAGCAATTACAACGGCTGGCGGATGGAGGATGTCTGGCTCGACAAATAGGGCCCGGGCGGGCCAGCGCCCCACTTTAGACCCATGGCCTCGTCGATCGAGACGTGCTAAGTTTCAAAGGCTGCGACTTTGCAGGAGAGCCCAATAAACGGGCCGGCAAGGGTGCAGTGGCGGGCCCACCAAGCCCGCATCCTCGAACAGGAGGCAAAGGGAATGAAGCATGTTCTGCGCGCGCTCGCGGCGGCGGGTTCGCTGTCGCTTGCGTTGTGCGCCGCCGACGCGGTATTGGCCCAAAAAGCGGGCGGCATCCTCAAAATCTCGCATTTCGACAGTCCCGCGAGCATGTCGCTTCTCGAGGAAGCGACAGCTGCGGCATTGCGGCCGATGATGGGGGTTTTCAATAACCTCGTCATGTACGACCAGCAGGTGGCGCAAAACAGCATGCGCTCGATCGTCCCTGACCTCGCCACCAGCTGGTCCTCGAACGAGGAAGGGACCGAGCTGACTTTCCCGCTGCGCCAGGGCGTCAAGTGGCACGACGGCAAGCCCTTTACCGCCCAGGACGCCAAATGCACGTGGGATCTCCTCAGCGGCAAGGCGAGCGAGAAGCTGCGCATCAATCCGCGCAAATCCTGGTACAGCAATGTCGGAGAGGTCACCGCCAATGGCGACTATGAAGTCACCTTTCATCTGAAGCGGCCGCAGCCGTCGCTGCTAGCGCTGCTAGCTTCGGGCTGGTCGCCGATCTATCCGTGTCACGTCTCGCCGCGCGACATGCGCAGTCACCCGATCGGGACCGGTCCTTTTAAATTTGTCGAATTCAAGCCCAACGAGGTGATCCGGGTGGCCAGAAATCCGGACTACTGGAAGCCGGGCCGGCCCTACCTCGACGGCATCGAATGGACAATCATCAAAGATGTGAGTACGCGGGTTCTGGCGTTTGTCGCCGGCAAATCCGACTTGTTCTCGCCCTATGGCGTAACCATCCCGCTGTTGAAAGATATAGACAGCCAGGCGCCGGACGCGATCTGTGAAGTGACGGCGACCAACGTCAATCGGACCCTGATCGTCAATCGGGAAAAGCCGCCGTTCGACAATGCCGATCTCCGCCGGGCGATGTCGCTGACTTTGGATCGTAAAGCCTTTATCGACATCATCACCGAGGGGAAGGGCGACATTGGAGCGACGATGCTCCCGGCGCCGGAAGGGGTCTGGGGCATGCCACCAGAGGAGCTGACAAAATTGCCGGGCTATGATCCCGACGTGGCAAAGAACCGCGTCAAGGCCCGCAGTATCATGCAGAAGCTCGGCTACGGGCTGGACAAGCGGCTCCCTGTCACTGTTTCGACGCGCAATATTCCTCCCTACCGTGATCCGGCGGTAATCCTGATCGACCAGTTGAAAGAGATCTATATCGACGGGGTGCTCGACCCGGTGGACACCACTCAATGGTATCCCAGGATCCTGCGCAAGGATTACACCGTCGGTCTCAATGTCACAGAAGCAGGTGTCGACGACCCCGACCAGCAGTTCTACGAGAACTATGTCTGTACAGCAGAGCGTAACTACACCGGCTATTGCAGCCCGGAGGTCGACAGGCTGGTCGACCAGCAGTCAGCGGAATCCGACAAGGAGAAGCGCAAGCAGCTGGTGTGGAAAATCGAACGGCTTTTGGCAGAGGACAGCGCCCGTCCAGTCATCTTTTACCCGCGCGGAGCAACCTGCCGTCATCCGCAGGTCAAAGGTCTGACCGTCATGGTCAACAGCATCTACAACGGCTACCGCTACGAAGACCTTTGGCTGGACAACTGAGCCTCTCGTTCTTGTTGCGCTGCCAGCATCGTCGGGGGCCAATATAACTCCCGCTTTGCTGGGGTAATCCCATTAAACTCCGCGCGAGAGCCCAGTGAATGTGCCGGCGTGGCAAGGAGAACAGAGGGAGGTAACGGAAATGGAGCGAGATCTGCGCGTATTCGCGGCCGCGACAGCGTTACTGACAGCAATGTTTGCCGCTGAGCCGGCACTGGCCCAAAAACCCGGCGGCGTCTTGCGAGTGCACGCTCTTGACTCGCCGCCCAGCCTGTCGATCCACGAGGAAGTGGATGCCGTTCCGGCGCGGGCGATGATGGGGGTGTTCAACAATCTGGTCATGTTCGACCAGCGCGTAAAACAAAACAGCTTGCAATCGATCGTGCCGGATTTGGCTACCGGCTGGTCGTGGAGCGAGGACGAAACCCAACTGACGTTCCCGTTGCGAGAGGGTGTCAAATGGCACGACGGCGAACCCTTTACGGCCAAGGACGTCAAATGCACTTGGGACCTGCTGACCGGGAAGTCGCGCGAGAAGCTTCGTCTCGATCCGCGCAAGTCGTGGTATCGCAATCTCAAGGAGGTGACCACCAACGGCCACTATGAGGTCACCTTCCATCTCCAGCATCCGCAGCCGGCCTTTGTCGCGCTGCTCGCTTCCGCGTATTCAGCGGTCTATCCGTGCCACGTGCCGCCGGGTGATATGCGCCAGCATCCGATCGGCACCGGCCCGTTCAAATTCGCCGAGTTCAAGCCGAACGAACGGATCACGCTAACGCGAAACCGTGATTACTGGAAGAAAGGCCGACCTTATCTCGACGGCATCGAGTTTACGATCATTCGCGACGTGTCGACAGCAAACCTCGCCTTTGTCGCCGCGAAAGTGGATTGGATCGCCACGACGATTCCGCTGCTAAAGGACGTCAAGAGCCAAGCGCCCGAGTCAATTTGCGAGGTGACGCCAGGCGGTATCAGCCGCAACTTGATCATCAACCGCGATGCGCCACCTTTCGACAACGCGGATATGCGGCGGGCAATGGTGCAGAGCTTGGACCGCAAGGCGTTCATCGACATCATCAGCGAAGGCCAGGGCGACATCGGCGGGGCCATGCAACCAATGCCCGAGGGGCTATGGGGCATGCCGCCGGACGTCCTGAAAATGCTGCCGGGCTACGACCCCGACGTGCAGAAAAACCGCTCTGAGGCGCGCGGGATCATGCACAATCTCGGTTATGGTCCTGATAAACGGCTGGTGCTCAAAGTCTCGACGCGCAACATCCCGCCGTATCGCGATCCGGCAGTGATCCTAACCGACCAGTTGAAGGAGGTGTTCATCGACGGCGAGCTCGAAATCGTCGAGACCGCTAGCTGGTTCCCCAAGGTCATGCGCAAGGACTACAAGATCGGCCTCAATCTGACGGGGGGCGGCGTCGACGATCCCGACCAGCAATTTTACGAGAACTACGCGTGCGGTGCTCCACGCAACTACACCGGGTATTGCAATCCCGAGCTCGAAAAGCTGTTCGACCGGCAATCAATGGAGCCCGACGAAGGAAAGCGCAAAAAACTGGTGTGGGAGATCGAAAGAAAGCTGGCGGAGGACGGCGCCCGGCCGATCATCTTTTACAACCGCTTTGCTTACTGCTGGCAGCCGCAGGTGAAGGGGTGGACAATGTTGGTCAACAGCATCATCAACAATTGGCGGATGGAGGACGTCTGGCTCGACAAGTAACGGTATTGAGCCGCGGCACGCGCCGTAAATTCAAAAAAAGACCGGGCCGGATCACGGTACATTAGGGAGGGTAGAGTGCAATGCACAAAAATCTTCGCGCCCTAGCGGCTGCCGGTGGGTTGTTGATTGCGTTGTCCACCACCGGCGCGGCGTTCGCCCAAAAATCCGGTGGCATTCTCAAGATATCGTTTTTCGACAACCCGGCCAGCATGTCGCTCCACGAGGAAGCGACTGGCGCAGCATTGCGGCCGATGATGGGCGTTTTCAACAATCTGGTCATATACCGGCAGGACGTCGCGCAGAACAGCCTCAATTCGATTGTACCGGATCTGGCAATGGGCTGGTCGTGGAACGAGGAGGGGACCGAGCTGACTTTCCCGCTGCGCCAAGGCGTCAAATGGCATGATGGCCAGCCGTTCACCGCCAAGGACGTCAAATGCACCTGGGACCTGCTCACCGGCAAGTCGAGCGAGAAGCTGCGCGTCAACCCGCGCAAATCCTGGTACAGGAACCTCGATGAGGTGACGACGAAGGGCGACTACGAGGTCACCTTCCGTCTGAAGCGGCCGCAGCCGGCCTTTCTCGCCCTCTTGGCTTCCGGCTGGTCGCCGGTCTATCCCTGTCATGTATCGCCACGCGACATGCGCAGTCATCCGGTCGGTACCGGCCCCTTCAAATTCGCCGAATTCAAGCCAAACGAGGTGGTTCGCACGACGAGAAACGCCGATTACTGGAAGCCGGGACGTCCCTATCTCGACGGCATCGAATTTTTGATAATGAAGGAGGTGTCGACACAATTTCTGGCCTTTGTCGCCGGCAATGTCGATCTGTACTCGCCCTATGGCGTAACCGTACCGATCTTGAACGACATCAAAAGCCAGGCGCCGCAAGCCGTCTGCGTGCTGACATCGACAAACGTCAGCCGCAACCTGATCCTCAACCGCGACAAGCCGCCCTTCGACAACCCCGATCTGCGGCGGGCGATGGCGTTGAGCCTGGACCGCACGGCCTTCGTTGACATTATTACGCAAGGTCAGGGGGATATCGGCGCGACTCTGCTGCCGCCGCCCGAAGGGTTGTGGGGTATGCCGCCGGAAATGCTGGCGACCTTGCCAGGCTACGATCCCGATCTCGGCAAGAACCGCGCCGAGGCTCGCAAGATCATGGAGCAACTCGGCTATGGGCCTGAGAAGAGGCTCGCCGTCACGGTGTCTGCGCGCAACATTCCTGCTTACCGCAATCCGGCAGTGATCTTGATCGACCAATTAAAGGAAATCTATGTCGACGGCCAGCTCGACCCGATCGAGACGGTCAACTGGTTTCCCAAGGTCATACGCAAGGACTACACCGTCGGCCTCAATGGCACCGAGAGCGGGGTGGACGATCCCGACCAGCAATTTTACGAGAACTTCGTTTGTGCAGCTGAACGGAACTATACCAACTACTGCAATGCGGAGGTCGACAAGCTGATCGACCGGCAATCGAGCGAAGCCGATCCAGAGAAGCGCAAGCGGTTGGTGTGGGAGATCGAGAGACGGTTGGCGGAGGAGGGAGCCCGGCCGATCATCTTTTACCCTCGGGGCGGGACATGCTGGCAACCGCAGGTGAAAGGACTGACGATTATGGTCAACAGCATCTACAACGGTTTCCGCATGGAAGACGTCTGGCTCGACAAGTAAGGCTGCTGTTCGGCGCCAATCAGAAGGGTCCAGCAAATGGGCTCCTGACAATCAAGGGAGGATATGAAATGAAGGGAAATCTGCGCGTGTTCGCAGCCTTGACCGGGGTGCTGGCAGCAACTCTCGGCGCCGAGCCCGTGTTGGCTCAAAAACAGGGCGGCATTCTGAAAATGTACAGTCCAGACAGCCCGGCGAGCATGTCGATCCACGAGGAGGCGACGGTCTTCGCCGAAGGGCCGATGATGGGCGTGTTCGGCAACCTCGTCATGTTCGACCAGCACGTGCCGCAGAACAGCCTACAATCGGTCGTTCCCGATCTCGCCACCGGTTGGTCATGGAGCGAGGAGGGAACCGAATTGACCTTGCCGCTGCGCCAGGGCGTCACCTGGCACGACGGCAAACCCTTCACGGCCAAGGATGTCCAGTGCACGCTTGAGCTGCTGACCGGCGTAGCGAGCGAGAAGCTCCGCGTCAATCCCCGCAAGTCCTGGTACAGCAATCTCGAGCGGGTCACCACGAACGGCGACTACGAAGTCACCTTTCGACTGAAGCGGCCGCAGCCGGCCTTTCTCACCACTCTCGCTTCCGGGTTCTCGCCGATCTATCCCTGCCACGTTGCGCCGCGCGATATGCGCCAGCATCCGATCGGCACCGGCCCGTTCAAATTCGTCGGGTTCAAGCCGAACGAGTACATCAAGGTGGAGCGCAATCCGGATTACTGGAACAAGGGCCGCCCGCTTCTCGACGGCATCGAGTATACTATCATCAAGAACTTGTCGACGGCGATCCTGGCGCTCGTTTCCGGAAAGTTCGACATGGCTTTCCCGTATAGCCTGACGGTGCCGCTGCTCAAAGACGTGAAAAGACAGATGCCGCAGGCGATGTGCGAGATGGGGCCGGTCGGACTCAACCGCAACCTGATCGTCAACCGCGACAAGCCGCCTTTCGATAACCCCGATCTGCGGCATGCGATGGCGTTGAGCTTCGACCGCCAAGCATTCATCGATATCCTCACCGAAGGAGAGGGTGACATAGGTGGGGCCATGCAGCCGCCACCGGCAGGATCATGGGGGATGCCGCCAGACATGCTGCAAAGGCTGCCAGGCTATGACCCCGATGTTCAGAAAAACCGCGCCAACGCCCGCCACATCATGGAGAAACTCGGCTATGGACCCGACAACCGGCTCAAGATCAAGGTGTCGGTGCGCGACCTCCCATACCTGCGGGATCCGGCGGTGATCATGATTGACCAGCTGAAGCAGGTCTACATCGATGGTGAGCTCGAGACGGTCGACACCACGAACTGGTTCCCCAAGGTAATGCGCAGAGACTACATCGTCGGCTTTACCGGCGCGGGAAGCGGACCCGACCCCGACCAGAATCTCCAACTGCTTTACGGGTGCGGCGGCGAGTTGAACTACAATGGATACTGCAGCCCGGAGGTGGACAAGCTGATCGACCAGCAATCGAGCGAGGCCAACCAGGAAAAGCGCAAGCAGCTGGTGTGGGAGATCGAGCGGAGACTGGCAGAGGACGGCGCCCGGCCGATCATTTTTTACGACCGCCGCGCAACGTGCTGGCAGCCGCGGGTGAAGGGGTTGACCCTCATGGTCAACAGTCTCTTCAATGGCTGGCGCATGGAAGACGTCTGGCTGGACAAGTAACCGGTTGCAGCGCGGACGCCCGGCAATGGCCGGCGCAACCCGATACTCCTGCTGTCGGGTTCATCCGATACGTGATAATCTCGGCGGCGTTGTCGTCTCGCAAGAGCCCAGTAAATGGCCCGGCGAAGAATGCAACCGTGGGTCTCGTAAGCCCGCGTGACAGAACAGGAGGTTACACGAAAATGAAGGGAGACCTGCGCGTGCTTGCAGCAGCGGCAGCGCTGTTGTTTGTATTGTCCGCCGCCGGCGCTGCACGCGCCCAAAAGCAAGGCGGTATTCTGAAAGCGTACAGCCTCGATAGTCCGGCGAGTATGTCGATCCACGAGGAAGCGACGGTCTACGCCCAGCGCCCGATGATGAGGGTCTTCAACAATCTGGTGATGTTCAAACAGGACGTGAAGCAGAACAGCCTGCAATCAGTGGTGCCCGATCTGGCTACTACGTGGTCGTGGAGCGAGGACGGGACTGAACTCACCTTCCCATTGCGCCAAGGGATCACTTGGCACGACGGCAGGCCCTTTACCGCCAAAGACGTCAAATGCACCTGGGATCTGCTGACCGGCACGTCGAGCGAGAAGCTTCGTCTCAATCCCCGCAGGGCTTGGTACCGCAACCTCGAAGAGGTCACCATCAATGGCGATTACGAGGTTACCTTCCATCTGAAGCGGCCGCAGCCGGCATTCATCGCGCTGCTCGCTTCCGGGTTCTCGCCGGTCTACCCCTGCCACGTTGCGCCGCGCGACATGCGCGCACATCCGATCGGCACCGGCCCGTTTAAATTTGTCGAGTTCAAGCCGAACGAGCGGATCACCATCACCAGAAACCCGGATTATTGGAAGAAGGACCGGCCTTATCTCGACGGCATCGAGTATACGATCATCAAAAACGTATCGACCGCAGTGTTGGCGTTTAACTCCGGGAGGTTCGACCTGACCTTGGGACTGCCGCTTCCTGTCGTAAAGGACGTCAAAAGCCAGTCGCAGGCGATCTGCAAGTTGGCGCCGACAAATGTCAGCCGGAACCTGGTCATCAACCGGGACAAGCCGCCCTTCGACAACCCGGATCTGCGTCGTGCAATGGCCCTCAGTCTCGACCGGCAGGCTTTCATCGACATTCTCACCGAAGGAACGGGCAGTATCGGCGGGGTCATGCAGCCTCCGCCGGAAGGGATCTGGGGCATGCCGCCAGATCTATTGAAGATGTTGCCCGGCTATGATCCGGATGTGCAGAAAAACCGCACGGAGGCGCGCCAGATTATGCAGAAGCTCGGCTACGGGCCCAACAACCGCCTTAAAATCAAGCTCTCCGCGCGTGACATCCCATTCTACCGGGATCCGGCGGTCATCCTGATCGACCAATTGAAGGAGGTCTATATCGATGCCGAGCTCGAAGTGATCGACACGACCAACTGGTTACCAAAGATCACGCGGAAGGACTACACGGTGGGCATGAGTCTCACCGGCAATGGGGTCGACGATCCCGACCAGAATTTCTACGAGAACTACGCATGCGGTGCCGAGGGAAACATCAACGGATACTGCAATCCCGAGATCGACAAGATGTTCGATCGGCAATCCGTAGAGTCAGACCAAGCGAAACGTAAAAAGCTGGTGTGGGAGATCGAACGGAAGCTGGCGGAGGATGAGGCCCGACCGATGATCTTTTACGCGCCTGGGGCAACGTGCTGGCAACCCCGGACGAGGGGCGTGACCGTCGGGATCAACAGCATCTACAACAATTGGCGTATGGAAGACGTCTGGCTCGACAATTAGTCCCCGGCCCGGCGCTCACTCAGGATCATAGTCCGCTCGATCGAGATGTGTTAGCCTCCACGCCTGCAATCTTGCAGGAGAGCCCAATAAATGGGCCAGCAAGAATGCAGTAGCGGGCCTACCAAGCCCGCGTCCTCGAACAGGAGGCAAAGGGAATGAAACGGGATCTGCGCGTGCTCGCAGCAGCGGGCGTGTTGTGCCTCGCGCTGTCCATAGGACAGACGGCATTCGCCCAAAAACAGGGCGGCATTCTGAAAATGTACAGTCCGGACAGCCCGGCGAGCATGTCGATCCACGAGGAGGCGACGATCTTCGCCGAAGGGCCGATGATGGGGGTGTTCAACAATCTGGTCATGTACGACCAGCACGTACCGCAAAACAGCCTGCAGTCGATCGTGCCCGATCTCGCGACCGGCTGGTCGTGGAGCGAGGATGGGACCGAGCTGACATTGCCGCTACGCGAGGGCATCACGTGGCATGACGGCAAACCCTTCACGGCCAAGGACGTCCAGTGCACCTGGGACCTGCTGACCGGCAAGTCGAGCGAGAAATTACGCGTCAATCCTCGCAAGAGCTGGTACGGGAACCTCGACAGTGTGACCATCAATGGCGATTATGAAGTCACGTTTCATCTGAAGCGGCCGCAGCCGGCTTTTGTTGCGTTGCTCGCTTCAGGGTTTTCGCCGGTCTATCCCTGCCACGTGCCGCCGCGCGATATGCGCAGTCATCCAATCGGCACCGGCCCGTTCAAATTCGGCGAATTCAAGCCGAACGAGTACATCAAAGTGACGCGAAACCTGGATTATTGGAAGAAGGGCCGGCCTTATCTCGATGGCATCGAGTATACGATCATCCGCAATCTCTCGACGGCGCTGTTGGGGTTCGTTGCGGGAAAGTTCGACATGACGTTCTCATATAGCCTCACGGTCCCGCTCTTGAAGGACGCGAAGAGCCAGCTACCGCAGGCGATCTGCGAGCTGGCGCCGGGCAGCATCAACCGCAACCTGCTCATCAACCGGGATAAACCGCCCTTCGACAACCCCGATCTGCGTCGGGCGATGGCGCTGAGTCTGGACCGCCAAGCGTTCATCGATATCATCACCGAGGGACAGGGAGACATCGGCGGGGCCATGCAGCCCGCGCCCGCCGGGTTATGGGGCATGCCGCCGGAGATGCTCAATTCACTGCCGGGCTACGATCCCGACGTGCAGAAGAGCCGCGCGGAAGCCCGACAGATTATGCAGACACTTGGCTATAGCCCCGATAACCATCTCAAGATCAAAGTGACGGTGCGCGATATCCCATACTACCGGGATCCGGCGGTGATTCTGATCGACCAGCTGAAGCAGGTCTACATCGACGGCGAGCTCGAGCCGGTCGACACCACCAACTTTTTCCCGAAGATGATGCGCAAGGACTATAGCGTCGGCCTCAACTTGCAAGGTGCCGGTGACCCGGACCAGACCTTGCCGTTGGTCTACGGGTGCAGTTCGGAGTTCAACAGGGACAATTACTGTAATCCCCAGGTAGAGGAACTGATCGGTCGGCAATCGAGCGAGGCAGACCAGGAGAAGCGAAAGCAGCTGGTCTGGCAGATCGAACGCAAGCTGGCGGAGGACAGTGCCCGACCGATCATCTTCTACAGCCGCGACGGTACGTGCTTGCAGCCGCAGGTGAAGGGGCTGACCCTGATGGTCAACAGCATCTTCAACGGTTGGCGCTTGGAAGACGTCTGGCTCGACAAGTAGCGGCCGGACCGCGGCGCCCCACTTTAGGATCGTGGTCCGCGCGATCGAGATGTGTTAGCCTCCACGCGCTGCAATCTTGCAGGAGAGCCCAATAAACGGGCCAGCAAGAATGCAGTAGCGGGCCTACCAAGCCCGCATCCTCGAACAGGAGGCAAAGGGAATGAAGCGGGATCTGCACGTGCTCGCGGCAGCGGGTTCGTTGTCGCTTGCGTTGTCCGCCGCTGATGCGGCATTCGCCCAAAAAGCGGGCGGTATCCTCAAAGTCGGCCATTTTGACAGCCCGGCGAGCATGTCGATGCACGAGGAATCGACGGCCGCGGTCAACCGCCCGATGATGGGGGTCTTCAATAATCTTGTCGTCTACAAACAAGATGTGCCGCAAAACAGCATGAGATCGATCGTCCCGGAACTGGCCACCAGCTGGGCCTGGAACGAGGAAGGAACCGAGCTGACCTTCCCGTTGCGGGAAGGCGTAAAATGGCACGACGGCAAACCCTTTACCGCGAAAGACGTCAAATGTACCTGGGACCTTCTCAGCGGCAAGACGAACGAGA
>Ga0070698_100003770_pt1 | contig 16654 bp, 12 predicted proteins | sample KBSK1502metaG_FD_65477 | JGI IMG/M metagenome (GOLD analysis project Ga0070698, IMG submission 65477) | Corn, switchgrass and miscanthus rhizosphere microbial communities from Kellogg Biological Station, Michigan, USA - KBS K1-50-2 metaG | ecosystem: Host-associated > Plants > Roots >...
GAGGGCGGCTCGGCACTCCTGACTTTCACGGCCAACCGGCTCCGCATCGGGGTCCCCCGGGTCTACAACCGGCTCGCCGCCCTCGGCCTATGGAAACCGGTCCGGCCCGTTCCGCCGCACGAACAGTTCCTGGTCTACAAGCGCCACCCGCCGCCGAAGATCCGTGCGGCATGGATCACGACGGCGGCGATCCTGCACCAGCTCGCCCGCGAGGTGCGCGAGCAAGGGGCTCGGCTCGTGGTCGTCTACGTCCCGAGCCGGATGGAAATCAGCGATCGAGACTGGGAACTGACCCAGCTCAGGTTCGGGATCGAACCCGACCGCTGGGACCGCGGGGCGGTGATTGCCAGCCTGCGCACGGCCGTGGCCGACGACGCCCCCGTGCTCGACCTCACCCCGGCGCTGCGCCGTGCTGAAGGTTTCTTCCAGGGGCCGTATTACGTCGACGACGGCCACTGGAACCCCCGCGGTCACCGGGTCGCGGCGGCGGAGCTGGAGTCGTTCCTGCGTCGGGAGGGATGGCTCCCTCCGTGCACGTTGGCGCTCAGACAGACGGCTGCTCAGCCGTCGAGCTTTCGGTAAAGGGTCCGCCGATTGATGCCGAGCATCCGAGCCGCGGCCGACTTGTTGCCGCCCCGAGCCTCGACGACGCGGCGGACGTAGGCCCGCTCGAGCTCCTCGAGGGGAACGTTGCCCTCGGCGCCCTGGGCCAGGAGCGCCTCCAGCCCACCGCCGTTCCCAGGGAAGTCCAGGTCCTCCGGGAGCAACGTGTCATGGTCACTGAGCGCCAGCGCCCGCTCGAGGAGGTTCGCCAGTTCCCGCACGTTGCCGGGCCAGTCGTACGCGACCAGCCGTCTCATCGCCGCCGCGGAAACCCCGATGAGAGGGTCCGGCCGCCGATCGCTGGTGCGGCTCAGGAACAGGTCCACGAGCGGAACGATGTCCTCGCGCCGCTCGCGAAGGGGCGGCACCTCGATCCGGATGACGTTCAGCCGGTAGTACAGGTCCGGCCTGAACTGCCCCTCGCGGAGCAACGCCTCCAACGGACGGTTCGTGGCCGCGACGAGACGTGCCTTGACGGGCACGTCGGACGTGCCTCCAAGGGGGCGCACCCTTCTGCTCTCGAGCACCTGGAGCAGCTTCGCCTGGGCCTCGAGCGGGAGCTCGCCGATCTCGTCGAGAAAGAGCGTTCCCTCCCCGGCGGCGACGAACGCGCCCGCCCTGTCCTCTCGGGCGTCCGTGAAGGCTCCTCGCCGGGCGCCGAACAGCTCGCTCTCGACCAGGGTCGGTGGCAGCGATGCGCAGCTCAAGTGGAGGAATGGCCGGTCCCGCCGGGCGCTCGAATCGTGGACGAACCGGGCGATCGCGCTTTTCCCGGTCCCGGTCTCGCCGGTGAGCAGGACCGTGGCGTCCGTTCTGGCCGCTCGGCGGGCGGTCTCCAGCACCCGCCGCATCCCGGGGCTCTTGGCCACCAGCCGTCCCGTGGCCGCGACGGGCAGGGTGGTCCGGAGGCGAACGATCTCGCGGCGCATCTGGCGATCGCGGAAGGCGCGCTCGATCGCGAATACGAGGGTCTCGACCTTGAACGGCTTGGCGACGAAGTCGCAGGCGCCCGCCCGAACCGTCGACACGGCAAGCTCTATGCTCCCGAACGCGGTAATGAGCAGCACGAGCTGCCCGGGCTTGTCGCGGAGGATCGCCGAAAGCAGCTCCGTGCCCCGCATCTCGGGCATCTCGACGTCGGTGATCACGAGGTCGAACGACTCCGCCTTGATCCGGGCCAGCGCCTCCGCCGGTGATCGTAAGCCGGTCGCGTCGAAGCCCCTCTCGGCGAGGCTCTCGCAGAGGAAGTCCACGACGCCCGCGTCGTCGTCCAGGACGAGGAGCTTCTTGCTCGGCTCCGAGCTCATGCAATCAACCCCTCGGCCCGCGCCACGCCGGCAACCGGGAAGTGCACGGTAAAGCGCGATCCGGAACCCGGCGCCGAGGAGACGGCGATGAGGCCGCCGTGCTCGTGGACGATCGAGGTGACAACCGCGAGCCCCAGACCCGCGCCTCCGGCTTCCCCCCACGTGGTGAAGAACGGCTCGAAGATGTGAGTGAGCGCCTCGGGGGGGATCCCGCTCCCGGTGTCTTCGACGATGAGCGAGACCGACGCCTGTTCGCGGGCACCCTCGGCGGCCTTGAATGAGGAAGGCATCACGCCGATCCGCACTCGCCCACCCCGGGCGGTGGCGCGGAGAGCGTTGCTCAGCAGGTTCATGGTCACCTGCTGGACCTGGTCGGCATCGGCGAGGACCCTTGGCAGCGTGTCCGCACGCTCGAAATCGAGCCGCACCGCTCGTCGTCGCGTTTCCGGCTGCAGCAGGTCGACGACCGCCTCCACCGTCGCGGCGAGATCAACCTCCCCCATGTGGGCCGCCCGGCGGCGGGCGAAGCTCAGCAGCTGCTCGACGATCCTCGTGATCCGGTCCGACTGCTCGACGAGGATCTGTGCGCTCCGGCGGACCTCCGCCGGCAGATCCGCCCGGCCGGTGAGGGCGTGCGCCCGTCCGTTCAGGATCTGCAGCGGCGAGCCTATTTCATGAGCGAGTCCGGCCGAGAGCTGCCCGACCGTGACCAGCTTGTCGACTCGTTGCAGTCCGGCTTCCAGCGCCTCACGCGATTCCGCCGCCTCGATCAGTTGGCGTCGCGCCTCCCTCAGCTCGCCCACCATCGAGTTGAACTCGCCCGCCAGGGCGCCCACCTCGTCCGTACGGTGAGAGGGAACGCTCGCGGTCAGGTCCCCGGCGCGCACCGCCCCCATCGCTCGAATGAGGCCCGCGAGCGGCCGGCGGACTTGCAGCTGCACGAGCAGCCAGTTGACGCCCGTGATGCCGGCGAGAAGCGTCAGGATCAAGAGGATGGTCCAGAGCGTCTCCGCGGCGAGGTCACGCCGTAGCTCGGCGAGCGGCCGTACGAGCACCATCGAGCCGAGGCTGGACCCATCGTCAGCGCGAAGGGGGAGGATGGCGACGAGCTGCGAGAGGCCCTCGAAACGGACCACGGGAAGGTTGTGGGAACCCACCTCGACAGCCGTGCCCCGGAGGATCTCCGCCGTGCGGCTGCTGCCCCTTGAATTGGCGGTGAGACGCCCTGCCGTATCGAACACCAACACCTCGATGCCGGCGTCTCCGTGCCCAAGCTCGTCGAGGATCGCGCGGATGTCCGCTTCCTGCCGGTCACGGAGAGCCTTCTCGACGGCGACCTGAAGGGCGGTCGCGAGCAGCCTCGTGTCGTGTTCGGCCGTCTTTCGCAGGTCTATTTCCTCCTGCCAGAGTTGGGAGAGGCCAAAGGAGCCCAGGATGATCGTGCTCGTGGCGGTGAGGCCCAGCGCGAGTTTTGTGGAGATTCGCAAGGGGCGAAGTGTGCCAGAACTGCGCAGATAGCGCAAGTCTGACTCAGTTGTAGGGTCTGTCCGCGGTGGAGGAACGGAAATAGGCTTCAGCCTGGCATTGGGTATGCACCCCCACCGCGCGTCCGGAGCGGCCGTTCATGTGCCGCTTCACTGGCAACTCGAGGGGAGGCCTTGCCGAAAAAGCGGAGCTTCATCCCGTTCATACTGGCCGTAGCTTGGTCGGCCTGCGGTCGCACCGTGAGGAATGTCGATCCTCCGCCCTACCTCGTCGAAGGCGATCTCGTGGTCTTCGCCGACGGTCGTCGCCCTGCGGGGCTGAGCGTCGAACCCGTCCGACCCGCTGGCAACGATCATCTGACGGTCACCGGCCGCCTGGTCTTGGACGAAGACACGACCGCCCGAGTCTTTCCGCCAGTGTCCGGCCGGGTCGTCTCGATACTTGCCGATGTGGGCACACGGGTCGCAGCGGGTCAGACCCTGGCCCTCCTCGCCTCTCCAGACTTCGGCCGGGCGCAGTCCGAGGCCGCCCGAGCGGCCGCAGATCTCTCGGCGAAAGACCGCGCTCTCCAACGCACCCGCCAGCTCTTCGAACACGGCGCGGCGCCGCGTAAAGATCTGGACCAGGCCGAGGCGGGTCGCGATCGCGCTCGGGCCGAGGCGGCACGGACCCTCGCGCGGCAGAGCCTTTGGGGAGGACCGGGGGCAGCGCCCGGCACCGTCGACGAATCCTTGAGTTTGAAGAGCCCGGTGGCGGGCCAGGTCATGGAGCGAGCGTTGAACCCCGGCCAGGAGGTTCGCGGGGACACGAAGGCACCACTCTTCCTGGTGTCGGACCCGAAGACACTCTGGATCCTGCTCGACGTCACCGAGGGCGACCTGCCCCGCGTGGCCGCGGGCGCAGCGCTCCGCGTCACCTCGGCGGCATGGCCCGAGCGAGTCTTCCCGGGCAGGCTCGAGGTCGTGGGGGCATCCATCGATCCCACGACGCGTACGTTACGGGCGCGTGGCCGCGTCGAGAATGCCGATGGCCTTCTCAAGGACGGGATGTACGTCACCATCGACGTTTTGGAGACGGCCGCCGCGCGTCGCATGGTGCTCCCGGCCTACGCGATAATCCGTGACGACCAAACATTTGTCTTCGTCGAAGAGGCCCCAGGTCGCTACCGGCGCACGCCGGTGTCCATTGGTGCTGAGCGTGACGACGTCGTCACCGTCTTATCGGGCGTTCAGGACTCATCCTGGCTCGTGACCTGGGGAGGCCTGTTCCTGGAGGCGGCGTGGGTCGAGGGCCGTCACCAACGTGGAGGTAATGATCATCACCCTCCTCTCTCAGGCCACGCTGCGGAGGACGTGGAGCGTTTGGTGCAATCAACCAACTCCAAGTAATCACGAGTGGGCGCAAAGAGCGAAGGAGGCGCGATCCCGAGCCCTCCGGTTTTTCGCCACGATCATCGCGTCCGGATGACGGAGGTCTGATCATGAGGGGCGCACTACAAATGCCGCGTCCGAGGGCCCACCCGGCTGTTCTTCTGCTGTTCCTCTTCGCGTGCGGCTCGGGTCCGAAGGCGGTCGCACCGGCCGTCGCTCCGCTCGACCTCGCGCGACAGAAGATCCAGCACGTCGTGATCATCATGCAGGAGAATCGCTCCTTCGATCACTACTTCGGCACGTTCCCCGGTGTGGACGGGATCCCCGTGAGGGATGGCGTTCCGACGGTCTGCGTGCCCGATCCCCGCAGTGGACAATGCGTCCAGCCGTTCCACGATTCAGCGGATCGGAACGCCGGTGGTCCTCACGGGCAGAAGGATGCCACCGCCGACATTGACGGCGGCAAGATGGATGGATTCATCCGGCAAGTGCTCGGACGCAAACCGAACTGCCAGGACCCAAATGATCCGGCCTGTGCCGCGGAGGGCGACGCTCTCGACGTCATGGGTTGGCACGACGGCCGGGAAATCCCCAACTACTGGTCTTATGCGCAGAGCTTCGTGCTCCAGGACCACCTATTCGAGTCCAATGCCTCCTGGAGCCTCCCGATGCACTTGTTCCTGGTCTCGAACTGGTCCGCCAAGTGCACGAGCGTCGACCCCATGAGCTGCCGGAACGATCTTCAAAACCCCGAGCGCGCTCCCGCGAACGGATCGCGGGCTCCGTATGCGTGGACGGACATCACCTACCTGCTCCACCAGAAGGGGGTGAGCTGGGCCTACTACCTGGATGACGGTGCGCAGCCCGACTGCGACGACAACCCGGCGACGTGCGCGAACCTCCGAGTGGGTGTTCCTTCCATTTGGAACCCGCTCCCCGGCTTCGTCACGGTCCAGCAGGATGGCCAGCTCGCGAACGTTCGACGGCTCGAGGACTTCTTCGACGCGGCAAGAAAGGGGACGCTGCCGACGGTGTCCTGGATCATGCCCAACAACGTCCATAGCGAGCATCCCCCCAACCTGGTGAGCGTCGGTCAGCGCTACGTGACGAATCTCGTGAACGCGATCATGACGAGTCCCAACTGGAACTCGACCGCGATCTTCCTGAGCTGGGACGACTGGGGCGGGTTCTACGATCACATCACTCCGCCCAACGTCGATGTCAACGGCTACGGAATCCGGGTGCCGGGAATCGTCATCAGCGCTTACGCCAAGAATGGCTTCATCGACCACCAGACGCTCTCGTTCGATGCCTACAACCGGTTCATCGAAGATCTGTTCTTGAGTGGACAGCGCATCGATCCCAAGACGGATGGCCGCCCTGATGGCCGCCCGACCGTCCGCGAGGGCGTTCCTCGGCTTGGCGACATGCTGTTGGACTTCGACTTCACACAGACGCCTCGTCCCCCCATGATTCTCTGACGATCGGTCACCGCCAAGTGCGTCGGCGAAGCGTGGCAGAAGTGCACAGGTGGGCCAAGCATCACCTGGGGTTGCTCGCGGCGAGCCAAATGGGACGTCCTTGAAATCAGCGCGATACGGAGGCACCTGAGTGTGGCCCGAGGCTTGCTCTCGTTACACGGTACTTGATGAGCATTCGCCGACGGGCAGCACTCGGTCTCCTGGTCATGCTCCTGGTCCTCGGGACGTGGCAGGGCGCGCGTGCGCAATCGGTGCCGCCGTCACCCGATTTGCCGGCGGTGCTCACGCTCGAGGATGCGCTGCAGATCTTCCACGCGCACGGGCTCGATCTGATCATCGCGGAAGCGGCGGTGAACAGCGCCGAGGGCGACGTGAGAGTCGCCGGTGCTGTCCCAAACCCGGTGCTCGGGCCCAGCCGCAGTCACGCCTTCACGTACGAACCCAACGATCCGAGCTGCGCCGAAAACCACGCCACTTGCAGCGTGAACGGGTTTGGCGTCGACCTCAATGATCAAGCTGCCCTCTTCGACACGCTTTCCGGCAAGCGTGGCCTGCGCCTCCGCGTTGCTCGCGCGGCTCTCGCGGCCGCCCGCCAGAGCCGCGTCGACGCGGAGCGCAATCTCGATTTCCTGGTCAAGCAACAGTACATCGAGGCGACGCTCGCGCGCGCCTCGCTCGACTTCGCGATCGAGGTTCAGGAATCAGCGACGAAGACGTTCGATCTCAACCACGTGCGCTACCAGAAGGGCGCAATCTCCGAGGCAGATGAAGCCAGGGTCGAAGCGGCGAAGCTCGAGGCGGACCAAGCGGTGGCGACGGCTCGGCAAGCGCTGGAAGTCGCCAAGCTCGGGCTCGCGGTTCTTCTCGGCGTGCGTGGCGAGCTCCCTCACTTCGAAGTCCAGCAGGTCCCAAAGTTCCTGATTCCAGCACCCGTTGCCGCGGCTACGCGTGAGTCGCTGCTCCGTGAGGCCTTCGATCATCGTCCCGACCTGAAGGGCCAACACGACCAAGTCGACCGCGCTGAAGCCTCCATTGCTCTCGCCAAGCGTCAGCGGGTGCCCGACATCGCGTTGGACGTCAACTACCAGCAGATAGGCAGGGGCGGTAAGGGAACAAACGCTCCCTTGACGCCCCCCACGCTTACCTTCGGCCTCAGCACGCCCCTGCCGCTGTTTTACCGACAGCAGGGCGAGATCCGGAAAGCCCAAGCGGACCTCAAGCTGCAGGACGCGCAGCGCGCGAAGATCGAGACGCAGATTTTCAATGACGTCGGCACCGCCTTCGCCAACTTCGCCACCTCGAGAGAGAAGGTCGAGCGCATGGAATCGCGTCTGCTCGAACGCAGCAAGCGCGCCCGCGACCTCGTCGAGATTCAATACCTTCGCGGCGCGGCATCGCTCCTCGAGCTTCTCGACGCCCAACGTACGTACATCGCGACCAACGTCGAGTACCTGACCAACCTGGCGGACTACTGGAGGGCCATCTTCCAGATGGAGCAGGCTGTCGGCATGGAGCTGAGGTGATGCGCATACAACAATTTCCTTTCTCGGTCGCGAGCGCCATCGCTCTTTCCACAGCCCTTCTCTCCATCACCTCCGGATGCGACTACCGGGCGGATGCCGGGGGCGACCAACAGCCTCCGGCCGGCGAGTCCTGGCTGACCCCTGATCAGATCACGCGCGCCGGCATCACGACGGTGCTCGTCTCCGAGGAAGAGGTCGGCCGACAGCTCCTCTTGAGCGGCCGCCTCACCTTCGACGATCAGAAAGTGACGCACGTCTTCTCTCCCATCACCGGGCGCGTCACGAAGACGGTCGCGGCTCTCGGCGAGCACGTGCGGGCGGGCGCTCCTCTGGCCGTGATCGAGTCCCCCGATCTCGGAGCCGCCGTCTCCGATGTTGCGAAGGCCAAGGCCGACTTCAACGCCGCCGAGCGCGATTACAGGCGGATGAAGGAGCTCTTCGAGCTTCATGCCGGGGCCGAACGGGATTTCGAGGTCGCCGAGGACCGCTTCCGGCAAGCCAAGGCCGAGCTCGACCGCGCCGAGAAGAAGGCCCGGCTCCTCAAAGGCCGCGTCGACGAGCACGTGACACAGGAATACACGCTTCGTTCCCCGATCGAGGGGGAAGTCATCGCGCGCAACGCCAATCCGGGCGCCGAGGTGCAGGGGCAGTACAGCGGCGGAGCGGGAATCGAGCTCTACACCGTAGGAGCCGCCGACCGGCTCTGGGCACTGGCGGATCTCTACGAAGTCGATCTTCCACGGGTCAAGAAGGGATCCGACGTGACGCTCCGCGTGGTCGCCTATCCCGAACGGACCTTCGCGGGCCACGTCGACTGGATCTCGGGCGCGGTCGATCCCATCTCCCGGACGACGAAAGTGCGGTGCATCGTCGACAACCGCGACGGCGCACTGAAGCCGGAGATGTTCGCGACGGTCTCCATCGCCACGCGCGGGCACCAGGCCCTCGCCGTCCCCCGCACCGCTCTCGTCCGCATGGGCGATCAGCTCGCGGTCTTCGTCGAGATCGGCAACGCACCGAACGGCAAGGTTCGGTTCGAAAGACGACCCGTGCAGGTCGACGACGAGGGGACCGACAGGGAGGTTTCGATCCTCCACGGACTCAGCGCGGGCGATCGGGTCGTGACCTCCGGTGCGATCCTTCTCGTCGGCAGCGCCTGAGCCATGATCCGTCGGATCGCGCAAGCGGCGCTCGACGCGCCGTTGGTCATCCTCACGCTCGTCCTCGGACTCGTGGTCGCGGGACTCCTGTGTTATTCGCGTCTGGACATCGAGGCGTACCCGGATCCCGTCCCCCCTCTCGTCGAGGTCATCACCCAGCCGGAGGGCTGGAGCGCCGAGGAGGTGGAGAGGCAGGTCACGGTGCCGCTGGAGATCACCCTGGCCGGAATGCCCGGCCTCGAGCACGTGCGATCCACGTCGCTCTTCGGCCTCTCGGACGTCAAGTACTACTTCGGGTGGGGAACCCGATACGGCGACGCGCGCCAGGAGGTCATCAACCGGCTCCAGTTCGTGTCCCTGCCGAACGGGCTACAGGCGCAGATCTCCCCTTGGAACTCGATCGGCGAGCTCTTCCGCTACGTGGTCCGGGGAAAGGGATACACGGTACGGGACTTGAAGACGGCCGAGGACTGGATCCTCGAGCGCGAGTTCAAGCGGGTGCCGGGTGTCGTCGATGTCGTGAGCTACGGAGGCGAGACGAAGCAGTACCAAGTCGACGTCGACCCGTTTCGTCTTCGGGGACACGGGGTGACCCTGCCCCAGGTCACGGCCGCGATCCAGAACGCGAACGTGAACGTCGGGGGGCAGCGCGTGACCCTCGGCGAGCAGTCCTATGCGGTACGCGGGCTGGGACTCATTGGCTCCCTTTCCGACATACGCGACACGGTCGTCCAGAACTTCAAGGGCGTGCCCGTCAGGGTCCGTGACGTCGCCGAGGTCAGGGAAGGCGCTCATCCTCGACTCGGCATCGTGGGCAAGGACCAGGAGCCCGACGTCGTGCAGGGCATCGTCCTCATGCGTTACGGCGAGCACACGACGCCGACACTCCGGGGGATCCACGAGCGGGTCGAGCACATCAAGACGAGTCAAGTGCTTCCGCCCGGGATGTCGATCGAGCCGTACTACGACCGGGGAGCGCTCGTCGAGACCACGACGCACACGGTCATGGAGAACCTCGTGCTCGGCATGGTTCTCGTGTCCCTCGTCCTGTTCCTGTTCCTCGGCCATACCGCGGGCTCGATCATCACCGCCGTCAACATCCCGCTGGCGCTCCTGGTGGCGTTCTGCGGAATGGTGGCGAGTGGAACGCCGGCCAACCTGATCTCGCTGGGAGCGGTGGACTTCGGGATCATCATCGACTCGACCGTCATCGTCATCGAGAACATCTTTCGACACCTCGGCGCCCACGGTGAGGGCGCGATCTCGGAGAGGATCGTGGCCTCCCTCGCCGAAGTCGGTCGCCCGATGGCCTTCGCCACGCTCATCATCGGGGTGGCGTTCCTGCCTCTGTTCACGATGACCGGCGTCTCGGGCGTCATCTTCTCCCCGCTCGCGCACACGTATGCCTACGCCATCGGCGGCGCCATCCTCCTGGCCCTCGCCCTCACCCCCGTGCTCGCGGCTCGGTTCCTGAAGCCACACGAGGAAGAGGACGACACGAAGCACCCTCTCATGCGGTCTCTCCACCGCGTCTATGACCCGCTCTTCGACGTCGCCATACGTTCTCCGAAAGCGACGGCGCTGGCGCTCTTCCTGACCCCCGTTGCGCTCTGCATCGCCCTGCTGCCCCTTCTCGGCCGCGAGTTCATGCCGAAGCTCGAGGAAGGGAACTTCTGGATCCGGGCGACGCTCCCGAGGTCGGTGTCGCTCGAGACTTCGTCGCGCTACGTGGGCCGGATGCGCGAGATCGTTCGGAAGCATCCCGAAGTGACGACGGTCGTCTCGCAGCTCGGGCGACCTGACGACGGGACGGACGTGTCCGGCTTCTTCAACATCGAGCTCTTCGCGCCGCTGAGGCCGTTCGACGAGTGGCCCCGCGGACTCACGAAGGAGAAGCTGACCGAGCAGGTCTCGGAGGAGCTGCAGGCGGCGTTCCCGGGCGTCGTGTTCGGGTTCTCGCAGATGATCTCCGACAACGTCGAGGAGGCGCTCTCCGGCATCAAGGGGGAGAACAGCGTCAAGGTCATCGGGCCGGACATCCGCGTGAACCAGAGGATCGCGAGCCAGATCGTCGAGATCATGTCCGGCATCCGCGGCGTCAAGGACCTCGGCCTCTTCTCGTCCCTCGGCCAGCCGAGCGTCACGATCGCGGCGGACCGGCCGCGCGGCGGGCGATACGGGATCAACAGCGGCGACGTGCAGGCGGCGATCCAAGCCGCGGTCGGCGGGCAGGCGGTGACGCAGGTCCTCCAAGGGGAGAAGCGGTTCGACCTCTCCGTCCGTTGGCTGCCGGAGTACCGCCGCGACGTCAATGCCATCCGGAGCATCACGGTGGCGGCACCGGACGGCACCCAGGTCCCGCTGGCCCAGCTCGCGTCCATCTCGGAGGAAGACAGCCCGTCGCTCATCTACCGCGAGGACCACAGCCGGTACTCGCCGGTGAAGTTCTCCGTTCGCGGACGCGACCTCGCCGGCACGATCGCGGATGCCCAGGCCGCGATCGCGCACAGGGTACAGCTCCCTTACGGGACACGGCTGGACTGGGCCGGCGAGATCAACGAGCTGAAGGAAGCCGAGTCGAGGCTTCTGGTCATCGTGCCGATCACACTCGCGCTGATCGCGTTCCTCGTCTACAGCGCCGTCAAGGATGGCCTCCTCAGCCTGATCGTGTTCATGAACATCCCGGTTGGGTGCGCGGGCGCCGTCCTGGCCCTCCTCGTGACCCGCGAGAACTTCTCGGTCTCGGCCGCGATGGGCTTCGTCTCGATCTTCGGCATCGCGGTCCAGGACGCCATCCTGGTCGTCACGTATGCGCAGAGGCAGTGGCATGAGGGGAAGTCAGCCCGGGATGGGGCGCGCGCCGCGGCGGAACAGCGGCTTCGGGCGGCGCTGATGACGACGATCGTCGCAATGCTCGGGCTCCTCCCCGCGGCGCTCTCGCACGGCATCGGATCGCAAACGCAGAAGCCGCTTGCCATCGCCGTCATCGGCGGGTCACTCGCGCTCGTGCTGGCCGCCCGGGTCATGCAGCCCGCGCTCCTGGTGTTGGCGCACGGCTTCCGAGAGCAGCGGTTGGCGAGGATCCAGCCGGGAGCTCGGCCGTGAACGATGGGCGGTTCGCCCTTCTCGTCATGGCTCTCTGTCTATGCGGAGGAGTCGCCGAGGCCGCGTCGCCGGGAATGCCGTCCGGCTTCCTCGATCATTGGGTACGAAGTCGCCTGACCATCGTCGCCGACTGGACCCGTTTCTCGCTGGCCGACAGCAGGCGCCTCACCGACCACCGTCCCGACAACAAGAACCGAGCGAATTTCCTGGGCAGCCTTTGGGGGCTCGACCCGAAACAGCACTATTTCCCCGATCCGTCCCTGGAATACCGCATCGTCTCGGTCTTCGGCCTCGGGGCTTCATACGACCAGCGGCGAGCGCGCACGCTGGACTGGGGACCCAACGGCGAGATCGTCGGCGACGGAGACGTTGAGATCCGTGGCCCGCAAGTCTACGTGTTTGGCCGCTATCCGAACCGGTCCCGCGTCACGCCTTACGCGCGCGTCGGCCTCGCTCGTTACCGATCACGGTTCTTCGTGCTTCCGAGTTGGTCCGGCGGTGGCCCGGGCCGGGCGATCCAGGTAGACGGCACGTCCGGACGGTTCTTCGCGGGCGGGTTTCGGATTTCCGTTGGGGGACACGCGGCTCTTGACGCGTTCTATCGATACTCTTTCATCCGGGACATTGCGGCGCGGGCGTACGGCGACATCATCAATAAGCCCAACCAACATCGTAACGGGGCGCTTCCGATGCGCAACAGTGCGCTCGGCGTAGGCGCCGCGTACGGGTTTTAGGAGATCGATGGCGGCGCCCCGCTTTCGGCCGAGCCCGGCCAAGTGTCCGCTGGGGTCGTCCCTGGGCCGGACCATGCACTCAGGCAGCCACCAGGGAAGACTCCATGGCTCCGGCGACGAGGGCGAGTCGCGCTCACGCACGAGCGCCGATACCAGCACGCGGCTCGGCAACAGGTTCTCCTTCCCATCGGGCGACGACGGCGGTGGCGAGGCAGTTGCCTATGACGTTGACAGACGTCCGCGCCATGTCCATCAGCTCATCGATGCCCAGGATGGCCAGGATCGGCCACTCGGGCAGGCCGAAGGACGCCGCGGTTCCCAGAAGGATCACCATGCTGGCCCGGGGGACGCCCGCCACGCCCTTGCTCGTCAGCATCAGAGTGAAAACGATCAGGAGCTGCCGGCCGAACGTCAGGTGGATGCCGGCGGCCTGGGCCACGAAGATCGAAGCCAGCGACAGGTAGAGCGTCGTTCCGTCCAGGTTGAAGCTGTAGCCGGTGGGCATCACGAATGCGACGATCGGCCGTGGCACTCCCAGCTCTTCCATCTTCTCCATGGCCAGGGGCAGGGCTGCTTCGGAGCTGGTGGTGGCGAAGGCGATCGAGACGGGTTCGGCGATGGCCGCCACGAAGCGGCGCACAGGCACGCGGGCCAGCAGCGCCACCGGCAGGAGCACGAGGACCAGGAACGCGACCAAGGCCAGGTAGAGAGTGGCCAGCAGCTTGAAGAGGTTGACGAGAATGCCCAGGCCCATATGGCCGACGGTGTAGGCGATGGCCGCGCCCACCCCCACGGGGGCGAAGTACATGACGATGTTGGTGAACTTGAACATCGTCTCCGAAAGGGTCTCGCAGAAGGCCAGCATCGGGCGCCGTCGGGCTTCGCTGATCGTCGCCAGCGCGATGCTGAAGAGGACGCTGAAGACGACGATCTGGAGCACCTCGCCGTCGGCCACCGACCTGGCGATGTTCTCCGGGAACACGTGGAGGAGCACGTCCGCGGCGGTCTGCTTGCGTCCGGTAACATCCGCGGAGGGCAGCGCCGAGGGAGGCTGCACGCCGGCCCCCGCCCGGGTGAGGTTGATGGCGGCGAGGCCGATGAAGAGCGCCATCGTCGTGACCGCTTCGAAGTAGACGAGCGCCTTCACTCCCATGCGACCCACCTGCCTCAGGTTGGAGTGGCCCGCAATCCCCACCACCAGCGTCCCGAAGAGCAAGGGGGCGATGATCGTCTTGATGAGCCTCAGGAAGATGAGGCTCAGGGTGCGCGCGTTCACGCCGACGGCGGGCCAGTCGTGACCGATCTCGGCGCCGATGGCCATGGACACCAGGATCCAGGTCGTGAGCGAACGGCGGTAGGTGCCGTAGGCGAACAGACCGGCGATGGCCACCAGCCGGCCAACGAGGGCCATCGCGGTGAGGCCGCGCATTTCCCCCAGCGCCGCCATCACGAGGCCCACGCAGACCAGCAGGACGGCCGTCCGTGCCAGGAAGGCGGGACGGACACTCTCTCGCTCACGCGCCATTAGACGAAAGCCTTTCCGGGGCCAGGACGAACGCGCAGCATATCCGACGCGGAGCACCGCCCCAAGTGGCTCTGGTCATGGCGCGCAGCGAACCCACGACGGCAGAAGGGACGTTATCGTGGCGCGATCATGCCTTCGCGGTGGCTCAGGACCTCGGCCTCGCAGCTCACGACTGGTGCCCGCGCGTCCACTTGTTGTCCCGAGGCCTCGCACGCGCTTCGTCCAACGAGCAAATGAGCGAGCCAGCCGTGGCCGCCGGCTTGGCCGCGTGTAGAATCCGCCATCGGCAGCGGGATGAGCAATACGCCGGCTGCAGTCTCGGATTCGGCGCCTGCCATCGCGGCGAGCGATGTCAGGCGCTGGACGATTGTGTGGCTGCTGTTCGCCGCGTCGGTGATCAACTACTTCGACCGCCAGACCCTCTCCTACGCGCTACCGATGCTGGCAAAAGAGTTCCGTCTCGACCCCCTCCAGCAGGGCGTGCTGTCGTCGGCGTTCTTCTGGTCGTACGCCTTGATGCAGGTTCCCATGGGGCTGGCGGTGGACCGCGCGAATCTCCGCTGGCTGTACGCGGGGGCCTTCGCCCTCTGGTCCTTCGCGCAAGGACTGACGGGGTTCGCGGGTTCGGTCACCATGCTCATCGGTTGCCGCGTGCTCCTCGGGATCGGCGAGGCGATCTACTTGGTGGGGGGAACGAAGGTAGTGAGCCTGTTCTTTTCGCTGTCGCAGCGGGGTTTGCCTTGCGGCCTCTTCGACGCGGGTACGCGCACCGGGCTGGTGCTCGAGGGCCTGACAATCGGCTGGCTCTTGCAGACTCTTGGATGGCGGACGACCTTCATAATCGTCGGGCTCGCTGCGTTCGTCTGGCTGCTTCCCTGGTTCCTCGCGACACCGCCACGGATGCGGGATCCTGCGGCGGCGCCGCGACGGCAGCCTGCGCTGCCGAGTTGGACCCAGATCGGGACGCTGTTGGGGAACCGTGATCTCCTCGGCGTGCTGTTGGGCTTCTTCTGCTTCGATTACTTTTGGTACTTGCTGCTCACCTGGCTTCCGAGCTACCTGGTGAATGTGCGTCACCTGACAATTCTCAAGGCCGGGATCTACGCGTCGCTTCCGTTTCTCGTTTTCGGCGTCTGCCAACCCTTGGGCGGCTGGATCGCGGACCGGATGATCCGCAGCGGTTGCGATCCAGGCCGGACGCGCAAAGGAATGATCAGCATCGCGTTTCTGAGCGGGCTACTGATCATTCCTGCGGCGCGCGTCACGACCGCAAACATGGCGTTGCTGTTTCTCATGGGCTCCTGTCTCGTCGGACTCTCGACCGCCAATCAGCTCGTTCTCCTGCAAGCCTGCACCCCGCCGGAGCGATTGGGATTGGCCGTGGGTGTGTACAACTTCGTCGGCAACATTGCCGGGGTGCTCGCTCCCATCGTCACCGGTTTCGTCATCGAGGTCAGCGGCTCTTACACACCAGCGTTCGTCCTCGCAGCGGTGGCGATGGCGTTGAGTCAGTTCGCGTACTGGTTCATCGTGGGCCCGATCCAAGTCGTCGGTGAAGGTTCGGTCCGCCGCGATCGGCACGATTACCGTCGTTGATCTTGCCGGTCCGCGATGGCGGACGCGGCGATGCTCGACGACGAATCGCTCACGAGGCTCGTCGCGGGCCGTGATCACTCCGTCTCCGCAGATTGCGATCCTCAAGCGGGCGGGCTCGACGGGCTCAAGGCTCGCGCGAGAATGAATCCCGGGCTCGACTAGGAGTCTCCGCCGAACTTCTTCAGCCAGCCCTGGACGTCGTCCTCGCGCTCGGGCTTTTCGCTCCCCGGCGGCGCCGGCCGGCGGGAGGCGACCTGGCGCTCGAGGGCGTTCCACTCGTGGGCGCGAAGCACGCTCGCCCCCAGCGTCTTGACGTAGGAGTAGAGCGCCTTGTCGGAGGTGACGACGATCAGCTCGGAGGCGCGCGGCGCGCGCTCGACGAGCTCGCGGATCAGGCTGTCGGCGTCGCGGCCGGCTTCGGGAACGCGGACGGAGACGGGCCCGAGTTCCTGGGCGGCGAGGTCGGGCCGCAGCGGATGGCCGTCGAAGACCACCGTGGCCTTCGCGTTGCGGCCGCGGCAGAAGGCGGCCACCCGGCGGACGACCTCGTGCCGGCGGTCGTCTCCTCCCTGAGGCCCGCCCCACGAACCGAGCAGATTGTTGCCGTCGATGAGGTACGGCACGCAGACCGGCTCAGATTCCGGCCAGCCGGCGGAAGAAGCCGCGGCGCTCCGCCGCCTTCTTCGCGAAGATCTGGTCCAGCTCCCCCGCGTCGAAGAAGACGCCCTCGCAGTGCGTGCAGCGGTCGACCTTGACGCCGCCGAG
>Ga0070698_100003771_pt1 | contig 16649 bp, 17 predicted proteins | sample KBSK1502metaG_FD_65477 | JGI IMG/M metagenome (GOLD analysis project Ga0070698, IMG submission 65477) | Corn, switchgrass and miscanthus rhizosphere microbial communities from Kellogg Biological Station, Michigan, USA - KBS K1-50-2 metaG | ecosystem: Host-associated > Plants > Roots >...
GAAGGTGGTGGTGGGCGACACTGGACTCGAACCAGTGACCTCTTGCATGTCAAGCAAGTGCTCTAACCAGCTGAGCTAGCCGCCCTCGGGGCTCGCATTGTGCCCGGGCAGGCCCGGACCGGTCAACCGGGGCGGTCGCTGCCTCCGTCACGCCCCGGCGAGCCGCGACCAAGCAGGTGGGCCGCGAGGGACAGGCCGATGATCGCCAGGACGAGGATCAGGAAGCCCTCACCCCCGCCGCCGGCGAAGGCGAACGGCACGAAGATCCACCATCCGGAGAAGACCAGGAAGAGTGCCAACAGACCCGCGGCGATCCAGAGCACCATTGCCAGCGCCGAGCGGACGGTCCAGACCATGGCGGCTACCAGTCGATCGTGATGCAGGGCTCGTCGCCGAGCACCCATGCCAGGTGGCCTGGCGAGATCTCGAGGTAGTCCCCCGCCTGGCCGGTCATCTCCGTGCCGTCATCCATTCGGTAGCGGATTCGGCCGGAAAGGATCACCTCGCGGTGTTCCATCGGGCAGGAGGGGTCCTCCCCCATCGGCTTGATGAACTCCTCCCAGCTCCAGCCGGGCTGCATCACGGAGCGCATGACCATGTTGTCGCCGACCTGGATCAACTCGGTGCGGCTCCCGTCATCCGTCGGATAGACCTCGTCGGGCTCGTTGAAGGTACGCCGCTCGATTCCCGCCATCGGCTCTGGTAGCTCTCAGCGACGCCAGTCGGTGGAGTACGGCACGGCCCCGAGCACCCGGTGGATCTCCGACCGATAGCGCGCGCCCGAGGGATGCCGCTCGAGCCAGCGCAGGTACTCCGGATCGACGCTGGCGAGCTCCTCGATGGAGCTCCCGGCATAGTGGCCGAAGTCGAGGCGGGTGGGGTCGAAGGACGCGGTCGCCGGCGCGTCGAACCCAGGCCCTACGGGCTGCTTCTGATCCTCATCGATGTGGAACGCCTGAGTGTCGTCGGGCTGCCGATCCATGCCAATCGCCTCCGTGACAGGGCGATCCTACGCCGCGCCCCGTGCCAGTGCATGACGTTCATGCGCGCGTGGGCTAGCGGTCGGAGGCGTGACCGATGCGGCGGGTCTGCACGAAGCTCGTGGCGTGGCGGCCCAGGGCGATCCGGAGCAGGGCCATGGGGACGACCAGCAGCCAGTGCGACAGGAAGAGCGACCCGCGTCCTGCCCGGCCGACGAGCGGTGCGCCGCGATGACCCTGTGCCGCCAAGCCGGCGAGTGCGAGCACGAAGCTGCCGACCCCGTAGCCGAGGAAGAGGGAGATCGGAACGGTCCAGTCGGCGGGGCGTGGCAGCGGAATCGTCAGCAGACTGGCGATGATCGTGGTCACGAAGAGGGGCGGGATCACGAACTCGCCGGTGAAGGCCACGAAGTCGAGCTTGCGGCTGGTCGGGACGTGCGGTGCTCGAAGCAGCCCGGGACCTAGCTCCATCAGGCGCCGAATGCTTCCCTCCGCCCAGCGCAGGCGCTGGCGCCACAGGGCCGGCAGGACGACCACCGCCTCCTCCTCGACCTCCGCCCGGGGCGCGAGGGCGATGCGCTCCCCCGCGGCCACCAGGCGGGTCGACAGCTCGAGGTCCTCGGTCAGGGCCGTGTCGTTCCAGCCGCCGACCCGTTCGAGCGCCTCGCGCCGCACGAACATCCCGTTTCCTCGCAGCTCGGCGGTGCCGTCCGTGGCGCGGCGACCGCATTGGCTTGCCATGTCCATCAGCAGCTCCTCGTCCTGGGCCGCGGCCAGCCAGCCGTGATCGCGGTTGTGGGCCCGGCGCTGGGCCTGGATGGCGGCCGCGCCCGGATCGGCCCGCCAGGCATCCATCACGCGGGAGACGAAGTCGGGCGAGACGCTGGCATCCGCATCCAGCACGCCGATGACGTCTCCGCGGCAGTGGCGATGCGCAAAGCTGAGGGCCGCGGCCTTCATGCGAGGACCTTCGCCCTGCTCGCGCCGCACAACGCTCAGACGATCGGGGTGCGCCGCCGCCGCCGTTCGCGCCAGCACACCGGTCTCGTCGGTCGAGCCGTCGTCCACCAGCACAACGTCAAAGCGGCGGTCGCCAAGCAGCCCGTAGTCCTGGGCTGCCAGGCCGGCCAGGGTGGCCGCGATCACCGGCGCCTCGTTCCGCGCTGCGACCAGGAGCGTGACCCACGGGCGCTCATCCCCGGCGCGGGTGGCCTGGCGAGCGTCGCGCATGGCCTGGTAGCCGCGCAGGGCGAGATAGGCCACGTACACGAGCGAGAGAGCGATGACGGTCTGAAGGGCCCGGGCCACGACCGTGAACGTGATTGCCAGCCAGGCGAGTGCCGCCGACGCGACCAGGATCCCAGCGGCGGCGACCCTACTCGTCATGCGCGGCGGTGAGGTTGGAAGAGTCCCGACGGTGCAGGCCCGCCGCCACGTTGCGCCGCCAGGAGGCAACCCCCAGCCACAGGGTGATCAGTCCCAGGATGGCCATCACGGTCGGGATGCCCGCCCCCGGGACGACGATGTTCAGCAGGTCGGCGGCCGCCGGCCCAACCAGAACCGGCAGGAAGGAGGCGACTGAGAGGAGCGTGTTCAGGATGCCGAAGATGCGCCCGCGAACCTCGACCGGCAGGTCCTCCTGGAGCGCGGTCTGGGACGGGATGGCGACGAAGGCGTACTCCACGCCCGCCGCGATGCCGATCACCACCACCAGGGCGATCAGCGACAGGAGCGGGCTCAGGGCGGCGGGCAGGTTGTGCTCGATCGGCTGGAGGGCCGGCGAGACGAAGACAGTGATCGGTTTGACCAGGGCCAGGCCGATCAAGGTGATCCCCATCGCCACGAGCCCGATGTCGATCAGGAGCCGCCGGGGGATGCCCGCGCCGTAGGCGTTCAGGAACAGGATCCCCATCACTGCGCCGAGGCCGGCCGGACCCATCACGAAGAAGAAATCCTGCGGCCGCAGCAGGAGGATGTCGGTGGCGAAGCCTGGCCCGATGGCGCCCATCACTGCGATCAGGCTGGCCGCGATGCCGAGGTACGCGAGCGACCACGCGATCGCCCGATTCGAACGCACGAAGGCGATCCCTTCGTTGAGCTGGTCGAAGACGGCCGTCAGGGCCTGTCCCGTCTCCCTCACGCCGATCTCCGCGTGCTTCTCGGGCTTGACCGCCGGCAGCGGGATGATCGCGAGTGCGGCGAGACCGAACATGACCGCGACCACGACGTAGACGGTGCTCGCTCCGGCCGTCGTCAACAGCAATGGGCCCAGGAAGCCGAAGCCGATGGCGAAGGTTGCGTTGATCGTCAGCACGAAGGTGGAGTTGGCGGCCATCAGCTGCCGGCGGTCGACCAGTCGCGGGATGGCGGTCAGCTCCGCCGGGATGAAGAAGGCAGTCACGGTCGCCACCAGCAGGTTGATCACCAGGATCAGGGCGACATTGCTGCCGACCAACAGGAACAGCACGATCCCACCGGCGCGCAGCAGGTTGGCGGCCAGCATGATCAGGCGAGCGTCGCTGCGTTCCACGAGGACACCGGCAATTGCGCTGAACGCGACCGCCGGCACCAGGAAGGTCAGGATCAGGACCGCGTTGGCTGTGTTCGACCCCGTGGCCACCACGACGGTCGCCATGAGGCCCGCCAGCACCATGTTGCTCGCCAGCTGGCTGAGCACCTGGGCCACCCACAACAGCACGAAGGAGCGGTTCTTGAAGACCGTCCCCGATGGCTGGGAGACTGGCAGGTCGGCGGGCAGCTCGACATGCGGGGGCAGCTCCATGTGCGCCACGGTCAGGGAACCTGCGGACCGCGCTCGAGGTGACCGGTGAAGCGGCGCTCGACGTCCAACCGATCCATGAGGACGCGATGCCCGCACCCCTCGCAGACGAGGCCGATGTCGGCGCCGAGCCGGGTCACCCGCCACTCCCGCCTGCCGCAGGGATGCGGCTTGCGGAGGGCGATGCGGTCCCCGACGCGCAGGTCGACCGCCGCCATCTAGTCCTGGGCCTCGGTGCCGGTGGCACCGGTGAAGGCGAACCTGGCGAGCCGCAGGGCAGGGACGCGCGCGTTGATGCCCGAATACTCAGCCGCCACGAGCCGGGTATCGGAGCCGATCGCCTCGATCGCGCTGAATGCCTCGGGGATCGCCTGCGTGAACCGAAGGTTGCGGATCGGGCGCGAGATCCTCCCGTCCTCGATCAGGAAGGTGCCGTCCTTGGTCATGCCGGTCAGGATGCCCCGCTTGGCGTGGACGATGTTGACGTAGTGGAAGCGCGTCACCCACACCCCACGCTCGATCCCCGACAGCATCACCTCCTTGGCGCTCGAGCCCGGTGCCATGAAGAGGTTCCATGCGATCGGCCCAAAGGCGTTCGGCGCCGGGAGTCCGTGACCGGTCGAGGCGATGCCGGCGCGGGTCGCCGTGGCGGTGTCGTGGACCACCGCCCGCGCCACGCCGTCGCTGATCAGGTCCACGCGCTGCTTCGGAACCCCCTCGTAGTCGATCGCGGTGGGCAGCCCGTGGGGATCGAGGCCGTCGTCCCAGATCGTCACGTTCGGCCCCATGATCTGCTGGCCGAGATCCATGAACGAGCGTCCCTCCTCGACCGCCAGGGCGGAGAAGCCCATCCAGGACAGGTATTCGAGGATGGTCGCGACCGCGTACTCCTCGAGGATCACCGGGTACTCGCCCGGCTCCAGCTCCACCGCCTCGACGCTGCGCACCGCCTTGTCGGCCGCCTCCTCGCCGAGTGCGGTCGGGTCGATCGCGCGAACGTCGGGAGCCGTCGCCTGGGCATACCCCGACGCGCCGTTGCCATCCATCATCACGGTCAGCAGCTTGGCCTGGGTCACGGTGTGGGCGTTGCGCATCCCGCGCGAGTTGGCGACCGCGAGGGTCGCCGTCTCGGTGGAGAAGGCACCGCTCGACTCGAGGTGCGCCGCGTCGCCGGCCGCGATCACTGCCCGGGCGCCCGTCGCGCGAAGGTCGGGGTCGGCGCGGGCGGTCGCGGCCACGTAGCCGAGGCCGGGGTCGGCGGTGGATGGCGTTGATGGGGCGAGCGGCGCGACCTGTGGATTCGGCGTCGCCAGGGCGAGCGTGGCCGACGCCCGGGCCACCACTTCGCGCAGGCCCTCGTCGTCGAGGCGATTGGTGCTGGCCACGCCGGTCCTCGCATCTCGGACGAGGCGGACGCGGAGGGTGGCGTCCCGCTCCGCGACGTTCTGGTGGATGCGGGAGTTGGCAAAGCGGGTCAGTGCGGAGCTCCGCTCGGTGAAGACGGCCTCCGCGTCGGCGTCGGTGGCGAGGCCCAGGACCCGGGTCAGGAGCGACTCGAGCGCAGGCGGATCCCATCCCCGTGGCTCTACCATCGGCCGACCCCCACCTCGACGTTGCGGAACCGCGCCGGCGCCGCGCCGTGGCCGACGCCGTGCGTCTGCATCGGCTCGCCCTTGCCACAATTCGGGACCCCCCACAGCTTCCACTCCGCAGGGCCGCAGATCGCGTCGCAGCTCCCCCAGAAGGTCGGCGTGATGCCGGTGTAGGTCGGGTTCTTCACCATCTGCGTCAGGCGACCGTCCTTGATCAGCCAGCCGATCTCGGTCCCGAACTGGAAGTTGAGGCGGCGGTCGTCGATGCTCCACGAATAGTTGGTGCTCACGAAGAGGCCGTCAGAGGTGTCGGCGATCAGGTCGTCAAGGCTGCCGGCCGCACCGGGACGGAGGTTCACGTTCGTCATCCGGATCAGCGGGATGACGTTCCAGCCCGACGCGCGGCTGCTGCCCATGCTGCGGCGCCCGATGATCGGCGCCGTCTCGCGGCTGGTGAGGTACCCGACCAGGCGGCCATCGGTCACGATCGGGACCTTCTGGGCAGCCACTCCCTCGTCGTCGTAGCCGAAGGTGCCAAGCCCGCCGGGCGCGGTGGCATCGGCCTCCATGTTCACGATCTCGCTGCCGTATTGCAGGTTGTCGAGCTTGTCGAGCGTCAGGAAGCTGGTGCCCGCGAAGCTCGCCTCCATGCCGAGCACTCGGTCGAGCTCGATGGGATGGCCGCAGGACTCGTGCACCTGGAGGGCAAGCTGCGGCGAGTCGACGATCAGCGTCATCGTGCCCGAGGGGCACTGTGGGGCCTCCAGGAGGGCGACCGCCTCCTCCGCCATGCGTTGCGCGTTGTCCGCCAGATGCAGGTCACGGACCGCCTCGAATCCGCCTGACACGTGCTGGCCGCTCGCCGACTGCGGGTAGCTGCGCCGCTGCACCTCGTTGTCGCTGACCGCCGTCGCCTCGATCCCGCCCCCTGAGGTGAGGAGCTCCTGCTCGATCCGAGCTCCCTCCGTCGAAGCGAAGGTCTTGTGCTCGCGCCCGAATTCCATCCCGCTCGTCCGCAGCGTGATGCCGGGCACCTTGCCCATCACGCTGTCGGCTTCGAAGAGGATCCCCAGCTTCTCGTCGAGCGGCACCTGAAACGGGTCCTCGCGAAACGGGGTCCGGTAGGTACCGACTGCCGGATGCGAGTCGTCGAGCACGATCGGCTCCCGTGTCGCCAATCCGCTCGCGCGAGCGATGGCAACGGCGTCGCGGCCAGTGCGCTCGACCTCGTCGCGCTCCAGGCGTGAGCTGCCCGCGAAGCCCCAGGCGCCGTCGACCAGTACCCGGATCCCAAAGCCGGCCGATCGGTTGGAGCTTGCCTCGGCGAGGTTTCCGTTCTTGACGGTCAGCGACTGGGTCGTCTGCTCGACGACCCGGATATCCGCGTACCCGGCGCCGGCCGTGCGTGCCACGTCGAGGGCCAGGTCGATCAGCTCCTGCATGGTCTCCTCATTCGACCGGCTCACCAACCACCGGCAAGAGCGATCGCGCGCTCGCCGGCAGCTCAAGCGTCTCCGTCTGGCGAATCTGGATCGTCGCCCGGATGAAGAGCTTCAGCTGGGAGATGATCCCACCTGGGCGCTGCATCGCGCCAAAGAGCCCGTCGGGTGAGCCGATCGCCCGCAGCGTAAATCGCTGCCCGACCTCGACGCCGTCGAGCTCCAGCGCCCGTGGACCCTCGGTCGCGACCGACCCAGCCGTGACCCGCACGTCGTTGACGGCGATCGCCTCGGCTCCCGCATTGCGAAGCTCATTGATGAGGTCGTTCAGGGCGATGGCGTCCAGGTCACCGTCGACCGACATCACGATCCCCTGCCCGTCAACCGCCGCCAGACCTCCGAACGCGGAGATGCGGCGCAGATCCTCCCGGCTGACCTGGAGGGCGCTCTCGCTCTGCGGTCCCGAGAGCTGGTATTGCCGCAGCTGCTCGCGAATGTCGACCAGGCCGATCCGCAGCTCGCGATTGCGAGCGGTGAGCGTCTCGATCAGGGTCGAGAGCTCGGGAGCGGTCAGGCTGCTGACCTCGTTCGGTCGAGCCTGTGAGTTCAGCTGGCCCACCCCCAGCAGGCCGATGAGCATCGCGACCGCGAAGAGGGTCGCCTGTGCCACGCGGCTCTGCACCTAGGGAACCTCGTCCGTCGGCACGGCCCAGCGGAAGCGCGTGTTTCCCACGAACGCGGGCAGCTCCAGGGCGTCCGCGGCCTGCGTCGCGAACTCCAGCCCGAACGCCTCGATTCGCTGGGAGACCCGGCCCACGAACGCCGCATTTGTCTCGAACCGCTCAAGGAGCCCTTCTGCGCCGATCGCCTCGATCCGGAACGGAGGCGACAGGAATGCGGTGTTGACGAGGACCGATGCGCCGACCCCGTAGATCGAAGAGGTGGCCACCAGCCGCTCGCCGTTGATCGTGATCGCCTCGGCCCCGGATGCCCACAGCGCGACCACGATGTCGCGCAGGTCGTCGACCAGCACGATGTAATTCGCCGGATTCTCGCCGTCGGGGACGACGCGCTTGGAGTCGGAGATCTCGACCACCACGCCGGGTCCCTTCAGCGCCGTCAGCCCCGTCGCCAGGCGGGCCTCCTCCAGGCGCCGGTTGACCTCCGCCAGCGCCGATGAGGAGGTCGTGGAGGCGTTCTGGAAGTCCAGCACCTGGGCTTCCGCCTCGGCGATCTGCCCGCGGAGATCCTCCTGCTCCTGCTCGAGCTCAGTCACCTGCTCGGCGAGCACCTGCTGCACGGAGGTGGCGAACTCGACCCGCTTCGGCGACCCGTTCCACTGCGCATAGCCGACGAAGCCGATCACCGCCAGCGCCGCGGCGATGCTCACCGCCCACTGGGGGCTCAGCAGGCGTCTCGTTCGGCGCGACGTCATGGGAGATTGGCGGTCCTGCGACGGCGCCGCGCGACCACGGCCAGCCCGGAGCCCAGCGCGACGCCGGCCACAACCACGACGCCGAGGATCCAGCCAGACAGGTTCCCCGAGGATCCGGACGACTGCTCAGGAAGGGAGGGGGAAGGCGAGGCTGAGGGGGCAGGCAGCCCGTCGGTCGAGGCGACGGGCTGCGGCGGCTTGTCGACGTTCGAGGGCGGGATCGGGGCCGGTTGGACCGCCGTTGGCGGTTCCGCGCCGAACGATGCGAAGTAGGCGTCGTACAGCTTGTCGACGGACACCCCGGTCCCGGCTTCGAGCGCCTCGTCGTCTCCCGCGCCCTCATGCCACGCCGCGGCGATGGTGGCAATCGCATCGCGCCCGTAGGTGTCGATGATCATCTGCACCATGGTGGCACCCTCGTCGTAGGCGAGGCGCGCCGCCTGGTCGCCGATCGGGAATGACTCGGCGATGCCCGCGAACGCGAGAAGCGAACCGTTGTCGGCGGCGGCCCGGACCGCGCCCTCGTGACCGCTCGCCGTCTGCCGCTCGGACCAGACCGCCAGCCCCTCGTTGAACCACTTTGCCGGCTCGTGGTAGGGATTCGTCGTCGCGTCCTGGAAGACGACGTGAGTCACCTCATGGGTCATCGTCGTCTCGAGATAGCTGCTCGATCCGCCGCCAAGCCACATGAAGATCGTGCGCAGCGACGGGAAGGTGGCGGCGCCGGTCCACTCGCGGGCTCCCGGGCCAAGGACGCCGAAGAAGTCCTCTCGCGTGGCGTAGACGAAGATGTCCACCGGGCCGTCCATATCGTGCCCGAGCAGCTTCTCGGCCGCCGCGGCGGCGTCAGCCGAGATGGACCCGAAATGCCGCGCCTGCGCCTCCGCCCCTCCGTACCAGTGCACCGTGGCCTGCCCGATCGTGGCCGTGTGCCAGTCGAGCCCGGGCCGGTCGTCGTCGTAGAGGAGGGTCTTCTCAGGACTCAGCGTCACGACACCCCGGCTCGTCGCCCGCCAGCGGTAGGCAATGTTGGTATTCGGGGTGAGCGGCCGGTCGGCCGTGTTCCAGATGTACTCGGCGCTGGTCGCCCCGGGATGGACCGGCGCCACGACCGTCGAGTCCGGCGACGAGGCAAACCGCAGCAGCAGCTCCAGGCGGTCCGGCGCCCCGCCGGGCAGCTCGACGGAGAAGCGCATCTGCCCACCAAAGGTGGCGCTGGCGGTCAATGAGCCGAACCCGCTGAACCCGACGGTGGACGACGGGAAGGCGACGACTGCGGCAAGGAGCGCCATGGCAAGGAGCGCCCGCCGGGCTACTGATCCCATGACACCCTCCCCAGGTCGAGGAGCCCGGTCGTCAGGTTGCCGAGCCCGCGCAGGCCGGGCCGGACCAGCCACCAGCCGGCGCCGTAGGACCACGGGATAATCGGCGCCTCAGCATCGACCCGTGCGTCCACGGCGCGATACGCGACGGCCTGGTCGGCCTCGCTCTGCGCGGCCGAGGCGGCCTCGAGCAGCCGTACGAACTCAGGATCATCCCAATGGCCGTAGTTGCTCGTCGCATCGGGGAGGAGCAGGAGGCTGTAGAGGGCATACGGCGATGGGTAGTCTGCGATCCAGTTGATGGTGAAGACCTGGGGCGGAGCGACCACCAGGGCGTCCAGGTAGTCGCGGAACTGCATCGTTTCCATGGCGATCTTGACGCCGAGCTCGTCTTCCCAGACGCGTACCGCCGGGCCCACGCCGAGCCCCGAGCCATTGACCGTGATCGTGCCGAGCCGGGTGCGATCGGTGTAGCCGGCCGCGTCGAGGAGACGACGGGCCTCGGCCAGGTCGGTCACCTGGTCGTCCTCCATCCCCTGGGGCCACAGGGCGGGGGGGACGACGCTGGAGGCGGGCGTGCCGCCGCTCCCCTCGGCATTCGTCACCAGCCGCGGGCGATCAAGGGCAAGTGCGAAGGCGCGGCGAACGCGAGCGTCGTCGAACGGCGGCCGGGTGGTGTCGAAACCGAAAAACTGCACACCCAGTGCCGCCGAGCGGTGGAGGGCCGGCCCCAGGTCGCGGTCGTACGCGATCCAGCCCGCGTCTGACGACCCGACGGGGGTGAGGTCGACCTGGTCGTCCGCGTACGCCGTGGCCGAGTCCCCCACGAGGTCGGTCACCCAGCGAATCTCGGTGATCGGCGGTGGCCCCGCGACGTACCGCTGGTTGGCACGCAGGATCACGTCTTTGCCGTCCGTCCCGCTGGCGACGTACGGACCGGAGCCGATGGAGCCCTGGCGCGACTGCCAGCTATCGTCGCGGCCAGTGGCGGAGCGCGGGACGACGAAGGCGGTCGGCGTGGCGGCGATCGCCGTGAAGTACGCAGCCGGGTGCTTAAGACGGACGGTCAGGGTGCGGGCGTCCGGCGCGGCGATGGCGACCCCGTCCTCGACTCCCCCTGCCAACCGCTCGGTGGCTCCATCGATGATGCTCAGGACGTCGGGCGCGGTCGAGTGCGTCGCCGGGTCCAGGACCCGGAGCCACGAGCGCCGGACATCCGTCGCATCGAGCGGGCTGCCGTCGCTGAAGGTGAGGCCCGGCCGCATGTGGAAGGTGTAGGTCCGGCCGTCGTCGCTCACCGACCACGATTCGGCGAGGGACGCATATGGCTTGCCGTCCTCGTCCAGCCGGGTCAGGCCGGCGTAGAGCTGCAGCAGGAATTCGACATCGCCCGCACTCCCGATGAACGCCGGGTCGAACGTTGCGGGTTCGCCGCCGACGTAGCGCAGCGTCGGCCCGGCTGCGGAGGCGGGGTGCGCCGGCAGCGACGAGGTGAGGGCAAGGAGGATGGCCGCGAAGCCTGCGACAAGGCGCTTCAGCCGGCCCCGCGAGGTCAGGCGGCGCATGCGCGGCTAGTATACGGGCCCGTGCAGCCGACCCACGATCACCGCTTTCGGCCGCAGCCAGCGGGGAGCCTCACCCTTCGCCAGTTCGTCGAGTCGCTGCGCCGATGGACCCCCGAGATGCGCCAGGTGGCCCAGATCGCGCTCACACGCTCGGAGGCTGAGCGGCAGAGCTACCTGCAGGCCTTCCACGCGCGCCATCACGATCGTCAGCCGGCTCAGATCGACTCGTTCGTACGCTGGGCCTACTCGGACCCGCGGCTCGACCACGTCCCGGCGCTCATGGCTGAGCTCGAGCGCACCGAGCCTGAGTACGAGCAGGCGCTCGACCACGAGGCCGATGTGCTGGTGCGCACGCGGGCACACGGCAAGACTCCCGCCCAGCGCGTGCACGACTATCTCGCGCTGCTCGGCATGGAGGGAAGCGAGCCCGTTCGGGCGGCGATCGCCAGCCTGCTGCCCCCCGGGACCTCCGACGCGGCGGTCGTCGCGACCGTGCGCCAGATGCGCCGGCGGTGGCTGGAGCTCTTCGGAGACGACCCGTTCTTCGCCGAGGAATGAAGCCGAAGCGGCAGCCAACCGTATACTCGGCGACGCCCGAGGCCGCCCGTCCCGTCCCCTGAGGGCTAATCCGATCACCTTCCCGTCTCGCGCCGCTCGCGCTGCCGTCCTGCTGGGGGTCGCCGTCGCCGTGGCCACGCCGGGACTGGCACTGGGTCATGCGCAGCTGGTGTCGTCGACCCCGGCCGCCAACGCCAGCCTCCTCGCGCCGCCACCGAACCTGACGATGACCTTCAGCGAGGCGGTTGATCCCGCGACCACCTCGGTGGAGCTCCTCGACGATCTGCAGCACCCCGTCGGCGGGGTCGGAGCCGTGCGGGTGAGCGCGACCGGCGTGGTCGTGACGGTCGACCTGCCCCAACTGGATCCCGGGACCTACACCGTCAGCTACCAGGTGACATCGGCCGTGGACGGGCACGTCAGTGCGGGCATCTGGGCCTTCCTGGTCGATCCGACCGGCAGCCAACCACCCCCAGCGCTGGCGACGCAGAGCAGCTCTCCATCCGGCGACGCGCTCACGGTGGCCGCGCGATGGCTCGCGCTGGCGGGCGGGCTGATGCTGCTGGGGCTGGCCCTCTTCTGGATGCTGTCCGCTCGGCCTGCATTGCGGCAGCTGGCGGAACCCGCCGGCGCGCCGTGGGGAGCCATCGCCATCACAACGGCCGTTGCCTTCGCCGGCCTGGCTGCGTACCTCGTGCTCGCAGCGCGCCCCTTCATCGAGGCGGGCCAGGGTCACGTCGGCCACGGAGGCGGCGGCGCGTTTCCGCTCGACTTCGCCGCGCCCTTCGGCGCAACGTCGTTCGCCAGCGCAATGCGTCTGGCTGAGGTTGGGACGGGTCTGGCATTCCTGCTTGCCACCGCGAGGTACTTCGCCGTCGATGAGGCACGGCGCCGCGGCGTGGCGCCGGCTCGCGATCGCGATCCCTTGGTCCTGGGGCTGGTCGCGGCGACCGCCGCCCTGGCCCTCGCGGGCAGCAGCCTCGCGGGACACCCGGACGCGAAGGGCGGAATCCCCTTCGCCGCCGTCGACTGGCTCCATCTCCTGGCGGTCGCCGCGTGGGTCGGCACGCTACCCGGCCTGCTGGTGCTCAGTGCTCGCGCCAATCGGCTCGGAGCGAACGGGCGCGCACTGCTCGCCGAGACCCTGCGCCGGCACTCGCGTGTGGCCCTGGCGGCCGCGCCGATGGTCGCCCTCACCGGGATCGCCAACTCGCCGCTCGTCCTCGGCGGCGCGCGCGGGCTGGTCGCGAGCGCGTACGGCAACGTGCTGCTGGCCAAGGTCGGGCTCTTCTCGGTCGCGGTGGCAATCGGCTCAGCCAACTTCTTCCTGATCAGGGGTGGGGCGCTCCGTCGCACCGTGCCCCTCATCGGGATCGAGCTGGCGGTGGGCGCCCTCGCCGTGCTCGCCGCGTCGAACCTGGTCACCGCCCAGCCGGCGGCCAGCCAGGTGCCCACGTTGACGCACTCGGCGATCGGAGCACTGCATCTTTACGGACAGGACGGCGCGTCGACGGTCCACGCCGCGGTGATCCTGCCGATCCCCGGGAATCAGCGATACCAGGTATCGGTCGCGGACACCGCCAGCGGCGCATATCGGACCGACGTGCAGAAGGTGATCCTCGTCTTCAGCGCGCCAGCGCAGAGCGGCCTCCCCGACCAACGCGTCGATCTTCAACAGGGAGCCGATCCCTGGATATGGGGAACCCGCGGCGCGTACACGCCCGTCGTCGGCGACTGGAAGCTGGAGGTGCTCGTACGTCGGATCGGCGAGCGAGACGAGTCGACCAGCTTCGACCTGCCGGTGGTGCAACCGCTGCCACCGACCCTCGTTCCCCCACCGGACACCGGGATCGGGGTTCCCCTGCCGATGGGCTGGCTGTGGGTCGCCCTGCCGCCCGGAGCGGCCGGCTGGCTGGTGCCGATCGCCTTCCTGACCGGCCTCATCGCAGTCTCACTGGTCGAACGGCGACGCTCGAACTCCGGAAGCCGCGTCGGGCCGACGGTTCGGGTTGCCCTCGTGATCCTGGCTGTCCTCTCCGGAGTGGGGGTCGAGACGAGGGCAGCCGCCGAGGCTGCCAACCGGCCGCCACCGAGCGCCGCGCAGGCCGGGAATCCAGTCTCTGACACCGCTGAGTCGGTGGCTCGAGGCCATGACCTGTACCTGGCCAATTGCGCCGCGTGCCACGGCACGAGCGGCACCGGCGACGGATTGACCGCCGCCGGGTGGGTCCCCGGCCCCGGCGACCTGTCGCTCAGCGTTCCGACTCGCACCGACGGCGAGCTGGCCTACCTGATCGCCTCGGGTACGGTCGCCACCCGCATGCCGGCGTTCTCGACTACCCTCACCGAGAACGACCGATGGGACCTGGTCAACTACCTGCGCGCCGCCTGGCCAGGACCCGTGCAGTGAGGCATGCCTTGCGACGACCGTCAACCATTCGCTCTGCCCTTGCCGCCGGCCTGTTGATGGCTCTCTCGGCGTCGACGGTCGCCGCGCACGTCGAGTTGATCTCCAGCTCTCCTGTCGCAGGCGCAAACCTGGTGACCATTCCGACCGAGGTGACCATCACCTTCGACGACGAGCTGGACCCCGATCTCAGCCATTTCGAGGTGACCGACGCGGCATCCGTTGAGGTGGGGAGCGGCCAGGTCGACCTGACCGTCGCCGATCGCAACGTCATGACCGGGCCCGTGACGATCACCTCGCCCGGCGTCTACACGGTCACGTACACGGTGGCCGGGGTTGATGGACACGTCCTGAAAGGCACGTTCAGCTTCGGCTACCAGGCCACCTCCGCGATCCCGGGCCCGACCGGCGGCGAAGGCCCGGACACGGCGATGACGCCGCGAGGCGGCGCTTCGGCTCTCGTCCTGGTCGGCTGGATGCTCCTGATTACGGCGGGCATGATCACCGCTCGCCGCACTGGAGCGCGGTAGCGTGGTACGGGCAACCGGAGCCGCCATCGCCCTCCTCCTCGGCACGGCGATGCTCGCCGGTTGCGTTCCCCAGGTGGTCCTGCCGGGCGACTGCGGAGCGGGGACTGTGCAGCGATCCGCGACGCTGAGCGGCGATCAGCTGAGCCCGCAGTCGATCGACGTCTGCAAGGGGCAGCAGGTGACGCTGGAGATCACGACCGAGCGCGCCGGGGAGATCCATCTGCATGGCTACGACGTGGAGGCCCCGGAGGTAGAAGTTGAGCCCGGCGACACGGCGACATTCAAGTTCAAGGCGACGCGCCCCGGCCAGTTCATCATCGAGCTGCACACCCCGAACAACGGGCCGGAGATCAAGGTGGGCCTGCTCACGGTCCATGAGCCCTAGGCGCCTCGTCGCGGCGCTGCTGCTCGTCGCCGCGCTGTTCGCCCTGGCGCCCATCCCGGCGGCGGCTCACGCGCTGGGCGGGGTCTTCACCCTCCCCGTCCCACTCGGCCTGTACCTCGTCGCGGCAGGGGCCACCGTCGCGGTCTCGTTCATCGTGGCGGTCCTCATCGTCCGTCCCGGGGGCGCGGTCCCGTCCTACCCGAGCATGCCGCTGAGCGCCGCCCTGGCCAGCCGCTCCCTCGCAGTCCTGCAGGTGATCGGGCTGGCCTGGTGGCTTGGCACGATCCTGCTCGGCCTCGTCGTCGACCCGATCTCACCGATTCCGGCGGTCCTCTTCTGGATCGGGATCTGGGTCGGTCTCCCGATCGTCACCGTCCTGATCGGCAACCCGTGGCCGTCCCTGAGCCCGTTCCGAACGCTGTTCAGCGGCCTCGAACGGGTGGCGAAGCTCGTCGGCTTCGACAAGCTGGACGCCGGCCTGAGCTATCCGGCGCGCGTCGGCCGCTGGCCCGCGGCCGTCCTCCTGGTTGCGGCCGTGTGGGCGGAGCTGGTGCTCCCCGACCGCACGTCGCCGACCACGATCGCGGTCCTCCTCGGCGGCTACACGGTCGTGACCGTGCTCGGCATGATCCTCTTCGGCCGCATCGCCTGGCTGCGAAACGCGGAGCTGTTCGAGGTCTACCTGGGCTGGTTCGGCCGGGTGGGGCCGATCGGGCGACGCGTGGTCGAGCAACGCACCTGCGAGGGCTGCTCCGAGGAGTGCGACCCCGCGCATTGCGTCGACTGTCCCGAATGCGCCGTCGCTGCCGAGCCCGGCGAGCGCCGGCCGGAGCTGCGGCCATGGTTTGCCGGGCTCACCGAGGTTGGCAGAGCCGGCTGGTCCGACGCGGCGTTCATCGTCCTGGTCCTCTCTGGTGTGACGTACGACGGCCTCCAGGAGACGGCTCCGTTCGGCCTGGCGATGAACGGCCTGTTCAACGTTCTCCTGCCGGTGATCGGCCCGCTGAACACGGTCCTGGTGGTGCAGACGCTGCTCCTGGTGGGACTCTGGCTGGCATTCCTGGCGGCCTTCGTGCTGGCGTCATGGGTGACGTTGCGGATGCACGACCCCGGCCAGACACCGCCTCCGCTGGGCTCCGTGGTCGGCGCGTACGCCTCCACGCTGCTGCCGATCGCGGGCGGATACTTCATCGCCCACTACCTGACGCTGTTGATCCAGGGGGTGGCCTGGATCCCCACCCTGGTCGCCGATCCGCTCTCGACCGTCGCACCACCACTCGACTGGATCCCGATCAGCGCGGTCTGGTACCTGTCGGTCGGGGCGATCGTGATCGGCCACGTGGCGGCGGTCGTGCTGGCCCACCGCCGTGCCCTGCGCGACTCTGCATCGAGGCCAATCCTGGCCGGGCTGCCGCTGGTGCTGCTGATGATCGGCTACACCGTGCTCAGCCTGTGGATCATCGCCCAGCCGATCACCCTCGAGCCAGGCACGTCCCCGGTCACGATGTTGGTTCGCTGATGGAGGTCAGCATCGCGGTCGCCTTCGCCGCGGGCCTGCTCAGCTTCGTCTCTCCGTGCGTGCTCGCCCTGGTGCCGGTCTATCTGGCCTTCCTGGGCGAGAGCGCCACCCTCGCGACGGGAGGGGCGGCGACGGTCC
>Ga0070698_100003772_pt1 | contig 16647 bp, 15 predicted proteins | sample KBSK1502metaG_FD_65477 | JGI IMG/M metagenome (GOLD analysis project Ga0070698, IMG submission 65477) | Corn, switchgrass and miscanthus rhizosphere microbial communities from Kellogg Biological Station, Michigan, USA - KBS K1-50-2 metaG | ecosystem: Host-associated > Plants > Roots >...
CCTCTTCACTGCCTGGTTGTTCCCAACGGGCGTGAAATCAGCCTGCAAAGAGACGATGTACATTCGGGAGCGGGAGACGGGACTCGAACCCGCGACAGCCTGCTTGGAAGGCAGGAACTCACAAGAACGACGCTTGCTTGTTATAAAATGGCTCTATAGGCTCTTTTACGATGAATACATGTGTATCAAGCATACCTGAGGCAGGCTTTTGTTTCCTCATGAGGCAGGCTTTCACACCGTTTTTCCTCCTATAGTATAAGCTTTGCCGCGAAGAGAATGCAACCTCTCATGGTCGAGCAAGGCCCAAATGGACTTGTTGCTTAGATTATCCGTACCAAAACCTGCCTGAATGGTAGACATTGGGGAAAAGGAACTGATCGAGCTATCCGTTTTCACTCTTTTTAGAGAACGGATACCCTAAATAGCCAGTACAGGTGGGAGACACCCAGAGCAAAGGTGGTTTGAGACGCCTGGATCGCGCTATCCGAAAGCACGATACCAACCTCTAAGGCTCCCTTGAGTGTTGGAGAGGCCGCTCCTTTAGGCCTTGAAGCGAGTGAGCTACTACAGCCAGCGAATGCCAGAGCGAGCAGGACAAACTACAAAATATCTGCGAGCCGGTTCTTCATCATGGATCTCCCCGTCTTCCTTTTCATCCTGCTGCATATGGGACGTCACCATACATGCCGGGGAGACTGCCTGCCCCATTGAAAACGACAGTTGTGCAAGAAAACAACGTATTTTCAATCTATTTTTCTCACTCCAGAACATTGAGGCGGAAAGAGATCCACGATGGGGCGATCAGGGCTTTGCCCTGTCACTACATGATCATGGACCCTTTTACGCCTCTGTGTGAAAGCCCTGCTCTTGCAGTCATCAGGCCCAATATGCGCATCAAATCGGCGCAAGAGCAGGGCAGCTCTTGGGCAGCTGGAGAGGATTCACAGAGACTACTCCCGGCGAGGCCGCGACCCGGTTGAGCTTCTCCCATGCATCTGTCTGCACGAGCATGCTATGTGACTGCTGAAAATCAGCTTGCAACTCTGCAGGCGACATCGCCGTAGGCACCGGGATCGGCGCACCCGCCTCCCGCAAATCCCCGCATGGTGGGTTGACCATCGGGTAGGCGTACACGCCCACCTGGCTCAGGAGAGTATTCGCCCGGTCATAGGTAGTTTGAGCGGTGAACGCCACATGTACAAAACCCCAATAGATGTTTGGCGGCACATGGTTCCGCGGATAAGCTGTATTGACATAGGTAGGAGCCAGAGGAGGTGCGCTGGTTCTGGGGCTGTCCTGTCCGCTGCTCTGTCGACAGGAAACAGCGACAAAAAGAAAGGCAAGGGTCAGTCCGCCAAATAACAGCTGCTGCCTGCATCGCCCCCGGCGTTGATCCATCATGAACTCCTCTCCGCTGTGTAGACGCTTCCTACAGGATGAACGCGGTGAGGCATGCGAAAGTTCCTTGCTTTTCGAACCTTCCCCGTCGCGCCCTGAGAGGTTGTGTTGCAAAAATTTTTAAGCGCATCAAAAAGGATTATATTCAACAATCAAATAAATGGAAAACGGGTAAAAGGTGTACTCGTTTTCTCTAGAAGAATCTAGTTTTGTAACAATTACACGCCCATTTCTGATGCGCTTAAAAATTTTTGCAACACAACCGGAAATATCTCTAGGGCAATGCACTACCGTGACCACCAGATAATCGCGCTTACCATCTTCTTTTCAACTGGTGGTACCAGGGCACCATCTCGCTCGACTAACCACTGCTCCAGCAGTGTCCGGAGTTCTTTCCGTGTCTGCTCGTCATTTGGTAAAATCAGCTGCTCAATTAACGACTCTACACCTTCGTCAACTGAAGAGTATTGGAATTGCCGACTCGAAGGTGAGTTGATGATCTCCACATTCGCATATATCCCCATTTCATAGAGGACATCCAGGACATGAATATAGCTAGGAGATATTGGTGAGCCCTTCTTCTCTCGCATCGTGGCGCAGATAATCGAGCATAGTTGCATTCGGCTCAACTGCAGTAACTTGTTGGACCAGTGGTGCGAGCGCCAGGGTAAACCGCCCTGTACCTGCGCCAACATCCAACACGGTTGCCTGTGGAGTTACCTGGCTGCCTATGATGAGGAAGAGGGGATCACTGGCAGTAGATTCCTTCGTCCAGCGGTGAAACAAATTTGCTCTGCGGTCCCAGTAATCGGCACTGGTACGCCCCAGATGTGCATAGGCAGCATCCATTTGCTGCGCCCGCGCATTGATTAATGCATTCCAACGTTCAACAGCTGTATCCATAGAGCCTAACTCCTAGTCTTCGCCATATCGGGGTTTGCAGCTGGTTTTTGCCAATGAAAAAATGCTTTGTAATTATAGCACCCCACTCAACATATGCGCGGTAGAGGATCGCCAACCAGCATATCCAACACGCACATACCTCCAATATCGGTGCGCAGGAAGACCAGCCCCGCAGGTTCGGTCTGCACTGTGCCGATGATCATCGCTTCACGTCCCAGTGGATGTGCGCGTATGGTCGCTAGCGCGGTCTCGGCTTTCTCTGGAGCGACGATTGCCAGCAGCTTCCCTTCGTTGGCGATAGTCAGTGGGTCGAGGCCCAGAATCTCGCAGGCACCGCGCACCTCGGCATGGACAGGAATGGCGTGCTCATCGAGCGCAATGGAAACCTCCGAGCCGAGCGCCATCTCGTTCAGCGCGGTGGCGACGCCACCGCGCGTCGGGTCCTTCATACAATGTACACCTTCGCCTACTGTGTCCAGAAGTGCAGCTACCAGCGTATGCAGCGGGGCGGTATCGCTCTGCACATCGGTTTCGATATCGAGCGCCTCACGAGCTAATATGATAGCGATGCCATGGTCTCCCACCGGGCCGCTCAACACTATCTTGTCACCTGGCTGCAACTGCGTCTGTCCAATTTGCCAGCTGGTATGAAGGAGGCCGACGCCCGCCGTGTTGATGAACAACCCATCGGCTTTGCCACGCTGAACCACTTTGGTGTCGCCGGTGACGATGGCCACACCCGCCTCTTTTGAGGCTTGCGCCATCGATGCGACGATACGGCGCAGATCGGTAATTGGAAAGCCCTCCTCCAGGATAAAGCCTGCAGAGAGGTAGAGAGGCTGCGCACCAGCCATTGCTAGGTCGTTGATCGTACCGTGCACCGCCAGTTTCCCGCTATCCCCACCTGGGAAGAAAAGCGGGCTTACTACGTAGGTGTCGGTCGTGAAGGCCAGGCGCTGGCCTGTTCCGTTGATCCCGAAGGTCGCCGCGTCATCCATGGTGTCGAGCAGCCATACCAGCAGGTCATAGCGCCAGCCCAAGTTCATGACCCACCCTCGCGTCTCATAGGCCGTTGCTTCGCCCAATTCCCCGTAGTGCTGATGCGCGAACGAATGCATAGATTTTGCTCCTTTCAGAGAAAGTTTCTCACATTTGGCCGAAATGGAGGGAAGAAAAGGGAAGCGTTCTGTTGTCTTCTCGTCTCTCATCCGATGAAAAAGCTCAGGTGCGGCCAACTGCTTTGCTCTCTGTGGGAACCTGGAGAAAGGCTGCAATCCTGCGGGCCGCCTCAAATGAGGCCCAGGCCACGACCCCGACAAGATGCGCATCTGCTAGATGATCCTCTCGATATGCCCTGATGATCTCCTCATCAATCTGGTAGGGAGCCAATGCGGTGAGCAACGCTAGCGATCCGGTCGCTCGATCAGCCGGAGTCAGGCCAGCCACAGCCTGCTTGATCCAGACCCGACCGAGCGGTGGAGGCTCCCCCTTCCACGTTTGCAGAGTAGTGGTCACCAGTTGGCGTACTTGGGGTGAGAGGATCTCTGTGCCTGTCTGATTGACCAACGCCGCCCATCCAGCAAAGGCACGGCTGATTGAGGGTGAGGGCGCTGCCCAGGACATTTCTACAGGCAGCTCAGCCTCTGGAAGAAAACGGAGCGATGCCCCCGAGGACAGTGCCTGGTCGCGGCTGCGTGCCAGTTTTCGGCCGACCTGGCTCCAGACCATCTTGCCTATCCAGCCGCTCCGCAAGAAGATCGGAAGCAGACTTTCTGGTAAAAAGACCTGCACCATGCGGTTGATATAGTGATAGGCAACAGCTGTCCCGATCAGTTCTGGCGCCTCTTGTGGAGAGAAGGGTGGAGCAAGCAAAGGAGCACTCCCAGATGTGCGCGAAGCCAGGGCCCAGGTGACAACGGCACGCAGGGACGGATCAGCGATGTCTGCTGTCCGACCTTGTTTGATGAGATCAGTGAGCGATTGGCGGGCAGGACGAGATGCAACAGCCGCATGAATATCCACGCAGTAGGGACATGCGTTGCTCTGGGAGACAGCCGCCGCCACGGCTTCCTTGATAGGCCAGGGAACTTGCCCCGCGCTTCCTGTCTCTCGCATGACACTCCATATTCCAGCCAATAACGGAGGCGCGGGCGAATGCAGCCGAAAAGGGTCAGCAATCACGCCAAAATCCTGCTTGATCTGGGTGTAGACTTGGCCGACCAGCGTATTCGCAGGGGGTCGGCGAAGCGGAAAGATGTATTTCATGTTGGTCTCTTTTCCTTTGTTCTCGCGACTCAGCAAGCTATTCCTTGCTTGTAATGCTCTTCACCAATCGACACAATCAATGTACCTGACAGATGTGGTAGAAACAAGTACGCAATTTTATGTGACTAAGAAGAACAGAGCCTCTTCTGGAATGGCCTGTCGGTACGATTCTTACGAAAAAGTATCATGTACCATATAACTACTGAATTTGCACTCGTATAGCTGTGCTTTTGGGAAAAGACAATGCGGCTTGGAAAGTGCCTTTATCCCTCTCGCTCGCTACCCAACGAGAGTAAATCTAGGATATATCAGCAGTTATATAGTAGAATTTATCCTTTCGACGATTTGGCAGCGGCAGGCCACTTGAAGCAAGCCGAGAAGTGTCCCCTCACCGCCTTGTTGCTCCTGGCTGCGGTGATGTCACGGCGGGTGACGCACCGAGGGGCCTTTCGGAAGTCATCTCGTGTTCTTTCAGTTTGAGATGCTGCTGATAGCGTTTCTCTATCCTTTGTGCCAGCACCATAGCTCCGATCCCTACCAGCAAGTGAGTGGCCTGGATCACCCAGTGCAGAGCACCCACCAGGATCAGTGTTTGTGTCAGCCCAAAGGCAGGCACCAGAAACGCATAGAGCATGCTTCCCGCACCGAGCAACCTGCTTCCTTTGGTGAAAACCGCCACAGTCCCAAGGATGAGCAGACCGAGGACGCCGATGGTGCCAAACCCCTCATGAATGTCTGGAAAACCGATCTGGGCCAGGAAAACCAGCAGCCCGATCCACACAAACAGCTGAGCGATCCAGTACAACAATCCCAGCCCCAGGGTGACTATCAAGGCCACCCGGGCGATCAATGAAATGAGACGTACCGCTTTCATGAAACACTCCTTTTGTTTTCTCATACTCCCGATGCTCCTGGTGGGAGCACTAGTGATGTCCCCAACGCATCTGGTGTCCACCAGAGGACACCTCCTGCTGCGTCTGCTGACTGGCTGACGTTTCGCCCCGCTTCCCTCGGATGATCAATAGGGTCAGGACCGCTCCCAGAGCCGCGAAGAACGCCGCGCCCAGAAAGGCTACCTGGAAACCAGGCACCAGGCTGGATGGGGTGGGATGGGCCGGGAGTTGACCAACGCGCGCAGCGAACAGGATGGACAGCAGCACGATCCCGATGCCACTGCCGATCCGTTGCGTGGTATTCACCAGACCAGATGCCAGGCCGGTGTCGGCCTGCTCCACCGCCGTGACTGCCGCCATGTTGCTCGCCGCAAAGACCGCCGGCAGCCCAAGAGCGAGGATCAGGCTGGCGGGAGGCACATCGAGCAGGTACGTGTTGGGCAGTGTTGCGCGTGCCAGGAGCGCCGATCCCACCGCCAGCAGGACCATGCCACCGGCCAGGACTCCCTTGAAGCCCAGACGCCCGAGCGCTTTGGCCAGGACCAGAAAGGCCATCACAATACTCAGCCCGGCAATAGGCAGAATCGCCAGGGCCGCCGTGAGGGCATGATAGAAGAGGACCTGCTGAAAGTAGAGCGAGAGAAAGTAGAACATGGAAGCATGGGAGGCGCCAATCAGGAAACTGACGAGATTGGCCCCGTTCAGATTGCGCAGACGGAACAGGCGCAAGGACACCAGGGGAGCGGATGAGCGCGCCTCAATCCCCACAAAGGCAAGCAGGAGCACGACCACAGCCGCGAAGACGCCCAAGGTCGAGAGCGAGAATCCCTGGGTTTGGGCCAGCGCAGGTCCGTAGGCCAGCAGCAGCAGCGCCGGCGTCACCGTGACGATGCCTGGCACATCGAGTGGCTTTCGCTCTCCTTCTGCCCGGCTCTCAGGGATGAAGCGCAAGCTGACCAGGAACACGAGCGCGCCGACGGGAACATTGATCAAAAAGATCGAGGGCCAGCCGAGCAGCTGCGTGAGCACTCCTCCCAGCACCAAGCCGAAGGCGCCTCCGGCGGCTCCCAGCGCGCTCCAGATGCCGAATGCGCGGTTGAATTCTTGTGGGTCGGTAAAGATGGTGACCAGCAAGGATTGTTCCGCAGGAATGACAACGGCAGCCCCCAGCCCTTGCAGTGCCCGCGCCAGTAACAAGATGGCTGCGGTGCTTGCCTCGCCGGCCAGGAGCGAACCCAGCGTGAAGAGGGTCAGGCCCAGCAGAAAGAGCTTGCGCCTGCCAAAAAGGTCGGCGGCCCGTCCGCCAAAGAGCAGGAACCCTCCAAAGATGAGATGGTAGATGTTCTGGACCCACCCGAGATCTGCCTCGGAAAAATGGAGACCCGCCTGGATGGCCGGGAGGGCAATATTCACAATAGATGTGTCAAGCAGGATCATGAACTCGATGGCGGCAAGCAAGGTGAGAGCGGTCCAACGCTGACGCGCAGTTGTCTTCATAGTATCGATCTCCTTTGTCTCTCTGTCCAGGCTCGTCACAATGAGCTCCGAGCCGAGAATCATGCAGAAAGTGTCGACTCCTGCATTCCTTTTTAATGGAAGCTACACATGTAGCCTGCGAAGGTCTCAGCGCCGGGAATGACCGGCAAAAAGGGATAATTTTCTCGACCACAACTCACCACCACCGCGTCGAAGGGCTCCGTCGCCACAGTATCACCCGTGCGTGTACGCACCCGCCATTGCCCATCTTCCGCAGGGTCGACGGCCACGACCCGCGTGTTCAGTCGAATAGAGGCCCGTAAACCAAAGTGAGTGGCATAGTCGTAGAAGTACTGGAGCACATCACCACGCTCTGGATAATCGGGCAAAGCGGTCGAGAGAGGAAAATCGGAGAACGCAAAGGTTTGCCGGGAGGTGTTGGTGCGCAATGAACGATGCATCACGCCTCCACCCGCGGGCAACGCTTCCCGATACTTCCACACGCCGCCAATCTCCGCCGCCTGCTCAAAAACTACTGGCACAAGTTCCTCGTCCAGCAGACATTTGGGCGCCGCCAGCCCACTCACACCTGCTCCAATAACTGCTACGCGCCGTTTTTGAGCCGAACGCGAGGATGTATGCTGTTGATCACCCATTGGTGCCAGCCTCCTTTTTGTCTCTTTCATCTTTAGAAAGGATCTGGACCTCCAGACCAAGATCGCTCAAGGCGTGGAGATAGACAGTGGGATCGACGACCTGCTCTGGTAGCCACACGCCCGGCTGATCAAGTCTTCCCTCGAATAAGGCCTCAACTATGGGCAGGGTGCACAAGGCAGTGGTCTTCGATTCCTGGTGGCTGGTGAGACTCACACGCCAGGTTCCGTTCGGCCCCTGTGCCTCCGCCAGCGCGCAGACGTCATCCTTGCCACCAGGCAAGCGCGAAAGCTGCTGGAACAACCAGCGCGTCGTGGCACGGACACCGGCATGACGCAAGAGGCGTGTCAGGCCCAAACGGACTGCTGCTGCGAGTAACGTGTTGATGGCTGCGCTATCCATGGCATACCAATTGGCTGCCCGCTTCGCCTGTAAGGTCTCGGCAAAGAAAGCCTGTTCGGGAAAAGGGAACCGATAGGCGAGCTTCCTTCCATAGGGAAGAGGAAACTCGCAGTGACGGCGTTCGCGGTACGCGTAAAGCTCCTGCCGTTGTCCCAGATAGTCGACGGTTGTTGGATAGGCGAGTGCCTCCAAAATGTAGTCGATGGCAACTTCTCCAAAGGCATCGCCCTGAGAAAGCAACAAGGCGACGTTGATGGCATGAGCCCCGCCTGCGCGTGCCGAGGCGAGAGCCGCCAGCATGTTCGTACATCCTGGATCGAGCCCTGCACCGACCAACGCACAGGTCCCGTATTGCGCAGCTTCCGTGGAGAGTGCCAGCATCCCGGCAATGGCACCTGCGTTCGCTCCAATGTCCAGGTAGGCGGACGCGTTGGCGAATGCTGCTCGTAAGAGCGTCGGAGTGCGCTGATCGAGGCTGCAATTGACCATCAGTTGTGCGTGCTGTGCCGCCAGTTTCACGCTTGCTTCATCCCGGACATCGACCTGAGCCGCATCAGCACCGCCAGGAAGCGTTGCAGCCAGTGCCTCAGCCAGATCACAATGGCGGCCCGCGATGATGAGCTGGCCTGGGTAGCGCACAGCTAACTCATGAGCGAGAACCGTGCCGACGTGACCGTAGCCACCCACCAGAAGAATCTTTCCTGATCTCATGATCGTTTTCCTTATCTCCGCCTTTATGCGACAGACTCAACGAGAGCAACGGGTTTGCTCTCTCGCCAGATCAGAAAAGCGCTCCAGGCAATCGCCAGCCCTTCAGCTGCATACCCTATCACCTCGACCCATGGCGGCACCATTAGCGCAATGCCCAGAATCAGGCCGCCGGCGAGAAACAGGATGCCGATGGGCCAGGGGAGAAAACGCTTCAGCAGGATGATGCTTCCCAGAAGCATATTTCCCACGATATAGATGAGCGACATCAAGATGGGAATGTAGATGACAATCCCGAAACTCTGGAGCAGAGCACTATGGGCCACGGCACCAGAGAAGTCACCCGAGTGAAATTGGGTCTGGATCATCGGATCATAGTGCGCCAGCAGCGGATTGAAGAACCCATCAATAAACAAAGTGCCTGCGTACGATGTTTGCGCGAGGAACGAAAGGATCAAGCTGAGTGGCGCAATCCTGCCCATGCGAGCATGGTAGCGCAGGTAGATGGCGATCACCCCGCATGTCGCGAAAAGGACGCAGTATGCTCCAAGCATATGAACCCCCATATAGGCTGCGACGCGCGGGTTAATGTCTACGGCGCGCCTCCCGCCATGGAGAAAGGCCTGGTAGAAAGGTAAGAAAAGCGCGGGGACAATACTGATGGCTGCCAGTACCCGTGTGAGGCGAGTGAAGCTGGTCGAAAAGGTTGTGTTCATACGAAATTCCTTCTGGGCCTTACAGGCCCACTATGTGTTTGAAAAGCTCTTTGGATCAAATGTGCTTCGAAGCATCGGCCTGCTCTCGATTCACGGCAAGCAGGGGTAAGGCCAGATCGCGCACTTTGCTCAGTAACCTGTGCAGGGCCGCTTCATCTGCCAGTGGTCCACGCAGGATCGTGTTTCCGTCAGCATCGTAACTGAGCGCCAGGCCGTTGAACCACGCTGACCAGTGCTGGTCAAGCTGCCCCTGGACGCGAATTTCGTAGGTGTGCATCGTTCTTCCCCTGGTCGCCTATCTCCTACTTCATCAGCACTGCCCTCAGTATGCAGCTCAACCAGGCAGAGCGACATGTATCCAAGGATGTGTTGTAGGGTTGATTCTCGCCGGGCGCTGATGCGCCCGCGGGATAGCTGTTGGAGAAGCGCAAGCAGCCAGACGCTCCGCGAGCTGTGGTGTGTAGAAAGGTGGTGTGTTGTCTTAGAGGAAGTGCAGCGCCTGGGCGCGAGCGACCGCCTGGGTGCGGCTCTGGACGCCCAGTTTGCCGTAGATGCTGTTGACGTGCCGTTTCACCGTGCCAACGGTGATGATCAGTTCCCGCGCGATCTCGGCATTGGACAGGCCCCTCACCAGGAGCCGTAAGACAGCAAGTTCGCGCTCGGTGAGCGGTTCGACGAGCGGGAAGGCGCGAGAGGGAGCAGCTCCTGTCTGTTCGCCGAGAGCTGAGAGGAGGGTCACGACATAGTCAGGAGCGATCCCGCGTGCGTCTGCTTGACGCAGCAATGCCACCATGGGTTCTCCCTCATCGACGAACAGGCGGATATAGCCTTCTTGCTCGCCAAGCAGGAGGGCACGTTCGAGAGCGGTCAGGGCATGACGCCTGTGCGCCTCAACCGCAAACAAGGTGAGCGCTCGCAGCACGAGGATTTCCAGGAGACTGTCCAGGCGCGCTTTGGCTTCGGCATCCGCTTGCAGGCGCTCCAGCAGACGCAGCGCCTCGGCCATAAACGGTCCCGCCAGCTCCCGGCGCCCCTGAGCGATGCGTACCCGGGCAAAGGTCAGGTATTCCCGCTCACGCGGGTAGCAAGGATCGTCCTCAGCCGAGAGACCACTGGCTTCTGCCCAGCGCACAGCTGCCGCCAGATGGCCCTGCATCAAAGCGAGCCGGGCGCGAACTGCCTCGGCTGCAGCCATCTGTGCGGGGACAAATTGGCGAGTCTGGGCGAGCCTCACGAACTCCTCCATGAGCGCAAGGGCGCTGGCGGGCTTGTTGCGGACCTGCTGCAGGCGTGCCAGAGTTGCGTAGCCCTGCGCGTTGGCATCGCCAGCCAGTGTCAGTGGTCCATGCAACGCCTCTCTCCCCTGCTCCAGGAGGCGTTCAGCCGTGTCGAGGTCGTTCCATTCGTAGCAGAGTTCTCCCAGGCCAAAGCAGTAGCCAGGGTGGACGAGAGCCAGGGTTCCCTCTGACCCTACCTGCATCTGCGCCAGCTGCTCATAAGTTGCCGCCGCCTGCCGTAAGCGACCCTGGAGCCGAAACTGGCGAGCCTGCAGCTGGATACTGGCTGGCTGCACAAACATCTCCATCGCAGACATATCGTTTTGGATGGAGAGCGCCGAGGGGAGCCGAGCCATGCGCCGCTCTCCAACACTCCTGACATCGCCACTGAGCAGCAAGCGGTGGGCGGCAATCACACGGGCGGCCCCTCGCACGTACGCCGGCGTCTCGGCGAGGTGATCCGATGCCTGTTCTGCCAGAGCGACGCTGCGGGCAAGATCTCCCTGGAAGAAGAGGATGTAGGCTTGCAGGGCGGCAACCTGAGTTAAAAAGGTCCGTGCCTCACGCGCCGAAGCGAAGTGAGAGGCCGACTGTGAAGCCACCTGCAGGCGCATGAGGGCCTCCGGCAGGTGACCCGTGAGCATCAGCAGCACTGCCTGGGACAAACACAGGCTTGGGTGCCTCTGGATGAGTTCGTCTGGAAAGGCATGCAGCCAGTTCAGCACCGCGTGCGCCTGACCACGGAGGGCCAGGGAGTGCCGGTGCTGTTCAAGCAGGCGGACCACGTGTTCGAGATCGGGAGCCAGAATCGCATGATGCACCGCTTCGAGGATCAGGTTATGCTGCTCGTACCAGGTACTGGCGCGACGATGCAGCTCGGGAAGAAGTTGCGGCATGGCCTGGGAGAGACGGCTGCGCAACAGGTCGGCAAACAGATGGTGGTAGCGGTACCACCCTCGCACGTCGTCGAGTGCGACCACGAACAGGTTGGCCCGCTCTAAGCCCTCAAGCATGGCCTGGCTCTCCTCTTGTCCGGTCACCACGTCACAGAGCGAGCCCGAGAGGCGCTCCAGCACGCTCGTCTGCAGCAGAAACGCCTGCACCTCGGCTGGTTGCCGGAAAAGCACCTCCTCGGAGAGGTAATCCAGCACGAAGCGATGACTGCCGCTGAAGGCGGGAAGAGCGCTTGGGACATCGGTTCTGCCCTGCAGCGAGAGCGCAGCCAGTTGCAGGCCAGCAATCCAGCCCTCCGTCCTGGCCTGTAAGGTCGTCACGTCTTCTTGCGACAGATGCAGCCCCATCACCTCTGCGAGAAACGCGCCGGCTTCAGCGGCTCCAAAGCGTAACTCGGCGGCACGCAGTTCGGTCAACTGTCCGCGTGCCCGCAAGCGTGCCAGTGGCAGTGGGGGATCACTGCGTGTTGCGAGCATAACATGCATCTGGGGCGGCAGGTGCTCCAGGAGATATGTCAGGGCGCGATGAATGGGCACGGCAGTGATGACGTGGTAGTCATCGAGCACGAGCGCGAAGTCCTCTCCCTGCCAACCGAGGAGATCGTTGGCGAGCAAGGTCAGCACGGTTGCTGGTTCCTCTGGCTGTGGGAGGCCAAGCAGCGCGAGAGCGCGTGCGCCCAGATGGGGATCAAGGGTTTGCAAGGCGGCAATGAAGTAGGTGAGGAACCGGGTGGGCTCATTGTCCTCTGGCTCAAGCGAGAGCCAGGCGACCGGCGCGCGCGTGGAAGCTCGCCATTGGGCCAGCAAGGTCGTTTTGCCGTATCCGGCAGGGGCAGAGACGAGCGTGAGCGCCCTTGCCACTCCCTGCTGGAGTCGCTCAACAAGGTGGGAGCGGGGCACAAGCTGCGCGCGAGGATGGGGCAGATGCAGCTTGGTGGCAAGCAGGAGGTCATGCACATCAGGGTGGGCATGGTGCAAGGCATGTGGGGCAGTGCCAGTGGGGTTGGCTGTTTGTAGAGCGGGGGATAGTTCAGAGGGAGGAGAGGCCGCCCAGAGAGAGGCACCCTCGTCTTTCGGAGAAGGTTGCCGGTAGCTGCCCTGCGCCGGACCGCGCTCCTGCGCTGGACCCTCGGCGGACAGTTCCTGCTTGGGAGTGGAAACAGATGGAGCCGTGAGTTGAAGAGCGACTTCCTCGAGGTGAGCAAGGGTGAGATCAGCGGTCCGGCCTAGATAGCGTTTGAGCATCTTGTCCCCGTGCCGTCGATAGGCATACCAATACGTCCCTGCGCCTCCTCTGGCTTCCTGGCGTACAGTGAGTTGGCCATGCCGACCGGAAAAGGTGAAGGATGGGATACTACTCAACCAGGAGAACCACTCCACACTGCCCAGAGTAACGGGAAGCGGTTGCTCGTTATTGTGAGCCTCACGAAGCGTATAGACCTGGTGCTCACCAACCCAGGTGAGACGGTAGAGTGCAGCCTTTGGCATACTCCGATGGACCTCCTGCTCGTCTTTTGCTACCCAGGCTTGTCTGGGTGCTACCCAATCGCTCATCTGGATGAAGCATACCGTTTGGGTAGCAAAAACGCAAGAGCAAGGGGAAGTGCCAACGCAGCGAGCTCATCAACCTTCTATCAGTTCTATAGTACGTCGTAGTGCGCCCAAAGAGGCCCAAGATTGTCTGTGGCAAGGATAGCCACCTCACGCAGGGGGTGACTGTAGCATCCGAGGCAAAACCTACGCTAAGCTGTGAAGCCACTCCTCTGGCTTGTTTTCTAATGAGACCAAAACCTGCGTTGTCTCTTTGTCCGTTCTCTTGCGCGCATCTTTTCTTGCCTCTTACCGCAAAAGCAAGCATCAACAGAGAGTGAAGCAGCCTTAGCATAGGTTTTCCCCTGGATGCTATAGTCACCCCATTCTGGAGAGCTTTGGTGCATGGAAATCGTGCCTGCCAGGTTCGAGAAAGGGGATGGAAACGTGCCGTTAGGTAATGCGCTGGCCGCCTACCCCTCGTCATCTCCAGGCAATCGACTTCAGGAGAGGGGATATCCGGTGTACCAGCATCCCCATGTGCATGGCCTCCAGACTCCTCCTCGTGCTGAAGTACGCTTGTTGCGGTACAGGTACATGGTGAGCGGTGCGAATAGAGCGGTGAGCGCTGCGGATGCCAGGAGTACCCAGCCGACCTGCCCAGCCGCCACCGTACCATGCATCATCAAGCTGCGTGCGGCTGTCACCAGGTGGGAGATGGGGTTGACGTTGATGAACGCCTGAAGCCATCCCGGCATGGTCTGCGGATTCACGAAGACGTTGCTCGCGAAAGTCAGAGGGAACAGGACCACCGTGCCGACGCTCATGACTGCGCTCGGCGTCCGCATGATCAACCCGAGCACGGTGAAGATCCACGACAGGCTGAACGCGAACACCAGGACGAGCGCCAGCGCCAGCAACACGCCAACCACGCCGCCAGTTGGACGGAAGCCCAGCACCAGACCCAGCCCAATGACCAGGGTTGATGCGAGGAGGTAGCGGCCAACGTCGCCGAGGAGAGCACCGACGATGGGAGCCGGACTCCAGATTGGCATTGAACGGAAACGGTCGGACACGCCCTTGGTGATGTCGGTGTTCAGTCCGATTCCGGCATATATACTGACGAGCACCACGGTCATGACCAGGGTGCCAGGCAGGAGGAACTGGAGATACTCGCCAGTCGACCCGGCCAGTGCGCCGCCGAACAGATAGGTAAACATCAGCGTGAAGATGATCGGAATCCCGATGACGTCGGCCAACTGCTCCGGGACGTACTTGATCTTCAGCAGGGCTCGCCACCCGAACGTGAGCGACGCGGACAGCGCATTGGGACGCGGAGGCCGGGAGCGGGCGAACAGAACTGGGTGCAGGGTCTCGTCGACGGTTTGTGATAGCGTGGTCTGTGTCCTGGTCATATGGTTTCCTCCTTGAGGGCTACATGGTCTTTTGTGGGGTGGACGGTCAAGGCGAGGAACACCTCGTCGAGGCTCGGCTGGCCAAGCGCGAAGTCGCTGACCGCGATCCCGGAGCGGGACAGTTCGGCGAGCGCATGCGCGACGCGCTCGCCCGTTTTGTGTGCGGCAGGCGAAGCTGCCACCTGTGCCGACAAGGCCGCCGGGTCGGATTCCAGATGCACGGGCACACCAAGTGCCTGCGACAGTACCTGCTCGGCTTCGGGTCGTTGTTCAGAGTCGAACAGCCGTACATGCACAGCGCCCGAGCCGACCGAGGCTTTGAGCTGCCCGCTGGTGCCCTCGGCAATGATCTTGCCATGGTCGATAACAGCGATCCGATCGGCGAGTTGGTCGGCCTCATCGAGGTACTGTGTGGTGAGCAGCACCGTCGTGCCATCGACGACGATGGCCCGGACCATCTCCCAGACTTGATTGCGGCTGCGCGGGTCGAGCCCGGTGGTTGGCTCGTCGAGGAAGAGCAGGTCCGGCGTGACGACGATGCTCGCTGCGATGTCGAGCCGGCGTCGCATGCCCCCGGAGAACTTCTTCACCTGTCGGCTGGCCGCCTCGGCCAGGTCAAACGCGTCCAGCAGCTCGTTCGCCCGTGCCCTGGCCTGGGTCCACGAGTGGCCCAGCAGCCGGCCCAGCAGAACGAGGTTCTCCAACCCACTCAGGTCCTCGTCGACCGAGGCGAATTGCCCGGTCAAGCTCACCCGGCTGCGTATCGCATCGGCCTCACGTACGACGTCGTGTCCGAACACCCGCGCCGTGCCGCCATCCGGGCGCAGCAGAGTAGCGAGCATGCGAATGATCGTGGTCTTGCCGGCGCCGTTGGGCCCCAGGAAGCCGTAGACAGAACCCGTGCGCACGGTCAGGTTGACGCCGTCAACCGCACGCGTCTTGCCGAAGACCTTGGTCAGGTCCGAAGTCTCGATAGCGAAATCAGCATGCGAATCCATTGTTTGCCTCACTTCGTTGCCTTGATTCCATGTGTCGCGAATACGCCGTCAACATCCGGGTTTTCCTGGAAAGTTTGACCGTGTCTTGCAACAAGCCTTTCTTACTGGCTGCAAGGAATGTACAGCAGACAGGGGGATGAAAACAAGTACGCAATTTTATGTGACCTGCTTCACAGAAGTGCCATTGCCAGGCGACGGAGAGGTCGCGGTGACACGGAATGCGCACCAGAATGATGTTTGCTCCCTTTGTCTGCACTCCCACGAAATGCGCACTAAGACGGTCACAAGGAAGCAATCGCTACCGTCCTTTTCTGCTAACTTACGCGTGCTTCTGCTTCATCGCTCACTGGCCAATCAAACTCCAGGCCAAGCTGATCGCACACCCATCTCCCCCACGCATAGAGCTGGCGCAGGATTGGCTCTGACTTTCGTCCCAGTTCCGTGAGCGAATACTCCACCTTGGTCGATCCCTGCACCGAGATGTGCCGGTGAAGCACTCTCATCTGTTCTAACTCCCGTAATTCCAGCGTAAGTATCTGCCGACTGATCTGGGGCAGGAGCATCTGCAACTCGCTAAAGCGTTTGGGGCCACTGAGCAACTGATACCAGATCCAAAACTTCCATCTTCCTCCCAGGCTGACCATCCAATCAAACTCCAGATCGACCTGATCGCCGTACCACTTCCCCCAGGCATGCAGCCGGCGCACAATCGGCTCTGCTTCCCATCCCACTTCCGTCAGTGAGTATTCTACCTTCGGGGGAACCTGCACATAGACCTGTCGATGCAGCACCCCCATTTGCTCAAGTTCCCGCAACTCCAGGGTGAGCATCTGCCGACTGGCCTCAGGGATGAGCCGCTGCAATTCCCCGAACCGTTTGGTTCCGCTGAGCAAATGATACCAGATCCAAAACTTCCATTTGCCCCCCACCCCCACGCCCCCGATTGGGCATGCGGTGGTCTTTTTTACACGTGTCATAAAGAAGTGACTCCATTTCAGAGGATGATGTGCTCATCTTTGTCACATAAAATTGCGTACTTGTTCCCCTCCCACTCCTCCT
>Ga0070698_100003773_pt1 | contig 16645 bp, 17 predicted proteins | sample KBSK1502metaG_FD_65477 | JGI IMG/M metagenome (GOLD analysis project Ga0070698, IMG submission 65477) | Corn, switchgrass and miscanthus rhizosphere microbial communities from Kellogg Biological Station, Michigan, USA - KBS K1-50-2 metaG | ecosystem: Host-associated > Plants > Roots >...
CGGCGCGAGCCGGCTCTTGCTTTGCTCAGTGACCCGAATGGCGTCGATCGGGCCCGAGGCCTCGGGCACGACGTCGATGCGCCGGTAGATCGGATCGACGCAATACATGCATTCGCCGGTGACGAAGTAGGAGGTGTCGGAGACATTCATCGCCGAGCCGGTGCGCCCCGAAGGCAGCTCGAGCCACCAAAACGTGCTTCCGGCATTGCTGCGTGACAGGGTGAGCGTGCGTCCGCCCCCAAGGTCGTAAGTCCCCTCGTAGGTCGCCAGCACCTCCGGCTTGAGCGGGGTGGTCCGGGCGACCAGCGTGATCTTTTGCGCCTTGCCCGCCGGCAAGGTCACCACGCCGGCATAGCCGAGCTCGGTGCGCGTGAGGTCGTAGGCTGCGCCCTTGGCGGTGAAGCGGATCCGCGCGCCATCGGCCTCGACCGCCGAGACGGGAATCTCGCCGGCCACGTTAAAGGGCTGCAGCAGCTGCGCCTCAAGCCGGCCGCCGTCGGCCGGCTTGAGGTCGAGCCGGGTGAGGATGAAGGCGCCGGGCTTGCCGAAGCCGCCAATGTAAATGCCGGCCATCGGCTGGCTGGCATGGGCGGCCGGGACGGTCGCCAGCGTGAGCGCTGCAAGTCCCAGCGCAGCGAACAATGGGGCGGGCCGATGGCTCTGCCTGCGGGTTGCGATGCGCGCGTGCGCCAAATGCGCCATAGCCTATGCTCCAATTATTAGTGAGAACGGCCGGACGTGAAACTGCTCCGCATCCTCGAGTAAGCGGACTCGAGTATGGTTGTTGCCAGCGAACGCCATCGCCCGGGACATCAACAGGGCAAGCGGGTAGCGCGGCATCGGGCGCGCGGCAGCAATCTCGCCGTCCACGAATTCGAGCATTTGCGCTCGGCTCTCTTCGGTGCAGGTGGTCGCGAGTTCTAATCTCGCCGCCCCGACCAGCCCCCCGGTTCGTCGCACCCTGTTCCCGTTGGTCACCTGTTGGCGCGGTCCATCCCCCCGTTTGAGCGGTTCGTCGCAAACCGATGGAAGCCCTGTCGCTGCCTCTCTAAAGTGCGCCCATGAACAACACGCGCACAGGGAGCCCGACCATGAACACCAAGCGCCTCAGCCTGGTCCTCTTTCTGACGTTCGTGGCTGGTGTTGCGACCGCAGCGATTCAGCATCGTGATAGCGATTCGGCCAGGGCGGCTGCTCCCCAGGAAGCAGTCGGCGAGATCCCCCGAATCGTCATCACCGCCAGCAGACCCCAGGCAGACGCCGGTGCGTGCGACAACCCCGTTCCCCGCGTAGTGGTCGTTGGCCGCCGGACCGACCTGAAAGTCGCCGCGAAGTAGCACTTACCGAACCCTGTTGGACCCAGTACCGGCGGTAGCGCCCTAGGGCGCTCCGCCGCATACTGGCATTGTGAGCGCGCCTATTTCGACCCGGCGCCGGGAGGCCCTCGAGAGTTTCCAGCGGAAGCACCACCTCGGGCAGTTGACGGTGGTGTTCACCGACATCGTCGCCTCCACCGATCTCAAGCAGATGCTGGGCGACCTGGCGGCGCAGGCGCTCATGAAGGCGCACCACGACCGGGTGCGCGAAATCGTGGCTCAGTTCGCGGGTGCCCAGGAAATCGAGACCGCTGGCGATTCGTTTCTGCTCGTATTCGCCCATCCTGCGGATGCGGTCGCATTCGCGCTGCGACTTCAGGCGAGCCTGCGTTCGCAATCGCGCGGCCAGGCGGCGATCCGCGACCGCATCGGGATTCACGTCGGCAAGGTGCTGGTCGAAGAGGGCGGCCTGTTCGGCGTCGACGTAGATACCTGCGCCCGCGTCATGTCGGTGGGCGGTGCGGACCAGGTGCTGCTGACGCGTGCCGCGTACGACGAGTCGAAGCGCGAGCTGGAAGGGCGCGCGATCCCGGGCGTGGAGCGGATCGCTTGGCGCTCGCACGGGCGCTACCACTTCAAGGGACTCGGCGAGCCGATCGAATTGTTCGAGGTCGGCGAGGAAGGCAAGGCGCGACTCTCTGCGCCAGAAGATTCCGACAAGGCGGTGCGGTATCGGCCTGGGCGCGTTCCGGTATGGCCGGGACCGGGCGGGCGCCGCGTCTCGCGCAGGCTCTGGATCCGCGCAGCCTATGCCACCGCGGCAACACTGCTCCTGATGCTCGGCGCAGGGCTCTTCTTCCCCGAGCGAATGTCGTCGCTGATTGACTCGATCGCGCTGCGGGAGCCGCAATGCATCGTCGTATTGCCGTTCCGCGGACTAGAGAACGATCCGGAACGCCAGGCGCTCGCCGATGGCGTTTCGCGCACCGTCGTTTCCCGCCTCACGCAACTGGAGGCGACGCGCTGGTCGCTGCGCGTGGTTCCGATCTCGGAAGTATTTGCGGAGAAAGTCGAGAGCCTCTCGGAAGCGCGCCGCTTGTTCGGCGCAACGCTCGTTCTTTCGGGCGACGCGAGCGTCTCAGGTGACACCCTGCGCGTAAACGTGACGCTCAGCGATGCGCGCAACCGGCGGCAGCTGAAATCCGCTACGTTCGATCTGGGACCGCAAAGCCTGCTAAGCGTGCAGGATCGCGTCGCGAGGCTCGCTGCAGACTGGCTCGGACTCACCATGTCTGCTGCGGCCGCGCAGACGGCGACGCCGGTCACGAACGTGACTGCTTTCGCGGCTTACCTGCGCGGTCTGGGAGCACTCGCTCGGCAGGATCGCAAGGAGCATCGCGAGATGGCGGTGGCGGCATTCCAGGAATCGCTGCGCCAGGAACCTGGGTACGCGCCTGCGCACGCGGGCTTATGCGAGGCGTACCTGCGCGCCTATGAGCACGATCGGCGTGATGATGCTAGTTTGCTTGGACGCGCCAAAGCGAGTTGTGACGAAGCTGTAAGGCTCGACGCTAGGCTGCCGGCAGCGAGAATGGCGCTCGCGGCAGTCGATCTCCGCCACGGACGACACGAAGAGGCCATTGCTGGATACCAATTTGCTCTCGAGCTGGAACCTGGAAGTTCAGAGGCCACGCGAGGCCTTGCGCGCGCATACCGGGCCGCCGGGAAGACGGTAGATGCGGAAGAAACGTACAAGCGTGCGATCGCACGCAGCCCCGAATATTGGGGTGGCCACAATGATCTGGGGGTTTTCTATCACGCGACGGGCCGCTATCCCAAAGCCGAAGCGAGCTTCAGGACAATGATCGCACTCGTCCCCGACAGCTACGCGGGGTATCGCAATCTTGGCGGTGTGCTCTACAGCATGGGGCGTGCCGACGACGCAATTGCGATGTCCCAAAGGTCGCTAGAACTCAAGCCATCGGCCGAGACCTATTCGAATGTCGGCACGATCGAGTTCACGCGTGGCAACTATGCCGTCGCAGCGCAATACTACGAGAAAGCGGTCGCCCTCAACCCGAGCTATCACTTGCTCTGGGGCAACCTCGCGGACGCGTGCATCATGATTCCGTCGCTGCGTCCAAGGGGGTTGGAAGCGTATCGCCGCGCGCTGCAACTGGCGGACGGGGAGCTTGCGTTGAATCCGCGCGACGCCGAAGTGCGGTGGAGCGCTGCGACCTATTTGACGGGGCTGGCTGATTTCAAGCGCGCCCTGGCTGAAGCCAAGCAGGCGCGCGAACTGGCCCCCGACTCCGTGAGCTCCTTGTTCCTGGCGGCAGTCGTTCACGAGGCCGCCGGTGAGCGGAAAGAGGCGCTGCGATTGCTGGAAGAGGCTGCACGCAAAGGCTACGCGCCAATCGAGATCCAACGGCATCCGCAACTTGCGAAGCTGCGTGCGGATCCGGGATACAGGCCGATCCAAAACCTGCTGGAGCGGCCGCAGGGGGTAGCTACTAGCGCAGGGTCACGTCGATGAAATCAAGGGGGAAACTAGTCATGAAAGGCCGAGCAAAGAAACTGAGCAAGAAAAGCAAGACCAATCCCGTGACGAAGGTCATATCGCTTGCAATCGGTCCTGGCGGGAACACAATCGTCAAGGGGGGGGACATAGAACCGGGCACGAACGGAGACATCCGCATCGCGCCGGACGACTCGATACAGTTCGAGTACACGACAGGAACGCAAACATTTGCACTTCTCGTGCTCCGGTTTACACCAAACCCCGGACAGGGTGGAGGGCCGCACGAAACACCGTTTGGCGCCAGGGTGTACCTTACGAGCAACGGAAAGCTCAATAAGAAAATCAAGTCTGCAGCGAAAAAAGGCCGTTACCAATATGCATTGGCCTTGTTGGATGTCAGCGGACAGCTCATAACCGCGGACCCGCAGATCATTGTCCAGTGAGATCGTTGGTTATCCGGGGACTCGTAGAGCACCCGCCAGCACCTCCACCTCGAGCCGCTTCGCCGCCCTGTCGATGATTTCTCCATCGGCATGAACGGCGAGCGGCTCGTCGGTCTCTACGACGAGCCGACGCGTGCGCACCATGGTCACGCCTTTGCGGCCGACGTGCGTTCCGCGCAGCACATGCGGAATGAAGCCGACGATCCCGATCCGCGATAGCTGTTCAGCAACCATGAGGTCCAGCATTCCGTCGGCGATGTCTGCATCCGGTGCGATCCGAAAGGCGCCGCCGTACGTCGTGCCGTTCGCGGCGGCGAGCATCGTGATCCGGCCTTCGATCACGCCGCCGTCGTGAACGATGCGTGCATTCGGCGTGGCATAGCGAAGCAGCAGCGTGCGCGCGAGCGCCAGTCCGTAGACCGCGTTTCCTCGCAGCGAGCGAATTCCGTTCGCTTCGAGCGCGACCTGCGCATCGAACCCAGCGCCGATGCCGTTGGCGAAGACGTGGCCGTTGCAGCGGCCCGCATCGACGCGCGTGCGCCGGCCGCTCGCGATGCGATCGCACGCATGCCGCCAGTCGCTGCCAACGCCGAGCATCTTTGCGAAGTCGTTGCCGGTGCCGAGCGGGATGACGGCGAGCGCCTGGTTCTCGCGGGCGATTCCCACGTACCCGTTGACCGCTTCGTTCACCGAGCCGTCGCCGCCGGCGATCGCGACGCAGTCGACGCCAATTGGCAACGTCGCTGCAACGAGCGCGCGCATTTCGCCCGGGGCCTTGGTGAACTGCATCTCGCATTCGATTCCGGCCTGGCGCAGGCGCTCGCGGACCTCGGGCGCAAGCCGCTGGCCGGCACCGCGCCCTGCTGTGGGATTGACGAGCAACGCTACGCGCACCGCGGGCTCCGGAACGGGATGGGCGATTCTATCCAGCGCCCCGTCGGATAGAATCCGCCGGCGATGCGCATCCTGATCTCGAACGACGACGGCTACTTCTCTCCCGGGATCGGAATGCTCGCCGAGCGCCTCGCCGAGTACGGCGAGGTGACGGTCGTGGCGCCGGAGCGCGATCGCTCGGGCGCGTCCAATTCGCTGACCCTCGACCGGCCGCTCGTCGTGCGGCAGATGGCGAACGGCTACTTCTCGGTGAACGGCACTCCCACCGATTGCGTGCACATCGCGGTGACCGGGCTGCTGGACTTCATCCCCGACATGGTGGTCTCGGGAATCAACGATGGCGCCAACATGGGCGACGACACGATCTATTCCGGGACGGTTGCCGCAGCGATGGAAGGGTTTCTGCTCGGAATTCCGTCGCTCGCGATATCGCTTGCGACCAAGACCGGCCGGCACTACGAGACCGCGGCCGCGATCGCGCGCGAGCTGGTGGAGCGCTTCCAGCGCGCGCCGATCACGCAGCCGGTGCTGCTGAACGTCAACGTGCCGAACGTCGCATACGGGGAGCTCGCGGGCGTCGAAATCACGCGGCTGGGCAGGCGGCACAAGGCCGAGCCGGTCGTCAAGCTGCAGACGCCGCGCGGCGACACGGCCTACTGGATCGGTCCGGCGGGAGGCGCGCAGGACGCCGGGCCCGGCACCGATTTCTTCGCAGTCGAGCAGCGGCGCGTCTCGATCACTCCATTGCAGGTCGATCTCACGTTTCCCGGCCAGCTTGCCCTGGTGAAGGATTGGCTCGCGCGGTGAGCGCACCCAGGTCCGCGAACGTCCATGGCATCGGCATGACGTCGCGACGCACGCGCGCGCGCATGATCGAGCGCCTGCGCGCAGAGGGGATTCGCGACGAGCGCGTGCTGGCGGCCATGGACGCGGTACCGCGCCACCTGTTCGTCGACGAGGCGCTCGCAAGCCGCGCGTACGAGGACACCGCGCTGCCAATCGGCTTCGGGCAGACGATCTCGCAGCCCTACGTGGTGGCGAGAATGATCGAGCTGCTCGGCGAGGGCAGGGAACTCGGCAAGGTGCTCGAGGTCGGAACCGGTTGCGGCTATCAGGCCGCGGTGCTGGCGCAGGGCGCCGCCGAGGTGTACTCGATCGAGCGCATCAAGGCACTGCTGGAAAGAGCTCGTGCCAACCTGCGCGAGTTGCGGCTGCGCAACCTGCGCCTCGTGCACGGCGACGGCAACGCGGGACTGGAGAAGGCGGCGCCGTTCGATTCGATCATCGTCGCGGCCGCGGCTGCGCAAGCCCCGCAGCCCCTCTTACGCCAGCTGGCGCAGGGTGGCAGAATGATCGTCCCGGTGCGCAGCGGAGCCGGGGGCGCGCAACGCCTGATGCTGACCGAGCGCGGCGCGCGCGGCTACCGCGAGACTGCGTACGATCCGGTGCGCTTCGTTCCGCTCGAGAGTGGAAAGGCATGATGAGATTCGCAATCGCTGCTGCTGTCTTGCTGCTGGCTGCGGGTTGCATGACCCAGCGCGCGGCCCCGGTGCAGGACAGGCGTTCGGCGGCGCCGCCGCCGCAGCCGGTAGTGGCCGAGCCGGTGTTGGTTCCCGCGCCTTCGAGCACCTACACGGTCAAGCGCGGCGACACGCTGTACAGCATCGCGCTGGAGCTGGGCATCGATCACCGCGACCTGGCGCGCTGGAACAGGCTCGACGATGGGGCGAAGCTCCGCGTCGGCCAGGGCCTGCGGATCGCGCCGACGGAAGAAGAGTCCGCGGTTCAGATCGGCACCGCCCGGGGCACAGGCCCGCTCGATGCCCGGCCGCTCGACTCCCGGCCTCTCGATACGCCGGCCGCGCCGTCGGTGCGTGGCGACGCCGCCGCGATGAAAACGTCGCCCAAGGCATTGCGGCTTCCCTACTCGGAACAGAACCTGGCGCTGCTCGCGAAGGGGGAAACGCAGGTCGCAATCGCCAAGCCCGCCCCGGTGCCGGTCGCGATCGAGCCGCGGCCGGAGCCTGCCAAGCCCGGCGAGCGCGATCCCGATGCGATCGACTTCATGTGGCCGGCGAAGGGCAGGGTGCTGGCCGGATTCTCAGAGCCCACCAGCAAGGGCGTCGACATCGCCGGCAGGATGGGTGATCCGGTGGTTGCCGCCGCGCAAGGGCGCGTGATGTATACCGGCACCGGCATCCGCGGCTACGGCAAGCTGATCGTCATCAAGCACGACAACGGCTTCAACAGCGTCTACGCCCATAACCGGGAAATCCTCGTCAAGGAAGGGCAGACTGTCGCGCGCGGCCAGAAGATCGCGGAGCTCGGCGACAGCGACGCCGACGCACCGAAGCTGCATTTCGAAATCCGCAAGTCCGGCAAGCCGGTCGACCCGCTGCGTTACCTGCCTCCCGGCTAGCGCCTCGCGCGCAGCGCTGCGGCGAGGTCGGCAACCGCGGATGCATAGAAGCTCGAGCGGTTGTAGCGGGTGATCACGTAGAAATTGTCGAAGGCGAGCCGGAATTCGCTCGCGCTGCCGGGCGTTTCGAGCTCGATCAGCACCGCCTTCGCCCCGGGCGGCATACCCGCGACCTTGGGCGTGGCGCCCGCCTTGGCAAGCTCTTCGAGCGTATGGCGCGGAGTGACGCTGCCGTCCGCATACGTCCGGAACGCGTCGCCTTTCACCTCCGCGTCTACGACGACGGTCTCGCCGGGCTTCCAGCCATGCTGCCTGAGGAAGTTCGCCACGCTGCCGATCGCATCCGTGGGGTTGCCGCTCAGGTCCACGTGGCCGTCGCCATCGAAGTCGACGGCAAATTTCATGTAGCTGCCCGGCATGAACTGCGGAATGCCGATGGCGCCTGCCCACGAGCCGCGAACCGAAAACACGTCCGTGCCGCGCTCGCGCGAGATGACGAGGTAATTCTCGAGCTCGCCGCGAAAATACGGGGCGCGCGGCGGGTAGTCGAACGCGAGCGTCGTCAGCGCGTCGATCACGCGCCAGCGCCCGGTTTGACGCCCGTAGAACGTTTCGATGCCGATGATGGCGACGATCACCTCTTCGGGGACCCCGTATTCCTTCGCTGCGCGCGCGAGAGCCGCCTGGTGCAGCCGCCAGAATTCGACGCCGGCACTGATCTGGCGGTCGTTTACGAAGTTCGCGCGATAGCTCGCCCAGGCGCGTGCGCTGGCCGGGGTGGCGACCGCCTTCAGCGCCACGTCGAGCCGGCGCGCACGCGCGAAGATGAAGTCCAGCTCGCCCGCGACGAAACCGTGCCGCTGCACCATTTCCTGCACGAATGCGCGGACCTCGGGCCGGCCGGCGTACTGCGGCTGCGCTTCCTTGGCGGTCAGGCCGCTGGCGAAAACCAGCGCGCAAGAGAAGATGAAGGTCCTCATGCGGGATTGAACGTGCGCACCAGGCGCTTCAGCTCGGCGACCTCGGACGGCGCGCCGGCCTTGCCGTAGCGAAGCGCGACGTAAAGGTCGCTGATGCGGCGGATCGTTGGCGCGGACGAAGGGACGCTGAGCACGGCGCGATCCGCGAAATCGCGCGGCCCCTCGTGCGGTGCGCGCGCGAGGCCGCGCGCGTCGAGCTTGGTGCAAAAGCGCAGCCATGCGGATTGCACAGGGTCCGGGCGCGTACGGCGCCACACCGACCAGCCGAGCAAAACCGCGGCGAACAGGCACATCGTGCCGAGGAGCGCGGCAGCGAGATCGCGCCAGTCGGCGCGCGGCATGCCGAACCACGACATGAAGTCACGCTGCCGCTCCGGGTTGTAGCCCAGCACCCAGACGTTCCACTGGTGCACAAGCGCTTCCCAGTTGTAGCGCATGCCGCGCAACCATTGCAGCTCCTGCCGCATGAGCAGCGGAAGTGCACCGCTAGCCGGCACCGCGCGTGCCAGTCCGGATTCTACGCGGGCGGGTACCGCGGCCGCGGTCGGATCGATGCGCAGCCACCCATGACCAGCGAGGAACACTTCGGCCCAGGCGTGCGCGTCGGATTGACGCACGGTGAGCATTCCGTCGATCGGATTGGGATCGCCGCCAAGATAGCCGGTCACGACGCGTGCGGGCAGCCCGGCCGCACGCATCAGGAACACGAATGCGGAAGCAAAGTGCTCGCAGAATCCTGCGCGCGTCGAAAACAGAAACTCGTCGACCGAGTCGTGTCCGAGCGGCGGCGGCTCGAGCGTATAGGCGATGTTGCTCTTGCGAAAGAAATCCACCGCGCGCGTGACGATCTCGATTTCCGCCGCCGAAGCGCGACGCCATTCCCCGGCAAGCGTCTTCGCCTTCGGGTTGTAGCCGGCCGGCAACCGCAGCGCGTGGCGCAACAGTCCTGCGTCCTCCCCGGAATCGGGCTGCCCATCCGTGATCGAGACCATTTCGTAGCGCAACCGCACCCGCACCGGAGCGCTTGCCAGAAGATGCCCCTCGGAGGAGAAATTGGCGCGCGGCGGCCGTTGCGCCGGCGATTCGAGCGCGAACAACCAGTGACGATGGTGCGCCTCGAGCAGCACGCTGTAGCGCACGGTGGTGCCGCCGCGCAGCCTCGGCCCATGCTCGGCGAGGAGCGTCGGGGCCGCGGACCAAGTGCGACCGTCGAACTCGGAGAGGATCGGTCCCCGCCAATACCGCTGGCGCGGCGGAGGAAGCGGTCCTGCGAACTCCGCGCGGAAGGCGAGCGCGTCCGACTGGGCGAGCTCGGCCACCGAGCCCGGCGTCATCGTGTCGTTGAGCCCCGTGACTGCGCTTTGCGCGTCCTGCGGCAAGCCCCACATCGGGCCTTGCACGCGCGGAAACAGCAGAAAGAGGAGCAGCGCGGCGGGAGCGGCGTGCCCAAGCAGCATCGCCGCCGACCGTGCGTTCGCCTGCAGCGAGCGCTGTGGTGCGCTGAAGCCCACGACCGTCACGGTGATCACTGCCAGTGCGAGGCACATCACCAGCGCCTCGACGATTCCCTGCGTGTAGAGGAAATTGGTGATCAGCAGGAAGTAGCAGAGGAACACGACGGCGGCGGCGTCGCGGTGGGTTCGCGTCTCCATCAGCTTCAGCCCCGAGAACAGCAGCAGCAGCACGATCGCGGGAATCCTGCCGAAGACGGTCCGGTATTCGATCCACACGCCGAACATGGCGACGAGCGCGAGCACCAGCAGCAGCCAGCGCGGTGGCAGCGCCTGGCGCCAGACGAACACGAGCGCGCGCCAGCCATACAGAGCGAGGGTCAGCAGCGCGAGCCACCACGGCGCCCGCAGCGCGTGCGGAATGCCGACGATTGCCAGCGCGAGGATCAGTCCGGCGAGGTCGTGCGCGGCGAGAAGTCGCGCTTCCGGCGCGAGAGGGTGCGGCGTGCTCACGGCAGCTGGTACAGCGCGAGCGCCTGCAGGCACTCCGCGCGCTGCGCGTCGCCACGGCCGGGCGTGATCTCATTGCCAGGGATGCGCAGCCCGTAGCGCGCGCCGCCTTGCTCGGCCGCGAGCACCCATCCGGTGAGCACGGACAACCGCTCCTCGAGCCCGAGGGCCGGATTCACCCGCTGCCATTCGAGCCACAGCTCTTCCGCTGTATCTTCGGAGAACTGCTTCGTCAGCATGTTGCCGGTGCGCGCAACCGTCTTCCAGGCGATGTGGCGAGGGGAATCCGACGCCTGATAGTCGCGCAGCCCCGAGAAATCGTCATTGCCGCGCGTCGGCGCTTGCGCAGTGCCACCCTGGGCCTGGGCGCCCGAAGCGGGCAAGGCGCTGTACAGCGGGTGCGGGTAGATCAGACAGTGCGCATCGGGCTCCACGTAGCTCCAGGCGCGAAACAGATCGAGCGGGAAGCGCGTTTCGAGCATGACGCGCCCGAGCGCGAGGCGGCCGCGCCGCGCGGCGGGAACCGCGAGCACTGCTTCGGCCATCGAGCCGGCACCGACATCGACAACCAGTTGGGCGCCTGAGCCGACATGGCGCGCGAGAATCGAGGGCCGGTCGAACCGCGACGGATTTTCGAGCAGCAGGCGGAACTGCGCCGCCTCGCCCGCAAACACCGGCTCGGCGCGTCCCGGGCTCACGACGAGCAGGGCGAGATTGCGCGCCGTGTGCACCATGCCGGCCAGGCCGAGCCCGGCGAGCAGGAAGGTAAGCGCGAAGCCGAGCGCAAGTGCATAGTTGATCGAGCCGAGCAAGAGGATCGCGAGCGTGCCCGCGAACATCCATCCGAGACGCGAAGGCACGATGTAGACGCGCCGGTGCCCGAGCGAGATCGTGCCGCGCTCGGGCGGCGTGAAGCCGTAGAACCAGTTCAGCCAGCGCGGGTGATTCCGCAGTGCGCGCAGCATTCGTCTAGCCCGTCGGCCCGTCGTACTTCCAGCGCCCGCGCCACGTCGCGTGCACCGCGTTCGGGTACTCGGGCCGGCCCAGGCTGCCGTTATACCGGCCGAGCGCGCGGAAGTAGTCGCCCTTCTCCAGGTTGAGGTAGTACCTCAGGATCACGCAGCCGTAGCGCAGATTGGTGCGCAGGCTGAACAGATTGTCGCTCGGCCGCTTGAACGCGCCGGTCCAGAACGGCATCACCTGCATGTAGCCGCGCGCACCAGCGTGCGAGACTGCGTACTTGCGGAAACCGGACTCCACTTCCAGCACGCCGAGCACGAGCTGCGGGTCGAGCCCGGCGCGGGTGGCCTCGTACTGCAGGGTCTTCAGCAGCTCGACGCGTTCCTTGCGATCGGGAATGCGCTTGCGCAAGCGGTCGGACATTTCGTGCACCCAGCGGTGCCCGTCCGCCGGACGCTTGAAATTGAAGTAAGGCGCGGCACGGTCCGCGACCTGCGCGGTGAGCGTTGCGAGCACCGCCGGGTCGATCGGTTCGTCGCGCTGCGCGCCCGCGACCGCGTGCAGCGGCACGAGCAGCAGCGCAACCGCAAGCGCGCGCGTCATCCCGCCGCCAGCCGCTCCTGCAGGAATTGCGCCGCAGCGGAGAGCGGAACCGACGAGGGCTCGGCGTCGCGCCTGCCCTTGTATTCGATGCTTCCGGCAGCCAGGCCGCGCTCCGACAGCACGTAACGGTGCGGCACGCCGACGAGGTCCATGTCCGCGAACAGAACCCCGGGGCGCGCGTCGCGGTCTTCGAGCAGCACTTCGATACCGGCTGCGGCCAGCTCTGCGTAGAGCCGGTCGGCTGCGTCGCGCACCGCGGCGTTCTTGTGGTAGCCGATCGGCACGATGCTGACGGCAAATGGGGCGATCGGCGGCGGAAACACGATGCCGCGCTCGTCGTGATTCTGCTCGATCGCGGCGGCAACGATGCGCGTGATACCGATGCCGTAGCAGCCCATCTCCATGGGCTTGGTCTCGCCTTTCTCGTTGAGGTAGTTCACGCCCATCTTGCGGGTGTACTCGGTGCGCAGCTGGAACACGTGGCCGACCTCGATGCCGCGCGCGATCTCGAGCGTTCCCTTGCCGTCGGGCGATGGATCGCCGGCGACCACGTTGCGCAGGTCCGCGACCTCGGGCTCGGGCAGGTCGCGTTCGAAGTTGACGCCCGTGAGGTGGTAGCCGTCCTCGTTCGCGCCGCTGACGAAGTCGCTCATGACTGCAACCGCGCGATCGGCAACCACTCGGATCTTGTGACCCACTGGGCCGAGCGAGCCCGGTGACGCCCTGAGACGATCGCGGATTTCCGCGTCGGTCGCGAATCGGAAGGGCTTCAAGCCGGGCACTTTCGAGGCCTTGACTTCGTTCATCCAGTGGTCGCCGCGCACCAGCAGCATCACCATCTCATCGTCGTGCATCACGACGAGGCTCTTCACGGTCTTCTCGATCGGCATGCGCAGGAATGCAGAGACCTCCTCGCAGGTGTGCTTGCCCGGCGTCGCGACCTTCTGCAGCGGTTGTGTAGCAGCAGCCCGCGTCTGCAAGGGCGCGACCGCCTCGGCGAGTTCGACGTTCGCGGCATAGTCCGAACCGGTGGAGTACGCGATGGCGTCCTCGCCTGAAGCCGCGAGCACCTGAAATTCGTGCGAGCCGGTGCCGCCGATCTCGCCCGGATCCGCTCCTACCGCGCGAAATTCGAGACCCAGGCGGGTAAAGATGCGCGTGTACGCGTCGTACATCGCCTTGTAGCTCTTTTGCAGGCCCTCGAAATCCGCGTCAAACGAGTACGCGTCCTTCATCGTGAATTCGCGTGCGCGCATCACGCCGAAGCGCGGGCGGATCTCGTCGCGGAACTTCGTCTGGATCTGGTAGAAGTTCACCGGCAACTGGCGGTAGCTGCGGATCTCCGCGCGCACCATGTCGCACACCACTTCCTCGGCGGTCGGCGCGTAGCAGAACTCGCGCTCGGCACGATCCTGGATGCGCAGCATGAGCGGGCCGTACAGGTCCCACCGTCCGGTTTCCTGCCAGAGCTCCGCGGGCTGCACCGGCGGTGCCAGCATCTCGAGCGCGCCGGCGCGGTTCATCTCCTCGCGCACTACGGCCTCGATCTTGCGCACCACGCGCAGGCCGAGCGGCATCCAGGTGTATAACCCTGCGCCGAGCCGACGGATAAGACCGGCGCGCAGCATCAGCCGATGGCTCACGAGTTCGGCCTCGGCGGGTGCCTCTTTTAGGGTTCCGATGAAGAATCGCGACGCGCGCATCGCGTGGGGGCGCTGGAGCGTTGCGCGCTCCGTAGCGTTGTCTTTGGTGCGTGGCTATGGAAAAATTGCAGATGGAATTCTAGCCTAGGTGCTGTTGCCATGCTCGACAGGGACGGTTACCGGCCCAATGTGGGCATCATCATCGCGAACCTGCGTAATCAGGTGTTCTGGGGCAAGCGGGTGCACCAGCACGCCTGGCAGTTTCCGCAGGGCGGCATCCAGCACGGCGAGACGCCGGAGAACGCGATGTTCCGCGAGCTCGGCGAGGAGATCGGCTTGCGGCCGGAGCACGTGCGGATCCTCGGACGCACGCGCCAATGGCTGCGTTACGAGGTCCCCGCACAATGGGTCCGCCGCGACTGGCGGGGTGCGTACCGCGGCCAGAAGCAGATCTGGTACCTGCTGCGCCTCACCGGTCGCAACTGCGACGTCAAGCTGCGCGCGAGCGGACACCCCGAGTTCGACGCGTGGCGCTGGCACGAGTACTGGGTGCCGCTCGACGCGGTGATCGAGTTCAAGCGCGAGGTGTACCGGCAGGCGCTTACCGAGTTGTACCGCTACCTCGGCGCCGACCGGCAGGCGCGTACGCGGCGCACGGAGGCCAACGTTGGACAGGCAGTACCCCGCGCTTCCGATTCGTGAGCTCGGCGACGGCGCCGGCTTCCGGCGTCCGACGCAACCGAGCGCGTCTCGGGTCGACCTCGAGTCACCGGCGATCGGCGCGATGACCGATCTCGCGCGCGCAAGCCCGGCGACGATCCGCCCGCAGGCGCCGATCGGAGGCGCGAACCAGTTCATGATCGCGCGCGGCGTGCGGCTGTTGCTCGTCGTCGACGAGCACGAGAACGTGCTCGGCGTCCTCACCGCCACCGATATTCTCGGCGAGCGGGGGATGCAGGTCGCGATCGAGCGGCGCACCAAGCGGGACGAGCTGAACGTGGCGGATCTGATGACCCCGGCGAGCGGCGTCGAGGTTCTCGCGCTGTCCGATGTCGAAGGCGCGCGGGTCGGCCACGTGCTGGAAACGCTGCGCCGCTCCGGGCGCCAGCACGCGCTGGTCGTCGATCAGGAGGTGATTCCCGCACGGGGCGCGCTCGACAAGCCGCTGCGCCGGGCGATGGTGCGCGGCATTTTTTCGCTGTCGCAGATCGCGCGGCAGCTCGGCGTCGCGGTGCAGACCGGCGGCGAGGTCGCGCGCACGTTCTCGGAGATCGAGAGCGCGCTCGGCCGCTGAAGCCGCGTATAGCCGGGTTCAATCCAAAGTATTGGAAGATTCAATTTGATCAATCGGGGGCGGCCCGCTAAGGTGGGCGTTCCCCAGGACCGCTCGCACCGACCGAACCCAAGGAGGCGACCATGCAACTGAAAGGCACCAAGACGCACGAAAACCTCAAGGCAGCATTTGCCGGCGAATCGCAGGCAAACCGGCGCTACCTCTACTTCGCCGCCAAGGCCGACGTCGAGGGGCAGAACGACGTGGCGGCAGTGTTCCGCTCTACCGCGGAAGGCGAGACAGGCCACGCGCACGGGCACCTGGAGTACATGGAATCCGTCGGCGATCCTGCGACCGACAAGCCGATCGGCAAGACGCGCCTCAATCTCGCCGCCGCCATCGCGGGGGAGACGCACGAATACACCGACATGTATCCGGGAATGGCGAAGCAGGCGCGCCAGGAGGGATTCACCGAGATCGCCGACTGGTTCGAGACGCTCGCCAAGGCGGAGCGCTCGCACGCGAATCGCTTCCAGAAGGCGCTCGACTCGCTGGTCGACTGAGCGCTCGTCGAAGGCGGGTCGATGCCGCAGATCGCGCGCGAGAGCCTGCTCTCGCTCGAGGCCTATGCGCGCTCGCGCAGCGAGTTCCGCGCCCGCGCCATCGAGCATAAGCGGCGGCGCACCGTGCACGTCGGCGAGCACCTGACGCTGCTGTTCGAGGACGAGCTGACGGTGCGCTACCAGATCCAGGAGATGCTGCGAGTCGAGCGCATCTTCGAGGAGGCCGATATTCGCGGCGAGCTCGACGCCTACAACCCGCTGGTTCCCGACGGCAGCAACTGGAAAGCCACGATGCTGCTCGAATATCCGGACCCCGGCGAGCGGCAAGCGCGCCTTGGCGAGCTCAAAGGAATCGAGCGGCGTACATGGGTGCAGGTCGAAGGCTGCGAGCGCGTGTATGCAATTGCCGACGAGGACCTGGAGCGTGAAAACGAGGAAAAGACCTCGTCGGTACACTTCCTGCGGTTCGAGCTGGAGCCCGAGATGGTCGGTGCGCTGCGGCACGGCGCCGGGCTCACGATGGGCGTGGATCATGCGCACTACCAGGCGAGCGCGACGATCGGTGCGGAGACGAAACGTTCGCTGCTGGAGGATTTCGCTTGAGAGGACTGCTCGCTCTGGCGCTGGCGCTCTGGGCCGGCCTTGCCGCGGGGCAGCCGAAAAGCGACTGGGAACTCGAGGCCGAGCGGCGGGGGTGGAAGGAGGGCGAGTACAAGCTGCCGGAGCAGCCGAAGTCCCAGGACCTGATCGAGTTCTACGTCAGCGCAACGACCGATTTCCGCTTCTTCGTCGACCAGCGATCGCTGTCGGTCGGGAAGGACGGCGTGGTGCGTTACACATTGCTGGCGCGCAGCCCGTCAGGCACGGAAAACATCACGTACGAGGGTATTCGCTGCGCGGCCGGAAGCTTGCGGGTCTATGCCTATGGGCGTGCCGGCGGCTGGGCCGAGCGCGCTTCGGATTGGCGGCCGATCGAGGCAAAGACCATGCAGCGCTCGCACCACGCACTATGGAAAGAGTATTTCTGCCCACACCGCGTGCCGATCTTCGATGTTGCCGAGGGCATCGA
>Ga0070698_100003774_pt1 | contig 16644 bp, 18 predicted proteins | sample KBSK1502metaG_FD_65477 | JGI IMG/M metagenome (GOLD analysis project Ga0070698, IMG submission 65477) | Corn, switchgrass and miscanthus rhizosphere microbial communities from Kellogg Biological Station, Michigan, USA - KBS K1-50-2 metaG | ecosystem: Host-associated > Plants > Roots >...
CGCCCCGATGCTCAGGCTTGCAGCCAGGCCAGCAGGTCGGCGTTGATGACGTCGGCGTGCGTGGTGGGCATGCCGTGCGGGTAGCCGTGGTAGGTCTTCAGCGTCCCGTTCTTGACCAGCTTGGCGGTCAGGGGCCCGGAGTCGGCGTAGGGGACGATCTGGTCGTCGTCGCCGTGCATCACGAGCACGGGCACGTTGATCTTCTTGAGGTCTTCGGTGAAGTCGGTCTGCGAGAAGGCGACGATGCCGTCGTAATGTGCCTTGGCGCCGCCCATCATGCCTTGCCGCCACCAATTGTCAATGATGGCCTCCGATGGCTGAGCGCCGGGGCGGTTGTACCCGTAGAACGGCCCGGACGCGAAATCGCGGTAGAACCGGGCGCGGTTGGTCGCGACTTGTTCCTGCAATCCGTCGAAGACGTCCTTGGGCAGGCCGCCGGGGTTGGCGTCGGTCTTGAGCATCAGCGGCGGCACGGAGCTGATCAGCACGGCCCTCGCCACCCGGCTGTCGCCATGCCGCGCGATGTAGTGCGCGACTTCGCCGCCGCCGGTGGAGTGGCCGACGTGAATCGCGTTCTGCAGATCGAGATGCGCCGTCACCGCGGCGAGGTCGTCGGCGTAGTGGTCCATGTCGTGGCCGCCGGAGGTCTGGGTGGACCGCCCGTGGCCGCGCCGGTCGTGGGCGACGACGCGGTAGCCGTGCAGCAGGAAGAACATCATCTGGGTGTCCCAGTCATCGGCCGACAGCGGCCAGCCGTGGCTGAACACGATGGGCTGACCGGTTCCCCAGTCCTTGTAGAAGATCTCCGTGCCGTCAGTGGTCGTGATCGTTCCCACCTGATGCTCCTCTCCCCTGGATGTGCATCACCGCGGACTAGGGCCCGGCGAGACCCATGGTAAGCACGGGCGTTTTCGCGGCGCCGGCCCGGGGCTACCGGTAGTGGCGGTCGATCTCGTTCGCGTAGCGGCGACCTAGGGTGTCGGCGTTCTCCGCGATCCAGTCGGTGAGCTTGACCTGCCCGGTGGGCGGCTCACCAGAATCGGCGAGGCCGTCGGCCATGGCGTGGTACTCCTCGCTGGTCAGCAGCCTGTCGCGCAGCACGACGCCGAGCGCCTGGGCCATCGGCGGCAGCAGCCAGCCGGGCGCCGGCACGACGACCGCGCGGCTGCCGGTCGCGTCGCGGATCGCCAGGACCATCTCCCGGAACGTGACCGACTGCGGGCCGACGGCGTCGACGGTGCCGCTGGTGTCACGTCCGCCCAGGTCCGTCATGAGCCTGGCCAGGTCGTCGACGTGGATGGGCCGTATCCGGTAGCTGCCGTCACCGCCGATGGCGAACACCGGCAGATGGCGCAGCAGCCACGCGATGTTGTTGAGCAGCACGCCGTCGCCGCCGAACAGGATGGCGGGCCGGACGATCGCGTACGGGATGCCGGCCGCCTTGAGGTCGCGTTCGACCTCGGCCTTGCCGCGGAAGTACGGGTACGGGGACGCGGCATCGGCGTGGGTGATCGAGACGTGCACGATCCGCTGGACGTCGGCCCTGGACGCGGCCTCGAACAGGACGCGGCTGTTCGCGACCGCGGTCTCGTGCGTCACGCCGCCGTGCGGGAACCGGACCCAGTAGGTGTTGTAGAGGGTGTGCGCGCCGCGCAGGTTGCGCTGCAGCGCGTCGGGGTCGGTGAAGTCCAGCGGGCGCGCGTCGATGGGAGTTCCGGCCGGGGCGCGGCCGGGGTGGCTGGTCAGCGTGCGCACCTGATGGCCGGCCGCGAGCAGGTCACGGGCGATCGCCGCCCCCGAGTAGCCGAACGCGCCGGTCACCACGTCGGTCCGCGAACTGTCTGCCATCATGCCTCGCTCCCGTCGCTGGTCCCCGTCACCGGTCCCGCTACCCGCCGGCTAGCAGCTCCACCACCGGGGCGAACTGCTCGCAGAAGGCGGCGTTCACGCTGACGTAGGAGACGCCGATCTCGTCTCGGCGGCGCAGCAGCTCATCGGCCATCTGCCGCGGGCGGCCGCGCAGGATGAGCAGTGAGTCCCGCTCGACGAGCGTGGCGAAGTCGGCCTGCAGGAACCGCTGCACCCAGCGCGGCGCCTCGTCGCCGACCACGAAGATCGGTGACTCGAACTCGATCGACCCGGCCCGCGTCCCTGCCGTCTCCCGGACCTCGGCGGCGAGCCGCGCCGCGTCCTCCCGGCTGGTGAGCGGGCCGATGGCCAGCGTGACGATGTCCGCCTTGGCGGCCGCCAGCGCGCGGGCCCGCGGCCCGCCCGCCGCCATCAGCACCGGAGTGTGCCGGCCGGCGTCGAGTTCGCGCAGCGCGTCGATGGTCTGCCCGACTCGCGCCAGGCGTTCGGCGCCGGTCGTCGGCGGCTGGCCGGCCAGCCGGACGGCCTGCTCGACCACCTCCGGCCGCCCGGTTCCGATGCCGAACTCGAAACGCCCGCCGCTGAGCACCGACAGCGAGTGCGCGTCCCAGGCGGCCAGCCCCGGCGGCCGCAGCGCGCTCGCGAGCACGAACGTGCCGACCCGCAGCGAGCTGGTCGCCCCGGCCGCCAGCGCCAGCGCCGGCAGCGGCGACAGCAACTGCATGCCGTCTGGCATCATCAGCGTGGCATAGCCGAGCTCTTCGGCCCGCCTGGCCGTCGCCAGCCACTGCGGGCCATCCTGCGGGGTTGCCTGCAGCGCGAAGCGGAACGGCATGGTGCTCATGTGGCGAAGGCTATCTCGCTCACGCGAGCAGCCACGCCAGCGCGTCGGGCAGCGTCTGTTCCCACCAGAACGGGTCGTGCCCGCCCGGCCACTCGTGATGACTGCACGGCACCCCGGCCCGCCGCAGCCGCGTCGCCCACTCCAGCGTCGATCGCCGGAACCCCTCCTCCAGGGTCCCCGCCGCGAGGTAATGCCGTACGTCACGGGACGCCCCCGCGACCCGCCGCGGGACGACTCCCGCGCTGAACGCCGCCACCCCGCCGAACACCTCCGGCCGCCGCTGCGCGGCCCCGATCGCCCACGCCGCCCCGTTGGAGAACCCGCCCGCCAGCCAGCGGCCCGACGGGTCGACAGGCAGCGACGCCGCCGCCCAGGGGATGACCTCGCCGGTCACGAACGACAGGTGCGCCGCGAACCGCCGCGGCCGGTGCCGCGGCAGGTACTCCTGCGCGCGCAGGTCCGACCCGTCCACGCGGCCCGGGGCGTTGTGCACCCCGACGAGCACCACCGGCGGCGCGGCGCCGGACGCGATCGCGGGCTCGAGGACACGGGCGAAGCCGGTCACGGACTGCCCGTCAGCGAGCACGCACCCGGGCAGCGGCCGGGGCGCCCCGGCCGCGCCTGGCGGCACGTATACGGTCACCTCGCGCGGCCCGCGCAGCGGCGCCGAGTCGATCGTGTGCGAGCGCACTTCCCCGGCCAGCGGCCGGTCGGCATCGGGGCGCTCAGCCGGCGCGCGCGGCCCGCGCCAGGTCATGGTGTCCGTCACCAGCCGCCCGAACGGCAGGTCCGCCGCCCCCAGCCCGATGATCATCACCGTGATCACGGCCTCGTCGAGCCGCCGCACCCGCAGCGACGCCTCCCACAGCCCGTCGCCGGTCCCCGGCGGCTCAGTGGTCCCCGGCGACACAGTGGTTCCCGGCGACACAGTGGTTCCCGGCGACACAGTGCCCTCGACCGGCCACATCGGCACCTGCAGCCCGCCGCCGAGCACTACCTGCTCGGCTGTCCCGCGCCACAGCACGTGCAGGATGTCATCCTCGGCCCACAGCACGTACCGCGAATCGCCGAGCCGCTCGCGGAGTCCGGCCGCGTCCCGCGGGCACCAGACCCGCAGCGCCTCCTGCCCGTCCGGCAGCCCGCCGGCCGCGTACGCGGCGGCGGCGCGCCGCCGGTTCGCGGGCAGCAGCGCCCGCATCCGCTCCGCCACGGTCTCCCGCCCGGCCGCGGCCCGCTGCTCGTCGCTCACGTACGGATCGGAGAAGGCGATCTCCTCACCGAGCGACGTCATGGTCCGCACGGCGAAGGGGTCCGCGTCTGTCTTCCCGCTCATATGTAAGAGCATTATCCGGAACGTGCGCGGCTGGCTCTCATTTCGACCATGACTCATCCGGTCGGCGCACGCGGGCGCGGTCGGCCGCGAACATCGCCACGACAGCGGCGACCGCGCCGAGCTGGATGGCCACGTCGGAGATGTTGAACGAGCCGCCGCGCCCGGCGACGTGAATCCAGTCGACGACCGCGCCGCGGCCCAGGCCCGGGGAGCGGAACAGCCGGTCCGACAGGTTTCCCAGCGCGCCGCCGAGCACCGCGGCCAGGCAGACCGCGACCGCGCGGCTCCTCGTGCGGACCGCGAGCGTGGCGGCCAGGGCCACGATCGCGACGGCTGCCAGCGTGACGAGGACGGGGTACCCGGCCGCGATGCCGCCGCTCGCGCCGGTGTTCCGCACCAGCCGGACCGACACCAGGCCCGATCCCGTAGCCGGGTGCAGCCGCAGCACCAGCGACTTGGTGATCTGGTCGGCGGCGAGCACAACCGCGACGGTGCCCAGCATGGCCCACCGCACCGCGCGGCCGCGGACCGCGCTGTTGACCGGTACCACCGTCATACATCGACGATACGCGGGCGGGTGCGATGATGGATCGGGTGAAGCCGGAGAAACATTCCGTGGCGGTCGTCGTGCGCGGGGATGACGGCACGTTCCTTGCCGTGCGGCGGCCCGACGACCCGGAAGACCCGCTGGCGGGCCTGTGGGGGCTGCCCGCCGTCACGCTGGCGGACGAGGAGGACGAGCTGTCCGGCGTCATCCGCGCCGGGCGGGCCAAGCTGGGAGTCGAGCTCGCGGTCGGGCGGAAGATCGGCGAGAAGACCGCCGACCGGGGCGACTACGTGCTTTTCCTGGCCGACTACGAGGCGGTTATCACCAGCGGGACGCCATCCGTGCCGCAGCCGGACAACTCGGTGACGCAGCACGCCGACTTCGCGTTCGTCGACGACCCGCAGCTGCTCACCGAGGCGGCGGACGCGGGCTCGCTGTGCGCGCAGATCCTCCTGGAGTACACGGCCGCCGCGGAACGGGACCGGGTCGCGGAGTTCCGGCGGCGCAACGGCCTGTCCTACCTGATCGACGTGCACACCCACTTCATGCCGGACCGGCTGCTCGCCGCGGTGTGGGCGTACTTCGACGCGGGCGGGCCGCTCGTCGGCCGGTCCTGGCCGGTCCGCTACCGCGCGGAAGAGCAGCGGCGGCTGGAGGTGCTGCGCGGGTTCGGCGTCCGCGCGTTCACGTCGATGCTGTACCCGCACAAGCCGGGCATGGCCAGGTCGCTGAACGACTGGGCGGCCGGCTTCGCGGAGCGGAACCCGGACTGCCTGCACTCCGCGACGTTCTTCGCCGAATCGAGTGCGCCTGCCGACGTGCGGCACGCCATGAACCAGGGCGCCCGGGTGTTCAAGTGCCACCTGCAAGTGGGCGGCTTCAACCCGAACGACCCGCTGCTCGACGACGCGTGGGGCCAGCTGGCGGAGGCGGGCATCCCGGTGGTGACGCACTGCGGCTCAGGCCCGGTGGCCGGCCGGCACACCGGCCCAGGGCCGATCGCCGAGCTGCTCGCCAGGCACCCGGCGCTGCGGCTGGTTGTCGCGCACCTGGGCATGCCGGAGTACACGGAGTTTCTCGACCTGGCCGAGCGCTACGCTGGGGTGCTGCTCGACACCACGATGGCGTTCACCTCCTTCGTGGAGGCGACCTCGCCGTTCCCGCGCGCCGAGCTGCCCCGCCTGAGGTCCCTCGGCGACCGCGTCCTGCTGGGCACCGACTTCCCGAACATCCCGTACCCCTACGCCGACGCCCTCGAGGCCATCGAACAGGCCGGCCTGGGCGCCGACTGGCTGCGCGCCGTCTGCCACGACAACGCGGCGAAGCTCTTCGCCATCTAGCCGGCGCCGATGGCGGCCAGGAACACGAACAGGAACGTCGTGGTGGCGAAGACGATGTGCGCGCCCGTGACGACGACAGAGGGCTGCCGGCTCTGCGACGGCAGGAAGAACACGAGCGTCATGCCCAGCCCGATCACCGCCGTCAGGAGCGCGGTGGCGGTCCACGCCAGCCCAGTCAGCCCGGTCGCCAGGTAGGCGATCCAGATCAGCAGGCCGGCGCCGGCCAGCCCCAGGTGCGCGACGTTCAGGGCCGGCGGCCGCCGGAGCCGGCTGCCCGGCGGGTGCCGCGCGCGGCTGCGCAGCACCCACCGGGCCATCATCGCCAGGCCGAGCGCGACCGTGACCAGCCAGGCACCCAGGGCAGCCAGGCCCAGCGCGGTCGTGCTGATCCAGCCGGCCGCCGCGGAAGACGCTTGCGGCTCGCCGCGCTGCGCGGGAACGGCGACGAACATGCGCTCGAGGAAATGACTCGCCGTCGCGATGCGCGCCCGCCGAAGCGCCTTCCCGCGCACGCCGGCGGCCGCCGAGCGAACCGCGCTACTGGCCGCGGAGTCGATCTGGGCCGCTGTCAGGCCCTGGCAGGCCGGCGGCAGCGCGGTGACCGTGACCTGGTTCCTGATGGCAGCGACGCCGAACTGCACGCACGATGCGACAGATGCCCGCGGGGGATCCGGCTGGCGGGAGCACCCCGCCGCGCCGAACGCGGCGAGGACCAGTCCCGCCGCCGCCACTGCCACGGCTACCGGGTTGCCTCGCGCGGGGGTGTGCTGCCTCACGCGGCTAAGCTCATCACACTGTGGGTTAGATAACACCGCGGGCTGAGTGCGCTTGCGCGCCAGCTCCTTGACGCCGTCGGGCAGCGCGTCGGCGGCCAGCAGCCGGGGCAGCAGCCCAGGCTCCGTGGTGAGCGCCCGGAACGTGATGGCGACGGTGACGTCGTGCGCGGGCCGCTCCTCGATCACGACAGGATTGCCGGCGCGGATCAGCCCCGGCTCGATAACTCGCAAGTACGTTCCGGGCCTGGCGGCCGCGGTGAACCGCTTGATCCAGCCGGCCTGCGCCAGCCAGCCCTGGAAGGTGCCGCACGGGATCCGCGGAATGCAGACCTCCAGGACCACGTCGGGGCCGATGCGCCAGCGCTCGCCGATCACGGCGCCGGTGACGTCGACGCCCTCGGTGGTGAGGTTCTCGCCGAACACGCCGTTCAGCAGCGGCGTGCCGAGCTCGGCTGCCCAGCCGTCGAGATCCTCCCTGGCGTAGGCGTAGACGGCCTGGTCGGTTCCGCCGTGATGCTTCACGTCATAGACCCGGTCGCCGGCCAGGCCGACGTCGCCGGTGCCCTCGGAGCCCGGCGCCGTCACCATAACGGGATGGCTGACCGGGTGCTTGTCGATACCGGTCAGTGCGACCGGTTTCCACGGATTCGGGCGCGGTTTCCCGATATTGACTGAAAGCAGCCGCATAGGCTCCACGCTACTTGGGCGGCAGGCTGCTGGCGAAGGCCAGCGACTTGTCGACCCAGGCGGTCAGGGCCTCGTCGGTCGCGATCCCGTCGGGGGCGACGACCACCCATCCGGCGCTGGGACCGCGGCCCATGTCGAACGGGCGGGTCGCGGGCTCGGCGAGCGCGCCGGAGGCGGCGTTCGGCCCTACCCGGGCGAGCAGGTCGGCGCCCAGCACCCCGCAGCACATGTTGCCGCCGATCAGGAACGACAGGCCGCCGAACATCTTCTTCTCTGTTGGTGTCATGCCCGCCGACGCGAGCACGCCGCGGACGCGCTCGGCCAGCTGCTCGTCGAATGCCATGCCGCTATCGTAGGCCCGTCATCGCAGGGCCCTTATCGGAGGCCGGAGCTGCTCACCGGCCGACGGCGTCCAGCAGGGACAGGTCCTCCGGGGTGAGGCGGAGCGCGGCCGCGGCGACGTTCTCCGCGAGGTGCGCGGGATCGCCGGTGCCGGGAATGGCCAGCACGTTCGGCGCGTGGTGCAGCGTCCATGCGAGCCGGACCTGGGCGGGCGTCGCCCCGAGGCGGCGCGCCACCTCAGCCAGCTCCGGCGGGTCCGCGCGGACAGCGCCGGCGCCGGCCTGGCGAGCGTCGCCGGCGCCGATCAGCGAGAAGTACGGCACGAACGCGATGGACCGCTCCACGCACGCGAGCAGCACCGCCTCATGCTCCCGCTGGTCGAGGGCGTACCGGTTCTGCACGCACACGACGGGCGCGATGGCCAGCGCTTCCTCCAGGTGCGTGACCGTCACGTCGGACACGCCCAGGTGCCGGATCAGGCCGGCGTCGCGCAGTTGGGCGAGCGCGCCGAAGTGCTCCGCGATCGACTCCTGGCGCATCCGCCGCAGGTTCACCACGTCAAGGTAGTCGCGCCCGAGCTGGCGCAGGTTCTCCTCCACCTGGCCGCGCAGCTGGTCGGGCCTGGCCGAGTACCACTCGCCCCACGGGTCGCGCCCGGGCCCGACCTTGGTGACGATGACCAGGTCGTCGGGATACGGCGCGAGCGCCGCCGCGATCAGCTCGTTGGCAGAGCGCAGCGGCGAGAAGTAGAACGCCGCGGTGTCAATGTGGTTGACGCCGAGCCCGGCCGCGCGGCGGAGCACCTCGATGGACCGCGACCTGTCGGCGGGCATGCTCTCGCCGGACGGCAGCCTCCCGGGCAGCCGCATCGCGCCGAATCCCATCCTGTTGACCGTCAGGTCGCCGAGTTCCCACGTGCCCGCGGCCGCCGCGTTGATCACCGGTGAGTCCACCCGGCCAGGGTATGCGGGTTGACATGATTCCCTGGCCTGACCGCGGCGCCTTCTAGCGGAACCGGCAGGCTGTTACCGTGGCAGGGTGAGCCGGGTGCATGACATGGGCGGCCAGACCGGGTTCGGGCCGGTGCCGGTGGCCGACGACGGGACCGTGGCGTTCCACGCCGACTGGGAGGCCCGGGTCTACGCGCTGGCGGCCGTGCTGCGGCAGCGCGGCCTGTTCAACGACGACGAGCTGCGCGACGCGATCGAGCGGCTACCGCCGGCGCAGTACCTCGAGGCCTCGTACTACGAACGCTGGCTCGGCGCGATAGAGACGCTGGTGGCCGAGAAGGCCTCGCATGAGAAAGGCCTCGCGTGAGCTACGCCGCCGGCGACCGGGTCCGCGCCCGGGCGGGAGACCCGGACCATCACACGCGGCTGCCGCGGTACGTGCGCGGGCAGGCCGGGGACGTTGTCGCACGTCTCGGCGACTGGGTGCTGCCCGATGCCTCGGTCGCGGGCCTGGCGACGACGGAGCCGTGCTACGCGGTGCGGTTCGCCGCCGCGGACCTGTTCGGGAGCGGGGACCACACGGTCACCGTGGACCTCTGGGAGTCCTACCTTGAGCGAGCATGACCACGCGCACGACGAGCACGACGAGGGAGAGCACCACGACCTGCCGGTCGCGGCCCGCGTGCGGCGGCTCGAGGAACGGCTGATCGCGGCCGGGCTGGCCACCGACGAGGAGATCGACGCCTACCTAGGCAAGCTGTACGCGAGCGCGTCGCCGGTCAACGGGGCGCGGATGGCCGCCCGCGCGTGGACTGACCCCGGCTACCGCGAGCTGCTGCTGAGCGACGGGAACGCCGCGGCCGCCGAGCTCGGGTTCCATGATCTCAGCTACCAGCTGCGGGTGGTCCCGAACACGCCGGATACCCACAACGTGATCGTGTGCACGCTGTGCTCCTGCTACCCGGTGTCCCTGCTCGGGCCGTCGCCTGGCTGGTACAAGAGCTTCGCCTACCGGTCGCGGACGGTGCGCGAACCACGGTCTGTGCTCGCGGAATTCGGCGTCGCGCTACCAGAAGACGTGCGGATCTCGGTCTGGGACTCCACATCGGAGGCCCGCTACATGGTGCTGCCCGTCCGCCCCGCCGGGACAGCAGGAATGACCGTCGAAGAACTGGCCGGCCTGGTGACGCTCAACGGCCTGATCGGCACGGCCCTGATCTAAAGATCTTCAATTGTGGAGGTTACGGAAGGGTGAGGTCGAGCCCGGTCTTGGCTGGGCTCGCAGACCAGCGCACCGATCCGGGCCAGCGTCCAGCACTGGTCCTGCCAGCTCCAATCGGGATACCTCATGGTTCCGGCATAGCGCGCTGCGCCGGCCGTCACCAGAGCCAGCCCCCGCAGTTGAAGATCATCTTTAGGTGGTGAACACCCGGTGGCGAGATGATGAACAAATACCGACCTATGCCGGGGACGGGCCGAGGTGAGAGACGATGCCGGATGCTCCTGAGCGCCGCTGGCGCGGATCGCCGCGAGCATGGCCCGTACTGCAGGGGATGTGCCGTCCCGGTGTCCTCGTTCTGGAACCGCACGCCTAGCATGCCTGGCGCCTGCTCCGCGCCGTTGCTGTCGGCGGTGTTGAGCAGCCAGGTGGTGGGCTCGGCCGTGCCGGCCAGCCAGGCGCGGGCCCGGATGGTTGTCGGGCTAGCGCCCTGGAACTCGACCCGGAGCATCACTCGCGCGCCGTCGGCGGCAGCTAGGCCAGTGTCCGTGTCGCTGGCCAGGGCGGTGCCGTCACTGCGCTGGGCGCGCAGCAGGATGTCGGCGCCAGTCCCTTGCACCACACCTACCTGGTAGTACGTGGGGGTGTAGCCGGGGGTGGAGCGGCCGATCACGAAGGCGTCGCAGCTACCGACCGCGCATCGGGGCAGCGTCACCTGCTCGACTACGTCGACGTTCTGCACGCTGGCGGTGAAGCTCGACAGGTATGCCCGCTCCGCGCCGCTCGCGCCCACCGTCACGCTGCCGCCGCCTGGCGCGACCGACCAGTTCCATGGTGAGCCGACGACCGTCCACCAGCCGCCGGTGTCGGCGTTCCCTCAGCCGCTGGCGGTGGTCCTGGCGAAGGTGTCCGCCGCGATGGTGGCGGGCGGTGGCGGCGGCGGAAGCGCGGTTGCCTGGAAGCTCTGGTAGCCGAAGGTGTGGGCGGCGGCGGAGTCCTCGTTGCGTGGGCGGACGCCGACGGCGCCGGCGATCTGTTCGGCGGCGGTGCTGTCGGTGGCGCTGAGCGTCCAGGTGCCGGGCTCGGGGCTGCCGGCCTGCCAGGCGCGGGCGCGGATGGTGGTGGGGCTGGTGCCCTGGAACTCCACCCGAAGCCAGACGACCACACTGTTGGTGCCGGGGATACCGGTGTTCACGTCGCTGGTGATGTTGCTGCCGTCGCTGCGCTGGGCGCGGATGTGGACGGTGCTCCACTGGCCTTGGACCACGCCGATGCGGTAGTAGGTGGGGATGCTGCCGCCGGCGTAGCGGCCCAGCAGGTAGGCGTCGCAGTTGGCGCCGCCGCAGCGGGGCAGCACGATCTCGGCGAGCAGGTCGACGTCCTGCACGCTGGTGCTGGCCAGCACGGCGCGCTGCTGGCCGGCGGCGGGCACGCTGATGCTGCCGGTCCCGGGGGTGACGCTCCAGTTCGCCGGGGTGTCCAGGATGGTCCATGGGCCGCCGGTATCCGCGCTGCCCCACCCGCCGGTCACGGTCCGGCCGAAGCCATCAGACGCGACCACCGTGACGGCATTCGCGGGCAACTGGACACACACGAGCGCGGCCAGCGTGCACAGCACGCCAGCCGCGAGCCAAAAGATTCTAGCCATGACGTCCCCCGATTTTTCAGTATGGCCGCCTGCCGCGCTTCTGAATAGTCTCTGGCAATTAATCCGGATCCCCGCCTGTGCCGAGCGTGCTTGGGCGGTTTGAGGCGATGTCTCACCACCGGGGCTGGTGACACTGGCCGGTAGAACCGGGACTGAGCTGGTTAAACCCGATCGAGAATTGGGGGATAAATCGCGATAAGACGGACGGCTGCGGTCCATGATCCAGCAACCTTCCGTTAACTGTCGTTCGCAACCATGAGCACTTGTCTAGCCAAGATGACAAGGTCCGCTTACCTCCGGGGGGCGGCGTGGGAGGGACGACTTTGCGTACAAAGAGGGCGATCGTGGCGACCGTCGCCGCGGTCGGGACGGTAGTGCTCGCCGCCGGGTGCAGCAGCTCGAGCAGCTCGAGCGGCTCAACGTCCGCGAGCTCAAGCAGCAGCGGCGGCAGCAGCGCCAGCACAACGAACTTCGCCACGTGCGGCTCGACCGCCGCCTGCGGCGGCATGAGCGCGCTCGTGGCCGCGGCCAAGAAGGAAGGGCAGCTGAACGTCATCACGCTGCCCTCCAACTGGGCCAACTACGGCACGATCATGTCCGACTTCACCAAGACCTACGGCATTAAAATCAACGACGCGAACCCCGAGGGCTCCAGCCAGGACGAGCTGAACGCGGTCAAGCAGCTCAAGGGCCAGAGCAGCGCCCCGGACGTCGTTGACGTCGGCAACTCGTTCGCCATTACCGGCAAGCAGGCCGGGGACTGGGCGCCGTACGAGGTCTCGAGCTGGAGCAACATCCCGGCCGCGGCCAAGGACCCGAGCGGCGCCTACTACGCCGACTACGGCGGCTACGTGGCCATCGGCTACGACCCGGCCAAGGTCAAGGTCGCGCCGACCTCGTTCAAGTCGCTGCTCACCGGCTCGTACAAGAACCAGGTCGCGATCGACGGCAACCCGACCCAGACTGGGTCCGCGTTCGCCGCGGTCTACGCGGCGGCGCTGGCCAACGGCGGCTCGCTGTCCAACATCGCCCCTGGCGTCACCTACTTCAAGAACCTCAAGGCGGCCGGCAACTTCGTGCCGGTCGAGGGCACTCCGGCCACCGTGCAGTCCGGCCAGACCCCGATCCTGATCTGGTGGGACTACCTGCTGAACTCCGAGGTCAAGGCGGTCGTCAAGGATCTCAAGATCGTGATCCCGTCAGACGGCGTGTACGCCGGCTACTACGACCAGGCGATCAGCGCGAGCGCGCCCGACCCCGCCGCCGCCCGGCTGTGGGAGGAGTACCTGTACTCGACCCAGGGACAGAACCTCTTCCTCGAGGGCTCAACGCGCCCGATCGAGCTGAGCAGCATGGTCTCCGCCGGCACGGTCAACCAGACCGCGTATACCGCGCTGCCGTCGGTGCCTGGCGGCAGCTCGACCCTGCAGCTGCCGACCTCCGCCGAGTTCACCACGGCAGGCAACGTCGTCGCCCAGCAGTGGCCGTCTGTTTCCGGCTGACATGGCTGATACGACCGATGTGGTCACGACCCCGGGGTCCGACATGGACCCCGGGGTCGTCCGCCGCTTCCCCTCGTTGCGCACCGCGCCCAAGCCGGTGCGCAGCCTCGCCAGGTACGCGGGCATCATTCCTTTCGTCGCTTACATCGCGATCTTCCTGATAGTCCCGCTGATCGCGATCGTCGTCGGCTCCTTCCAGAACCCGCAGACGAACGCGTTCACGTGGTCCAACGTGAACACCGCCGTACACGGCTCCTACCTCCACGGGTTCGAGCAGGCGCTGATCCTGTCGCTGATCGCCTCCGTGATCCCCGGAGTGTTCGGCCTGCTCATCGCCTACGCGATCTACACCGCGCGGGGCCGCGGCGCCGCCTCGCTGCGCCGGGTGGTGATCACTGCGTCCGGCGTGTTCGCCAACTTCGGCGGCGTCCCGCTGGCCTTCCTGTTCATCGCGTCGCTCGGATCGTCCGCCCTCGTCACCGGCTGGCTGAGTGACATCGGGGCGAACATCTACAACTGGGGGTTCAGCCTGTACGACCTGTCCGGCGTCGCCCTGGTCTACATGTACTTCCAGATCCCGCTGATGGTGCTGATCATCCTGCCCGCGCTCGAGGGCCTCCGCCCGGCGTGGCGCGAAGCGGCGGAGAACATGGGCGCGCGGTCCTGGCAGTACTGGCGGTACGTCGGCGGCCCGGTGCTGCTGCCGTCGTTCATGTCCTGCCTGATGGTGCTGTTCGGCTCGGCGCTCGCCGCCTACGCCACCGCGGAGGCGCTGACCACCGGGACCATCCCGCTGACCTCCATCCAGATCGGCACGTTCCTCAACGGGAACGTGCTCGCCGGCCAGGAGAACGTCGGCAAGGCCCTGTCCCTCGGCATGGTCGTCATCATCGCGATCCTGATGGTCTTCTACATCCTGTTCCAGCGAAGGGCGGCGAAATGGCTACGCTGACGTCGGCGGCCGGGCAGGCTATCTCACCTGATAACAGCAAGAAGCGGCGCAGGCCGCGGGAGCGCTCTTCCGCCTGGCGGTGGGCGATCCTGCTCGTCGCCGGCGTCTACTTCCTGGTGCCGCTGTACGCCGCGCTCCGGTTCGCGGGCCTGTCGGGCTTCAAGGATGTCTTCACCACGCCGGGGTTCGGCTCGTCGCTGTGGCTGTCGATCAGGCTGGCCGCGGTGACCTGGATCGTCTCCATGCTGCTGATGATCCCCACCACGGTTTACGTGCACCTGCGGATGCCGGGGCTGCGCCGGCTCCTCGAGGGCGTCACGATCCTGCCGATCGTCATCCCCCCGGTCGTGCTCATCATCGGCGTGCTGCAGGTGATGCCGCTGGCCCTGCGGGCCAGCGTATGGCTGCTCGCCCTCGAATACGTGGTCCTCGCGATGCCGTTCGCCTACCGGGCCCTCGACGCGGGCCTGCGGGCGATCGACGTCAAGACGCTCACCGAGGCGGCGGGCTCGCTCGGCGCCGGGTGGCTGTCCACGATGTGGCGGGTCATCCTGCCGAACATGCGCACCGCGGTGATCTCGGCGACCATCCTGATCGTCGCCCTGGTGCTCGGCGAGTTCACCATGGCCAGCCTCGACCTGAAACAGACGTTCCCGGTATGGATCGTGCTGTTCGATCAGGAGAACGCGCAGATCTCGGTCGCCGCCTCGATCTTCGCGCTGTTCGTGACCTGGGTCTTCCTGATGCTGATCACGGTCATCGCCACCCGCCAGTCCCGCCGCACCGGCGGCGGCGAGGTGACGCTCTTCACCGTGGCTCCCCAACAGACGATAGGAAACTGATGACTGCCAACGCCAACGAGACCGGCACCGCGGCCGGGGTCTACGCGCCGCCCGCCGCGGCCAGCGGTTCCGGTGAAGGCACGCCCGTGTCGCTGCGGAACCTGACCAGGGCGTTCGGCGCGACCAAGGCTCTCGACGGCATGTCGCTCGACATCGCCCCCGGCGAGCTCATCGCCCTGCTCGGCCCGTCCGGGTGCGGCAAGACAACCGCGCTGCGGATCGTCGCCGGGTTCGAGTACGCCGACTCCGGCGAGGTGCTGGTGAACGGCAAGGACGTGTCCGAGGTGCCCGCTTCGAAACGGGACATGGGCATGGTGTTCCAGAGCTACAGCCTGTTCCCGAACATGAGCGCGCTAGACAACGTCGGCTTCGGGCTGCGCATGCGGAAGACCGCCGCCGCGCAGCGCCGTCGCAAGGCCGCCGAGCTGCTCGAGATGGTCGGCCTGTCCGCGCAGGCGGGCCAGTACCCGCACCAGCTGTCCGGCGGCCAGCAGCAGCGCGTCGCGCTGGCGCGGGCGCTGGCGATCGAGCCGCACGTGCTGCTGCTCGACGAGCCGCTGTCCGCGCTCGACGCCAAGGTCCGGCTGCAGCTGCGGGAACAGATCCGCACCCTGCAGCAGCGGCTCGGCACGACGACGATCTTCGTCACCCACGATCAGGAAGAGGCGCTGTCCATGGCCGACCGGGTCGGCGTCATGCGCGACGGCAGGCTGGAGCAGGTCGCGGACCCGTCCGAGCTGTACTCCCGGCCGGCCACCGCGTTCGTCGCCGAATTCGTCGGCACCATGAACCGGCTGCCCGGCGAACTGGCCGGCCCCGGCACGGTCACGGTCCTCGGCAGCTCGTGCGCAGTGATCGGCCCTGGGGGGAATGGGGGGGCGGGCAGCCCCCCCATCGAAGACAGCGGCCCCACGTCCGGCCCTGTCGACGTGCTGGTCCGCCCGGAAGGCCTGACCGTCGCTCCCGCCTCCGGCGGCAACGGCATCGTCAGCGGGCGCACCTTCCTCGGCGCGGTCACCCGCCTCGCGGTCCTGCTGTCGGGCGACACGGAGGTCCGGGTCGACGTGCCGTCCGCCACCGCCCTCGCGATGGCTCCGGGCACCTCGGTCCAGGTCGGGCTGCCCCCCGCCCCGGTGCTCGTCGCGTCCCGCGAGAAGTGACACCGGAGACACCGGGTTTCCCGGCGGTCTGGCTGCGGCACAACTGCCCGTGCCCGGACTGCCGGGATCCGGTGACCGGTCAGCGGCTGCTGAAGATAACAGATATCCCGAACGGCCTCGTCGCGACTGTCACCGCGCAGCATGACACCGAGATCGTGGTGACGTTCGCCCCTGACGGCCACCGCTCCGTCTTCCGCCGCGACTGGCTGGCGGCACGGGCCCTGGAGACGGAGGCCGGGGACGGTCCCGACCCGCGCACCGAGGACGGCAAGGTGCTGTGGCTGGCCGCGGACCTCGCGGCGCCGCACACCGCGGACTGGGCCGCGTACACGGGCGACGACCGGGTGCGGGAGGGCTGCCTCGAGGCGGTGGCCAGGTACGGCTGCGCGCGGCTGCGCGGCGTGCCCGTGTCGCCGGGCATGGTGCTCGAGGTCGCCGCGACGTTCGGGTACGTGCGGGAGACGAACTACGGACGGCTGTTCGACGTTCGCGTCGAGCCGGATCCGGACAACCTGGCCTTCACCAGCCGGGAGATCGCCCCGCACACCGACAACCCGTACCGGGACCCGGTGCCCACGCTGCAGCTGCTGCACTGCCTGCGCGACGCCCGCTCCAACGGCGGCGCGGCCGGCG
>Ga0070698_100003776_pt1 | contig 16638 bp, 9 predicted proteins | sample KBSK1502metaG_FD_65477 | JGI IMG/M metagenome (GOLD analysis project Ga0070698, IMG submission 65477) | Corn, switchgrass and miscanthus rhizosphere microbial communities from Kellogg Biological Station, Michigan, USA - KBS K1-50-2 metaG | ecosystem: Host-associated > Plants > Roots >...
TCGCGCGCCGGGGCTAGCCAGGGTGGGGCCAAATCAGAGTGCTACACCGCCACCGCGACCGCCCCCGGTGGGGCCAGATCAGAGAAGAACAGTGGGGCCATTTCAGAGTGCTACAGCCACCCTTGGCTTCGGTGCCGACGATCACCGGGTTCTCCCCACCTTCGATCACTGAATCTCCCCAGTTGTGAGGGTCTCGGCGTGTCGTGCCTGACGTTCGCTGACTGAGGCCGGGCTCCTTCGAGCCTGACGGTGTCCAGGCCGTCGTCCGAGGGAGCCCCGGCTCGATGCTCACACAGGGAGAAGATGTGGAGGTTCATGCTCTGGCCCGGCGGGGATGGTCGGTGTCGGCGATCGCCCGCCATCTAGGCCGTGACCGCAAGACCGTTCGTGCGTACCTGACCGGGCAGCGACAGCCGGGCCGGCGGGCGAGCACGAAGCCGGATCCGCTGGCCCGGTTCGTGCCGTACCTGTCGGCCCGGTTCGCCGACGACCCGCACATCTGGGCCACCGCGCTGTATGACGAGGTAACGCCGCTGGGTCATAGCTGCTCGTATGTGAGCTTCGCCCGGCAGCTGCGGCTGGCCGGGCTGCGCCCGCACTGCGAGGCCTGCGCCGGGCCGTCGGGGCGGGAGACGATCGAGATCGCCCACCGGGCGGGTGAGGAGATCCAGTGGGACTGGTTCGAGCGGCGTAACGCGCCGTGGGGCGGCACCTGCTATGTGCTGCTGGGCACGCTCCCGCACTCCTCCCGCGTCCGCGGCGTGATCGCCGAGTCGCTGGACCAGCCGCACCTGATCGAGGCGATCGACGGCGTGCTGCGCCGGCGTGCGTGCGTGCAGGGTGCCCGATCGAACGCATGATCCGGAATGGGCGCGGAATGTGTGGGCTGCATAGCCCACCGTGAGCTTATAGACGCAGGTGAGCGAGCTATTGCCACAGTATGCAAGGTGGCCTCCGGAGCCGTTAACCTCTATTGCCTCCGGCGGGGGCGCTCCGGCTCCAGGATGAGCAGCAGGACGATCCACGGCGCGGCCCATCTGCTGGGGTGGGCCTGACCATCCCGCCACCATCGAGTCAAGTACTTGGCGCAATGTGCCATACCGGGCATTTACCCCATGGGGCCTGCAGATGATTGGCGCTGAAGCAGCTGGAGCCCCCCGCGCGTGGTCTTGGTGTCGGGGTGGTCGGGTCCCAGGACCCGGAGCCGGGCGTCAAGGACGTGCCGGAACTCGGCTTCGGCGGCGGCGGCCTTGCCCTGCGCGCTCAGCGCTGCGGCAATCTCGTGCCGGGTCGCCAAGGTGTCGGGGTGGTCGGGTGGCAGGACCCGGAGCCGGGCGCCGAGGACCTGCCGGAACTCGGCCTCGGCGTCGGCGGGCTTGCCTTGAACGGCCATCATCCGGGCGATCTCGTGCCGGGTCGCCAGGGTCTTCGGGTGGTCGGGCCCCAGGACCCGGAGCCGGGCGCCGAGGACCTGCCGGAAATCGGCCTCGGCGTCGGCGGGCTTGCCCTGAGCGGCCATCATCCGGGCGATCTCGTGCTGGGTCGCCAGGGTGTTCGGGTGGTCGGGTGGCAGGACCCGGAGCCGGGCGCCGAGGACGTGCCGGAACTCGGCCTCGGCGTCGGCGAGCTTGCCCTGAGCGGCCATCATCCGGGCGATCTCGTACCTGACAGCCAGGGTATTCGGGCCCTCAGGTCCCATGAGCCGCTCGGCGTCGAGGATTCGCCGAAACTCAGCTTCGGCGTCGGCGGCCTTGCCCTGGTCGGCCATCATCCGGGCGATCTCGTATCGGGTGGCCAGGGTGTCCGGTTGCACAGGTCCCAAATCTCGCAGCTGTGCGGTAATGATCCGCCTGAATTCGGCCTCAGCCTTTGTGTAGCGACCAAGGTAACGCCACGCATTTGCCCGGCTTCGCCGCAACCTGAGCACCATCGGGTGATCCTCGCCTAGCCCGTGTTCGCGCTCCAACCCCGATTCCGCCACGGTCACCGCTGCCGGGTATGCCCCGCCCCAGAGCAGCGCGACCGACATCTCCGCAGCCCCGTTCGCCAGGGATGCCTCCGTCTCGGCTGGCAGCTGCCGATCAGCAAGCAGAAGCGCTTGCAGGTGCGGAAGCAGCGCAAGCCAATCATCGCAATGCGCTATATCGTCAACTTCGCGCTGGCCTATGGCGGCGGCGAGCAGCTCTACTGCCTTAATGAACGAACCGGTCAGGGCATCGCCTGCTTGGTACCGAATCGTCTGCGCGACCAGCGGATGCACCTTCACACCTGGCGTCCGACCGGCGGAAGCACCATGGACCGAGCTGCCCGACGCGTCCAAGCTGCTGATCAGCCCGACCGACAGCAATCCCGATAGCCCATCCTCCACCGCGCTGATGCTCCCGAACATCACGGCCAGCCGGTCATAGTCGAGCAGCAGCGGCGGAACCGGGACCGTGCTCGCGAAGCACGACAGCATCCGCAGCAGCCACCGGGCCTGGCCCTTTCCCTGGGCTTCAAGCGCGTCCAGCGACAACTCCCACGTCGCGATCACCTTCGCGCGGTCATCATCCCCGCGGCCCATCAGCTCTCCAAATCGCACGGACAACGCCTGCTCGTACTCCACAAAGCCCGGCTCAGCAGCAAACGCCGATGCCAGGTAAGAACCCGCCTGATGCAGCGCCAACGGCAGGCCGCCTAGCCGCTCGGAAAGGCTTTGTGCCGCGGCGCGGTTCCCGGCCCCCGGAGCGAGATCCACAAGCACCTGCGCACCATCGGTGTTACCCAGCGGCTCCACTAGCCGCACGTCAGCGACCGGCCCCCAGGCCTGCCGGTCAAAGGCCCGGCTAGTGACCAACACCAAGCCCGCCCGAGTGGTACGCAGCCATCCCGACCCTGCGGCAGCCGAACGACCGCCCACCGTCAGCGCAGCCAAATGGTCGGCGTTGTCCAGCACCAGCAGCCAGTCCCGGGCAGTTTCGAGTTGCTGCCACAGCACATCGGAGGGGTTCACCCGCCCCGCCAGCGCGTCCTGGACCTGGCTTGCTGAAGCGCCCAGCTCCCCGGCCAGGCCCAGCAAAAGCTGCGTCATCGAAACCGCTTCCGCTGCGGGCACCCACCAGGCTCGGCCGTAACCGGCGCTAACCCGGGCCGCAACAGCGCGGGCCACCGTCGACTTCCCGGCCCCCCCCATCCCGGCAAGCACCTGGACCTGGCCATCCGGGACCGACACAAGATCGGTCAATTCGCCGACGACCTCATCTCGTCCCCGGACCTGCACATCGAGCACCGGAGCAGGAAGCAGCACACCCGATGACGTCGCCACATCCCCGTCAGCCGCGCCAGCAACCGTCGAGCCGTGCGGCTCTTTGCGGTGCCGCACAAGCGGCAAGAGCCCAAACATGATCGCCGCCGCTGCACCCACAACGCCCGCCACAGAGCCGACCACTCCCCAAGCGAAGGCATCCACCCTGCGACCATATGCACACATCGCCTGACCAGGAAGTGAACCGCCCCGGCGAGTCCGGAGTCCGCTGCCAGCCCGCGTTCCACTGGAGGCGCCCACGGCTTACAAGGCGGTGCCGCAGCGGGTGCTCACCCTGGATGGGAAGATCCAGGTGACGGGCTGACCTGAGGACTCCAGGCCGATGCGTACCCGCCGAGGCTGCCCAATTCGTTACATCTCCCAATGTTGTCATTCTGCTTTTCTGTTTTGCTGTCACATTCCCATCCCGATCTCGTTTGCTGCTTGTCCCTGTTCTCGTTTAACCTTGCATTGCTGGCTTCGCGTTATGGACCGTTGCATTCGTAATGATCTTGGTCGTCTTGGCTCAGCGGCTTGAGAAGGGCGTTGAACCCGCGGCCAAATCGTCCCGACAAAACCTGCGCTCTGGGACGTTCCCGCACGTCAGATGCGACTGAGGTGCCGCGCGCTCGCGGCGTCTGACGGCTTCTGACCGAACGTGGCGTAGGGTCGCCACTCCCAATCAGCTCCTCAATCGCACGCGCTCGGCCGGTGTGCTCTGGAACAGTTAACGGTGACTGCCTGGGGTTGAATTATCGGCCCCTACGTCCAAATAGGTATCCATAACTTGCGCGCTGAGCGGGGCGTTACCTTGCGCGGGTCACGCGGCTAACCGTGGCTGGGCTGGCTGCGCCTGATTGCCACCATGAGCCGGTCCACGATGCTCTTGCCGCGCCGTTGAAAGCCGAGCTCGCGCATCATCTCGTCAAGCAACTCCTCTTCGGTCCTGAGCATGCCGTCAGACCTGATCCATCGCGCCACCCTGACCAGCTGGCCATCGGAGTAGTCCCCGATCGGATACCCGCGAGGGACTGGGGGACGCTCACCTATTCTTCGCGGAGCCGCTTCTTGGGGCGGCTTGGGCGCCGCGGCAGCCGCCTGCCGCTCAGCCAACGCGGCGTAACCGGCAGAGCCCACCCCACCGCCGGGCTCCCACCGCGTCGCCGGCATTACCGCGCTTGTGCTTGCCCCGGGTTGCGGGGTCTGCGCCGGCGCTGGATGCCTGCCGTCGTCGGCGATGCGGACCGCCTCGTGGTAGGCAGAGACAGCCTGTGCGGCGCAGGCATCCTTGTGATAGAACCACTCGCTGGACCAGATCCGGTGGAATCGCCAGCCGTGGCGTTCGAGCTGTTCTTGGCGGAGCCGGTCGCGGTCACGTGCGCTTGGCGATGAGTGGTAGGTGGCGCCGTCGCATTCGATCGCGAGCACGTAGCGTCCTGGCTGGAGGGGATGCTGGGCGGCGAAATCGATCCAGTAACCGGATGTGCCGTATTGGGCAGTGAGCTTGAGCCCGTGCCGGGTCAAGGTGTCGCGGACGTCGATTTCGAACGGGTTGAGCGCTGGCTTGTCGAGGACGCGGTCTCCGAGGTTGATCCCGCCGGACTCGACGTACTGAAGGTACTCGCGCATGAGCTTGACGCCTTCGGCGCGGGAGCGTTCGAGGTCCATGTCGTGGGCGGTGAATGAGGAAACCAGGGTGAGCCGGTCCTTGGCCCGGGTCACGGCCACGTTCAGGCGCCGCTCTCCGCCTTCACTGAGCAGCGGCCCGAACCGGTAGACCAGATCGCCGCGGGAGTTCTTGCCGTACCCGATGGACAGGATGATCGCGTCTCGCTCGTCGCCTTGCACGCGTTCGAGGTTCTTGACGAAGAACTGCTCCTCTTTGTCCTCGTCGAAGAACTCGGCCAGCTCCCCGGCGAGCTCAGGCTCCTGGCGCAGCCGCTCGCGCAGGGCTTCCTCGATTCGTCGGCTGTGCTTGATGCCCATGGCGATGACGCCCAGCGATTCGCCGGGCCTGCTGCGCGCATGGTCGAGGATCAGGGCGACAACGGTGTCCACCTCGGGTGCGGGGCTGTTGGTGTCGGCGGCCGGATCCCAGGGCACGGGGACGAACCGCAGCACCTGGTCGCCGCCGATCCCAGGGAAGGTGGTCAGCGCCCGGTCGTAGATGTGGGCGTTGGAGAACGCGATCAGCCGCTCGTCCCGGCTGCGGTAGTGCCAGCACAGCATGCGCGTCCGCAGCAGCGGGTCGAGCGCGTCGAGGATGGACTCCATCCCGCTGGTGCCTGCTATCAACGGTGCGGGCGTGTCCTCATCGAGTTCTTGTTCCTCATCGGCGCCGTCGGAGACGAAGAAGGCGGTCGGCGGCAACTGCTTGTCGTCTCCGGCAACCACCAGCCGGTTGCCGCGCATAATCGAGGTAACCGCGTCGGCGGGCGTGATTTGTGATGCCTCGTCGAATATGACCACATCGAAGCGGATCTGCGGCGGCAGGAGCTGGCTGACCACCAGCGGGCTCATCGCCCAGCAGGGCTTCAGCGCCAGCAATACATCAGCGGCATTGCGTACGAAATCCCGCACCGGCAGCTGCCGCCGCTTCAGCGCGGCCTGATGCGCCACCAGCGCCGCCTGGTCCTTGAACTCATCACGCGCCCGCACCGCCGCCTGGGCGTAGGCGCGGCGGACCCGAGCCGGGGTGTTCTCGACATGCCGACGGTCACCGGCGCGGAACTCCCCAACTACCTTCTGGTGCGCCTCACCAGAGAAACTCCCAACGGCCAGGTCCGTCAGCGACAGGTGATCGAGAATCGAGGAATACCAGGCGTACCAGAAGCTCGCCACAGCGAACTCTTCCGACACCTGGCGTGCTCCCACATCGGCGAGGAACTCACCCAGCCCGGCGGCTTGCAGACTGTTGCGGAGCTGGTGAAGCTCGGGAAGCCTGGCTAGCGTCGCCCGGTCTGCATGAAGCTGTTCAAGTACCAGTGCGCAGTCCTCGTAGCTCAGCTTCGCAAAGCCGGTCATGCCCACCCATGTTTCGAGCCGGGCGAGGCAGGCGAGCAAGTGCTGGTAAGAAACCTGGCAGTCGGCAAGCGCACCCGGGGCGCCCGGCCTGCCCCGGCCGCCAAGCTCCACCCATCTGGGCACAATGTCGCAGGCGAGGACAGCCAGCGAGTAAAGCTCGCGGTCAGCGAGCTTGCGGCCGGGCGCTGCGGCCGCACGCAGTCGTGCCCTGGCGGCCCGGTAGCCGGACGAGGTCAGCAGCGCAAAGGCCCGCGCCACGCCTCCGTTCCCTGCTGCCGAGAAGGCTTCGCAGGTCGCTTGCAGATCCAGTTCGTAAATGGCCGGCGTCATCATAGCGCCGATCTTTGCCGCGCGCTCCCACGCCTCGATCAATGCTGCCCAGCCAGCGAGGGCCCCAGAGCTTGGCAGGCCGGTTTCCTGGCTGGCACGCGTGAAAAGCGCGTAGGTGTTCGCCAGGGCGTGGCGGCGGATCTCCTCCACCATCTCGGCCGCGCGCTGGGCCTCATCGGCACTGACGATCCGGGAACTGCGCCACAGGCTGCCCGACGCGGCCAGGGTCAGCCCGCCCAGCCGGGAGAACTCGGCGAGATCTTCCTCAGCCTGGCGGGCGACCGCCCCGGTGAGCTTCTCGATCACCTGGCCAGACAACCGGAACCCGGTGGCCGCATGCTCCAGACCGAGCAGCTGAGCCCGGACCTGATACACCGACACGCCCCACGGTTGCCGCTCGCCGTGCAGGCCTTGGACGTAGGCGTTCAGCTGTGTGCGGCGCTTCTCGGTGCGCTCCAGCTCCCAGCCGTTATCCACCGGCAGCGCATGCCGGCTGGCGGCCAGCGCCCGGCCGACCGACTGGGCGAACGCGCGGCGGGAGGTGACACCGCCATGCAGGTCCAGGACCAAGTCCCCCAAGTCGTGCTGGTCGAGGCGTTTGGTGACTGCGTCGATGGCAGCCCGCTTCTCGGCCACGAACAGCACCTTCTTGCCGCGGGCCACCAGCGAGGAGATCAGGTTGGCGATCGTCTGGCTCTTGCCTGTGCCAGGCGGGCCCTTGATGATCAGGCTCTGCCCAGCCAGCACGGCATTGATCGCGTAGTTCTGGCTTGAATCAGCGTCTAGAACGAGGAACTCATCGGCGAGCGGCACCTGATCCGGCCCCGGGATCGCATCGGGCCCAGGTCCCTGGGCACGCACCACCTCGCGGGCCTGCTCGTCACCCGCGAGCGCAGCGATCAAGTCATGCGCGACCAGCTCATCGAACGCGACGTCAAGGTCATTGACCATCGCCAGCTTCGCGTAGGCGAAGTTCGCCAGTACCATCCGCGGCTCAACCCGAAAGCCCGGCACCCTTTGCGCCTGCTCCCGGATCCACGCATACGTTTCCTCAAGCTCCCAGAACTCATCGATCGTGCCGTCAGGGATGCGCGCCATCAGCGCGTTGTTGTCGAACTCGCAGCCGAAGTCCACCTTGAGCACGTGCAGCAAGGTCGGGTTCGGCTCCATCGTCTCCCCGACCACGGCCAGCTCGAAATCATCCTGCGCCGCGCCCAGCGGGCGCAGCGTGAGCGGCTGCAGTAAGACTGGCGCGCATGGCTCCCACGTGCCGCGCTTGTTCTCCCAGCTCGCCAGCCCGCAGCCAATCGAAAGCGTCTCCAGGCCGCGTTCCTCGAAGTTCTCCTTGGCCTTGTTGTGGATCACCCGGACCCGCCGCAGCATCTGCTCGCGCTGCTCAAGGCCGGGGAACAGCGCCGAGACCCTGACCGTCTTACCGGCCAGCAGATGACCGGCCACCTCAAGATCGGCGAGCGTCAGGTCCAGCGTGCCGCGCTTCAGATCCCGGTAATGCAGCAGGTTGTTCCGGCCGCCCAAATCCACCAGCGCGTTCTTCCAGTCCGCCACCGCCTTCTGCACCAAGCCAGCACGCCGCCTCAGACCGCTGACGGCCTCGGCTGGTTCTGGCGCAGATTCATGCCACTGCTCGGACAAAGCCCCCCCCAAACCAGCTGGGTGCGATCAGTGCAATGACCGCAACGTAGCGCAGGCGACCCACAATCACCACCGGTCGAGGCCCGATGCCAGCCCAGTACACGCACGCCGCTTGCAAGGATGAAACGGATCGCTGAATCCGCGCACCATCTCCCGGACTGGCGCCGCCGCGGCCCATCCAAGATCGTTTCACACTCTTCTGACCTTGCGCCGGCCACGTAGTCGATCTTGCAGCCTGCACGTCCCCGCCACTTCTGCCATCCTCATCTCTCGCAAAGTCTTCGACTACACACCTGCGCATCACGATGATCAAGGTGGTCGGACCGGGACGGCTGTCGAGCGGCGCTCGACGGCCTTTACTTGGGCGGCAGCGAGCGCGTGTACTCGGTGCCGATCTCAACCCAGGAGGCGAACTCGTCGTTGCGTAGATCGTCGGAACTGACCCGCAGCCATCCGGGCATGTCCTGGCCGCGCATGGTCACCAGCGTGGCGTTCGTCGCCTCCATCAGGGCATCCGACTGCGCGGGATCGACGCGGACCATGACGCCGCCCTCGCCGCTGGCGGCGATGGCGATGTTGCCGCGGATGAGGAAGGCGAGACCGCCGAACATCATCTTCTCGGTCAGCTCCGGATCGCTGCCGATGAGCTCCCGGATGCGCCCGGCGAGGTCCTCGTCCTAGGCCATGGCGACGATCGTACCGACCGCACGCCGGACGCGGCGGTCGCGAATGCCGCGGCAGGCATCGCCGCAAGCGGCGCGCTCGGGCATGTGCGGCGTTCACCACATCTACAACTTTGCCGCCTTCTGCCTGCCCTGGCCAGCCCGCTATTTCTGCCTCCGTTGCCGCTGTTACCGATCTTGCTACCGCTGATCCTGACCCTCGATTCCCGCATCCTGATCTTGCTCCGCTACCCCATCACACCAAGGCACTAGCGAGCGAGCGCGGAACCTCAAGATCACCGGAGGGCCCCGATACGTAGTTGCAGTGACGCTTGTCGAAGGGCGATTACAGCGGGCGAGCGGGATTCCTGGCTCACTGGGCGCGAACCTCGGCAGCCATGGTGCAGGCAACTTGCTCGGCGGCAACTGGGGTGACTTGCACGAACCGGCTGGACTCATGGCTCGATCTCAGGCTCCAGCTCCGTGACTACTGACGGTCGCAGTAGCGCGGCAGCCTGAGTGTTGCCTGAGGCGAGAACATTGGTGATCAGTGCGGTCTGACCGGAAGGGCGTGCCTCCGGTCGGATGGGTTGCGTGCGCCGGGGGCGCAGGTCTTCGGCGGTCTCGATGATCAGTCGCTCGCCGGCGCGGTCGATGGCCGCTGCGCGCCGCAGTAGATCGGAGTCGCTTACGCCAAGGTCGTGCAGGGTGCGTTCCACCGGCCCGGGCAGCTGGGCGGCCTGCTCGTAGACGGCTGTTGCCCCGTTGCGGCGGTCCGCGTGGGGCTGCGGGGTGGGATTGGCTGTCGCGGCCATCGTCGCCTTAGCCGTGGTGAGTACCTGGCTCGGGGCATCGACGGCGGTGGCGACCCTAGCAACCGCGGCTGTCGCCTCGGCGCTGGCGGATGCCGCGTCGTGGTAGCGGACGAGCAGCGCGTCCACCCGGTCAGGGGGCGCGCACGCGAAGGGGTGCGGGATGTCGTAGCTTTCGGGGAGGCTGCGGGTCGGGACGAGCAGCCGTCCCGACTGTGCTGCCGCCCGTGCCTGTGCTTGCTCCGCCTGAGCCAAGCGCGCCAAGGTGTGGCTCACCTGATGGGCAACGGCGACAACACGCTGCAAATCATCTGGCTGAAGGGCGAGGCGCTGCGGTTCCTGGGTGGGGTGCGCGGGCCGGCGGCCGAGCGTCCACTGCGGGTCGGCGTAGGCGAGCCGCCCGGTCCATATTGCGAGGTCGGCAGATTCGGCCGCGGCCGGGGAGACGTAGTCACGGGTGTCGGTGGTGATGTTGTCGAGGACTTCCGCGATGCCCAGCCAGCTCGCGCGCGCCCGCGCGGCAGCATCTGCCGATTCGAGCAGCTCAGCTGTGACCGGATCGGCATTAGGGAGCTGTGCGGAGGCCAGGGATCGCAGCAGCATCTCGCAGTTGTGATTGATCACCGTGCTGGTCGCGGCGATCTGCCGCATCGAGGTCACGGTCAGCACCGGGGACCAGGGCGGCCGACTCGCTTGCGCCCAGGCGTGCTGACGGACCCGTTCGGCGGAATCGATCGTCCCCTCGCAGAGCTCGGCCACCGACTCGGTGCCCTCCGGAAGGCGCCTGGGAGACAGGCCGTAGGAAGGGATCGCATACAACAATTGCCGCTCGTCCGCAGTCACTGGCTCCTGCCGGTTAGCGGCGTGGATGGCGGCATGCAGCACCCACAGCCACTGGCAGGCCACGTTCAGCCGCCGCCGGGCCGGACCGCTGCACTCTTGCGCGGTAGCGCGGGACAACGCCAGATCCGCCGCCTGCGGGGCGATCAGCCGCGCGCATACCGCGAGCTCGCCCAGCAGGGCTCGGGTGACAGGGACGGAGACAACCACGGGGGCCCACTCCGACTGATGCCCTCGGCCGCCGTCGTGCCGCGGCGCGAAGTGGGTGTGCAGTAGGTCGCGCCCGGCGGTCAGCGACGCCGCGGCCTCGTTCAGCCGACCGGTCAGCGAGTTGGACGCGGGGTGGCTACTGCGCTTCTCCTGAGCGATGGCGCCTGGCCGCACGACAGCGATCGCGCTGCCAAGGGCCTCGCGGGCCTGGATGCTGGCCCGTGGCCAGCTCGTCAGCAGATCGCGATGCCCTGCCGGAACTTCGGCGAACGCACCGGTGACGTCGTCGAGATAGCGCATCATCGCGCTCATCACCCGGTATAGGCCGGCGGTGAGCTCCTGAACCTGCACTACGTTGACCGCGGCGCGGCGTCTTCTCGCCACCGGCTCCGCAGCGATCGGCTGCTGGAGAGAATCGATGGCCGCGCTGATGAAATCGCCGAAGGTCACCCGTGCGGTGGTCATCCAGTCCCCGACACCAGGTTGTTGATCTTTTCGGCGGCACTCGCGGCCTCGGCGGAGGCCGCCCGGTCGCCCTCCTGCGGAGCGCGCTGGCCGAAATCCGCGAGGCGCGCGGCCAGCAACTGACTCAGAGCTGCCAGCTCATCCGCCACCCGGCCGGCATCTGCGTCCCTGGCCGTCGGCGGGGTCAATTGCTCCGTCCGTTTCCTGCACCGCGGGAGCGAGGGCGCGGCAGCCACCGCGTCCCGCCCGTCGGCAGCTGACGCCGCCGCCATCACGAAGATCGCGAACAGCTCCCCCGCCCGGTCCTGGTGCTGGCGCAGCAGTGACAGCATGCCCTCGAACGCTTCATAGGCAACGGCCAGGACTGCGCCTAGGTCGGCGGCCTTTCGCAGCCTCGCCTCGACGCCTGTTCGCGAACCCATCACAGCACCTCCTGCTCCTGCCGGTACCAGAGACCACGACGCCGGCGCCGACGTCAATACAGGTTGTGGATAACCGGCCCGACGAGGCACCGGGCTCTCACTCCTTTGTGTCCCATACGTGTCCCAAAGGCCCGCGCAGACGGCGTTTGCCCATGTCAGAAGCGGGTACGGCAACGCTCTCCGGAGCCGTGAGCGCAGGTTCGAATCCTGCTGGGGGCGCAAAATCGAACGAACAGGCGTAACTACGCTCCGAACAGGGAAAACGGGCGAATCTCGGGGCTCACAGGTCCGTCGAATGCCGTCTACCTGCGCCATCTTCCGCCGGTCTCTGCACCCCAGGTGCACCCCAGCTCGTGCAGAGGGCACAGGCAGGGTTCTCACGCATCTGCACTGCCGAATCACGCCATATTTGTGATCAAGGCGGCCCGCTGCGCGGGCCGCTGGCCTGGCGTCAGCGCCGGGCTCTGCCTTGGCGGCCCGCCCGTCGCACGCCAGGCCACACCCTAAGCAGCGACACAAGATCAGCATGGCTATCCCGCGTCTGAGTTCTTGGCCGCGCTGTGCCGCGCAACCATCGGCGGCCGGTGCAGCTGCGCCGCGCTCAGCCAGCGACGATGACGGCCGGAACGAGCCAGCGGCCCGGGCCAGGGACTCGGCGCTTGCAGGCAGCCGGGGTCATCCCCAGGTCCAGGTGTCGTGAAAGAAGCCGTTGACGCTGTCGCCGCCGAACAGCACGACGTTGCCGGTGGCCGCGTCGTAGGCCATCACCGCGCCGAACCGGCCGGTCGGGCTGGTCGCCGGGGCCTGTTGGGTCCAGGTCGAGCCGTCCCAGGTCCACGTGTCGCCGCCGTCATCGCCGCCGAACAGCACGACGTTGCCGGTGGCCGCGTCGTAGGCCATCGATGCCCCCTCCCGGGCGGACGGGTGGGCGGCGGGGGCCTGCGGGGTCCAGGTCGAGCCGTCCCAGGTCCACGTGTCGCCATCGGCGCCGGGCAAACCTAGGCCGCCGAACAGCACGACGTTGCCGGTGGCCGCGTCGTAGGCCATCGAGGGCCGGTCCCGGACGGCCGGGTGGGCGGCGGGGGCCTGCTGGGTCCAGGTCGAGCCGTCCCAGGTCCAGGTGTCGCCAAAAAACCTGCTGATATTCGCCCCGCCGAACAGCACGGCGTTGCCGGTGGCCGCGTCGTAGGCCATCGCCGCCCCGTCCCGGGCAGACGGGTGGGCGGCGGGGGCCTGCTTGGTCCAGGTCGAGCCGTCCCAGGTCCAGGTGTCGCCAAGGATGACGCCGCCGGAACCGAGGCCGCCGAACAGCACGACGTTGCCGGTGGCCGCGTCGTAGGCCATCGCCGCCCCGTCCCGGGCAGACGGGTGGACCGCCGGGTGCTGCTGGGTCCAGGTCGAGCCGTCCCAGGTCCAGGTGTCGCCATCGAGGCCGCGGTTCCCGGGGCGCAGGCCGCCAAACAGCACGGCGTTGCCGGTGGCCGCGTCGTAGGCCATCACCGCGCCGTACCGGGCGGACGGGTGGACCGCCGGGTGCTGCTGGGTCCAGGTCGGGACCGAGGCTGAACTCGCCTGCCCGGCAGCCGGGGCCATGCCCAGCGCGCCGCAGGCTGCTAGTGCCGCCGCCCCGGCGGTCACGATTCTGTTCAGTCTCATGCTGGCCTCCCTTCGACGCAGGCGATCGCTGCTCCGAACGGCGACCGCTCACCCAGGCTGGCGTCCAGGACGAACCGGGCAGGCCACTCGTGAACGCCCGCCTTACATTCGACGCCTGGGACGGCAGGACGGTGCACCCGGCAAGGAAACGAATCCCCCCTTCGGCGGTCCACCGGCCGCGCGGAATACGTGCGGCGAGCGTGCGACCCGAGCCCAGGGCACGGCACTACCCAGGCAATCCGCCGGGCACGAGGCACAGCAGTCATGATCGGTAAGCACCGTGCCCCGTGCGGGAGCCTCATCCGCTTTTGATCGTGCCTGCGGGTGACAGGCCGGTCAACCCGTCATGATCCTTTGCCCGGTCCCTCCACACGGGCAACACCGGCCCGCGCGGAGCCTCTACCAGCCAAAGCATCAAGCCGCCGCTACGCGGTCCGGTTGACAGTCCCGCCGCCCTCCGGGGTCTTTGGCAGCTATCGGATGAGGCACCCGCCCGCCTCGCCTCCTTCCAGCCTAGGAGGAACCGGTGGCACTCAAGCTCGATCACCGGGGATGGACCGCAGCCCAGCACACCGCACCCTGCGTCCTCTGCCACCAGCCCGCCATCCTGCGCTCACCACACGGCAAGCCCTGCCACTGGACCTGCGCCCTGGCGTGGGTCAGCGAGCACCAAGACCACGAGCACGCAGGGCAAGCAGCATGACCGCCGCCGCCGCGCTCGGCCACGGGTCCGGACCGGCACACCGCCGACCGGCCGGAAGCAGGAACGCTGTCAAGCCGCGGTTGACAGCAAACCGCCCCCGGCGGGTGGTCGAGAACGACGACTACGGCGCCTTCGCCCGACGAGTTCTGGCCGCCTATGCCCGCCGGGTTGCCAGCGGCGATGTCGAGGCGCTGGCCCAGATGACCGCGCTCGCCGCCGACCTGGACACCGCGATCGGCCAGGCGGTGACCGGGCTGCGCGAGCTCGGCTACTCGTGGGCTGAGATCGGGCTGCGGCTCGGCATCACCCGCCAGGCCGCACAGCAGCGGTGGGGACAGATGTGCTAACGGATTTGCTAACGAGACTCGGCGGGACCGGGGAGACCTCCCGCGAGACCGGCGACGCTGACCGGCATCGTCCCCCGGTCAGCGGGACGCCCTGAGACGTCCAAGACACCCGAGACGTACGTCGTAGTGCTCATAACCCAGCGACGACAACAACCAGCCGTCTCCCCAAGACTTACAAGATCGCCGTGCCATTAACGTGCCATTAGCCGTGGTGCCTGGCGGTCGGTTCCGGTCAACAGCGGTCACATGAGAGCCCAGGTCAGCGCCTACGACAGCCAGCCTGTCGGCTCCTTACAAGCGAGGCTTCAGGTACGGCACCGCTCCTGCGCGCTCGGAAGTACTTGCGGTTCAGTAGCCTGGCAGCCCGAACAAGTCAAGTACGCGCGGGTCGGAGACGGCTGCAATCCGTCCATCGCCAACCGCGAGCGCGGTCACGGCGAAGGGATTGATCGGGAGCTGCTTGATGGCATGGCCGGTGGCCGCGTTGAGCGCGTACCCGACGTCGAGGTAAAGGACGCCTCCTGCCTCGGCGGCTAGAGCTGGCTTGGCCCCGAATCGCTGGCTCTGCCACTCCAGGGCCCCAGTGCTGACGTTATAGGCGCAAACCCTGCCACCGATACGGCTGGCGCAGCTGGCATAGGCCCGCGAGTTGTCCACCGCGAGCACCGTGACGGCCTGGCTGAGCGTGTACTCCTGCTGCCCCGTCAGCGGGTTCACGGCCACGACGGCGCCGGCGGGGTCGGTGGCGAAGAGCTGGTTGTCGCCGGAGTTCCCGCGCTGGAACGTCCACGTGCCGGACTGGGTCCACACCAGCGCGCCAGTGCCCAGGTTCCTGGCCTCTATCGTGGCATTCCCCTGGCTGTCGCAGCCGTACGACATGGCCAGCGAGCCAACCACCAGCGGGGACGAGGCCTTCGGTATGCAGGAGGAGGTGCTGCTCCAGACAGTGGCCCCGGTGCTGAGGTTAAGAACGTAGAAGAAGTAGCCCGCCGCGTCTGTCCCCGCCGTGACGACGTACCCGTTGCTCACCACCGCCTGGCTGAGCCCCTCGCTGGGATCTACCGACCAGAGCAGCTGGCCGGTGGCGGCGTTATAGGCGAAGAAAGCGCTGGGCGGCTCGCTTACTGAGCTACACGAAGTGCCGCCGACCACAACCTCGTTACCTGCTACGGATAGCGATTCGTAAAACGTGTCGAGCGTCGGGTCTGGGGTGCTGTGCCAGATCAGCTGGCCGGTGGCGGCGTTGTACTTGCTCAGTTCCGCGCCGGTGATGGCGTACAGGTCCCCGCCCACCAGCGCCGGTGCCACTAGACGGTTCGAGCAGACGAAAGGCGGGACGGGCGGGGCGACCACGCTCCGCAGGTATCCGACATTCGGTACCGACGCAGGGGTGAGCACGTGCTCGCTGTTGTTGGCCCGGCTGAGCGCGGCGCCGTAGTCGGTCTGATACCAGGGGCTGTTCTCGCTGGCCGCCTGGCTTGCCTTACCGGCTGCCACGACCGGCCCTACACCAGTGATCACGCACGATGCCGTCAGCGCTAGCACGGCAGCGGTCTTACCCAGCATGACTTCCTCCAGCGCCCTCGCAAGCACGGCGTACTCTCCGGGGCCGCCAGCCGATCCAGCGGCCCCTCCCGCCCCTTACTTGACGCCTTAACGGCAATCCCGGAGCACAAGCCCAAGCGGCCGGGGGGGCGCGACCGCGTGACGCGGGGCCGAGCACTGTACAACGAAGAAGCACAGCACCGCTCACGGCCGAGAGCGCATCGTCAAGCTGGCGCCCGGTGACCTGCCCCAGGCGCCACGAACGGCTCTGTGACGGAAGTTCGGACTGGCTGGGCTGCAAGCGATCACCGACACCGGCAAGTCTTGCATGGCGGCTGCCTGGTCTGCGAGTGACCTGGGGCCAGGCCGTGGGAGGGGGCGGGCCAGATTCCGGCCCCCTTTCCGCGCGGGCTCGGCACGTCCCGGCCCGCGCCTCCTGCCAGCACTGAAGGCTGGGCCAGCGCGGGATGTACACGGGATGATCTTGCCTGAGCAGCCATCCACGAGGACCATCAACGCAGGCAGCTGCGATGCTGAAAGGTAAGTCACGAACGCTCTTGAAAACCGGCTCTTCGAAGTTAACCGGGATCGCGTCGCTGCCAGGTGACGTTGCGTGAGCGCGGCTGACCATCCCGGCTGATGGCGCCGGTGCCGGGTGTGGTGCCGTGATCAAGACGCCCGCGGCT
>Ga0070698_100003777_pt1 | contig 16638 bp, 15 predicted proteins | sample KBSK1502metaG_FD_65477 | JGI IMG/M metagenome (GOLD analysis project Ga0070698, IMG submission 65477) | Corn, switchgrass and miscanthus rhizosphere microbial communities from Kellogg Biological Station, Michigan, USA - KBS K1-50-2 metaG | ecosystem: Host-associated > Plants > Roots >...
CACCTTGCTCCCCTCCCGCCTCACCTTCTCCCCTCCGCCTCACCTTCTCCCCTCCGTCTCACCTTGCTCCCCTCCCGCCCGCCTCCGCCCCTCCCGTATCACCCCGTGCGCCACATCAGTCACAGCAGCCTCAAGATCAAATTAGCGGTTAAGATTTGTCCGGCAGAAACCGGACGGATGTTAACCACTATTGAGTCACGGCCTGAGTCACGGCCTGAGTCACGGCCTGAGTCACGGCCTGAGTTACGGCCTGAGTCACGGCCTAAGTCGCAGTTATTTCGCAGCTTTCGCGGATAACTGCCCCGCTGCCCCTTAGGCGGTATCTTGACCCCCGATAGGGGGTCAAGACAAACGCTGCCCATTCAAATACCGTTGGCTCGTAAGATAATGGCTTCGAGGATGGGCATCTCCGTTGGCCCTGGCATCCGGGGGGATACGCAGTTAGGGGTGCGGGGGGAGGTGCCCGTCCTCGACAGCCCGGTGGTATAGCTCTATCTTGGTGGGCGCGGCCCGCCCGGCCCGGGCGTATTTCTCCCTTACCCTGCCGACATACTGCTTGACGGTCTCCTCGCCGAGCCCCATCCGCCGGGCGACCGATTTCAGCGGCATGCCGGTTGCGTATAGCTGCAGGGCGCGGGTCTCCTGCGGGCTGAGCACGGGCCGGTCGGTGGCATCGTCCGTGGCGAAGATGTACGCAAGCCGGGGCGAGATCCAGTCCTGCCCGGCGGCGACGGACCTGATGGCCGCCCGTACCTGACTGGTTTGCTCATCCTTCAGCACGTACCCGAGTGCCCCCGCGCGCATGGCGGCCCGGACCGGCACCGGTTTGTCGGAGGCGGCCAGCACGAGGACGGCAGGGCCGGCCGCGAGGATCGCGGCCACGTTGCGCTCGACGGTGGTCCCGTCACCGAGATCGACATCGAGGAGCACGACGTGCGCATGGCGCCCGGGGCCGGCCAGCAGCGCGTCAACGGTCGCGGCGGTGGCAACGACCCTGATGCCGCTCTCGGCGGCCACAACCCAGCTGGCGACGCCGTCGAGGACGATCGGGTGGTCGTCCACCGCAGCGACGTCGATAACGCGGATCGCGGCGGCGCGGCCGGCCTTGGCTCCGGTCTCGCCGTCCGCCGCCGCGGGACCGTGGTCTGCCAGACCAGCCGCTCCGGCCTCGCCGTCCGCCGCCGCGGGACCGTGGTCTGCCAGACCAGCCGCTCCGGCTCGTTCGCCGTCCGCCCCGGTGCCGCCCGCCGCTACCGCGCCGGCCTCGCCGTCCGCCCCGGTGCCGCCCGCCGCCACCGCGCCGGCTCGTTCGCCAGCCATCCCGGTGCCGCCCGCCGCTACCGCGCCGGCTCGTTCGCCAGCCGCCCCGGTGCCGCCCGCCGCCACCGCGCCGGCTCGTTCGCCAGCCGCCCCGGTGCCGCCCGCCGCTGCCGCGCCGCCGTCCGCGACGCTGCTGCCTTTCCGTGCACCGGTCACGCCGGTACCGCCTTGCGCCAGCGAACCTCCAGGCAGCCCGCGCCCGAGTCGTCGACGTCGACCGTGGCATGCCAGCGTGCCACCGCGGGCACCGTGTCCCGCAGTCTGGTCACGTCCGGGGCGGCCCCCGGTGCCCGGTCGAAGGTCACGTACAGCTCCACGTCGTCGGCGGAGGCAAGGACGGTAAGCAGCACCGGGTGCGGCGGGATCGCGCCCAGCACGGCGTCGACCGCCGCCAGGGTGGCGGCCGCCACCTCCGGCGCGGGCCGTCCCGGGTCACCGACCACCTGGACTTCGGCCGGCATGCCCCGGGCCCTGGCGGTGCGCAGCGCGGGCTGCAACTCGGCCAGCAGCCCGCCCGTGTCCTGCGGCCGGTCGGCGAGCGCGCGCCGCAGCGCGGCCGCATGCCGGGTGCATCGTTCTCGGACGTCGCTGTCGGCCGGGTCAAGTTCGCCGTCGGCGATGCCGCGCAGCAGCGGCAGCGCGTCGACCTCCAGCAGGGCGAGCCGCTCACGCCGGTCCTCGTGTACCGCGGCCGCTGCCGCGCGCTCGGCAGCTAACCTGCTGGTCAGCGCGGCGCGGCGGGCGGCAATCCCGGCGCTGGTGCGCCAGGTCGGCCGCAGCGCGGCGAAGATGACCAGGATCACCACGAGCGTGTAGGCGGTCGCCGCGAGCCGCGCCATGCTCAGCGAGGTCACGCCGAGCAGGTGGATGGCCATGATGGCGTGCGCGGCGAAGACGAGCAGCGCGCCGGCGATCCACTCCCAGGCCCGGCGGCTCAGCGCGACGAGGGCGAGCAGCCAGCCTGAACCGACCACCGACCAGTCCACGGACCCTTGCACCCGGCGCTGCCAGCCGACCAGCGCGACCGCGGTGACGGCTATGGCCACGGCGGCAGCCGCCTGCGCCCAGGTGAGGCCACCGGCACGTACCCGCGGCACCAGCCACCCGGCGGCCGCGAGCAGCCCGAGCCACACCGCGACCGGCACCGCAGGCTGGCGGTAGTCGTGCAGGTAGACCAGCACCTGGAGGAGGAGCGCGAGCTGCCAGACGGCCACCACCAGCCCGACCATGCGCGGCAGCTCGGCCTCCTGCGCGTCGGGCAGCGGCGCGCTGCGGCTCACCATGGGACACCCGCCAGAGCGGACCCGCCGCCGGTCACGGCTGGCTGGCCGGCGCCCGGCGAGCCTGCCCACCGCAGGCTCACCTCGGTGCCCCCGCCCGGCGCGGACCGGACCGACGCCCGGCCGCCCCAGTCGGCGATGCGCTCGACGATGGACCGCCGCAGGCCCAGCCGGGTCGGATCGACCCGGCTTGGGTCAAATCCCGCGCCCTGGTCCCGCACCGTCACCAGGACGCCGTCCGGCCTCGATGCAGCCGCCGTCAGGCTCACCTCGACCCATGCTTCGCCAGTCCCGGCATGGCTGGCCACGTTCGCCAGTGCCTCGCGCACCGCGTGCGCTATCGCGACGGCAACCGGGACGGGGATAGCAGGCACGCTCATTGACGAGCGTGGATGGGACTTTGCCGCGGTAACAGCACGTGGATGGGACTTTGCCGCGGTAACAGCAGCAGTAGAGTCCCATCCACGCTCTCGGGCCGCGCCGCGGGCGTTAGTACCCGCCGGAAACTCCTCGACGGCATCACCAGGCCGGACAGTGCCTGCTGGGTCAGGGCCCGCCGGGTCAGCGCCCGCCAGGTCAGCGCCCGCCGGGTCAGCGCCCGCCAGGTCAGCGCCCGCCAGGTCAGCGCCCGCCAGGTCAGCGCCCGCCAGGTCAGGGGCCGCCAGGTCCGGGCTGGCCGGGTCCGGGCCCGCCGCATCGAGGTGCACGGTCAGGCCGCGGTCCCGCATCTCGCTGGCTACGGCCTCGATGGCAGCCAGCATGCCGCCGTAGGATCTGGCTGCCTGGTCAAGCTCACTCGGCTGGCCGGCCGCGGCCTGGCCCATCGCCGCGCTGGCCGCAGCGGCCGCACCGGCGTCAGGAGGCAGGCTGAGCACGTACTCCATCAGGGTCACGTCGTGCCGGCACCGGCCCACCACCCCGGGCGCGCAGCCGCCGGCCGACCGCGACAGGGCCGTCAGCGTGTTGAGCACCGTGTCGTGCAGCAGCCGCTCATGCTCGCGGCGCTCGATATCCCTGGACAGCACGACGTACTGCTCGCGGGATTCCCGGTCAGCCAGCGCCAGGGCGGCGTCCGCCGCCCTGGCCCAGCGGTAGAGCGACCAGGCAGCGCACCAGGCCACGGCGACGACGGTGCACAGCAGCAGGCCGGCCGCGGCCGGGGAGCTGCCGCCGGCCACGCCGCCAGCCGGCGCTGCCGAGCCGGCCCAGTAGGCCGCACCCGATGCGACCGCGAGCGGCGCGACCAGCCTGCTCGGCGCGAACCAGGCAGGGACGACGAGCTGACCGGCCATCATGATGAACAACCAGTTGGAGGTGTCGCCGCGCATGGCAGCGGGCACGGACGACATGGCCCCGAGCGCCAGGGCCAGGTAAACGCACGTGTCGAGTCCGGCCAGCCGCCAGCCCGGCCAGCCGCGCCGCAGGCAGGCCACGATCACGCCCGCCCACGCCACCGCGAGGACGGGCCCGGCGAGCCGCCACGGACTTGCCGCGTAAAAGGAATGCCAGATGGCCACCTGCACGGCCGTATACGCGATCACGATGCACCGGATGGTCAGCGCGGTGCGGGCGGCCACCGACCGCACGGTCGTCATCGCTGGCCCGGCGGATGTGCTGCCGGGGGAACCTGCGGCCCGCCATCGCGCTAAGTTCGCGGGTGGCCACATGACCCCGATGATATGACCTATCGGGACGCCGCGATGGCTTCCGCCAGTTCACCGCTCGGCCGGCCGGGTGACGGCGGGCGGGCGCCGCGGCTGCCATGATGGCCAGGTGCACGATGATCTGCAGCCCGACACCAGGCGGGCCCGCCTCTGGGTGGCCGCGGAGTCCAGGAACATTCCGCTCCGGGCCATCCTGGCCACCGTCGCGGTTGTGATCGTGGTCTACATGGCCGGAAAGCTGATATACCGCCTGCGGGACATCCTGCTCCTCATGATCGTCGCCGGATTCGTGGCCGTGCTGCTGAACCCGCTGGTGCTGGCCGTGCAGCGGTGGGGTGTCCGGCGGCGCGGGCTGGCCGTTGCCATCGTGACCTTGTGGGGCTTGCTGGTCTTTGCCGGCCTGGCGATAGCGTTCGGCTACCCGCTGGCCAACGGGATCGGCCATCTTGCCAGCGACCTGCCTTCGCAGGTGAGCCAGGTGCAGCACGGCAAGGGCTGGCTCGGGCACCTGGTGCGCAGGTATCACGTTCAGGCGTGGGTGCGCAGCAATGCGCCCAAGCTGACGAGTCTCGGGCAGGGACTCGCGAAGCCGGCCCTCACCCTGGGCAAGGGCGCCATCTCACTGGTGATCGCGCTGCTCACGATCTTCATCCTCGTGCTGCTCTTGCTGATCGAGGGCCCGAAGCTGCGGACCGGCCTGCTCGGCATGATGTCACCGGCCCGCGCGGAGCGCTACTCGCAGGTGGCACGCGAGGTCAACCGCTCGGTCACCGGGTACATGCTCGGGAACTTCGTGACATCGCTGACCGCCGGGATCGTAGTGTTCGTGACCTTGCTACTGCTCGGCGTCCCGTTTCCGGTGCTGTGGGCGCTGTGGGTGGCGCTTGTCGACTTCCTGCCGATGATCGGCGGCGCGCTGGCGGGCATCCCGACAGTGCTGTTCGCGGCCGGGCACTCGCTCACGGCCGGCGTCATCACCCTGATCGTGTTCCTCACCTACACGCAGATCGAGAACCACGTGCTCAACCCGGTCGTGATGAGCCGGACGGTGCGGGTCAACCCGCTGCTCGTGCTGGTCTCCATCCTGGTCGGGGCATCCATCGGCAGCTGGATCGGCGGGATCTTCGGCGCCTTCGTGGCGGCCTTGCTGGCCATCCCGAGCGCCGGCGCGATCCAGGTGATGGTCCGCGAGGTCTGGACGGCGACCGCCCCCGCACCCGGCGCGGAGGGCGCCGCCGACGAGCGCACTCCCGACCACGTTCCCTGACATGGAGATCATGGAGGATCCGGCACGCTGTCCGGGCTGACCTCACGGTTGCCCAGCGTCCCAGGGAGGACGGCGGGCCTGCGGTCTGCTACTGATAGGGCATGGAACCGGGCGAGCGGCAGCCGCTGGCGACGATGCCGCTGCACGCGATCACCGCCAGCCATGGCGAGGCAGGACTGCGGGAAAGGTTCGCGCTGGAAATCGCCAGCTTCCCGGACGCCGACCAGCCGCGGATCGGGCGGGCACTGGCACTCGCCGCCCGGCTGCACGCCGGTGACCGGCGCCAGCGCGAACCGTACATCAATCACCTGCTGCGGGTCGCCACCCGGATCATCAGCCACTACCACGTCCGCGACCCCGACGTGATCTGCGCCGCCCTGCTGCACGACGCCGTCGAGGACCACGCCGCCGCGCTGGCCCCAGGCGGCGGCCAGCCCGCCGCGCTCGCCGCGCTCGCCAGCCGGTTCGGAACGCGGACCGCCGACCTCGTAGCCGCCGTCACCAACTCCGAATACGGGCCTTCGCACGACAGTCACCAGCGATACCGCGAGCACGTCGCCGCCAGCCTTGAGGCCAGCCCATGGGCGCGGGTCATCAAGATGTCCGACTTCACCGACAACGGCGTCGGCCTCATCTACACCACCGGCCCCAGGACCAGGACTCTCGCCCGCAAATACGCCCCGCTGGTACCGGTGCTGCGGGATCTCATCACCCGGTCCGACACCCCGCTGAGCCGCGACGTCAAGGCGCGCATTCTCGGCCAGCTCGACCGCGCGCAGGAGCGATTCGCGGCGATCGCCGCGGTGCCGGGCCGGTAGGCCGCACCGCTCGCACCAGCGCGCCACCCGGCCTACTCCCCCACTCATGATCACGGCGGGTTTCGGCGGCCCGCGCACCCAAGAGTCTCCGCGATCATGAACCGCTGCCGGGACGCTAGCGAGGGAGCCTGGGCACGGCATCGCCTGGGCGGCTGGCGGAGATCCAGCCGTCGATGCGCTCCCACCAGTCATAGAGCCAGCGCAGTTGGGCCTCGTGATCGGCGGCGCGCGGCACCTGGCCGGCCGGCACCCGCCACCACTTGGCCCGGACGACCTGGTCCATCGGCAGGTTCCGCCAGATATCGCCGACGCTGACCAGCAGGTCAAGCCCGGCATGCGCGACGAAGATCACGTCGGCATCGGGGCAGGCGGCGATGGCCGACAGCGCTCCGCCGGCTCGCGGCGCGAGCAGGTTGGGCATTTCCCTCGCGCGGGCGGCCAGATCTGGCCGGCCGGCCTGCTCAAGCCGGCGGATGCCGCGCCGCCACCGGCCCGGCGTCCAGTTGCCGCCTTCCGGGAAGATCACCAGCGCGCCGGCCTGGTCGAGGCCGCTGGCCAGCCGCTCGATCTGCTCGATGAAGAGCCGCTCGCCGGTCCTGCGGTGCTGGATGAACACGTTGGGCAGGCGGTTGGCCACCACATCGAGGCCGGGATCGAGCTGCAATGTGGCCTTCATGACCACGCGTGGCTGCCGCCCGTACACGCTGAGCAGATGGTGCACGAGCAGGAATGAATCGCCCGGCCCCGCGTGGCGGCTGAGCACGATGACCGGGCGGGCCAGCCGGGCAGCCTGTTCCTGCGCGGTGAGCGCTGGCTCGTCGACATCGACCCGCACCCCGAACATGCCGGTAGCCGCCCGGTACAGGAGGTCAAGGAACCATCGCATGATCGCGTAATGGCGGGTCCGGTAGGGCTGCGTACTCAGCCGGCCGCCGAACCCGCTCGCTATCCACAGGCCCAGGCACATGAACAGTGCCGACGTATCCGCGACGAGCCAGACGAGAGCGAAGCAGAGCAGCCGGAGGCCGCGCATCCGGCCCGGCCGCGAGAGCCCGGCCAGCCCGAACACCACGGCAAGCACGGCGAGCAGCGGGAACAGCACCAGCATGGCGACGGCGATGACGATGGCCAGCGGCGCGAGCACGAGCCGGCGTACCAGCCTGGGTGGGAGCATGGCCTGCTCCTCCCGTCGGCGGCGGCCGGTCAGCGTGCGGCGAGGTAGCTCGCGGCGGCCGCGTAGGCGCGCTCGATGCTCGCTCCGACCCTAGTCTTGTCGCGGTACCGGAGTTGCGATAGATCTGGCGGGCGACGGTCGCCGCCCGCGGGCAGCACGTGCACCCGCACGTCGCCTGGCAGCGCCGCCATCTCCTCGTGGAACCGGTGCCTGCGGGCGATCTCGAAGGCGACAAGGCCCACCTCCCACGGGCGCCTGGGCACCGTCAGCGGGCGTTCGATCCTGCCCACGTGCAGCACGTAGACCGTGCGGGCACCCAGCGCGATGGCTCGCCCGACCGGGATCGAATCAACCAGGCCGCCATCGAAGTAGTGCTCGGTGCCGACCGCGACGGGCGGCAGCAGCCCGGGCACGGCGCAGGAGGCGAGGACCGCGGGCACAACCGGCCCGCTGCTGAACCAGCGCGCGCTGGCATGCTCGATGCTGGCAGCGACGCAGTGAAAGGGCAGCTCCAGGTCGGCGAAGTCGGCTCCGGGGAGCATGCCGTCCAGTAGCCGGCGCAGCGGCTCGATCGAGTGCAGGTGGGTACCCGAGCGCGCCAGCCGGACCGCCCGGCCCCAGACGGTCTCGCTGAACGCTCCGCGCAGGGCCTCGCCCTGCCACAGCTGGCCAAGCCGTGCCGCCGCGCCCGCCGGGTCGGCCGCCACGAACGCGCCGTTGATCGCGCCCACCGATGTGCCTACCACCACGTCCGGCCGGATGCCGGCTTCGGCAAGTGCCCGCAGCATGCCCACTTCGTGCGCGCCGAGTACGCCGCCGCCGCCAAGCACGAACGCAGTCGTCACCGGCCCGCCACCTCCCACTAAAGCTAACCAGAGTGCACGGCGGCGGCCGGTGCCTAGGCCTCAGGAGTGGCTGAGCCCGGGCGGGATCTGCTCGTCGGGAATGCCCCATGACGGGTAAGGCGCGGACGGCGGGGTTACCGTGGTCGCGTCCGGGTTCAGTTCGTGGTTGATGATCTCCGCGACGTGCTGGATGGTATCTACGCCGTAGGTCATGTCCGGGTTGTCCCTGGTCAGGACGACAATCCGGTAATTACGGTGGTGACCGGTGAAAATACCGATGCTGTTGATCACCCACCGCACTGGGTCGGGCAGCCAGCCGTTCTTCAGGTGCGCGGTCATGTCGTCCGGCGCGCCGGCCGTGACGCCCCAGCGCTGCGACGGGATCACCCGGGCCATCAGCGACAGCGCATAGCGGCGGGATGGCTTGTCCAGCACGGAGTCCTTGCTCTTCAGTACCTTCAGCAGCAGCAGCTCGTCGTGCGCGGTGGCCCTGGTCAGGCCCCAGTAGCCGCCGGGGCCCAGCGTGGTGTGCGTCATCTTCGCCAGGTCAAGGAACCGCTGCAGGCGCCGCCTGCCTAGTTCGTCCCAGAGCCTGGTCGCCGCCGCGTTGCTCGACTCGGTGATCATTTCCGTGGTCAGGGTCACTTGCTCCGGGCTGAGGAAACGGTGCCTGACCATCAGGTGCCGCAGCAGGGCACCGAGAATGACCACCTTGACGATGCTCGCCGAGTGGAAATGCCGCCGCTGATGGAACTTGCAGGTGACGCCGGTACGCGTGTCCGCCACCGCCAGGCCGACGATCGACGACCGTCCGGCCAGGGCTGCCGCGATGCCGCGGGACATCCTGGCAGCGACCTTGCGGTGCTTGCGGGTGGCCGAGGTGCAGATGGCCACCGGTGCCGATGCCACCGCGCGGGCCGCCACGGCCAGGGCACGGGCCGGCCGGGCACCCGCCGCGGCCGACCCGGCGCGGGCCGCCGCCGGGCCGGCCGCCAGGGCAGGCCGGGCACCTGCCGTGGCTGTCCCGGCGCCCGCCGCCGCGCTGAGCAGGCACACCGCCAGGCCGACGGCGAGCGCTCCCAGCGGGTGCACAGCGTGCCTGCTGCCCATCGTCACTCCGTCCCGGCCCGTGGCCTGAGGTGACCTGCGCATGGCCGGTGCATGGCAGCCCAATTACCCCTGAGACGGTTATGCGGGCCAACAGGTTGCCGCCGCAATTAGCTCGCCAGGTCTGTTGGCCGACATCGCTGGCAAGGTGGCCGAGATCAGCCCTGCGGCCGCCGCCCGAGTAGGGTGACCTGGTGTGCTGGGACCAGCTTCGCTCCAGCTACGACCGGGTGGCGGCCCGCTACCAGCGCGCCTTCCTGGACGAACTTGGCGGGAAGCCACGCGACCGGCAGCTCCTGTGCGCGTTCGCGGCCGCCGTTGCCGACCCGGTCGCCGACGTTGGCTGCGGGCCCGGCCAGGTAGGCGCGTACCTCCGCGGCCGGGGTCGCCGCGTGCTCGGCATCGACCTCAGTACCGAGATGAGCCGCCTCGCTACCGCGCGGCTTGACGCGGCGCCGGTGGCTGACATGAGGGAACTCCCGATTTCTGCTGGCGTCCTCGGCGGCCTGGTCGCCTTCTACAGCGTCATTCATGTGCGAAGGCAGGAACTTGACGCGCTCATCCGGGAGTTCCGCCGGGTTCTCAGACCGGGCGGAAGGCTGCTGATGTCGGCGCACGAGGGAGACGGCGAGGTGATGGCGGACGACTTCCTCGGCCAGCCCGTACCGTTCGCCGCGACGCTCTACGGCCTGACCGAGCTTTCCGGCGCGATCAGCCGGGCGGGCCTTGACCTGGCCAGCGCAGAGCGCAGGCCGCCCTACCCGGCCGAGCACCCGACCGGCCGGCTGTACATCGAGGCCGTCCGGCCCGGGTGATGCGGTGACGGCAGCGGCGCCGATCCTGTATCAGGGCTTGGCGGCGCCGGTGGTCTGCCGTGCCGGCGCTCTGGATGCCAGATCACGGCCACCCCGTCCGTGGTGCCGCTGGCCATCGGCTGGGATGCGGGTCTGTGCCGTCGGGAGCTCCGCAGACTCGGTGGTTGGCAGCGCGCTTTAACTATCCTGCTGTGATCGTGCAGACGCAAGCACAGTTGACAGAACAACCGCAAGATCACCTGATTGAACAATACAAATGCACGTGCAGGCGGTATCGTGCTCCCATCGGTAACGGGCGCCGGCGCAGGTACGCCCGCCGGATCATCCGGCGGCCCCGGGCCGCCCCCGTGGCGGCCCGGTCTTGCGGCGCAGCGCTCGTGGCCGGATGCGGCTCATCTGCATTGGGTGGCCGCCCGGTCGCAGATCGGAAGGCTCGTGCACAACCAACCGGATTCGAGAGGAACCAGGGTGAGAGGGTCGATGGTTCAGGCCTATAACGGCATGCCCGCCTCCGGGCTGCGGGAAGCTAACTGGCGCAAGAGCGACCACAGCAACCCGAACGGCAGCTGCGTGGAGGTGGCCGAACTGCCCGGCGGAGCGATCGCCGTCCGTAATTCCCGCCATGCCGGCGGTCCTGCGCTGATCTACACCCCGGCCGAGATCACGGCGTTCATCCGGGGAGTCAAGGACGGCCAGTTCGACGACCTGATCCGCTGAAGTCCCGATCCGTCGCGGGGCCTAAGCGCAGCACCAGCCGACGCGCCCCGGCTCCGCCGTTTCCGCGGCGCGGGTGCCATCGGTCCAGGGACGCGCATACGGCAGCGGGATGGCTGACGCTGGTACCGCCCTGCCGGGCCTGGAGGCGTATATGGTCGCGCAGATGGCGTGATATGACCGGCTGCGCGGGCCGCACCTATGGCCGGAAATGACCGGCTATGCAACCGGGATCGGGCAATGGGACACTTGTGCGAGTTCACCATGGCCGGCGAGGGAGCATCGATGGCCGCGGATCAGGCGAGAATCGGCGCGCCCGCGCGGGCGAATACCCCCGCGGCGGCAGGCTGGGCGCTCGCCGGCGCGCGCTGGGGCCGACGGCATTGCGGATCGCGCCGGGAGCGCAGCTGCGCCGGCTACGGGAGACCAGCAATATCACACGCGAGGAGGCCGCCGAGGCGATCCGTGCGCTTTACCTCGACCAGCCCGACTCCGTCATCGATTACGTGACTGTCATGAACCAATTGTGCGTCCGGGCCGAAACCGGCACCGCCAGCAAAGATATGCTCGGCGCACTCCTCAAACAGACCTAAGCCCGGCCTAAGCCATGACCTGGCCCGCCATATATCCAAAATTGCAGCACAGAGCGGAGATGCCACCCGTGACCGACAGTTCGCCCGCCCCCGGCCAAGAACGACCCAAGATCGACACAACCGTGCCGCACTCGGCCCGGATCTGGAACTACTGGATCGGCGGCAAGGACAACTACCCGGTCGACCGTGCGGCCGGTGACCAGGTCATCGCGATGTTCCCGGACATTACCCGCATGGCGCGCAGTGCCCGGGCGTTTCTGATGCGCGCGGTCCGGTACCTGGTCACCGAGGCAGCGATCCGCCAGTTCCTTGACATCGGCACCGGCCTGCCGACCGCCAACAACACCCACGAGGTCGCCCAGGCGATCGCGCCCGAATCGCGCATCGTCTACGTCGACAACGACCCCCTCGTGCTCGTGCACGCGCGCGCCCTGCTCACCAGCACCGCCGAGGGCGCCTGCGACTACATCGACGCCGACGTCCGCGAACCGGAGAAGATTCTGGCAGGAGCGGCCAAGACGCTGGACTTCACCAAGCCGGTCGCGATCATGCTGCTTGGGATCATGGGCCAGATCCCCGACTCCGACCACCCGAAGTCGATCATAAAGCGGCTGCTTGATGCCGTGCCGTCCGGCAGTTACCTCGCCTTCGGCGACAGTGCGAACACCAGCGAGGCGTACAACGAGGCGATAAGGAACTACAACCAGAACTCGGCCTATCCCTACAATCTGCGAAGCCCGGAGCAGATCACCGGTTTCTTCGACGGCCTGGAGCTGGTGGAACCAGGGATAGTGCCGGTGACGCGCTGGCGGCCCGAGGCCACCCCCTTCGGGGACGTCGGCGAGGTGCCTGGGCTGGGCGGAGTGGGACGAAAGCCGTGATGCGCCACAAGGCACTTCCTTGTATTCCATCGTGTCGTGTACAGGTCCACCGGTCACCCGAGCGTCGGCTCTCTCTTCGCCCGAAGGATCGGCTTCTGGATTGACCGGCCTTCGGCGAACCCTCCCCGGCGACCGCCGCAGCCTCCGCCGCAGGGTCTAGAGTGCCAGCTAGGGAGGCCTACCTCTGGCCCGGTCGAAGGGACGCACGATGTCCAGTCCTGGCTCGCTTGCACGGATCCTGACGCTGACTGCGGCACTGGGGTCGGCAAGCTTAGCGCTGCCGGCCCAGGGAGCCGCTGCGGGCGCGGCGGCGGCTGCGGCGGCACCCGCGGCTGCGGCACCGGCGGCGGCACCCGCAGCTGCGGCGCCGGCGGCCGCGACCGGGGCGAGTCTTGACTGGCGGCAGTACCTGCATGGTCCGCAGCACAGTTCGGTGAGCCTGGCAACGGCCTTCACGCCGTCAAACGCGGCCTCGGCGAGCCAGCTGTGGCACTGGCAGCCGCCGGTAGTCAGCGGCAAGCCGGCGCCCGCTCTGGATGCGAGCCCGACCGTCGTGGCCGGGCGGGTGTACATCGGGGCCCAGAGCGGCGTTTTCTTCGCGCTGAACGAAACCACGGGCACGGTAGCGTGGCAGCGCCAGCTCGACACCGAGCCGAACATGACTTGCCCGGCACGCGGGATCAGCTCGACCGCGGCCGTGCTGCCCGACCCGGTCTCCGGCACGAGCACGGTCTACGTCTCTGGTGCTCGCTACCTGTATGCGCTGAAGGCCGCGACCGGCGCCGTGGCCTGGAAGACCAGGATCGGCCCGGCAAGCACGTCCGTCCCCGACGCGTACTACAACTGGTCGTCGCCAACCGTGGTCGGCGGTCACATCTACGTCGGCCTTTCTTCGGGCTGCGACAAGCCGCTCATCCGCGGCGGAATAGTTGAACTTGATCAGCACACCGGCCTGGTGCTGCATACCTGGCACACGGTGCCATCCGGGTCGGTCGGCGGCAGCGTCTGGTCCAGCGTCGCTGCGTCGTCCAGCGGCAGCGATCTGTGGGTGTCGACCGGCAACGAATGCGACCCGACCATCAACACCTGCCCGGCAGGCAACCAGATCGGGCATTCGCTGTCCATCGTGCACCTGTCCTCGTCGCTGAAGCTGCTCCAGGCATGGCAGGTGCCGGGCGTCGCCGGGCAAGGCCGGGACTCGGATTTCGGCTCCTCACCCACCCTGTTCGGCAGCGGCAGCCCACCGGCCGACGTGGGTGCCTGTAACAAGAACGGGCGGTACTACGCGCTAGCAGCGAACCCGCTCGGCAGCACGCCGCTGTGGACAGACATCATCGGCGCGCCGGCCGGCTCGCTCAGCTCGTGCCTGGCTAGCGCCGTCTGGAACGGGCCCGCCGGCACGCTCTACATCGGCGGCGACGGCACGACCATCGGCGGCACCAGCTACGGCGGATCGATTCGCAAGGTCAGCCCGGTCACCGGCGCCTTCAGCTGGCAGACCGGCCTGCCCTGCGCGGTGATGGGCACGCCAGGGCTGGACAGCGCCGGCGTGCTGGCGGCCGGCACCTACAGCTGCACCCAGCCCAATACCCCGGGCGCCTACCTGATCAATGCCGCAACCGGGGCCATACTCAAGACGCTCCCGGTCGGTTCTGGCCGGGTCTTCGGCCAGCCCGTCTTCGCGCAGGGCACCCTGTTCGTCGCCAGCGAGGCACACGGGCTCTACAACTTCGCACCCTGACGGCCCGCCCACTGACGGCCCGCATCCTGACGGACCGCGGCACTGACGGCCCGCCCACTGTGGCCCATCCCGAGATCGAGCTGACCATGGCCGGCCGGCGCCGGCCCATGCTGGCCCGCCGTGCGTCGGCGGAGGAGAAGGCCGAGTTGTGGCCCCGGGTGGTGGCAGCCTACCGAGGCTACGGCGAGTACCAGCGCCGCACCGAGCGCGACATCCCGCTGGTCATCTGCGAGCCGCGCTGAACACTCGCCAGGCCGCGACCGGGCCCACGGCCGCCTGGCCGGGTTCGCGAGCCCCAGGGGCCGTGCGGCCGCCGCCGCCACCGGCTATTCTCGCGCGGAACATCGCTGGCCTTGGCGGCGATGCGTGGCGGCGGCCTAGTCCGGCGAACGGTGGCGTCGTGCACCCAAGGCACGGCGGCGCGGCTGCGAAATAGGCGGGGATGTCGGGCGAGTCCGCGGGCGGATTGGTCGGCAGCAACATCGGCGCCCGTGGCGGCTGGCTGAAGTCGAAATCCTGGGTCATGCTGCCGAGAATCGGCTGGTCTTCGCGGACGTCAGGCCGACGATCCGGGCGGCCGTCTGTGCTGGGGTCCAGCCTGGCTCCGCCGAGGAAGTCGTCCTCGATGAATTTCAGGTAGGCGTCGCTGCTGAGCGTCTGGTGGTCGATATAGCCCTTCTTGGCGTATGGGGAGATGACGATCGCCGGGACGCGCAGCCCGTATCCGTTCTGGTCCACATTCGGGGGGACCACGTGGTCGTAGAAGCCGCCCCAGTCGTCCCAGGCCAGGAAGATCGCCGTCGAGTTCCAGTCCGGGCTTTTCATCGCCGCGTTGACGATCGAGGTCACGTACGCCTGACCGCGGTGCACGCCTGCCGGGGGGTGCTCGCTGTCAGGTCCCGACGGGGTGATCCAGCTCACCGCCGGCAGCCGGCCTGCCCTGGCGGCGCTGAAGTAGTCGCCGAGCGGCTGGATGTTGCCGACCTGGTGGTCTTCCTGGACGTCACCGAACAGCGGCAGCGGGTTCCAGATCCCCGGCGTCTTGGCGCGCTGCCTGACCGGCGCGCAGGTCTGCGCCGCGTCATTGGCGCAGTCGGGCTCGGTGCCTGCCTGCACGTAGTACCGCCAGCTGACGTGGTAGCGGTAGAGCAGCCAGGTGATGTCGGTCCAGGCCAGGTCGATGGGCGTCTGGCCCGTTCTCAGCTCCCTGCGGACGGCCCGGTCGAACCGCCCAGACGGGTAGGGGCCGACTACGTCGTTTACGCAACTGCCCGGCGAGCTGTTCTTGCATCGAGCCGACCAGGCCGATACCTGGTACAGGTGGGCGGGCAGCGACCACGACCTGACCGGCGCGAACATATGGTCGTCGAGGACGAAGTCCCTGGCGTAGGCCCAGTAGTTGGGGATCTCCGCCCCGGTGTGGTAGCCCATCACATCCCGGGCGCCGCCAGGGACGCACGCCGGGTCGTCGGGGTTCCTGCAGGTGGTGCGCGCCGCATCGCGCTCCCTGATGAACCCGTCCATCGTGCCGCCGTCCACGTCCGCGACCGCGTTGGCCGCGCCGTGCGGGCCGCCGCCGTTGACATCGGCGGCATCGTGGTACGGGCGAGTACAACCGCCTGCCGGATTGGGCACGCACACACTGGGTGACCGGTTGCTCATCGGGATGCCGTCCGCCCCAGGGAAGGTGCCGAAGTAGGAGTCGAATGACCGATTTTCCTGCATCACGATGATCACGTGCTTGATCTTGTGGATGCCGGAAGCGATCAGATAGCTGCCCGCCGGGCCGCCGCTCACCCGCTCCGCGGGCCAGGCCGACTTGCATCCGGTCAGCACGCTCATGGCGAGCGCGCAGACGCCCGCAATGGCAATAGCTGACATTCGGCAGGAACGGCGCAAAGGCATGCGGGCAATCATTTCCCATGACGGCAGCACGCCGGGCGCTGTCATGCCAGAACGATGAGAACCGCGGCGAGAGTTAGCGGTAACACCCCGGAATCCGGGGTTCAGCACCGCCGGGGCCGCAGCCTCGCGTCCCAGCCGAACGCGCGGTCCGCCTCGGTCAGCCGGCGGCGGATCCCGGCCAGCCCGGCACTGCCCGTTTTGCGTGATGAGTCATGCTCAGCTGGTCAGGGTGGCGTTACGGTCGCTCACACCCGCGCATAATCGGTGGTCCGGCCGGCGCCTGGCTCATGGCCGCCATCCGGCCCTTTCCAGCTGGTCGGCGGCGAAGCGGCCGATGACTCCCCGCTTACTCCCGGGCCTGGCCAGCTCTGATATCACCACATCAGCGGTGCAAAGCGGGAATCCGGACTCGCGCAGCCCCTCCGCGATGACAGCCGCACGGCCAAGGTCAACCTCGAATGGCTGGCTGAAGTCAAACTCTTCTTCGGGAAGATCCCCGGCGGAGGGAGCCCCG
>Ga0070698_100003778_pt1 | contig 16634 bp, 16 predicted proteins | sample KBSK1502metaG_FD_65477 | JGI IMG/M metagenome (GOLD analysis project Ga0070698, IMG submission 65477) | Corn, switchgrass and miscanthus rhizosphere microbial communities from Kellogg Biological Station, Michigan, USA - KBS K1-50-2 metaG | ecosystem: Host-associated > Plants > Roots >...
CGAGGGCGCGAGGTGTGACCAGACGTCGCCATGGCGCGTCCGCCAACGCTGCAGCCCGGCGCGCGCCTCGGTCTCAGAGGCCGCGCGGGCGATCTCGATCAACGGCATGGTCGTGCGCCGGCGACCGGTAGGACCCACCGTCTTGCCGGGGGCGGGCTGCGGAACCTCCCCCTTCGGTGCGGCAGGCCGATCCTCGCGCCGCCGCCTCGAGAGCTGGACACGCGCCGGCTCCCCTGCCTGCTTCGCGAAATGCGGCGGCCAGGGCGCATCCCCGAAGCCGGCGGCCTCGTGTTGCGTCGAGAGTTCGAGCAGGGCGTCGAGTGAGCCGACCGCCTCGTCGATGCCTTTCGAGGAATCGCCAATCTCGGCAAACCGCCGGGGGACGGTCGCGAGGGTGAAGGCCTCCGCCTCGCAGGTGGGCACCTCGTCCCAACTCATTGGCGTGGACACGCGGGCGTCGGCGGTCGGGCGGACGGAGTAGGCGGAGGCGACGGTCCGGTCCTTGGCGTTCTGGTTGTAATCGAGGAATACGCCGTGCCGTTCTTCCTTCCACCAGCGGCTGGTGGCGATCTTGGGTGCGCGGCGCTCGACCTCACGGGCCAGCGCCACGGCCGCGCGACGGACCTCGGGAAAGGTCCAGCGCGGCTCGATCCGGCAATAGATGTGGATGCCTCGCGACCCTGACGTCTTGGGCCAGCCGACGAGCCCGAAATCCTTGAGAACGTCGCGCGTCACCATGGCCACGTCGCGAATTTGCGCCCACGACACGCCGGGCACAGGATCCAGGTCGACCCTCAGCTCGTCCGGATGATCCAGGTCGCCGGCACGGACGGGGTGGGGATTGAGGTCGATGCAGCCGAGGTTGATGATCCAGGCCAGCTGCGCGGCGTCGCGCACGACGATCTCTTCCGCGGTCCGGCCGGACGGAAACGAGAGCTCCACGGTCTCGATCCACTCGGGACGCGATGTGGGGGCCCGTTTCTGAAAGAAGGCCTCGCCCTCGGCTCCGTTGACGAACCGCTTGAGGGCCATGGGGCGACCACCAATGCCGCGCAAGGCTCCTTCCGCGACCGCCATGTAATAGCGAACAAGGTCGATTTTCGTGTGGCCCACCTTCGGGAAGAAGATCTTGTCGGGATTGCTGATCGTGACCTGCCGCCCGGCGACCTCGAGGACCTCTTCCTTCTGCGCTGACATACGGTCAGCCTACACAGGCCGCCTTCGCGGGAGCACACCGCCGGCGTCGCCGCGCCGCCAGAGCCAGATAACCGGAATCAGCCCGATCAGTGACACGACGACATAGCCCACGATGCCGTTGATCGAGTCAAACGCGCCGTGGAGCGCGGACACCAGCAGGTAGGTTCCCAGGATCGTCCAGGTGAGCCGCAAGCCGCCGCGGCGGGCGGCGGCGAAGATCGTGCCGCCAAGGATCGCGGACCACATCCCATGGCCAAACGGCGCCAGCACACCACGCACCAATTCGGTGAAGATCACCGAGTTCAGTGAGAGGGTCAGCTGATTCCCCTGGACGACGAAGAGTGAGGCGAGCGCGTAGCCACTGCTCTCGAGGGCGGCGAAACCAAAGCCGACGGTTGCGCCCAGGACCATGCCGTCACGGATATGAAACCGGCCGATGCCGAGGGCCACCACCACGATGAACACGCCCTTGACGAACTCCTCGATCAAGCCGACCTCAAACGCTCCGATGAGTCCGATGCGGACCAGCCAGTATTCGAGCAAGGACGCGCCAAGTACGCCCATGACGCCGCCGATGAGGAAAGCGGTGACGATCCGTCGAGGCGAAAGGGCCGGACTCGGGTCGTGATCCAGGTACCAGACGACGGCGGTGATTGGTACCAGGAAGCTGCCGAGGAGGACGATCGTGGGAAGCAGGATGATGTTGTGGGTAAGGCGCCCGACGGCGATGGTCGCGACCCACAGCAGCAGGCCGACGAGGAAGACCGCCCACCAGGGTGGCGCCCAGCGCTCAGCCGTTTGTTCCGGTGGTATCTCCATCCCTCTCCCTCGGTGACTCCTTCACTCGTCCGGCGCGGGTGACTCCTCGAGCCAGCGCGTCTCGCCGACGTTGACCACAATGTGGGCCAGCGGGCCGCTGCGCCCCGCGCCGTGCCAGTGTTCTTCATTCGGTTCGGTGGCGACGGCGTCCCCAACACGGATCCGCTGGGCACCGGAACCCCGTGCCTGGACCCATCCTGCCCCCTCGATGACGTAGAGCAGCTGACCCCCTTCGTGGGAGTGCCAGTAGTTGCGTGCGCCCGGCTCGAAGCGGACAACCAGGGCGGAGGTCGGGAGTGCTGGCTTCCGCGCGGGTAGCAGCTCGCGCGCACCCGCCTTTCCCGTAAAGTGGGCCGCCTCCATGGGCTTGAGATCGCGCAGCGCCTGGGCTCCCCGAACGATAGTCATGTACCAACGCTACGCGATCGGAGCGCCATCTCGGGCGATTAGCGGAGGCGTTACGCCGCGGCGCGAAGCCGGTGCAGCGCGCCGCGAAGAACGTCCGCCTGGTCCTGGATCGGATGGCGGAAGTCGGCCCACCGATCGACCGATGCGTCGAGGCGGGCGTCGACGGTGAGATACGTTTCATCGCGTTGATGGGCAGTTCGCAGCGCCAGTTCGAGCGATGGAACCAGCCAGCACTCGGGGAAGAAGTCGGTACGGCGCTGCTCCCAGAAATGAAAGGCAAGCCAAAAGTCATCAGCCGGCACGAAGGTGTTGCGGCGCAGGTGGAAGCGGATTAAGTCATCGCCCCGGTGCACCCCCGTGCCTTTGATTTGCACGAAAATCGCGTGCGGAGAGTTGACCAGTTGAACCAGGAGGTCCCGGCCCTTGATGTCGAAGGCCGGTCGAAAGAGCAGCAGGTCTTTATGGTTCCCCCGCAGGAGTTGTGTGAACATGGCGAACTCGTAGACACCTCCCTGGTCGATTCGAAGGACCGGGAGCTGCCGGATCGCGGCGGGGCGGAGCCCGGCGGCCGGGGCAAAACCCTTCCATAGCGTGTTCCGGGTACAGCGGTAGGGAGCGAGCCGGTCGTCGCGCGTCGGAGACGCATCCAGGCGGTAGACGTCCGTACGAAGCGCGGCATCGTACTCGCGGCGAGCGAGGTGCGGCACGACGTTGGAGTCCAGGCGCCAGAACACGTTGCCGATCTCGCTGGAATTCGGATCGATCAGGGCAAGCACCACGGAAAACTGAGCGTACGGAGCGAACGAGCCGAGCCGCAGGTCCCAGCGGTGACGGCCCTCCTCGTCCGCAAAACCACTGGTCTTGATCTGCGCGAAGCTCGGGGGCCCGACCCCGTCCCAGGAATACGCCCGGTCAACCCCGTGGGCGTCGACGAGCGGGATCCAGGGGATCAGCCGTCCGCCGCTGTCGATCACGACCGCCTGGTCGACCGCGAGCTCACCCAGCCAGCCGATCTCGGGGCGTACGAGTTTTGCCAAAGTCAGGCCTCCAGCCGCACATACCTGCTGCTGACGGTTGCAACGCACGGCCGCAACCAACCTGTCACGCCCTATGATCGTCAGGCCAGCTGACCAGTGCGCCACCTGGCGGAGGACGGACGTGATCCACAAAGGTTCCGCTGTCGAGATCCCTGATATTCCGCTCGTTCCCTTCGTCCTTCACCGAGCTGAGGAGCTGGGCGAACAGCCCGCGCTGATCGACGGCCTCACCGGACGCACCCTGACTTACGGGGCGCTGGCTGACGGCGTGAAGCGGGTTGCCTCCGCGCTGCGGCGGCGCGGGTTCAAGAAGGGCGACGTGTTCGCGATCTTCAGCCCGAACCTGATCGAGTACCCGATCGCGTTCTTCGCCGTTGCCTCGCTGGGCGGGGTCGTCACCACCATCAACTCCCTGTACACCCCTCGCGAGCTGGCCGATCAGCTGAAGAATTCCGGTGCCCGCTTCCTGCTGACGGTGCCCAGCTTCATGGATCGTGCCGCCGAAGCCGTCAAAGACACGGCGATCGAAGAGATTTTCGTCTTCGGCAATGCTGCGGGTGCCACACCGTTCAGCGAGCTCAGCTCGCACCCCGCTGATGAATTCACTGTCGAGATCAACCCGGCGGAGGACCTGGTGGCGCTGCCCTACTCGAGCGGCACCACCGGCATGGCAAAGGGCGTCATGCTGACGCACCGCAACCTGGTAGCCAACGTTTGCCAGTCCGAAGACAGCTTCCATTTGCGCGCAGGCGAGCGGGTGCTCGGAGTGATGCCCTTCTACCACATCTACGGGATGACCGTGATCATGAACCTGACGCTTCGCGCAGGGGCAACGATCGTGACCATGCCGCGTTTTGAGCTCGAGGCCTTCTTGCGAGTCCTCCAGGACCATCGGGTCGCGCGTGCGTACATCGCTCCGCCAATCGTGGTAGCGCTGGCCAAGCATCCGATGGTCGACCAGTTCGACCTATCATCCGTCACCACCGTGTTCTCCGGCGCCGCGCCGCTCGACGAGGCGCTCGCCGCGGCCTGTGGCCGGCGTCTGAACTGCAAGGTGAACCAGGGCTACGGCATGACCGAAGCCAGCCCGGTCACCCACGCAGTGAGGAACGACGTGGAGTGGACGAAGGTCGGTTCCATCGGTCCCGTCATTCCCGGCACAGAATGCCAGGTCGTCGACATCACGACTGGAGCCGCGCTCGGTCCCGGCGCGGATGGCGAGATCTGGATCCGCGGACCGCAGGTCATGAAGGGCTATCTGAACAATCGCGCCGCCACCGAGCAGATCCTCGACGGGGACGGCTGGCTGCACACGGGCGACATCGGCCATGCCGACCAGGATGGCGACTTCTACATCGTCGATCGCCTCAAGGAGTTGATCAAGTACAAGGGCTACCAGGTGCCTCCGGCGGAGCTGGAGGCCATCCTGCTGACCCACCCGGCGGTGGCCGACGCGGCCGTGATTCCGAGCCCGAACGAGGAAGCAGGCGAGGTGCCCAAGGCCTTCGTCGTGCTCAAGGGCGAGGTCGCGCCGGAAGCGCTGATGCAATATGTCGCGGAGCGGGTCGCGCCACATAAGAAGATCCGCTTGATCGAGACCATCGACGAGATCCCGAAGTCGGCCTCCGGCAAAATCCTGCGCCGGAAGTTGGTGGAACGGGAGCGAGCCAGGACTGCTGCCGCTCCAAGCCAACTAGGCTGACGCCGCTAGCCGCCGGCCATCGCCCCGAGGATGAGAAAGGGTTCGCGCCCCGTCGCAACGTCGTCGGGCAGCGGAATGTCAGGCGGGTCGAGCGACAGATCCTGCTCGCAGGCGAAGAACCGCACCAGCGCTCGCCGCTGTTGCGTCGTCTGATCGCGGATCGTCCCGCGAAGCACCGGGTAGCGGGCCTCGAGGGCATCGAGCACGGATTGTTGCGTCGCTTTTCCCTGGACCTCGACCTCTACCTCGCCCGTGACCCGGGCGAGATTCCGCAAATGCGGCGGGAGGACGACTCGGATCATGCCAGGGTCTGGACCTCGACGGAGAGCACCGCGGGAAGGTCCCGCACGATCGGATTCCAGCTGTCTCCGGCGTCCGCCGATGCATAGACCTGCCCGCCGGTCGTCCCGAAGTAGATGCCGGGCGAATCCAGCGAGTCGACCGCCATCGCATCGCGCAGGACGTTGACATAGCAGTTGCTCTGCGGCAGACCATTCGTCAGCGCCTCCCACTCATTCCCGCCCGTCCGGCTGCGGTAGACACGCAGCTTGCCGTCAGGTGGGATGTGCTCGGAGTCGCTCTTGATCGGGACCACGTAAATCGTCTCGGGCTCGTGTGGGTGCACGTCGATCGGAAAGCCGAAATCGGACGGCAGGTTGCCGCTGACCTCGGTCCAGGTGTCGCCCGCATCGTCGGTGCGCATCACGTCCCAGTGCTTCTGCATGAAGAGCACATTTGGACGCGAGGGGTTCATTGCGATTCGATGCACGCAATGGCCAACTTCAGCATTCGGATCGGGAATGCCTTCCGACCGCAGTCCGCGGTTGATCGGCCGCCAGCTCTTGCCGGCATCGTCACTGCGGAAGGCTCCGGCCGCCGAGATCGCGACGAATATCCGATCCTCATTCTTGGGATCGAGAATGATCGTGTGCAGACACATTCCGCCGGCGCCCGGCGCCCAGTTCGGAGCTGTGCTGTGCTGGCGCAAAGCGGGGAGCTCGTGCCAGCTCTCTCCACCGTCGGTGGAACGGAAGAACGCCGCGTCTTCGGCACCCGCGTAGACGGTGTCCGGGTCGGTGAGCGACGGCTCGAGATGCCAGATTCTTTTGAACTCGAAGGGGCGTGACGTTCCGTCATACCACTTGTGATTGCCGGGTTCGCCGTCGTAGGCGAACTTTTTCTCCATCGCCTGCCATGTCTTGCCGCCGTCATTGGAGCGCTGAATCACCTGCCCAAACCAGCCCGTATTCTGCGAGGCGTACAGCCGATTCGGGTCGGCCGGAGACCCCTTGACGTGGTAGACCTCCCAGCCGGTGAAGTGCGGGCCCTTAATGTCCCACTGCTTGCGTTTCGCGTCCGATGTCATGAGGAATGCGCCCTTGTGCGTGCCGACCAGTACCCGAACCCCGCTCATCCCTTCCTCCTGTTGCGCTGATGACCTGCCGGCCCTGTGAGCCGCTTCGGCTTGTGCCGACCTGACCCACGATAACTTATGCGGCTGTGAAGAGCGCCGGTACGGCGCCTTTCAGGTTTGGTCGGCGAGCGAAGGTGGCTGGCGGTTCGCTAGCGGCCGGTGCTCGCGCCCTTTTCGAGAGCGCTACCGATGGCGGTGAAGTTGCGGCCGATGCTGCGTAGCTGGGCGCGGCTGACCGAGCCGGCCTTCACGCCTTTCGCGAGGGTGTCGTTGATGGCCGCGAAACGGCGGGCGATCCGCTCCATCTCCGGATGGGCTCGCGCCCTGGCCTTCTGACTGGGGCTCGAGTTCCCCCGAGCCAGCGCATTGAGAAGATCCGCCGTTCGCCGCATTTCGCGGGCGGTGGTGCCGGCAGCGTCAGCCTCTTGCCTCTTCATCAGGGGCATGGGAACAATCTAGCACTCTCCGTGGAGTACTGTCATCGTCATGGCGGGGCTCCCCGAGGGCACCCTTACCTTCATGCTCACGGACCTGGTGGGCTCGACCCGGGCGTGGGAGTCGGCCCCGGCGGCGATGCGCCAAGCCATGGCAGGGCACGACCGGATCGTGGATGAATGCTTGACGCAACACCACGGCACCGAGGTGCCGAGCGGGCGGGCTGGGGATAGCATTCTCGCCGTCTTCCCCAGGGCGGCGGATGCGGCGACGTGCGCCCTGTCGCTGCAGCGGAACTTCGCCGCCGAACGCTGGCCGCCCGAAGTGAGTCTCGAAATCCGGGTGGCCTTGCACAGCGGCGAGGCTGAGCTACGGCAGGGTCAATATCACGGTCAGGTTCTCAACCGCTGTGCGCGACTGCTGGCCACCTGTCACGGGGGCCAGGTCCTGCTCACCAGCGCAACCGAGCAGCTACTGGTGGACGAATTGCCCCCGAGGACGGAGCTCCGAGATCTCGGACTCCATCGACTGAAAGACCTGGCACGACCGGAGCACGTTTTCGAGCTCGCCGACGCCGACCATCCGCGAGAGTTCCCGCCCATCCGCTCGCAGCGGCCCGGTACAAACCTCCCGGTTCAGTTGACGGCTTTCATCGGCCGCGACGGCGAGCTGCGTCAACTCCGCGAACTCCACGGGCGGGCGCGGTCCCTCACGCTGACCGGACCCGGTGGGTCAGGAAAGACCCGGCTGGCTCTTGCGCTGGCGTCCGAGCTCGTACCCGAGCACCCCGATGGCGTTTGGTTCATCGAGCTCGGACCGGTTTCGGGGCCGCACCTTGTCCCTCAGGCGGTCGCGGACAGCTTGCACCTGAAGGAGCAAGCGAGCCGACGGTTGGCGGACACCCTGGCGGACCACCTGCGAGACCGGAGCTCGCTGCTGGTCCTCGACAACTGCGAGCACGTTGTTGATGTTGTCGCCGAGTTGACGGTAGAGCTGCTCAAAGAGTGCGAGGGACTCAAAGTCCTGGCGACCAGTCGGGAGCCGCTGAGAGTGCCGGGAGAAGTGACCTGGCGGGTGCCGCCGCTGGGACGCGACGAGGCCGTGCGACTGTTTGCCGATCGCGCTGTGGCCCACGAGGCGCAATTTCGAATCAGCGACGAGAACATCGACGCAGTCGTCCGAATCTGTGAGTGCGTCGATCGGATCCCGCTGGCCATCGAGCTGGCCGCCGCCAGAGTTCCCGTGATGCCGCTCGATGAGATTCTCGGCCGGCTCGAGAAGAGCTTCGGGCTTCTGACAGCGGGGAGCCGCACCACCGTCAGCCGTCAGCAGACGTTGCGAGCAACCCTGGACTGGAGCTACGACCTGCTGAGCGATCCCGAAAAGATCCTGTTCCGGCGTCTTTCGATTTTCGCCGGCCGCTTCACCCTCGACGCCGCGGAGGCGGTGTGCGGCGACGAACACCTCAGACCCGACGCCGTACTCGATCTCCTGGCGCGGCTGGTCGATAAGTCGATCGTGACGCTGGATGCCGGGCGCTATCGCTGCCTGGAGACGATTCGGAGCTACGGCCGCCAACGGCTCGAGGAGGCGCGCGAGCTGGACGCGTTTCAGGCTCGCCTGGGCGGGTATCTGATCGTCCTCGCCGAAGCTCGCGAGCCAGGCCACCTGGCCGATTGGCTGGATCGTCTCGAAGCTGTCTACGATGACGTCGGCGCCACGCTCGCCTGGAGTGAAAGGATCGATCCTGAGCTCGGGATGCGGCTGGCCATCGCACTGGACGTCTTCTGGCAGCTGCGAGGTCACGCGTCGGAGCCTCGCCAGTTTGCTGAAGCCATCCTGGCGCACACAGCATCGGACTTTCGCCTCCGCCCCGCCGCCCTCTACCTGGCCGGCTCGTTTGCCTACTTGCAGGGCGACTTCGCCGCGGCCCGCCCACGGATCGACGAAGCGGTGACCGAGGCCCGAGCCGCGGGGGATTGGCCGACGATCTTGCTGGCGCTCGAGAGGTCAGGGCTGATGGCAGCCGCGGCAGGCGACCTGGAAGCCTCAGAAAGAGCGCTCAACGCGGCGCTGGACCTCGCTCGCGAGCATGGGGACCAGGCCAGCGAAGCCTCCATCCTTCACCAGTTGGGTCTGCGGGCCAGCCAGAAGCCGGATCTGCCCGTGGCCCGCTCGCTTCTCGAACAGAGCCTGGCGCTGCGCCGGGCCCTCGAGAGAAGCGATGAAGCATCCGTGTCGCTCACGTTTCTCGGCGCCGTCGCGCTGCTCCAGTCCGACGCGGCGACAGCGCGGCGCTGCATCATCGAGAGCCTGGAAATTGGACGAGCTCTTCGAGACCGCCGAGCAGCCTGGTCACTCGATGTGCTTGCCTGCCTGACGACACGCGAGGGCGACATGGAGCGGGCGCTGCAACTGGCCGGGGCCGGCTCGGCCATGCACGAGGCGAGCGGGAACACGCCACCGGCGCCCTGGGAGGCGTTCGTCGCGCCTCACGTTCAGCTCGCGCGGAACGGCCTGGATCCGGAGGTGGCCGGAACGAAGTGGGAGGCCGGGCGGCTCATGGCCTTCGACGACGCGATGGAGTTCGCCCTGGCTGGGGTCAGCGCTCCTTTGGAAGTCGCTGCCCACGGGCGCAGCTGAAAGTCGCCAAAAGAGTAGGGCGCCTGGGTAGGTAACCTTTTGGCGGCAGCCTGCCACTATACGTAGACGGGCATGGAGCCGCTGGCGAAGGACGACTACCAGCTGGTACGGGCGGCGCAGGACGGAGACCGTGCGGCCCTCGGCAAGCTGCTGCAGCGCCACCGCGGTCTGGCGCTGAGGCTCTGCCGAAGGCTTCTAAACGACGACGCATCGGCGGAAGATGCCGTGCAGGAGGCATCGCTCGAGGCCCTTCTCCATATCACGCGGCTTCGCAAGCCCGGCCAGTTCGGCGCATGGCTTGCTGGAATCGCTCTGAACATATGCCGCACCTGGCTGCGAGAGCGAGCCTATGACACATGGTCGTGGGAAGCAATGCTCGGCGGGTACTACGTTCACCTTTTCCCCTCCCAGCGCGCCAGTCCGGAAGACATCGCACTCGAGGCCGACCTCGCGCACCGGGTTCATGCGGCGGTTGGACAACTGCCGCCTTCACAGCGCGAGGCAATAACGCTCTTCTACCTTGCCGGTCTCACGTATCAGGAGATGGCCACGGCGCTTGGCATTCGGCTGGGAGCGGTCAAGGCGCGTTTGAACAAGGGCCGCAAGGCACTTCGCACCAAATTGCTGAAAGAACTGGAGGGAATTGGTTTGACCACCGAGCAAGGGGCCCACCCCATCGCCATGAAAGTAGTCGACGTGCGACGCACCAATACGACCGGCGAGGAGAAGGGGCGCTTCTGCGTCCTACTCCACGAAACGGACGGGGAGCGCCTGCTACCGATCTGGATCGGGACGCACGAAGGTACGGCGATCGCCATCCAGCTCGAAAACGTTGAGGTGCCGAGGCCCCATACCTATACGTTCCTCGCCAACGTGCTTCGAGCCGCAGGCGCCCAGCTAATTGAGGCGCGGATCACTCGGCTGGACGCTGAGGTCTTTTATGCGATCGCAAAAATCGCGTCGACCGGTGGTCGATCACTCGACGTCGATGCCCGCCCGAGCGACGTCATCAACCTGGCGATGCTAACTGGGGCCCCCATCCTGGTCGATCCGTCGGTCCTCAGGGTCGCTCCTCAATCCGAGCGTGCTCGAGCGTGTGAGCCCTTAACCGATGAGAATTCGGCCGGAGCGGCCGTCATCGCGAAGGAAGCGAAAGCTAACTGGACGTCGCGCTTGCCCAAGTAACGGGGAAGCGTCGGCCGATTCAGGACGTGCCGAGGACGAAATCGATTGCCCGGGGAAGACGTGTCGCGAAGTCCTCGGGGAACTCGTGGCCCAGTTGGGGCACGACTTCCAGATCGCAGGCCACGTCGTGGAGGGTGAGCTCCTGATGCAGCCGGACGATCTGCTCGAGACCGGGCTCTAGCTCGCCGGCCAGGATCCATCCACGTAGCCCGCGGGCGGCGGCCGGTGCCATCAATGGAAGAATCGGCTGCAAGTTCGGCATGGCGGGACCCACGCAGATGAAGCCTAGAGATGGGAATGGGCGTTGTTGGAGTGCCAGCGTCACCGCCATAATTGCGCCCTGCGAGTACCCACCGAACACCACCCGACTGCATGCATACTGTTCTCGGACCCCCTTGAGGGCAAAGGTCAGGTCGGCCTCCGATCTTCCCTTATCGAAAGTGTCGAGAGGTCCCCACCAGAAGGTGTCTGTCGATCGGCGCTGCGAAGACTGCGGGATGCAGACCACCATGCCGGCATTCGCTGCAGGCCGCCAGTACGGCGTGAACTCCTCGAGCGTGTCGCCACCGCCATGGAGCGGCATCAGGAGAGGCGCGTTGGCATCGACCGGCTCCGGGGCGACGATGTCCAATTCCACCCTCGTCGATGCTTCGAGCGCCCGCATGCGGGCAGCGGACTTCATCACGATCGCCTTGAATCTGGGGTCCTCCTGCAAACCCGTAAGACTGGGCGATCGCCGCAAGATCGCCTCGTTCCAGCCCAAGCCCACCTCGAGGCCTGATTCCAATGTCTCCATCGTCTTCATTGGTTGACCCAATCGAGCGTAGAGGGCGGCAACAAAGTAGTTGATTTCCGCAGGCTGACCGGGAAACTCGCGACGGATTTGCAGCGCTAGGGCGAGCGCCTCAGCGTCCTTCCCGCCGCGAGATAATTCGAACATCCGGGAAACGCCTGTCCGGACGGCGCGCGATCGCGTCGGATCCATCGCTGCCAGAACCTTAACTCGCTGATCATCATTGCTGGGCCGGTCTAGTCGCCTGGTCGCGTCAGCGATGTCGCTCCGGCGATCACCATCCCAACGAGCAGCATGGCAACGAGCGGAGCGCCGGGGCGCCAGGCGATGAACACGGCCGCGCCCACCGCGGCCCCGATCACCATGGAGGCGAGGGTGGTGGCCCAGATTATCCGGTCCGACCGACCCGGCCCCACCGCGGCGAGCTCGGCGATCAGCCCGGTCAGCATTCCGGTCACGAAGGTGGTCGTCACTCCCGCCACGCCGAGGCGGCGCGCCGCGGCCGTCTGCAGCCCCATCGCGCCGGCCGAGAGCGCGATCAGGATGTCGAGGGCGAGCGCCGCGGGCCGATCTCCGGTAATTTCCCAGCCCGCCAGCAAGGCCAGCAGCAGGCCGAGCTCGCCGACCAACGCCGAGGTGGCGGAACGCGGCCAGACCGCCGTGGGTTCCGTTCTCGCCGTCAGTCGCACGCCGACGAGGACGCCGACGACGAACGCGGCGAAAGCGATCACCGAACGGATGGAACCCGCCAACTGGCTTTGCCCGATCGCGATGCCCAGGAGCACCAGGTTTCCGGTCATGTTGGCCGTAAAGACTCGACCGAGGCCGAGATAGCTGACCGCATCGGCACTGCCGGCGGCAGCGGTGAGCGTCAGGAGAAGCGCGTCACGAACTCGCGGTCCCAACCCGCAGCCGGTGTCCCGCGGCCTGTAGCCGGTCGGCGCTTCGCTGGAGTTGCGCTCGCTCGTCGGCCGACATCGGAGGCTCGAGGACGCGGGTCACGCCGCCTCGACCGACGATGCTCGGTAATGCCAGGGTGACGCCGTAGGCCGCCTGGTAGCTGGCAACCGGAAAAACGCTTCGCTCGTCGCGCAAGACGGCTTCCGTCAACCTCGCGCACACGATGCCGATGCCGTACTGACTGGCGTTGTTGCCCTCGATGATGGTTATGTTCGCGTAGCGGACGTCACGCTCAACTGCATCGCGTACCTTTTCGAACGACTCTCCGCATTGCTGGCACGCCTCTTGGATCGGCAGGCCGCCCACCGTGGCGGACGACCAGAGGAGGACTTCGGACGTTCCGTGCTCACCGATCGCCATGGCTTCGACCGAGGCCGGGTTCACCCCGATCCGCTCGCCAAGGTGCACTCGGAAGCGCAGGCTGTCGATCACGGTGCCGGTGCTGATGACGCGGTCATGCTTCGCGAGATGGCGGGTGAGATCCGCGAGGGGGTCGGGGGGATCCGTAACAACCAGCAGGAGCGCATCCGGCGCGGCTGCCACGGCCTGCGGCACGATGTCCTGGTAGATGGCGACGTTCGCATCGAGAAGCTTGAGCCGGCCCTCCGCATCGTTCCGATCGGTGGCGCCCCCGGTCTTTTCGTTGACGCCGGCCGTGATCATGACGAGGTCGGCGCCTTTCAGATCCTCATAGGACCCATCGTGGACGTCGACCGTCGGCGAGACGGGAGCCCCATAGCGCATGTCTAATGACACCGCCCTGGCCCGTGCGCGGGCCTTGTCCACCAGCACGATCTCCCGGGCCGAGCCCCGTTGCATCAAAGCCATCGCACAGGCAGAACCGACGGCACCGACACCGATAATTCCGACTTTCATACCGGGCTCCTCCTCCGGACGTGCTCGAATCTCAGTCTAGCTAGGAGCCGAGGGAGTCCAACAAATCGAGAGAAGGCACAAAGAAAAGGTTGCCGGTGACTGCGCGACTGAAGTCCAGCAACCGATCGTAGTTGCCAGGCGGACGGCCGACGAACATGTTCTCCAGCATCTGCTCGATCGGGCGCGGCGAGCGCGCATAGCCGATGAAGTAGGTCCCGAACTCCCCGCGCGCCACGTCACCAAACGGCATGTTGTCCCGGAGGATCTTGATCTCTTTCCCGTTCTCCTCGATTATCGTCAGCGCGTTGTGCGCCGAGGTGGGCTTGATACCGTCCTCGAGTTCGATGTCAGACAGCTTGGTGCGGCCGATGATGCGCTCCTGCGCTTCCGTCGACAACGCGTTCCATGCGGGCATGTCGTGGAGATACTTCTGAACGATGACGTAGCTCCCGCCGGCGAAGCCGGCGTCCTCTTCGCCGATTATGGCGGCGTCTGCCGCGGCTTGATTCGTCGGATTCTCGGTGCCGTCGACGAAGCCGATGAGGTCGCGATCGTCGAAGTACTGGAAGCCATGGACCTCATCGACGGGTGTTACTGCTGTCCCGAGCCGAGCCATGAACTGCGTCGCGAGCTCGAAGCAGAGGTCCATCCGCGCCGCGCGAATGTGGAAGAGAATGTCACCGGGCGTGGACACGGCATGGCGCGATCCACCGTGGAACTCCCGGAACCCGTGGAGCTCCGCCGGCCGGGCGGGACCGAAGAGCTGGTCCCAGGCGGAGGAGCCAAACCCGATTACGCAGGACAAGTAGCCTTCCAGGTCACGGAATGCAACCGCCCGTACGAGCGCCGGGAAGTCCTCGCAGAATGCTCGGACGGTCGCCCGGCGGTCATCGCCCGGGTTGACCGTTACGACCAGAAAGATCGCGGCACGAGTCAGCGGCGCGATTACCGCCTGCGGCTGCGGCTTGCTCAGCTCGCCTTTCAAGCCTTCATTCTGACGTTTCTGGGCACCCTGCCACTGGTGGCCCCTCGCAAGCCTCCAAAAATTTGGGTGGGCGGCCTCTGACCGGCCAGAATTAGAGGAAGACGGAATTTCCGACCAATAAAGGAGGTCTTACGTGTCGAACCGCTCGGCGTACTTGCAGACCATGATTTCCCTGGCGTCGGCTGCCTTCGGGGTGGTCGCCGCGCTCGCCTGGAACAGCGCGATCACGGCCCTGGTGAGGCAGATTTTTGGCACGGGTGCGCAGATCATCTCGCTCTTCATCTATGCCATCTTGATCACCATCGTTGCGGTCATCGTGATGGTGAACCTTGCCCAGATGGCGGAGCGCACCGCCCAGCCAAAAGCCTAGCCGAACCCCGGATGGGGTCGCCCATCCCAGACATCAGGCCATGAGCTGGCGCGACCCTGGAGCCTTGATGCGCGCGCGAGCACGTCGGTCCGTTGTGAATTTGGCATGGGCTGTTGCCAGCCAATCGGGATTGCGGTTGCCACCCAGTAAGGAGTTGCAAACTCAATAAGTTGCCCCGCCGACGCTATCAGTGTTTAACCTTGGTCGTCTACGCCATCGGCGGTACTCTTACGTAATGCGACCCCTTCGCTATTCCATCAATGTCACATTGGACGGGTGCTGCGATCATCGTGCCGGGATCGTCGACGAAGACTTGCATCGTCACGCGGTCGAGAACCTCAACCAGGCCGATGCCCTCCTCTTTGGCCGGGTGACATACGAAATGATGGAGGCAGCATGGCGGCCGCCGGCGCCGGCGGGAGCGAGACCTGATTGGATGGAACCCTTCGCCCGGACCATCAACGCGGCAAAGAAGTACGTTGTGTCGAGCACCCTGGAGCAGGTCGATTGGAACGCGGAACTCGTGCGCGGGGATCTGGGCAAGGCCGTTCAGCAACTCAAGCGGGAATCGGGCAAGGGACTGTTCGTGGGAGGTGTGAAGCTCCCACTGGCGTTGACGGAGCTGGGATTGATCGATGAGTACGAGTTCGTGGTGCATCCGAGGCTCGCGGGCCACGGGCCGACGTTGTTCGCGGGGCTATCGAAGCATGTCGACTTGAAGCTCGTGAGCCGGCTGGAGTTCGGCTCGGGGGCAGTGGCGATGCGGTACGAGCCGAGAAGGTAGCCATCGGGCTTGTTAGCCGGAGTCGGCCGCATCATGGAGCAACTCGGGCCAGGCCTTCCAAAGTCTCGACCAACCTGACCATCGCCAGCGGTCGCTGATGCGATACATCAAGCAGTAAACAAGTTCGACAAAGCTATCGTTGAGTGCGTCTCAGGCGGCGCCGATTCCTTTGACCATCAAGTCCACGGCTTGTTCAAGAACCCCATCGTGAGGTGGCCTCCCTCGCCAAGCTGAAGGACCAGCCCGGCCAGGACCTACTGCTGTCAGGTAGTGCGCAGCTCTTCAACGCGCTGACGGCGTCTCCACCAGGAACCTGGAGCTGATCGGGACCCAGAAGTTGGCGTCGGGGATCTTGATCCTGGAGGAGTACGCGCCGGCGCACGCCTAAGGCCGCCTGGCCCACCTTCTGCAGTCGCAGGAAGTGCTGGATACCGACGATCCGGAAGAGGAGCTGCTCGTAACGCGGGAACGCTGATCGAGCAGAATCCTTGCCAACTACCTTCGGCTCGTTGACTTTGTAGGTTTTGCCAAGGTAGGTGACGTTCGCGAAACCGGCTGCACGCACATTGCGGTACCAGTGGGACTCGTCGCCAAGGGTCAGCGGCAAAAGGAAGCTGTCGCCGTCGGGCCGCATGGCCAGGGGAGTCGTGTAGGCCTTGCCGGTGCGGTGTCCGCGATGGTGCACGACACCGACGAGCGGCATCCAGCGGTTTCCGGCGATGCGAAGTACCAAAGGGTTGAAGAGGCGCGCCATGAATCTGAAGACTCGGCGACCCTTTGGGCCGAACGGGCTGGGGTAGGCATCCGGCCGGCTGGTCGTTCGCGATAGCGATTTGTCAGCTGTTTGCGTGATCATGGCTTCAAGTCCTCCCTTGGACACGCTTGAGTCTGGTGGCGGCGGGATCGGTCAGGTAGCGCTGCAGCGTCGGTCCGACCCAGGCCGCAACTGTGGCCGGCGACGCAGAAGACAGCGGCTCGATCTTGACGACATAGCGGACCATCGCCAACCCGATGAGCTGACTGCCC
>Ga0070698_100003779_pt1 | contig 16633 bp, 14 predicted proteins | sample KBSK1502metaG_FD_65477 | JGI IMG/M metagenome (GOLD analysis project Ga0070698, IMG submission 65477) | Corn, switchgrass and miscanthus rhizosphere microbial communities from Kellogg Biological Station, Michigan, USA - KBS K1-50-2 metaG | ecosystem: Host-associated > Plants > Roots >...
TCGCCTTCTTCCGGAACGACATGGGATTCGGAGGCAACAATGGGTTCACGGATTTCAAGGACATTCTTGGCTTCAATCTGCAGCAGAACGGCACGCGCGTGGTCCTCCTGGTCGCCACCGCCGTGGTACTGGCCGTCAGCTATTGCGCGTGCCGCGCGATCGTCCGGTCGCGCGCCGGCCGCGTGATGCGGGCAATCCGCGACGGTGAGAGCCGCACGCGATTTCTGGGCTATCGGGTCGAGTCCTACAAGCTGTGGGTCTTCGTGTTCTCGGCAGTGCTCGCCGGCATTGCCGGCGCGCTCTACGTGCCTCAGATCGGCATCATCAATCCGAGCGAGTTCGAGCCGATCAATTCGATAGAAGTGGTCATCTGGGTTGCCGTCGGCGGCAGAGGCACACTCTATGGCGCCGCGGCGGGAGCGGTACTCGTCAACTACGCGAAAACGTACTTTACAAGCGCGATGCCGGAGGTCTGGCTCTACGCGCTCGGCGCCATCTTCGTGCTCGTGACGCTCTTCCTGCCGCGCGGGCTGATCGGCCTGACCCCCGCGGACGCCAGGGTGCGATGAAACACGCGCTCGCGTCTTCCGCCCCGGTCGAGACGGGCGATCGGGCCGCGTGGAAAGACATGCGCGACGCCGCTGTGCGCAGGGCGCCGCCGCTCTTGCTGGGCAAGATCCTCTACCTCGAGAAGCTGACGGTGACCTTCGACGGCTTCAAGGCGCTCGATGCGCTGACGCTGTACGTCGACCCGGGAGAGCTGCGCTGCATCATCGGTCCGAACGGCGCCGGCAAGACCACGATGATGGATGTGATTACCGGCAAGACCCGTCCGGACGAAGGTTCGGCGTGGTTCGGCTCGAAGATCAACCTGCTGGCGCTCTCCGAGCCGCAAATCGTCCAGGCGGGTATCGGCCGCAAGTTTCAGAAGCCGACGGTGTTCGAGTTCCTGTCGGTGTTCGAGAACCTCGAGCTGGCCCTGGCCGGCGACAAATCGTTGTGGAAAACGCTGGTGGCGCGCCTGACCCCGGCGCAGCGCGATCGGATCGACGAGATGCTCGGGGTGATCGGGCTGGTACCGCTGCGGCATTCCGTGGCCGGCACCTTGGCTCACGGGCAGAAACAATGGCTCGAGATCGGCATGCTGCTGATGCAGGAACCGCAGCTGCTGCTCATCGACGAGCCTGTCGCCGGCATGACGCGGCGGGAATCAGAGCGCACCGCGGAGCTTCTCCTGTCTCTCGCAGGCAAGCACTCGGTCATCGTCGTCGAACACGACATGGAGTTCGTGCGGTCGATCGCGACCCGCGTCACCGTTCTGCATGAAGGGCGCGTGCTTGCCGAGGGCGACATGGACGTCGTCCAGAACGATCCCCGCGTGATGGAGGTCTATCTCGGCGCATGAGCCTGCTGGCCATCGAATCGCTCAATCAATCCTACGGCGGCAGCGACATTCTGTGGGACGTGACGCTTGACGTGCCGGAGGGATCCCGCACCTGTCTCATGGGACGCAACGGCATGGGCAAGACGACCCTGCTGAAATGCATCATGGGGCTGCTTCCGGCGACCTCAGGTGCGGTGATGTTCGAAGGCGCGAATCTGTGCGCGCTCCCGGCCGAGGCGCGCGCACGGCTGGGCATCGGCTACGTGCCGCAGGGCCGCGACATTTTTCCGCAGCTGACCGTCGAAGAGAACCTGCGCGTCGGGCTCGGCATTCGAAAGCACGGCCCGCGGACGATTCCGGCACGGATATTCGAGCTGTTTCCGGTGCTCAAGCAGATGCTGCGACGGCGGGGCGGCGATCTGTCGGGCGGGCAGCAGCAGCAGCTGGCGATCGGGCGGGCGCTGGCGCTCGAGCCGAAGCTGCTCATCCTCGACGAGCCCACTGAAGGCATCCAGCCGAACATCGTCCACGAGATTGGCGACATCATCCTGAGGCTGAATCGCGACGCCGGCGTCACCATTCTCTTCGTCGAGCAGAAGCTGCCGTTTGCGCGGCGGGTCGCCAGCGAGTTCTACCTTCTCGACAAAGGACACCGCGTGGCCGGCGGCTCGTTCAGCGAGCTCACGGCCGACGTCGTGCGCGAACATCTCAGCGTGTGACAATATTGCCGGCGTGCTCCGGTCAGAGGCCGTCGATCTCCCGCCGGTAGGCGCGTCCGACGCGCCAGGCCGGGGACGTCTCAGCGTGGTACGGCGGGAATCGCGAAGCGTGGTCACCCGCGCCTTCGCAACGAGCCCTCTCAGGCTGCTCACGCCAGCCAATCACGGACACGCGGCGTGGGTCTACACGTCGAACTACGGCGGCGGACTCGTGGACGGCGATCGAGTGGTCCTCGACGTCGAGGTGGAGTCGGGTGCGGCCGCCTTGGTGTCGACGCAAGCCTCGACGAAAGTGTATCGATCGCCTCGAGGTACGAGCGCGGAGCTGGCCTGTCGCGTCGAGCCGGACGGTTTGCTGATCGTGGCGCCCGATCCCGTGGTGTGCTTTGCCGGCGCGCGGTATCGTCAGGTGCAGCGATTTGAGGTCGCGGAGAGCGGTTCTCTGGTCGTCATCGATTGCGTGCTGTCCGGCCGGTGCGCGGCAGGCGAGCGGTGGGCGTTCTCGGAGTACCGCAGCCTGATCGAGATCGTCATGGGTGACCGTCTCATCGTCCACGATGCGTTGGCCCTCCGGGCATCCGATGGCGATCTGGCGAGAAGACTCGGCCGGTTCGATGTGCTGGCGGTGGCGGTGATCGCGGGACGGTCGCTGCACGCAGAGGCGGCGGGCGTCCTCGCAGCGGCGTCCCGATACCCGGTGATGCGACATGCCGACCAGCTCATAATGGCGTCTTCCATCGGAGAGGACGGCTGCCTTCTTCGCATCGCCGGCACATCTGGCGAGCAAGTCGGACGCACCCTTCGCGAGCTGCTGCGATTCATTCCGGCGCGGCTCGGCGATGATCCGTGGCGGCGAAAATGGTGAGAAGGCATTTATGCATCTGACGCCTCGAGAGATCGACAAGCTGGTGCTCCACCAGGCCGGTGTTCTGGCGCAGAAGCGGCTGGCCCGTGGACTCCGTCTCAATTATGTGGAGGCGACGGCGCTCATCGCCACACAGCTGCTCGAGTTCATCCGCGACGGCCGCTCCGTGTCCGATCTCATGGACCTCGGACGCCGGCTGCTCGGCCAAGCCGACGTGCTGGACGGTGTGGCCGACATGATCGACGAGGTCCAGGTGGAGGGCACGTTCCCGGATGGGACGAAGCTGGTCACGGTGCACCATCCGATCGTGGCCGAGCACGGCGACATGGCGCTTGCGCTCTACGGGAGTTTCCTGACGCGGGCGGCTGACGCCGGCGCCACCGGCCGGCCGGCCATACCGCCCGAGGACGCGCCAGGCGGCGTCCTCGTCAGCGATGGCTCGATCGTCCTGAACGAGGGCCGCGCGACCGTGCAGTTGACGGTCGCCAACCGCGGCGATCGCCCTATCCAGGTCGGCAGCCATTATCACTTCGTCGAAACGAATCGCGCGCTGTTCTTCGATCGGCGTGCCGCGTACGGCATGCGATTGGACATTCCCGCCGGCACCGCGGTGCGGTTCGAACCGGGGGAGACAAAGACGGTCACGCTTGTTTCGATCGCCGGCGCCCGCGTGATTCGAGGCGGCAACGCCTGGGCGAGCGGACCGGTCATCGAAGGACGGGACCTCCGGGACGTGCCATGAGTCATCGCATCGACAGGCGCCACTACGCGGATATCTACGGCCCGACGACTGGCGATCGCGTTCGCCTTGGGGATACGAATCTCGTCGCCGAGGTGGAGGGCGACGCCACGGTCTACGGTGACGAGTGCAAGTTCGGGGGCGGCAAAGTGCTGCGCGACGGCATGGGTCAGGCCGCGGGCGTCTCCGACGATCGCGCCCTCGACTGCGTGATCACCAACGCGCTCATCATCGATTGGACCGGGATTCGAAAGGCGGACGTCGGCATCAAGGGCGGCCGGATCGCCGGGATCGGCAAGGCCGGCAATCCCGATGTGATGGCGGGTGTCAGCGAGGGAATGGTCGTCGGGGTCACGACAGAGGCCATTGCGGGAGAGGGCCTTCTGCTGACAGCGGGCGGTATCGACGCGCACATACACTTCATCTGCCCGCAACAAGGATTCGAGGCGCTGGCGAGCGGCGTGACGACATTCATCGGCGGTGGAACCGGGCCCGCGACCGGCACCAACGCCACGACCTGCACGCCAGGCGCGCGACACGTCGAGCTGATGCTCGCCGCCACAGACGCGCTGCCGCTGAACGTCGGCTTTCTCGGCAAGGGCAACACGTCGATGCCCGACGGCCTCGAGGAACAGATCGCGGCGGGCGCGATCGGCCTGAAGCTGCACGAAGACTGGGGATCGACGCCTGCCGCCATCGACTGCTGTCTGTCAGAGGCAGACCGCTACGACGTGCAGGTGGCGATCCACACGGACACGCTCAACGAGTCGGGGTATGTGGACGATTCGATCGCCGCGTTCAAGGGAAGAGCCATCCACACGTATCACACGGAGGGGGCTGGAGGCGGGCACGCACCGGACATCATCCGCGTCTGCGGCGAACCAAACGTGCTTCCAAGCTCCACGAATCCCACGCGGCCGTACACCGTGAACACGCTCGACGAGCACCTCGACATGTTGATGGTGTGCCATCACCTCGACAAGAATATTCCCGAAGACGTCGCGTTCGCAGAGAGCCGCATCCGCGGCGAGACGATCGCCGCTGAAGATGTCCTGCACGACCTCGGGGCGATCAGCATGATCTCGAGCGACAGTCAGGCAATGGGCCGCGTCGGGGAGGTGATCTGCCGGACGTGGCAGACGGCGCACAAGATGCGGGCCGAGCGCGGGCGGCTGGCCGGCGAACGGGGCGACAACGACAACCTGCGCATCCGCCGGTACATCGCGAAGTACACGATCAACCCCGCGTTGACGCACGGCATCGCGCACGAGGTCGGGTCGATCGAGGTGGGCAAGCTGGCCGATCTCGTGCTGTGGAAGCCGGCGTTCTTCGGCGTGAAGCCGGAGCTCGTGTTGAAGGGGGGCTTCATCGCGTGGGCCCAGATGGGCGATCCCAACGCGTCGATTCCGACACCCCAGCCGGTCGTGATGCGGCCGATGTTCGGCGCCCTTGCACGGGCGATCGGTTCAACGTCGCTGGCGTTCGTGTCGCAATTGTCGCTGGATCGCGGAACGGTCGCGACCTACGGCCTCGGCAAGCGCGCGGTCGCGGTTCGAGGGTGCCGCACAATCGGCAAGCGCGACATGAAGCTGAACGATGCGCTGCCGCGGATCCAGGTCGACGCCGAAACCTACGTGGTCACCGCCGACGGCGAAGAGCTGCGCGCGAAGCCGGCGGAATTGCTTCCCCTCGCGCAGCGGTACTTCCTGTTCTGAGATGGTGATGTCAGAGTGGCTGACCTGGCAGGTTGTCGACTCCGCATTGCCAACGGGACTGTTCGCCCATTCCTGGGGGCTCGAGTCTGCCTGGCAGCATGGCGAAGTGCACGGCCTCGAGGCGCTGCGGGAGTTCGTCGACGCGTCGGTCCTGCAGTCCGGCCACGGCGTCCTTCCGTTTGTGAACGCTGCGTTCCGGTCGCCGGAACGGCTCGAAGCGCTCGACGTGGTTGCCGAGGCCTTTCTGACGAATCAGGTGGCGAACCGGGCGAGCCGCATACAGGGACGAACGCTGATCGCGACGGCAGGACGCGTCTGGCCTTCACCGGCACTCGCGAGATTGAAGACGCGGGCCGATGCGACGCACGCGCACGTCGCGCCGCTCTCGGGCGCCACGTTTCAAGCGCTCGCTCTTCCGCTGCAGACCGCTCAGAGGATCTTGTTGTACGGGGCGGCGCGCGGGGTCCTCTCGGCGGCCGTACGCCTTGGCATCGCCGGCAGCTACGAGGCCCAGCGCATGCAGCATTTGTGCGAGCCGTGGCTCGAACGCGTCGCGGAGCGCTGCGCGGGGCTCTCCGTCAGCGATCTGGCACAGACCGCGCCCGTGATCGATCTACTACAGTCGCGTCATGATCGACTGTACTCGCGCCTGTTTCAATCCTGAACCGCATTTCGAGGGGAGCGACGCCCGTGCATTACCTTTCACCCGATCACGAGCATCCGCACCACGTCGACGAGCCGGAAGGCCCCGGCTCGTTCGAACACCGCCGTGCTGCGCTGTCTCGAGACTTTCGCGCGCGCGCTTTTACCATTGGTATTGGCGGCCCCGTCGGAAGCGGAAAGACCGCGCTGCTTCTGGCGCTGTGCCGGCTGCTGCGCAGCGACCATAGCCTCGCGGTGGTCACGAACGATATCTTCACAAAAGAAGATGGCGAGTTCCTGGTCCTGCATCAGGCGCTTCCTGCGGATCGGATCATGGCCGTTGAAACCGGAGGGTGTCCGCACACGGCTGTTCGAGACGATATCAGTCAAAATCTGGACGCGTTGGGGCAGCTCATGATGAGGTGCGGACCCGAGCTTCTGTTCGTCGAGAGCGGTGGGGACAATCTGGCTGCCCAGTTCAGCCGTGAGCTCGCCGACTTCACGATTTACGTGATTGACGTGGCGGGAGGCGACAAGATCCCGCGCAAAGGCGGGCCTGGAATCACGCAGTCGGACCTGCTGGTCATCAACAAGACCGATCTTGCGCCGCTCGTCGGCGCCGACCTCGATGTCATGGCGCGCGACTCGCGGCGGATGCGCGGAGACGGGCCGTTCCTCTTCGCGCAGGTGACGAACGGCGTTGGCGTCCGGGAGATCGCGGACGAGCTGCTCAGGTGCTGGAAGACGGCGACAAGCGGAGCGGCTTCCAATGAGTCCTGAGCGGCGCGTCCACGGCGTCCGCACGCGGTCCTCTTGCCCTGCACGATCGTGTCGTCGACGATCTTCATGCCGCCCGTGGTCACGAGGTCCTTGCCCTTCTTGAACCTACAGCGCGCGGGCGTATTGGGGTGGCGTCTGGGCTTTCGTGTGGAGCTTGGGAGCGGCGTGAAGGGGCCAGTAGGGATCGCGCAACAGCTCGCGAGCCAGCACGACGACGTCCGCCTGCCCCGTTCGCAGGATCGTGTCGGCCTGCTCGGCGGCCGTTATCATACCCACGGCGCCCGTCAGGATGCCGGTATCCCGCCGGATGCGCTCGGCGAACGGCGTCTGATACCCGGGTCCGATCGGAATCGTTACCCCCGGCACGGTCCCGCCGGAAGAGCAATCGATCAAATCCACCCCCTCCGTCTTGAGCCGCCGGGACAGCTGAATCGATTGATCGAGATCCCATCCGCCTTCCACCCAGTCGGTAGCCGTGATCCTGACGAAGAGCGGCAGCGCCTCCGGCCAGACGCCGCGCACGGCCGCGACGACCTCACGCAGCAGACGGATGCGGTTCTCGAACGTCCCGCCATAGGCGTCCGTTCGCTTGTTGGTCAGCGGCGAGAGAAATTCGTGCAGCAGATAACCATGCGCGGCGTGAATTTCGACAATCTGAAAACCAGCGGCCAGGGCGCGGCAGGTACTGTGGGCAAACGCGTCCGTCACCTCGCGAATATGACCGTCGCTCATCGCCTCGGGAGTTGGACTGCCCACGTCGAACGGCAGAGCGCTGGGCGCCAGAATGGGCCGCCACCCGCCTTGCTCGAGATCCAGAGGAGCGCTGCCCTCCCAGGGACGGGACGTCGACGCCTTGCGGCCTGCGTGCGCCAGCTGAATGCCGGCGACGGCTCCCTGCCCGTGAATGAAAGCGGTGATTCGGCGCAGCATCTCGATCTGCGCGTCCTTCCACAGACCCAGATCCTGCGGGCTGATGCGCCCGCGCGCTTCCACCGCTGTCGCCTCGGTGAAGACGAGCGCGGCTCCGCCCACGGCGCGGCTGCCCAGATGCACGAGATGCCAATCGCCCGCGAAGCCGTCGTCGCTCGAGTACTGGCACATCGGCGACACGACGATACGGTTCTTCAGCGTGAGGCTGCGGACGGGGAGGGGATCGAACAGCACTGGATGACGCTCTGCTCCTTGCTGATGTATTTCAGGCGACGCGGTCGTGCGGCTCACGGCCGGCGAAATAAGCATCCAGGTTGTCGAGCGCCCGGAATCCCATCGCGTCGCGCGTCTCGGCGGTGGCGCTGCCGATGTGCGGCATCAGGAATGTATTGGAAAGCGCGACGAGCCGTTGATCCACCTTCGGTTCATTGTTGTACGCGTCGATGCCGGCGGCCCTCAGTTTGCCCGACGTCAATGCCGCGATGAGCGCCTCGTCGTCGACGATGGCGCCGCGGGCCGCGTTGACGAAGATCGCGCCGTCGGGCAGCAGACTGAACCGCCGGGCGTCCATCAGTCCGCGCGTCGCTGGCGTGACGTTACAGTGAATGCTGAGGAAGTCGCAGTGGGGAAGGAGGTCTTCCGACGTCTCGTGGAAGATGGCGCCCGCTTCCCGTTCGGGCGGCAGCCGGCGCACGTCGTGGTAATGAATCGTCATGTCGAAACCGCGGGCGCGTTTCGCCACGACCTGGCCGACACGGCCCATGCCGAGGATGCCCAGGCGTTTGCCCGTCACTTGTGTGCCCACCATGAACGCCGGGCTCCAGTCCTTCCACTTGCCCTCGCGCACCAGCTTCTCGCCCTCGCTGGCGCGGCGGGCAGCCCCGATCATCAACATCATCGTCAGTTCAGCGGTCGCGTCCGACAGCACATCGGGGGTGTTGGTCACGACGACCCCCTTTTTCCTGGCGGCTTCGACGTCGACATGGTCGAAGCCGACCGAGAAGTTGGCGATGATTTTGACTTCGGCGGGGAGTTGCTGAAAGACATCGGCCGAAAAGTGTTCCGTATGACAGGGCAGGATCGCCTGGGCGCCGCTGGCCTGTGCGATCAGCTCGTCCTTCGAATAGAGGCGGTCGTCCGGGTTCAACCGGGCCTGGTAATCGTGCCTCAGGCGCTCCTCCACCTTCGGCGGCAGCTTCCGGGTCACCAGGACGACGGGTTTCACGCTCATGGCCGGCTTCTCCTGTCAGGAAACGCTTGCAGGCGGTTTGCAGGCGCGATACGTTCTGACGTGATTTGAAGACACGCACATACTACATTGGGCGCGGCCCGTCGTCTGGTCACCCGGAGACGGTCTGCCCACGGCTTGTACCAAGATTATGAAAATCTACAAGTCCATCAATCGCGTCCCCGGCGGAATGATGGTCGTTCCGCTCTTCATCGGGATGGTGCTCAATACCTTCTTCCCTAATCTCCTGAAGATTGGGGGTTTCACGCAGGCGTTGACCGGCGTGGGATACCCGACCGTTCTGGGTATGTACCTCTTCACCGTGGGCACCAAGATGACGGTGAGGGCAGCTCCCAGGATGCTGCTTCGCGGGCTCGGGATCATGACCGCCAAGGTCGGCACCGCCACGATCTTCGCGCTCGCCGTGGCGAAACTCTTCGACGGCAGCTTCCTCGGTCTGAGCACGCTGGCGGTGATGGTCGCCATGAGCGATACCAACGGCGGCATGTTCCTCGCGCTGACGAGCGTGATGGGAGACAAGGAGGATTCCGGCACCTACGTCATCCAGAGCATCGAGACCGGACCGTTTCTGACGATGTTGATCTTCGTCGGTACGGGGCTGGCCGTCATTCCGTGGCTGACCATGGTCTCGGTGATCGCTCCCATTGTGGCGGGGGCGATTCTGGGCAATCTGGACGAAGACATCAAAGACTTCTTCGGATCTCACGAGCCGATCATTGTTCCGTTCATGGCGTTTACGCTCGGGCAGACCATCAACCTCAGGGCGGTGGTGACGGCCGGAGCGCCGGGCGTCGTGCTGGGCGTAACGGTGCTGATCGTGACCGGCTTCGTGTGCATCATCGCCGACCGGCTACTCGGCGGATCTGGCGTGGCCGGAGCCGCAGCCTCCAGCACGGCCGGAAATTCTGCCGCGGTTCCACAAGCCGTTGCCCTCGCGGACCCATCGTTTGCACCGGTGGCGGGAGCGGCGACGGTTCAAGTCGCCGCTTCGGTGATCGTCACCGCGATCCTGACTCCGCTGTTGACCTCCTGGCAGTACAAGAGAGTCATGAAGAAGAGACTCTCGCAGGAGCGTGAGGTCGTGGCCGCGCTCGCCGAGCGTATCGAGCCGCAGCTAGAGACGCCTCAGTTTCTCCCGTGAACAATTCCTCGTTGACGATGGCTGGATGATCCCGTTCAATCCGGCCATCGGCGTGCCCCTGGCGCTCGCACTCCGCATCGGGATCGCGGCGATCACGCTGCTGGCGACGCGGCGGATCGTTGTGGCCCGATACGTCGCGTTCCTCGGGTCGGCGATCGCGTCGGTCGTGACCGGGATGACGGCCGTCTCACAGCTGCAGACAGGAACGCCGCTGCATGGCGTCCTGCTCGTCCACGGAGCGTCGCAGTTCTTTTTCACGTATTCGGTCGACGGGCTCGCGGCGTGGTTTCTTCTCGTGCTCGCCATCCTGGCCGTCCCGGTCGCGATCTTCAGCATCGGATACCTGGCGCACGATCCTTACCGGCAGCGGTCCGCCTTCGTCGGTGCGGCGTTCAATGTGCTGGTCGGGGCGGTCGAGCTCGTGTTCGTGGCGGGCGATCTCATTGCCTTCCTGTTTGCGTGGGAGCTCATGACGCTGGCCACCGCGGCGCTCACCGCCACGGAGCACGAGACGCGTGCCAACCGGCGCGCGGCGTACTTGTATCTCGTCATGTCGCACGTGGCCACCGGCTGCCTGATCGCGGGGTTCCTGACGCTGGCAGCGGCATCCGGCTCGACAGCGTTCACGGCGCTCTTCTCGGGCGACGTCGTACGGGGGCCGACGCGCGACGGGCTGTTCCTGCTCTTCTTCCTCGGCTTCGGTGTGAAGGCAGGGATCATCCCGCTGCACGTCTGGCTGCCGGAAGCGCACCCCGCGGCGCCGACCAACATTTCCGCGATGATGTCTGGCGTGCTCCTCAAGGCCGGGATCTACGGCATCGTGCGCGTCTGTGTATTTGGTCTCGGTGTGCCGAGGCTTTCCTGGGGCGTGTTCATCGTTGCGCTGGGAGGGCTTTCGGCCGTGCTCGGTGTTCTGTATGCGCTCATGCAGCACGATCTCAAGCGCTTCCTGGCGTATCACAGCATCGAGAACATCGGGATCATCCTGCTCGGTCTCGGCGCCGGGATGATGGCGCTGGCATACGGGCGCAGCGACGTGGCGTCGATTAGCATCGCGGCAGGTTTGTACCACGTGTTGAATCACGCGGTGTTCAAGGGGCTGCTGTTCCTCGGGGCGGGAGACGTCGTGATGATGGCCGGCACGCGGCAGATCGAGCGGCTTGGCGGGCTGCTGCGGCGGATGCCGTGGACCGGATTGTTCTTCCTCGTCGGCGCGATGGCGATTTCCGGTCTGCCGCCCCTGAACGGCTTTGCGAGCGAATGGCTGACGTTTCAGGCGTTCTTGTTTGGATTTCGCAGTTCCGCGGAACCCCTCGTTCACTTCATGTTTCCCATCGGCGGCGCACTGCTCGCACTGACGACCGCACTGGCGGCGGCGTGTTTCGTGAAGGCGTTCGGCATCTGTTTCCTCGCGTTGCCGCGCAGTCGCGAGGCCGCGGAAGCGCGCGAGGCGCCGGCGGCGATGCTCGTGCCGCAGGCATTTCTGGCGGCGCTCTGCGTCGGCCTGGGACTGTTTCCGGGTGTCGTGCTGCGCGTGCTCGACGGCGTGCTGGCGTCGCTGCCTGGGTTGCAGCCGCCGGCGGAGATGGCGTGGGGCGGGCTGGGGATGGCGTCCGGGGTCAGCGCATTCGACCACGTCGTGCCGGTCGTGCTCGGGGCGGTCCTCGTGGGCGGGGTGGCCGTGGCCGCCGTCCTCGCCTTGCGCGTCGGAGTGGCCGTGCGGCGCGTGCCGACGTGGGGTTGTGGGGGCGAACTGTCGGCGCGCACCGAATACACGGCGACAGCGTTTTCGAAGCCGCTGATGATGATCTTCCGGGCGGTCTATCGGCCGACGCGCCAGGTCGAGGCGCTGGCGGACGTCTCGCCGTATTTTCCGCGGGAGGTGCGTTACCACTCGGAGATCGAACCGACCTTTGAGCGCTACGTCTATGGTCCGGTGCTGCGCGCGGTGCTTCGCGTGGCCAACGGCATGAAAGTACTGCAAGCCGGCAGCCTCCACGCTTACCTCGCCTACGTCATCGTCATGGTCGTGAGCCTCGTGTTCCTCGTCTGGTGGAGAAGCTGACCTCGTGATTCCTGATCCGCTCCGAGCGCTCGGTTTGGCCATGCTGCAGGCGGCAGCGATGCTCGCAGTGGCCCCGCTCCTGAAAACAGCCATCAAGAAAATGAAAGCGCGGCTCCAGAATCGTCAAGGGCCGCCGATGCTGCAGGGGTACTACGATCTCGCGAAGCTTCTGCGCAAGGAGCCAGTCCGATCGGAGACGGCGTCGTGGGTCTATACGGCAGGACCACGCGTCTACTTCGCGTCGGCCGTCGCCGCCACGACGCTGGTCCCTGTGTGGATCGCGGCAGCGCCACTCGAAGCGGCCGGTGGAATTCTCCTGCTGGTGGGGACGCTCGCGCTCGGCCGGTTCGCGCTGGCCACGGCTGCGCTCGACACCGGAAGTCCCTTCGGCGGCATGGGTGCGAGCCGTGACATGACGATCGCCGCCCTTGCGGAGCCGGCGCTCATGCTGGGGCTGTTCACCGCCGCTCTCGCCGCCGGCTCGCTGAACCTTGGTGAGCTGGTCAGAAACGTGCTGCAGCGCGGCGCCACGATCCATCCGAGCGATCTCCTCGCGTTTGCGGGGCTGTTCATTATCGTGATCGCCGAAACCGGCCGCATTCCCGTCGACAATCCGGCGACACACCTCGAGCTGACGATGATTCATGAGGCGATGGTGCTGGAGTATGCGGGCCCCGACCTCGCGCTCGTCGAGTGGGCGGCCGCGTTGAAGGAACTTTTGTACATGACTTTGCTCGTTGATCTGTTCATACCCGCAGGCGTCGCGACAAGCGCCGCGCCCGGTGCGATTGCCGTAGCGGTGGTGGCGTGGGCCGGCAAGATCTTCCTGCTGGCGATCGCCGTGACCGTCGCAGAGAGCACGAACGCCAAGCTGCGCTTGTTCCGCGTGCCAGAGCTCGTGTCCATCTCGCTGGGACTCGGGTTTCTGGCGCTTGCCATCCGATTCCTGTAAGGGCTCGCATATGACGACCAGCGACGACGTGTTGATCCTGTGTGCCGCCGGCATGTTGGTGAGCGCCTATCTCATCGTCGGCCAGAAGGCGCTGTTCACGGCGATCCGCTTATATGGATTTCAATCGCTTCTCCTGGGAATCGTGGCAGCCACCATCGCGGTTTCGGAGGGGCGGCATGACCTGTTCGTGACGGCGGCGCTCACCGTCACGTTGAAGGCGCTGCTGATCCCGTGGTTTCTGATGGGTGTGATCGACCGGATCGGGATCCACCGCGAGATCGAGCCGTTCTTGAGCGTGCCTGCATCGCTGCTGGCGTGTCTGGGACTGACGGTGATCGGGTATCGAGTCAGCACCGGATTTCCGGAAGGTGCCCGGGGCGTGAGCCATCACCTGATCGGCGTGGCGCTCTCGATGCTGCTGATCGGGCTCTTTCTCATGGTCACGCGGAAAAAGGCGATCAGCCAGATTCTCGCGTTGCTGACGGTGGAGAACGCGGTGTTTCTGGTGGCGGTCGGCGTCACCTCGGGCATGCCGCTCATCGTCGAGCTGGGAATCGCGTTCGACGTGATTCTCGCCGTGCTCATCCTCGGCATCCTCGTTCATCGAATCGTCGACCGGTTCGAGTCGATGGATGTCAGCCGTCTCTCGAAGCTGAAGGGGTAGCGTGAATCTCCTCGTCTGGACACTGGGTGTTCCGTTGATCGCATCTGCTGTTGGCTTGCTGGGCGGCCCGCGCAAGCTCCACGAGGCGGTCATGATCAGCGGCCTTGTCCTCACTTTCGGCTTGTGCATGGCGACCGCCGACCAATTTCTCGGCGGCGGGATCCCGGCGGCATTTGGCGACGCGCTACGGGTCGACGGGCTGTCGGCGCTGGTGCTCGTGCTTGGCGGGTTCGTCGGTCTGCTTGCGGGCGCGTACGGCGTCGGTTATCTGCGACGCAACGAGGCACGATGCCTGGTCACACCGCGGATGCGCCGGGAGTTCTTCGGATTGATTCCCGCCTACGTGTTCGCCATGTTGCTCGTCTCGGTCTCGAATAATCTCGGCATCCTCTGGATCGCCGTCGAGCTCACGACGCTGGCCTCCGTGTTCCTGATCACGTTCCACGATCGGGACACGTCGCTCGAAGCGGCGTGGAAGTTCCTGATGCTCGGCAGCCTCGGCCTCGGCTTTGCACTCCTGGGGACAGTGCTCCTGTTCGCCGCCGGCCAGGGGCATCTCGGATCGGGCATGTCCGCGCTCCATTGGACGCGTTTCATGGAAGTCGCCCCGCAGCTCCACCCGTTTACACTCAGGCTCGGCGTCGTGTTTGCGCTGGTCGGGTACGGCACGAAGGCGGGGCTGGCGCCGATGCACACGTGGAAGCCGGACGCTTATCGCGAGGCGCCGTCGCCCGCTGTCGTGCTCATGGCGGTCGGCATGTTGAACGGCGCCCTGTACTGCGTGTTGCGGATCCATCTCATTTCAAAAGCCGCGCTCGGCCCAGAGTTTTCCGGCGGGTTGCTTCTGACACTCGGCCTTCTGTCAGTGCTGATCGCGGTGCCGTTCGTCCTCATCCAGTGGAACCTCAAACGGCTGCTGGCCTATTCGAGCATCGAGCATGTGGGTATCATGGCCGTGGGTGTCGGGCTCGGGGCCGAGGCCGGGGTCTTCGGGGCACTGCTCCACATGACCTACCACTCGCTGGCCAAGCCGGTCGCGCTCTTCTCGGCCGGCACGCTGGCGCAACTCCACAGCTCGTCGGACTTCGATCGGATCGGCACAGGCACGTTCACCCGAACACCGGTCGCCAGCGCGCTGTTCGTGCTCGCGGCGTTGATGATGACGGGTTCGCCACCCTTCGGGCTCTTCTTCAGCGAGATGACGATTCTCCGAGCCGGCTTCCTCGGGTCACATGTCAAAGCGACGTCGATCTTCCTGGCCGCGCTCATCGTCCTTTTTTGCGGCTTCGCCTTTCAGGTGGGACGCCTCGTGCTCGGGCCGCCGCGCGATCCCGCCGAGCGGCGCGTGCCGCTGCCGGAACGCTTCGATTTCGGCATGGGGACCGTTATCGCGGCGGCAATTGTGGCCGGCGTGTCCGCGTTCTACCTGCCCGGTCCGCTGATGGCGCTCATCCGCGAGGCGACCCGAGTGGTCTGGGGAGGCGCATGATGCCGGACGCGGTGACGGTCGCAGCGGCACTCGGCGTCGCAGATCGAACCGTGCGTGAGCTGCATCCCGGTGAACTGGTCATGGACGCCGGCGCCGCCGCATTGCCCGCTCTGGCTGACCGCGTCGTATCCGGCCTGGGGGGCCGGCTGGTCTCGCTCTTCGCGACCGACGAGCGGACGTCGACGAATCGCTTCCTGCTGCACCACGTGTGGTCGCTGCCGAGTCGCGGGACGTTCCTTCGCATTGCGGCGCCGATCGATCCGGCCGAGCCCTCATACCCATCGATCGCGGCGAAGCATCCCGCGGCGAACTGGTTCGAACGCGAAGTGATGGATTTTTTCGGTCTCACGCCGGGCGGCCATCCGAACCCGGTGCGTGTCGCCCTTCACGACGACTGGCCCGACGGCTCGTGGCCGCTGCGCAAGGACTTCCCGTACGACAGCGCGGTCGCTCGTGTGCCCGGCGATTTTCATCCGTTCCGGCCGGTGACCGGCGAAGGTGTGCTCCAGGTGCCCGTGGGGCCCGTGCACGCGGGGGTCATCGAGCCTGGACATTTCCGTTTTGGCGTCGCCGGTGAGCCCGTGCTGTACCTCCAGCTCCGGCTGTTCTACGCGCACAAGGGAATCGAGAAGCGCTTCGAGCGCCTCCCGTGGCGTCATGGGCTGTTCCTGGCCGAATCGATCTCCGGTGACACAGCGGTGGGCCACGCCCTGGCCTACTCCCACGCCATCGAGCGTCTTGCGGATGTGACCGTGCCGCCGCGCGCCCGCGCGCTGCGGGTGGTGCTGCTGGAGCTCGAGCGCGTCTACAACCACATCTCCGACATCGGCGCGCTGGCGACCGACGTCGCGTTCACCGTGCCCGCAAGCCGCGCGCAGGTCTTGCGCGAGGGTCTTGTCCGGCTACAGGACCAGCTGTTCGGGACGCGCCTTCTCAGAGGCACGATTGCGCTGGGCGGTGTGAAGCGCGATCTCTTGCCGGAGGGCCGCGAGGCGCTTCGCGCGCATCTGCACGCCTTCGAGCGGCAGTTCGACGACCTGATTACGCTGCTCATCGACGCGGGGACCTTCACGGACCGCGTTGACGCGACGGGGATTCTCACAAATCGCGCCGCCCTGGATCTTGGCATCGTCGGGATGGCCGCGCGCGCCTCGGGCGTGGATGGCGACTTCCGGCGGGACCATCCGCATGACGCCTACGAGGACCTTCGGTTCGAGGTCCCGATCGAAGAAGGCGGCGACGTGAGAGCACGGCTCATGATTCGCGCGCGGGAAGTGGAGCAGTCGCTGTCGATCCTGC
>Ga0070698_100003780_pt1 | contig 16632 bp, 12 predicted proteins | sample KBSK1502metaG_FD_65477 | JGI IMG/M metagenome (GOLD analysis project Ga0070698, IMG submission 65477) | Corn, switchgrass and miscanthus rhizosphere microbial communities from Kellogg Biological Station, Michigan, USA - KBS K1-50-2 metaG | ecosystem: Host-associated > Plants > Roots >...
ACAGGTCAGCGTTCTTGGGGAGGTACTGGCGCAGCAGCCCGTTGGTGTTCTCGTTTGCCGGCCGCTGCCAGGGCGAGTGCGGGTCGCAGAAGTAGATCTTCACGTCCGCGGCGACCGCGATCTGCTTGTGCAGCGCCATCTCCTTGCCCTGGTCCCAGGTCAGCGACCGGCGCAAGCTGGCCGGCAGGTCCGCGATCACCGGGATCACCGCGTCCGCGAACGCCGCCGCGGACTTCCCGCCCGGCACCGGCACCAGCATCGTGTACCGCGTCGTCCGCTCGACCAGGGTTCCGATCTGCGATTTCCCGGCCCGCCCGGCGATCTGGTCGCCTTCCCAGTGCCCGGGCACCGCCCGGTCATCAGCCTCGGGCGGCCGGCTGGCGATCATCACCATGTCCTGGATCCGGCCGCGCCGCTCGCCCTCGGTGCGCCGCGGCTTGCGCAGCGACCGCCCGGTCCGCAGCTGCCGGGTCAGCTCCCGGCGCAGCGCGCCCCGGCCCTGCACGTACAGCGCCTGACAGATCGTCTCGTGCGACACCCGCATCTCCGGCCTGTCAGGGAAGTCCGCGGCCAGCCGGGCGCTGACCTGCTCCGGCGACCAGTTCTTCGTCAGCTTGCGCTGTACCTGCTGCCGCAGCTCGCCGTTCACCGCCAGCCTCGCCGGCCTGGGCCGCCGCGCCCGCTCCTCGGCCCGCGCCTGCGCCGCGACCGCCCGGTACCGGTACCGCCCCCGCGTGCTGTTCCTGCCGATCTCCCGGCTGATCATCGACGCAGCCCGGCCCAGCCGCAGCGCGATCTCCGCCTGCGACAGCCCCGCCGCAAGCCCGGCCGCGATCTCCTCCCGCTCCGCCAGCGACAGGTACCGGCCCCCGCCCCGCGCCGCCGGCGCGTTCCCCTTAACCCCGCCCGCCTCCCGGAACCACACCTCCGCCTGATGCCGGTGCACCCCCGCCGCAGCCGCCGCCTCCCGCAACGACAACCCCGACCGCACCCCATCCCAGAACCCCACCCGCCCCGCCCCCGGCACCGGCGGACGCCCCAGCTTCACCACAACAACCTCCAGCAATGGAACCGTTGCGACAGCCGATTGAATCCGCCCGGGCAAATCGGACACGAAAGTGGTCACAACCGATAGGAAGATGACGGTGCCGACCGTCAGGCGCTGAGCGCCGCGTGCGCGGCGGCGCGGCCCGCTTCGAAGGCGGCGGCTAGCAGGGCGCCGTCGGTGGTCAGGCGGCTGACCGGCGGGGTCGACGCGGACGGGCGGATGGTCAGCGCGCGGCCCTCGCCTTCCAACTCGGCGATGCGCGCCACATCATCGGCCGTGCGCCGACCGCGGGTCAGCAGCGCCGCGCGCAGCTCGGGCGACTCCTTGCGCAGCGTGGTCCGGGCGAGCAGCCGGATCGAACGCGGCGGGCGGGGCACCGACACGCCGTCCGCCATTGCGGCCACGGTAAGCGGGAGGCGGGTGCGGAGCACGAGGACGTGCGTGGCGCCCTGGGCGAGCGGCGTGCGGAACGGGATCGACTCGGCCACCCCGGCGTCGTAGAACCGCCGGTAGCGCAGCCGCACCGGCGCGCCCGCGAGGAACGGCAGCGAGGCACTCGCCCGCAGCGCTAGCCGCAGCTCCGCGGGATCACCGATCAGCGGCCGCAGGTCGGTCGAGGCACCGGTCGCCGCGTCGGTCGCCAGCGGGTGGTATTCGACCGTGCTGGCGAGCACCGACTCGAAGTCCATCGGCCACCGCGTCTGGTACACCACCTCGATCAGCGCGTGGATATCCACCACCGGGCGGCCGCGTAGCAGCGCTCGCCAGCGGATCAGCTCTTTGGCGTAGGACGGCTCCGCCCAGCCGCGCAGGCCCTCGGGACGGGAGCTGAGCAGCCACGCCCCGGTGATAGCGCCCGCCGACGCGCCGTACACCGCGTCGAAGGCCGGCACCAGGCCATGCTCGTGCAGCGCCAGCGCCATGCCCGCCGAGACCGCGCCGCGCATCCCGCCGCCCTCGATGGACAGCGCCACGCGCAGCCCGTCGGTGCGGCTTCCCGGCGTGCTGCCCGCGCGCTGCCGCTCGCGGAGCACCCGCAGGATGTCAGTCGTCTCTTTATCAGCCGGTGCGCGCATCGAGTCCCAGGCTAGCCGTTGCCCGCTGCAGCGGGCGGCACGCCGCGCGCAGCTCGGGCCCGATGACCGCCGGGCGGAGCGTGCCGGGGTCGAGCCGGACCTGCACCCGGCGTCCTTCCGCGTACGTGACGGTCTGGTCTGCCGACAGCACCCGGAACCCGTAGACCGCACTGGTGCTGCCCAGGTGATCGATCCACAGGTGGACGTGCACAGGGCCGACCCGGGTGATCGGCACGTGGTAGGTGATGGTGAACTCCCTGACGACGAAGAACACGTCCTTGAAGCCGGGCGACGATGGATCGAAGGCCCAGCCTGCCCGGGTCCAGTAAGCCGCGAGCGCGCGCTCGAGCAGCAGGACATACCGGCCGTTGTGCACGACCCCCATCGCGTCCAGGTCCTCGAAGTGGACCATGACCGGCTCAATGGCGCCTTCCATCAGTTACTCCCCCGGTAGTAGGTGCGGCGTTGGTGACAGGGCACGCAGCCGGTCGAGCACCGCGCGGCGCGCGAACGCCGCGCCCTGCTCGAGGCTGTGCAAGCGAGCGGACGTGACGGCACCTTCGCCCAGCGCGTCGATCTCGAAGGCGAGCTGCGCCGCATCCGTGTCTGGGCGGAGCTCGCCGAGCTCAACCGCCTGCTGCGCCGAGCGCTTGATGAAATCCCACCAGGCGTCGATGGCGGTCGTGAGCGCGTCACGGACCGGGCCTGGGCGGTCGTCGAATTCGGCCCGGCTCGCCACGAAGAAACAGCCGCCGGGCAGCGCGCGAGACGTGTAGTAGGCCAGCCGGCCCTCGTGCAGCGCCCACAGCCGTCGCACGCCGCGGGGCATCGCGAGCGCTGGCGTTACGATCTCGTCCGTCCATTGCCGCACCGCGTGCTCGACGATCGCGAGCTGCAGGATCTCCTTGTCCGGCCAGTGCGTGAACAGGCCCGACTTGCTGAGCCCTGTCTCGTCGGCCAGCCGGGACAGTGACATCGCGTCCAGGCCGTAGACCGAGGACAGCGCCACCGCCGTGTCGAGCACGGCCAGCCGCGTCCGCGCGCCGCGCGCGACCCTCCCGTCAGCCATGTGGCAAGAGTACCATAAATAAGACCGTCCGGTCGGTTAGTTTGTTTGGCGACCGGGGGCTGGTGGTGCCGGGACTTAGGGCGCGAAACGCTCATTTTTGTCCGGTTTGTCATGGTTTGGCGGTACTTTTCGCGGTTCTGGCCCGTATTTCGGGGCCAGAACCCTTTTCGCGCCCTAAGTCATCCGCAGGGGTGTTAGCTGGCCCGGGTTTCGGCTGGCTCCAGGGCGCGGAGCGGGGCGGGGAGGTCGCCGTCGTAGACGACCGTGAGGCGGTGCGTGGCGCGGGTGATCGCGACGTACAGGTCGTGGCCGCCGTTCGAGGACTGGGCGATGATGCCGGCCGGGTCGGCGAGCACCACGCGGTCGAACTCGAGGCCCTTCGCCTGCGTGACCGTGAGCAGTGCGGCCGGCGCGTCCAGCGACTCGGGCTGGTCGCCAGGCACGGCCTCGGGGATCGCGGCGGCGACGTCGGCGGCGCGGGCATCGGAGACGATCACGGCTAGCCGTCCGGCGTCGGGGCCGCCGATCTCGGCCAGGTCGTCCCTGGCGATCCTGGCGACCCGGTCAGCGAGGTCGCCGGGCGAGACGCGGACGGCGCGGGGCGGGACGCCCTCGGAACGGACCGACTCGGGCGGGCGCTCGTCCGGCGCGACCGAGGCGAGCACGTCCGCCGCGACCGTCATGATCTCCGTCGGCGTCCGGTAGTTGACGGTCAGCCGCTCCTCGCGCCAGCGCCCGCGCAGCAGCGGGTCGAGCATCTGCCGCCACGACGTCGTGCCGGCCGGCGAGCTGGTCTGCGCGACGTCGCCGACCACGGTCAGCGACCGGGCCGGGTTGCGGCGCAGCACCATCCGCCAGGCCATCGCGGACAGCTCCTGCGCCTCGTCGACGATCACGTGGCCGTAGGCCCAGGACCGGTCGGCCGCGGCGCGCTCGGCGGTGGCCAGCGCGGGGCCGTTGTCCCTGTTCCACGCCGCGAGCGTTTCCGCGTCGATCATGCCGAGATCGGCGATGTCCGTGATCTCGAGCACCTCGGCGGCGTACTTCGCCTCGAGGCGCTGCGCCCGTTCCAGCGCGCGCCGCGCCGCCCGCTGCTCGGAATCGTCGACGCCGAGCAGCTCGGCGGCCTCGTCGAGCAGCGGGACGTCCGCCACCGTCCAGGCGGCGGGGGAGGCCTGGCGTGCAAGCACCATACGTTCCTGATGAGAGAGAACAGAGCCGGCGGCGGACCTGATCGCGTGCGCGGACCCCAGCAAGCCGGCGACCAGCTGCTGCGGCGTCAGCAGCGGCCACAGCCTGTCCAGCGCGACGCGGACCCCCGGCTCGTCCCAGAGCCGTTCCGTGGCGTAGGGCACGTCCTCCTCGGCGAACGGGCGGTCGAGCACCCGGGCCTCCGACCAGGCCAGCTCGGTGAGCAGCTCGGTGACGAACAGCTTGCGGGCCACGTTGTGCGGCTTGCGCAGCGACCTGGCGCGGTCGCGGGCGCGCAGGATCGCGGCGCGGCGCAGCGGGATGCTGGTGCCGTCGGCGTCGATGGTCAGGTCCTCCTTAGGCACCCGCTCCCGGTCGCGGACCGCCTGGCGCAGCACCCCGGTCATCCGCTCGTCGCCCTTGACGACCGCGGCGGGGTCCCTGGTGTCCGTCGCGTGCACGCCGGGAAACAGGTCGCCGAGGGTGTGCAGCACCACGTCGGTCTCGCCGAGGCTGGGCAGCACCTGGCTGATGTAGCGGAGGAACGTGGCGTTCGGGCCGATGACGAGGACGCCGCGGCGCTCGAGCGCGCGGCGGTGCGTGTAGAGCAGGTAGGCGGCGCGGTGCAGGGCGGCGACCGTCTTGCCGGTGCCGGGGCCGCCCTGGACGACGAGCACGCCGGCCAGGTCCGACCTGATCACGCGGTCCTGTTCGGCCTGGATGGTGGCCACCACGTCGGCCATCCGGCCGGTACGGGCGCTGCTGACCGCGGCGATCAGCGCCGCCTCGCCGGACAGGTTCAGCCTGTCGGTGTCGGAGAGCTTGTCGAGGTTGAACACCTCGTCGTCGACGCCGGTGACCGTGCGGCGCCTGGTATAGATGTGGCGGCGGCGGACCAGGCCCTCCGGGTTGCGCGGCGTGGCGGCGTAGAACGGGCGCGCCGCGGGGGCGCGCCAGTCGATCAGCTTGAGCTCGTAGTCGTCGTCGCGCAGGCCGATGCGGCCGATGTACAGCGTGGCCTGGTTCTCGTCGTCGGTGCGGCCGAAGCACAGCCCGCGTTCGGTGTTGGTGAGCTGGATGAGACGCCGTTCGTTTTCCGCGGCGGAGACGTCGCGCTCCAGCCGCGCCTGGTGCGTGCCGCCTGGGGCGCCTTGCGCGCGGACCTCCCGCAGCGCCCGCTCGCTGCGCTCGCGCGCCGCGTCGAGCAGGTCGTAGAGCATGGTCACGTACTGTTGTTCGGCCCGCAGCGAGGAGGCACGAGAATCATCAATTCCGGCGCTATTGCCGTCTTTCGCGGCCTCGCCGTCAACGTTATCGGCTTCGGCGGGACCATTCGCTATTTGACCAAATGCCATTTTTGCTGTTATACTCCTCGTGCCGAAGTATTTGGCATTCTTTTGTGCATGCGGACAGATCGACTAGCGTAACACATGCCGGCGGCACTGGTCTGTCGTTCGCAGCTCACGGGCATCCCCGCCGCAGCGAAACGGCCTTATCCCGAATTAGCACGGCTTTCCGCATGTTCTGCCCGTGTCCCTGGCCGTCGTCACTTGTCGCGAGGAAAAGCGCGCCGCACCCGCGGGCCGCGATTTGCGCCGGCTGGTCCCGCGCATAAGCGGTGCGCGCAAGACCGGCGGGTCGTCCGGGCCGCCTGCCGTTCGGGTAGCCGGCTGAGGCGGTCTGGGCGGGGCCCGGCCGCATGCCTAGGATAGACAGCCATAGCTGGGAGGAGCTGAGAATGCCTGAGCGCGTGGAGATCACCGGGCCCGCCGGAGACCGTTACGACGAGATCCTGACCCCGAAGGCCCTGGAACTGCTGGTGGCGCTGCACGACGCGCTCGGCGCCCGCCGGGAGGAGCTGCTCGCCGCCCGCCGCGGGCGGCAGACGGAGCTGAGCAGCGGAGCGATGCTCGACTTCCTGCCGGACACCGCGCACATCCGCGAGGACACGACCTGGCGGGTGGCACCGCCCGCGGCCGGCCTGGTCGACAGGCGGGTCGAGATCACCGGGCCCACCGACAAGAAGATGACGATCAACGCGCTCAACTCCGGCGCCAACGTCTGGCTGGCCGACTTCGAGGACGCCAACACGCCGCTGTGGTCGAACATGATCGAAGGCCAGCTCAACCTCAAGGACGCGCTGGACAGGACGATCGACTTCACGCAAGGCGGGAAGGAGTACGCGCTGCGGCCCGATGACGAGCTCGCCACGATCGTCGTCAGGCCGCGCGGCTGGCACCTGCCGGAAAAGCACATCCTCATCGACGGCGAACGCGCCTCCGGCAGCCTCACCGACTTCGCGCTGTACTTCACGGCGTGCGCGCGCAAGCAGCTCGACAAGGGCAAGGGCCCGTACTTCTACCTGCCGAAGATGGAAAGCCACCTCGAGGCCCGGATGTGGAACGACGCGTTCATCATCGCCCAGGACTTCCTCGGCATCCCGCGCGGCACCATCCGCGCCACCGTGCTGATCGAGACGATCCCGGCCGCGTTCGAGATGGACGAGATCCTGTACGAGCTGCGCGACCACAGCGCCGGCCTGAACGCGGGCCGCTGGGACTACCTGTTCAGCATCATCAAGAAGTTCCGCACCCGCGGCCGCGACTTCGTGCTCCCCGAGCGCAACGCGGTCACCATGACCGCCCCGTTCATGCGCGCCTACACCGAACTGCTGGTCAAGACCTGCCACGCCCGTGGAGCGTTCGCGATGGGCGGCATGGCCGCGTTCATCCCGTCCCGCCGCGACCCCGAGGTCAACGAGGTGGCGCTGGCCAAGGTGCGGGACGACAAGACGCGCGAGTCGAACGACGGCTTCGACGGTTCCTGGGTCGCCCACCCCGACCTAGTGCCGGTCTGCAAGGAGATCTTCGACGCCAAGCTCGGCGACAAGCCCAACCAGCTCGACAGGCAGCGCCCGGAGGTCTCCGTAAGCGCGGAGGACCTGCTCTCGGTGTCCAAGACGCCCGGCGGCATCACCGAGGCCGGCCTGCGGAACAACATCAGCGTCGGCCTCCAGTACCTCGCCACCTGGCTGGGCGGCAACGGCGCGGTCGCCATCTTCAACCTGATGGAGGACGCCGCCACCGCGGAGATCTCCCGCTCCCAGGTCTGGCAGTGGATCCACAACGACGTCATCCTCGACGACGGCCCGCTCGTGACAAAGGACGTGGTCGAGCGCATGATCGATGAGGAGCTCGCGAAGATCCAGGAGCTGGCGGGCGGCAGCTTCGACGCGGCCAGGTACGGCCAGGCGGTCGCGCTGTTCACCGAGGTCGCGCTCGCCGACTCGTTCAGCGATTTCCTCACGCTCCCCGCGTACGAACGGATGCCGTAGGGAAGGGTGCTGCTATGGCCAATGTCGGAGCGCTGATCCCGCGGATGACGGACATCTGCGGCGCCCCGAACGTGATCACCGATCCCCTGGAGCTGCGCACCTACGAGTGCGACGGGCTGACCTCGCACCGCACCACGCCCGCCCTGGTGGTGCTGCCGAGCACCGCCGACGAGGTGGCGGGGGTCGTCCGCGCGTGCGCGGAGCACGGGGTCCCGTTCGTGGCGCGCGGCAGCGGCACCGGCCTGTCCGGCGGCGCGGTGCCGCATTCCGAGGGCGTGCTGATCGTCATGTCCCGGATGCGCCGCGTCCTCGAGGTCGACCCGGTCGCCCGCCGGGCGGTCGTCGAGCCGGGCGTGACCAACCTGTCGGTGACCGAGGCCGTCCGGTCGTACGGGCTCTTCTACGCGCCCGACCCGTCGTCGCAGGTCGTCTGCTCCGTTGGCGGGAACGTCGCGGAGAACTCCGGCGGCGCCCACTGCCTCAAGCACGGCTTCACCGTCAACCACGTGCTCGGGCTCGAGATCGTCACGCCGTCCGGCGAGCTGACCTGGCTCGGCGACGGCACCGGCGTCGTCAGTGGCTACGACCTGCTCGGCGCGTTCACCGGCTCGGAGGGCACGCTCGGCATCGCCACCAAGATCATCGTCAAGCTGACGCCGTCGCCCGAGGCGGTACACCTGGTGCTCGCCGCCTACGACTCGCTCGAGGCGGGCGGCCGCGCGGTCTCCGACATCATCGGCGCCGGAATCGTGCCCGCCGCGATCGAGATGATGGACGCGCTGTCCATCGAGGCGGCGGAGGCCGCGGTGCACTGCGGGTACCCGGAGGGGGCCGCCGCAGTGCTCCTCGTCGAGCTCGACGGGCCCGCCACGGAAGTGGAGGCCGAGCTGGCCACCGTCCACTCGCTGTGCGAGAAGGCGGGCGCCCGCGAGATCCGGGCGGCCGACGACCCCGTCGAGCGGGCCGGCATCTGGGCGGGCCGCAAGTCCGCGTTCGCGGCCGTCGGGCGGCTGTCCCCCGCCTACATCGTGCAGGACGGCGTCGTGCCGCGGACCGCGCTCGGCGACGTGCTGGCGCGCATCTGGTCGCTGTCGCAGGAGGCCGGGATCCGGGTGGCGAACGTGTTCCACGCCGGGGACGGCAACCTGCACCCGCTGGTGCTGTACGACGACGCGTCCGCGGCCGAGACGGAGGCCGCCGAGGTGCTGTCCGGCGCGATCCTCGACACGTGCATCGAGTACGGCGGGTCGATCACCGGCGAGCACGGCGTGGGGATCGACAAGTCGAAGTACATGCCGAAGATGTTCAGCCCCGACGACCTTGACACGATGCAGCTGGTCCGGTGCGCCTTCGACCCGGCGAACCTGTGCAACCCCGGCAAGATCTTCCCGACCCCGCGGCTGTGCGGGGAGGTCCCCGGCCCGCGCCGCGGTGCCCATCCTGCCGCGGCTGCGGGTGTGGAGATCTTTTAATGCATCCATCCGGAACGTACGCGGCCGACTCCGCAGGCAAGGCGCTTGCTGAGGCGTGCGCGGACGTGCGCGACGGCGCCGCGGATGACGCGATCGCCGGGGGCACTGGGGACGCCGGGGGCGCCGGGGTGGTGCCCGCGTTCGTGGCGCTGCCCGCGAGTACCGGCGAGGCGGCGGCCGTGCTGCGCGTCGCGGCCGAGCATGAGCTGGCCGTGGTGCCGCGCGGCGGCGGGAGCCGGCTGGGCTGGGGCGCGCCGCCGTCGCGGTGCGACGTGCTCGTCGACATGTCGCGGATGGACGCGGTGCTCGAGCACGCGGCCGGGGACCTAGTGGCCCGCCTGCAGGCGGGCGCCCGGATGGGTGACGTCGCGGCGGCGCTCGCCACCGCCGGGCAGGAGATCGCGCTGGACGTGCCGGCCGGCGCGACCGCGGGCGGCGTCGTAGCGTCCGGGCTCGCCGGCCCGCGGCGGCTGCGCTACGGGTCGCCGCGTGACCTGCTGATCGGGATCACGATCGTGCGGGCGAACGGCACCGTGGCGCGATCGGGCGGGAAGGTCGTCAAGAACGTCGCCGGCTACGACCTCGGCAAGCTCTACGCCGGGTCGGCGGGGACGCTCGGGCTGATCACCGAGGTGACGTTCCGGCTGCACCCGCTGCCCGCGGCGCGCGCGTTCGTGGCGGCGGAGTTCGGCGCTGCCGCCGTGCCGGCCGCCTGCGACGCCGTCGCCGCGGCCGCGAACTCGTCGCTGACCGCGTCGGCGGTGGAGCTGAGCCGCCCGTCGGCCGGCGGCCCGCTGCTGGTCAGCGTCCTGCTGGAGGGGTCGGCGGACGGCGTGGCGGCCCGCGCGCGGTCGATGGCTGACCTGCTCACGCGTTCGGGGGCCTCCCGGGCCAAGGTGTCGGAGACCGCGCCGCCGTGGTGGCCCGGGCCGCCGGCCGCCGGGGCCGGCGAGACCCTGGTGCGGGTGTCGTTCTGGGTGTCGGCGCTCGGCCAGGTGCTCGACGCGATCGACGCGGCGGCCCGCGAGGCGGGGATCGCGCCGTCGATCGCCGGCTCCGCCGGCGCGGGTGTCCTCTACGTCAGCTGCCCGCCGGGCGAGCCCGAGGCCTGTGCCGGGTTCACCGGGGCGCTGCGCGGCACGCTCGATCACGCGCGCGGCGGTGTCGCCGTACTCGCGGCGCCCGCCGAGGTGCGCGCGGCCCTCGCCGACCGCGGCGGGATGGCCGGGAGCGTCCCGGCGCTGAGCCTGATGCGGGCGGTCAAGGACCAGTTCGACCCCGGCCACCGGATGTCGCCCGGCCGGTTCCCTGAGGTGATCTGATGAGTAGCGACGCGGTGGAGCCGCTGGTGAGTCACCAGACGAACGGGGCGGAAGAGGACGTCCGTTCCGCGGTGAACGACTGCGTGCACTGCGGGTTCTGCTTGCCGGCCTGCCCCACGTACCAGCTGTGGGGCGAGGAAATGGACTCCCCCCGCGGCCGGATCCACCTGGTGAGCCAGCTGCTGGACGGCGCGCCGCTGACGGACGCCGCGGCCGGGCACTTCGACCGGTGCCTCGGCTGCATGGCGTGCGTGACCGCGTGCCCGTCCGGCGTGCAGTACGACCAGATCATCGAGGCGGCCAGGGACTGGACGGAACAGGGCGGCAGGCCCGCTCCCGAGGCGACCGGGCCCGCCGCACCGCCGGCGCCGAGGTCCCGCCGGGACCGCGCCACGCGGGAGGCGATCTTCGCCGTGTTCCCGTACCCGCGGCGGCTGCGGGCAGCCATCGCGCCGCTGCGCGCGGCGCAGCGGACCGGCGCGGACCGGCTGCTGGCCCGCGGCGGGGTGCTCGGGACGCTGGGCCGACTGTCGCCCGCCGCCGCGGCGGCTCTGCGGCTCGCGCCGCCGCCCTCCCGGCCGCTGCCGCCTGGCCGGTTCCCCGCGCGGGTGCCGGCGCGCGGGCCTCGGCGCGCGGTGGTCGGGATGCTCACCGGCTGCGTCCAGTCGGTGTTCTTCCCGCAGGTCAACGCGGCGACCGCGCGAGTGCTAGCGGCCGAGGGGTGCGATGTCGTGATCCCGCGCGACCAGGGCTGCTGCGGGGCGCTGTCGCTGCACTCCGGGCGGATGGCGGAGGCGGCGCGGTTCGCCGCGCGGACGATCGAGGCGTTCGAGGCGGCGGAGGTGGACGCGATCGTCGTCAACTCCGCCGGGTGCGGGTCGGCGATGAAGGAGTACGAGCGGCTGTTCGGCCACCTCGCCGAGCCGTCGATGACGGCCAGGGCGGCGGCGCTGTCGGCGCGGGTCCGCGACCTGACGGAGTTCCTCGCCGAGCTCGGCCCTGTCGCGCCCCGGCACCCGGTGCCGGTGCGGGCGGCCTACCACGACGCCTGCCACCTCGGGCACGCGCAGCGGATCACCCGCGAGCCGCGCGCGCTGCTCCGCGACATCCCGGACCTGGAACTGGTGGAGCTGCGGGACGCGGGCACCTGCTGCGGTTCGGCCGGCGTGTACAACCTGCTCCAGCCGGACGCGGCGCGTGCCCTCGGCGCGCGGAAGGCGGACGCGGTGCTCGACTCGGGCGCGGCGCTGGTGATCTCCGGGAACCCCGGGTGCACGCTGCAGATCTCGGCGGAGCTCGCCAGCCGCGGCCAGACGATCGCCACCGCGCACACCGCCGAGGTGCTCGACGCCTCGATCCGCGGCGTCCGGCTCCGCTCTTGAACCGCCCCCTCAGGGGGCGGCGAAGGTGACGACGGACGGCCCGGCGCCGCGCTGCGCGGCGCCGGAGACCACGGCGCCCACCGCGGACAGCGCGGTGATCTGGCCCGCGCTCACCGGCGTGGCCGCCGACCACGTGATCCCGTCAGGCGAGCTCCAGGTAACGGCGTGCTGGGCGCCCGCGGGGCCTGCCACGCCCGCCGCGACGAAACCGTTCCCCGCCGCGGTCAGCGCGGTGACCGCGGCGGCGCCGCCGGGGGCGGCCAGCAGGATCTGCCGCCAGGTCTTGCCGCCGTCCGCCGACACGACCACGACGGGGGCGTCGCCCGCCTTGCCGACCAGGTAGCCGGCCGTGACGACGCGGGTGCCGTTGACCGCGACCCGCTGGAGCAGGGCGGCGGTCGTGCCGGGCGGCTTGGGCACGTCGTAGACGCTCCAGTTCTTGCCGTCCGCGGAGGTCCAGATCGTGTGGCAGCCGCCGTGCGTGCCCGCCGCGACGAAACCCGTGGCGGTGGCGCCGACGGCGTACACGACGCTGGACTTCAGCCGCCCGTCGAGGCCGCCGTTGCTGCCGCCCGTCCAGTTCCGCAGGTCGCCGGACCACCACATGGCCGCGAACGTCCGGCCGCTCCTGACCTGCTTGCCGACGACGACATAACCGCTGCGGCCGGCCGTCACCCCCATCACGGAGATGCCCGGCGCGGCGAAGGCGGTGCTGGTGACCGCCTGCCAGGTGGCGCCGTCGGCGGAAGTGAGGACGACAGGCTGCTGGCCGCCCTGGGACTCCGCGGCGCCGACCGCGACCCAGCCCGCCGGGCCATGGGCCACGCTGAACAGGCTGTCGGTGCCCGGCCGCTGGGAGACGGCGGGCGACGACGCCGAGATCAGCGTCCAGGAGCCGTCGGCGGCGCGCCGCCAGATGGCGCGATGGCCGTCGGCTGCGCCAACCGCGAGCCGGATGCCGCCCGCGGCCGCGATCGAGTTGACCGTCACCGTGCCGTGCTGGCCGGGGTACCCGGCGAACGCCGCGGGACCGGCCCCGGCATCCGGTGCTGACTGGCTGCCGCGGCTGGCGAGCATCTCGTTGGTCTTGCCGGTCAGCATCATCAGCGCGCCCGCGCCGACGGTCACCAGGACCGCGACCGGCAAGCCCACCCGGACCACCTGCCACGCCCGGCGGCGCCCCGCCGCCGTCATCCGCGGTCCCGGCGGCCTGGGCGTCCTGGCCGCCTGGCGGACCGAGCCCTGCCAGGCCCGGTACAGCTCGTCCGGCTCGCCGGGGCCGGGCCCGCCGGGGCCGCCCTGGGGCTCGTCATCCCGCCACTGGCCGGGCAGCGCGGGACCGCCGGGCAGCTCCGCCGCGGGCGCGTCGGCAAAGGTGGGCGCTCCGGCGAAGTTGGCCCCGCCCGCGAAGGCGGGCGCGGCGGAGAAGGCCGGCGCCCCCGCGAAGCCAGGGCCGCCGCGCGACGGCTCGTCGTCCTGGCGGTAGTCATCGGCCGCCAGGGACTGAATGCGCGGTCCGCCGCGCCCGCGCTCGCTCCAGCCGGGTTCCGGCAGCGGCGCCGCCACGGGCGGCTCCCAGCCGACCCCCGACCCGTCCCACACGCCCGCCGCGAGCTGCCACCCGGACCGCCGCGCCGGGTCGTAGAGCCCGGACACCGCCCCCGGCGGGACGACGAAACCTGGTCCCCCGGCCCGGCCGCGCAGCGCGGCCGTCGGGCCTATCACCGGAACGAACCGCGGTTCCGGCGGCGTCACGTACGTCCGCGGCTGCCCGGACGCGGGGCCCCACGGCTCGCCGGCCGGCTCGTCCTGCCAGGGTTCGGGCAGCGGCCCGGCGCGCTGCGGCTCGTATCCCTGCGCGTCCTGCCTGGCTTCGTAGCCCGGCTCGTGCCAGTCGCCGGCCTGCGGCGGGGCAGCCCCGGGCGCGTCCTGCCTCGCTTCGTAGCCCGGCTCGTACCAGTCGCCGGCCCGGGGCGGGGCGGCGACGGGCGCGTCCTGTCCGGGTTCGGGCAGCGGCTCGGGCGGCCATGACCAGCGCTGCGGGATCTGGTGGACCGACGTTGGCTGCGGGCCGGAGTACCAGCCGTCGTCGGGCCCGGAGTCGGCCACCGCGTACGGCGCGGCCGCGCCGTCCCTGCCGGTCCACCCGGTCGGCTGGTCCTGGGCCGGTGAATGCTCCGCCCCGCCGTCCGCGGACGGCTGGTCCGCTGGGCTGGGGTCGGCCTCGCCTCGTTCGGGGACGCCCGTTAGCTTGGACGGCCCAGTCGGCGTGAAGACGCCTGCCCGCGCGGATGTCCCTGCCCGTCCGGGCTGGTCCGCTGGGCTAGGGTTGGCTGAGCCGAGGTTGGCTGAGCTGGGGTCGGCCGACTGGGCGGCATCCGCGCGGGCTGGTTCCGTGCCGGGGCCCTCCGGGGGGGCCGCTTCCCCGGAGGCCGACAGGAACCAGCCCGCCGGACGTGCAGCGCCAAGCCACGACGGCCAGGCGCTGGCTGTGCCGGAATCCGCCACTACGGTCTTTTCTTCCCCCGCAGTGCCATATCCGGACAAGTCATCAGGGTCAGGGTTTTGTATCTCCGCGGACTCGGCACCCGACGTGTGGCCGCTCTCCTGGGGAGTGTCGCCGGTCATAGAATAACTCCGAGTCCTAGAACTGTTACTCTCTGTAGCTGTCCCGGGCGCGACCTGTTTGCCCGGAACTTCAGTTTTCCTGGCCCGCAACTCGATGGTAACGAGGGAAGCCCGAAATCCCTATAGCTAGGGACCAAAAAAATAACAAATAGTTGAACAACGATTACTGAACGTGAGAAGCGGATTGGGTAACTCGTATCCGCAGGTGAAATGAAGGCCTCATGTGATTCATGGTGCGCGGGACGCCGCAATTATTCACAGTTAACAACAGCGTCATCAGAAACAACACAGGTCGCGGGAGTTTCCGAGCACCATGATCACGGAAAGAAAGCACGCTATATGCGTGCAAAGTTTCCGTGATCATGGGTGGGGCGCGGCGCGGGCCGTGGGTTCAGTGGCCGGTCGTCAGGTGGATCACGCCGACATCGGACAGGCCGTTGAGCACCAGCTGGACCCCGAGGGCGGCCAGCAGGAAACCGAACACCTTCTCGGTAATCAGCATCCGGCTCGCGTCCAGCTTGCCGCTGACCTGCACCGCCGCGCGGAAGATGACGACGTCGAACACCAGCACCGCGACGAGCACGCCCACGGCGACAGCGAGGACGGCGATGGAGCTGGCCTCGGCCGACAGGGTGACCAGGACGACGATGCCGGCCGGGTTGAGCAGGTAGGGCACGGCGAGCGGGAAGACGGCCACCTGCATCGGGTCACGGCCCTCGACCGGATGATCGCCGCCGCTGCCTGACTCATGGCCGAGCACCATGGAGAGCGCGATGACCAGCAGGATGATGCCGCTGGCGACGCCCAGCGCACCCGGCGAGAAGTGCAGCAGCCTGGTCAGCAGCCCGCCGAGGACCAGCAACAGCGCGGCGACGATGGCGGCGGTGGTCAGCATCTTGCGCAGGACGCGCCGCTTGACGTCCTCGGGCATGCCCGCGGTCGCGTCCAAGAATGGCACCAGCGCTATCTTCGGTCCGATCCCGATTAGCAGCAGCAGGAACGTGTCGATGACGAAGGCGGCGTCCAGCGATTCGAGTTCTTTCATCGGTCTCCGTCCAGCAGGCTGTGGAGATCGTACACGTGCCGCTCCGGCAGGCGGGGACGCTAGGCGGTGCGCTTCGCGGCCCGCTCCTGGATGAGGCCGTAGCCGATCGCTTCCGCGGTCGTGAAGGTGCGGCCGCGCCTGGCGTCCTCGCGGATCTCCCCGACGTCGCGGCCGGCGGCCTCGGCAATGCGGTAGAACAGCGAGTCGACCATCCGGCGCGCCTGCTGCTCCCGCGCGGTCACGGCCGTCACCGTGCCGCCGAACTGCAGTTTCGGCTCCGACAGCGTGAACGACGCGTTGGGGTAAGCGGCGCGGCGCGGGCACGAGGCCAGCACGCCGAGCGCGGCGCCGCCGGTCTCGCCGCTGGCGAACGCCTGGATCTCCGCCCGTATCACGTCGAGCACGCCCATCAGGGTGAGCGCGGCCGGGAGCTCCGCCTGGAGGTTCTGCAGCTCGAGGCGGATCGGGCCGGTTCCTTCGGCGTCGAGCGTGAGCAGCTGTGCGGACAGCCGCGTCGCCGCCGCGTCGTCGAGAACGCCGGACGCGAGCACGATCCGCTTCTCGAGGAGCCGCTCGTAGAGCGTGTCCTGCCATCCGGCGTGCGGATCGAGCCAGACCCGGGCGGGCGGCACCGGACCCGGATCCTGCTTCGGCCTGCCCGGTGACGGCGGAGTCCCCGGTGATGGCTGGCCCGGCCACGGGAACTCCGGGCCCGCCGGGCTCGACGCGCGATCAGTCATTCAATCTCCAGGTGATCTCGCCGCCAATGGCGGCCGCGTACCGTTCGAGGGTGGAGGCGCGGGCGTCGGTCACGCCGGACTCGAGCCGGGCGACGGCGGACTGGGACGTGCCCATGCGCGCGGCCACCTCGGTCTGCGACAGGCCCGCCGCCTGGCGCTGCGCGACCAGGTCGCGGACCAGGCCGGCGCGCTGCGCCGCCATCCGGCGCAGCGCCATCTCGCGGAACCCGGGCATGACCGGGAGGTCGTCCATACTGAAAACGATATCTCAAATACGAGATAGCCGCGCGGGTGGGGGCTACGCGCGGGTGGGGCTATACGCGGG
>Ga0070698_100003781_pt1 | contig 16632 bp, 4 predicted proteins | sample KBSK1502metaG_FD_65477 | JGI IMG/M metagenome (GOLD analysis project Ga0070698, IMG submission 65477) | Corn, switchgrass and miscanthus rhizosphere microbial communities from Kellogg Biological Station, Michigan, USA - KBS K1-50-2 metaG | ecosystem: Host-associated > Plants > Roots >...
TCATCCCGCCATCGGCACGCAGCCGCGCTACATCAGCCCGCAAGGGGTCGTGATCGGCGCTTACACTACGTTGGAAGATGGTGCAACTCTGGCCAATCCGAGATTCCGCGGCTTTTCCTGGTTTGAAGGAACCTTCACCTACTTCGACGCGCCGGATTGGATCTACGACAATCCATCATACCCCCACAGCATCATTCCGCGCGCGATCAATGCCAATGGCGATCTTGTAGGTTGCATCCACGACAAAGACCAGGGAGATAGCATGCACGCCTTCCTTCTAAGTGATGGAGAGTTCACCAAGGATCCAGCGGGAATGACCATGAATAACGGGGTAAACGCCAAGGGCGAGATCGTCGGCTTGGATAACTCGAGCACGACTGCTTACCACATCAATAAGTTCGGCATCGTGGAACGATTCTCATTTCCGGACACGGACGCGACGAACGCCTGGGACATCAACTCCAAAGGTGAAATTGTGGGCCAAGCCTTCACCAACGGTGGCACCGTATCGCATGCGTTTCTCCGCAGCAGCGCTCTCCAGTACCGGTTCATAGATCCCATAGGGGCGTTGAGTTCGACGGCATTCGGCATCAGCAGCAACGGCAACGTTGTCGGTCAGTATCGCGACTCCTTCTCGAACTGCTCGGTCAATGCATGTGTTCATGGGTTCCTGTTGCAGCGCGGCGATGATTAATGGCACAAGCCGCCTGCTGCTTCGAAAAGAGACGAGCCTGCTAATGCGGAATCTCGAAGTAGGAAGTTGAAACTCAAATGAGGAACATAATTAATAGGTCCAGTTCGCATATGCGGTTGGCGCTCGCGCTGCTGGCAATTTTCGTAATCGCTTCTCAGATGTTGCCCGGAAGTCTGGCGGTTGATAAAGGACTGGCGGTGACTGACCCTAGCCACGGTAATACGAGCACCAAACACCAACCTGAATCGATTCATCCTGACGATCTTCTGATAACAAGCAGCGCGCGCGGAGGCGAATTTGGGCACTTGAATGTTAACTCGCTGGCCGACCCGGGCGATGGCGTATGCGACGCGGTCGAGTGCACTCTGCGCGAGGCGATAAATGCGGCGAATGAGAATGCCGGGCCCGATGTAATAGACTTCTCAGTCACCGGCACGATCAATCTTACCGGCGCGTTGCCCTCGATTACCGATGATCTAACGATAAATGGGCCCGGTGCCGGGCAGTTGACCGTCCGCCGAGATACCGGCGGCGATTACCGTATTTTCACGGTGATGGTCATTGCGCCGGGCGTCGTGACGATTTCGGGTCTGACGATCACCAACGGCCTGGCAAGCGGCGACCTTCCGGATGACAACATCGGAGGCGGCATCGCAATTCTCGCGAACGGAACGGCGAATATTTCCGGCTGCGTGTTAACCAACAATTCGGTCGGCAGCGGAGGCTACGGTTTATTATCCGGCGGCGGAATCGTCAACGAGGGAACGCTGAATGTTATTCAAAGCACGCTGACCAATAATACGGCTCCTGAGCTCGGCGGCGGGATCTTCAATACCGGAAACGGAACTCTCAATGTCATTCAAAGCACCCTCTCGAATAATTCTGCCCGCGAGGGCGGGGCAATCAGCACTGAACTTCATCGCCCAGTCACCTTGATCAATAGTACCGTCACGGCCAACTTCGCAGGTTTTTCCGGCGGCGGCATCTGGGATGCAGAGGGCAACAATGATAACGACGGTCCAGTAATCCTCAAGAGCAGCATCCTGGCGTTGAATACGACCCTGGGTTCCGGCCCGGAAGCGTATGGAATAATAACTTCACAAGGTTACAACGTGATCGGTGATGAGTCCGGCTTGACCATCACCTTGCAACCCAGCGACCAACTGGGAGTCACCGCCGAACAGCTCAACCTCGGGCCGCTTCAAGACAACGGCGGCTCGACGACAACGATGGCGCTGCAATGCGGCAGCGTTGCAATCGACCAGGGCATCAACAGCAATTCGCTGGTAACTGATCAGCGCGACATCGGTTATGCGCGCACCTTTGACGACCTTTCCATCGCCAACGCCGCTGACGGCACCGACGTAGGGGCCTTCGAGCTTCAATCCCAGTGCGGCAGCCCGACGCCAACACCGACTCCGACGCCGACGCCGACGCCGACGCCAACTCCGACACCAACTCCGACACCGACCCCCGCCATTATCAACATTACCGAACTAATTACTGTCACCGACGTGCCTGCGTTGCTGCCCTCGGCAATGATCGGCGTCAATGAAAATGTCTCAGTGAACGACACAGCAAGCGTATTACCGTCGGCGATGATTGGCGTCAACGAGAATATTTCTGTGAATGACGCACCGATTTTCGAAACCGGTCCCACGCCTACACCGACGCCAACGCCAACGCCAACGCCGACGCCAACGCCGACACCCACGCCGATACCGACTGTAACTGCGGAAATTGGGAGCTTGATAACAACGATCTCAAATTCAAACCTGGCGACGAGTATAAAGACTGCCCTCAACGGGAAGCTTCAAGCTGCTTTGCGAGACGTACAAGCTGGAAATACTGCTTCGGCATGCAGCGACCTCCAGGATTTCATCAATCAAGTGAATGCCCAAAAGGGAAAGAGGATCCCTGTTGATTTGGCTGAATCACTGATCAGTGGTTCAACGCCGATCGAAAACCAGTTAGGCTGCGCGCAACTGGCAAGCAACTACACGGACGAGGACCGCAAGAGTTCCGATCTCGCCGTCACACTCACCTGTCTGGTCGTTAACTCGGTAATGAGTTGGATGCTCTGAAAGCCACGAGATCAGCTTGCGGTCTTAACGGGACAAATAACAACGTATGAATAGGAGGAAACAAATTATGTCTAAGAACACTTACAACAATTCATCAGTGCTAAGAGCGACAACCGCCATGCTCTTCGCATTCGGGCTTGTCTTCAATCTGGGAATCACCCCGAACGTGAGTGCCCAGACACAAAGCAAGCGAGCGAAAAGCACAGCCACGCAACCTGACACGTCGCCCGCCCGCGGCCAAAAGGAAGGAATCAAGGTGCACGGCCATTGGACGATCGAGGTGCGAAATCCCGATGGCACACTCGTTACGCACCGAGAATTTGAGAACGCACTGACCCCTTTTGGCACTTTGTCTCTGGCCTTCATCCTGTCGCGTAGCAAAACACCGGGTTTGTGGACCATTCACCTCGGCGGTGCTAACACAGCAATTGACATTTACGAACCGGCTGAGGCTGACGGCGCTGTTGTCTTTAAGAACCTGAGTGTCCAGGGGTTCAATACACCTCTGGATGGTGGGGTGAAGCTCTCCGGAAGTGCCACGGCAGCGACGAATGGCAACATAGCTGTGGTTGGTACAGCGGTGCAGCTCCAGCCATGCGGCCCTTGTGGTTACGGAGGATTTTCCGCTGCGACTTTGGCGACGCCCGTGAATGTAACGGCGGGACAGTTCATTCAGGTCACCGTGAGGATCAGTTTCTCCTAATTGGACTGGTTCGGATCGCCCGCTGCTTACCGAGGGCTGGCGGTCGTCGCCATCAACGATGCCGTCGCGGCGGCGGGGAATCCCGACGGAACTGGGTCTCAAAGTCAAACCCAGTTTCGTCCGTCCATCATTCAATGACCGAAGCCGTTAGCAGGCGCGGGTTACAGATCAAGACTCTCATTAAGGAGTAGTCGTATGAGGTCGAGCTTGATTCACGACATTTTACTGATGGTGGCACCCCTGCCGACGGCAGGTACGATCTGCAATTAATGCCGAGATGGTAAAGGCCTTCATTTCTTCAGGCGAATACCGCCAAAGATTTGGAGGGTCCATCAAAGGTCCAATAAGCGTTCCCGTGAGTCCTTCAAATGCGGTAGAGTGCTATCCATGCCGCGAAGTTCCATTGGATCACAATAGGTCGCTTCTCTTTCACGGCGGCGACACGGGTTCGACTCCCGTACGGGACGCCAAAACCCATTCCGGATCCCGCCGTTTCGCCGCGAGTACAGAAAAGTCCATTAACTAAATCACTGCTCGGCGGTGCGTGGGTGTGATACGCGAGCGTAACTTAGAAAGTGGCTGCTTTAATTAGCCTCGCTTACTTACTACCTAATCTTTGCTGTAAGACTGATGCTGCCTGTGTTATTTGGCGAGCCTTGACTTAAGTTGCCGGTGAAGCTCCAGCGCACGTGCGTCACCGCTCGATCATAACCAGCGGGTGCTCCGCCGGCGCCACTAACAGGCGTGTAAGTCCAGGTTAAGGCGTTGTCGTTGGAATAGTTGATGGCCACTGTCAGACCTGTCGTTCCCAGGTTTGTACTCTGCGAGCCGAGTTTGAAGTCCGTGTGGGCGGGAATTGGATCGATAACGATAAATACTTGCGCCCCCTGGCCACCACCATTCGTGAACACGACAGTGTAAACGAGGTCAGTACCTGGCGGCTGGGTTCCCGAAGGTAAGACACTGTTCACGAGAGCGACGTTCGGAGGAGGCGCAGCAAGCGTCGCGTTGGCGCCAAACTCAGAAGTGTTGTTAGATGCGTCCGTGGCCGTCGCGGTAATCTTGTCGCCCACCGCCAGGCTTACCGTTATTGTGCCGCCGAAGTTGCCACTCGCGTCGGCGGTCAGAGTGCCCAGCAACGTTTGGCCTTCACCGAATCCGGAAGCGTCGTTGTCCGACTTAAAGACCTGCACCGATGCGCCCGCGAACGTGGACTGACCGGCCGCACTACCGACATAGCCCGAAATCGTAAGACTGGTCCCTGCCAAAGTCTTCGTGGTAAACACAGGCGTGTCCATGCCGGAGTTGGCGAGTGCGCCGGACTTCGTTCCGTTGTTGGCAGTAACACCGTCGTCAGTCAGATCGATGCCGATGCCGGTGTTTCCATGCGTGGAGTTGGAGAGAATCGCGTTACCGGTTCCGGCTGCGATAACAACGCCTTTACCGGCGTTGCCGGAGATAAGGTTGCCCGCACCTGCAGCGGTTCCACCTATCGTATTACTGCCTGCGCCGTTGAATACATAGACACCGTGACTAGAATTGGCAAGCGCTGCAGTCCCCGCCGCATTGGTGCCGATGTAGTTGCCCTCGATGAGGTTGCCGGTGTTTCCCACACCATCGATCCCAACCCCATAACTTGTATTCCCGGAGATGACGTTGCGGGCCGCCACGGTCGTGCCGCCCACGGTGTTATTCGCGGAGCTGATAAAGATGCCGGCGCCGCTATTCGCCGCAGCGGTTGTGCCTGCGGCGTTAGTACCGATGTAGTTTCCGGTAATCGTGTTGCTCCCACCTGCGGATATACTGATACCGATACCATTAGTCCCACCGTTGAAGCGGTTGATGATGAAGCCGCGCACTGTGCTGTTGCCTGCCGTAATCGTCAAACCAGCGTTCGCCACTGCGGCGCCGTTCAACTCAATCATGGGTACACCGGCATAACCGGGTTGCCAACTCGCATCGAGAATCACTGGATCGGTGATTGTTGGTAAGACGGAACCTACTGTAATTGAGGCGATGCCGCTCGCGAATTGTGTGGAATAGCTGGCTGTCAGGCCTGCCCGGGCGATGCCATCAGCGAGCATGAACACGGCATTGTCTTTACCTGAAGTTAGTCCTGACTGGGCCAGGCCCGTGTTTGAGAGTGCGTTGGCGTTAAGCAGAAACTGGCGCAGACTGCCCTGACCGCTATCGTTCTTATTGACGATCACGTCGTAGCTGTAGCCAAAGTCCACTCCCGGAATGTTGCTGGCGCTTACCACGGCGCTTGTGATCGACTGCGGGGTGACCGCGCCAGCGGTCAATGCAGCGAGCGTCGTGCTGCCGTTGCCCGCGTCCACTGAGGCTGGTACTTCTCCGCCCACGTGATTGGTAACGGCGACCGCTGCACCGCTGCTGGCGTCAGTGCGGTAGGTCTGTACTGGAGGCAACACCTCGGTACCAGTGCGCGAAGAGTTAACAGTGCCATTGACTACGCGGACCGTATAAGTAGCCGCTGAGAGATTAATAAAACTGTAGTTGCCGCTACCATCGGTTGTCGCAAAGGTTGAGTAATTGCCCGCTGCTGTATACAGCTCGACGCGGGCGCCTGGAACTGCGGCGCCCGAGGACGAAGCGTGACTGCGGCCCGCGCCGCCGCCATAGTTCGTGTCCTCAAACACGGTTCCTGAAATTGCGCCTGGTGCACCTTCCTCCCCGATTTGAAAGTCACCAAAGGCTGTGAGGCCGGTAGCCTGTGTGGTAGTTGCGGTTTTGGTTCCCACTGTTGGATAGGTCCAACCGGCGCTGTACTTGCCAACGATGAAAGCAGCTGTGTTCGCGCCGCCATCAATGTCGCCGGCAACAAACGTGAATGTCGCGCCGTAGGTCGTAAACACCATTCCGTTGTTGGTTATGGCCCAGATTCGATTCACAGTCTTGGCAGCGTTGATGGTCGAGGTGCCGATGTTGGCATGATCGCTAGCCACAACACTGACGGTGAGGTCTCCCCCTGTTGTTACGCTGGCAAACACGATGTTGACCGGAGTGTAGTTGGTCGCATCACCTACGTTGAATATCCTGGCAGGGGCTCCCGTGCTGATGAACCTTTTCAAGTTGCCGTTCACCCAACCGCTTACCCGAAAGACGTTGCCGGACGCTTTGCTATATATGGTATAGGCTCCGGTCGTAATTGTTCCGCTGGTTAAGGTCAGGTTACCAGCGACGTTCAGATCGCCAGTGAGCGTCTTTGTCCCTGAGCCGGAGATCGTAAGGCCATTGTATTCCTGCCCACTATTCAACGCAGCTACCGTTTGGTTTGTACCGGCGTACTCAACCGTGCTTAATCCGGTAATCGAATGCGTTGAGTAATTGGCAGGGAGTGTATTCGTGCCACCGATTTTCAGTGTTGCAGTGCCGGAAACTGACAAGGTGCCGCCGGCAGTGGTGCGGTTGATTGTGTTGGCTCCCAGATCGAATGTGCCCGCTGATACCGTGAGATTGCCGACAACGTTCTGGGTGCCGGCGAGTGTCGTTATCGCTGAACCTGAGATCTTCAGGTGGCCGTAGTCCGCACTGTTCAAGACAGCTACGGACTGAGTCGTACCGCTGTACTCAACCGTGCTCGTCGCCCCCATCGAGTGCGCTGAGAAGTTCGAAGGGAGCGAGTTCGTTCCACCAATCTTCAGTGTCGCACCATTTGAAACTGTTAGTGTTCCACCGGAACTGGCACGATTTGCGGTGAAGGCTCCGAGATTGAGCGTTCCACTTGAGATTGATAGATTGCCGGCAACGCTTGAGTTGACGCTTGACGTGACTGTGTTTCCCGTATTTGAAATTGTGAGATTGTTGAATGTTGTAGCCGAGGAACCTCCAATTCCTTGCGCACCCGTTCCATTGAATACGACCAGGTTCGAAGCCGGCGTAAAAGTTCCACCGTTATTTGTCCAGTTGCCGGTTACGTTTATTAGAGGTGAGTTGCTAGCCGTATAAGAACTACCAGATTCAATTAGGACGTCTCCGGTATTTATGGTGCCGCCGCTGTGTGAAACGGTTCCGATATGCGTTGCATCGTAGCCTATGTTTATTTGCGAAGCATTGACGGTGCAGCCGCTGGCGACATCCATACTTCCCGCTGAGTTAACATATCCAACCCTTATTCCCCATCCTGCGAAGGTACTGTTGAGTATGCCATTTGCGCCTCCACTGCCTGCATTTACCAGTAAGCTCCCTCCGTTAATTATGGCTATCGGGAAAGTGGCTGTATAACCCTGGGTTTCAAAAGTTCCTGCCGTTGCATTACCCATATATGCAATTGCTGCGCATGAAGTCGCTCCGGTTGCACGGTAATCTCCATTCACAAAAAATAAAAACGATATACCATTGTAAATCTGTCCACTGACAAGTGCCCCGGTGGCGGTACCTGTACGAATAGAATTTATACCTCCAGCATTTTGCATGATAAGGCTGGAATTATATAAAGCGTTATAAGTACCATCGATCGCGAGATCACCTGTGACATACAGACTGCCAGGAGTAGCAGGTGTCTGATTAAAAGTTGTACCGGATGACGAGTTTAGGTTTTTAAAAATATAGGCGGATGTTGACTCAATAGTTAAGATACCCTGTGTAAGGTTTAAATTATTATCTACATTAAAGACAATTGCCGCTGTGGCTGTGCCGCCAGCTTTAGTAACGGTTAAGTTATAGAAAGCTGTTGTTGATGAGCCAGAAATGTTTTGAGCGCCTGATCCATTAAGAGTAACTGTACCCGTACCCGCAGTAAAAGTTGCATTGTCGGTCCAAGTCCCACCTACCGCCATATTGAAATTATTGGCGGTAAATATCCCGGCAGAGATAGTAAGATTGCCGACCGTGTTTTCGGCTCCTGCCAGTGTCTTAGTTGCCGAACCTGAAATGATGAGGTGGCCATAATCCTGTGCACTATTCAAGACAGCTACAGACTGAGTTGTGCCGCTATATTCAACCGTACTCGTTGCCGCAATAGAATGTGTAGAGTAATTGGAAGGAAATGTATTTGTGCCGCCGATCTTCAATGCGGCACCGGGGGAAATAGTTAGTGTTCCACCTGCAATGGTCCGGTTGGCTGTGAAGCTTCCGAGATCGAACGTCCCCGCAGAAACCATGAGATCACCGGCAACGTTGTTGGTGCCGGCGAGCGTCTTCGTGCCAGATCCGGAGATAGTCAGGTGGCCGTAGTTCTGAGCACTGTTCAGGACAATCACAGACTGAGTTGTACCACCATACTCAATCGTGCTCGTCGCCCCGATAGAATGCGCAGTGTAATTTGTCGGAATTGTATTTGTGCCACCAATCTTGAGTGCCGCCCCGTTGGAAACGGTCAACGTCCCGCCCGCTGCCAGACGATTTATCGTATTGCTTCCAAGATCAAACGTTCCGGCAGAGACCGTTAAATTGCCAGCAACAACTGCAGTGCCTGCAAGTGTTTTGGTCCCCGAGCCGGAGATGATGAGATGGCCATAGTCTTGTGAACTGTTCAAGACAGCTACGGACTGAGTTGTACCGCTGTACTCAACCGTGGTCGTCGCACCTATTACATGCGTCGAATAATTGGAAGGGAGTGTGTTCGTGCTGCCGATTTTGAGCGACGCGGTGGAAGAAAGGGTTAAGGTGCCGCCGGCACTGGCACGGTTTGCGGTGAAGCTGCTGAGATCGAGAATCGCTGAGTTTGCGACTGTCAGGCTGTTGTTGACAGTCGCATTCGCGGCTAGCGTCTTCGTCCCTGATGTTGAGGCTGTAAGGTCGTAATACGTTAGCGCGAGTATGGTCTGTGCACCGGAACCATCGTAGGACACATTAGTAGTTTGCGTAATCAGGTCCGTGGTCGCGGTGCCGCTGATCGTCAATGCGCCTGCTATGCGTATGTTGCTGGCGGGGACTGTCCCGAATGTCTTTAGGCCGCTGTTGCTCAAGGTGAGATGACCATAATTCTGTGCCCCAACTGCCTGAGCCGTACCATCATACTCAACTGTGCTTATCGCACCGAGTGTCTTGGCTGAATAGTTTGTTGGGAAGCTGTTCGTGCCGCCAATTTTGAGCGTGGCGCCATCAGACACGGTTATTGTCCCACCTGAACTGACGCGGTTTGCCGTGAAGCTCCCGAGATCGAGCGTGCCACTGGTAACTGTCAAGTCCGAGTTTACAGCTACGTTCGCACTAAGCGTAACGCCTGCACTGTTATTCACTGTCAGGTTATGCACGGTCGCCGGCATGGTTGCGCTTGTTACTTGAGCGGAACTGCCGTTAAACGTGTAGTTCGCTGCGGTGTGGAGCGTCTTTGTGGTGGTTGTTATGTTTCCGCCCACACCCCCCGTATGACCTGACTGTAGAGTTGCACCGCTTGCCAGCGTATAGCCGCCCGCACCGGAAACTGTATTCGTTCCCGCACTGTGTGTTCCAGTTCCGGCGACGGTCAGAGTGAATGCTCCGACGGCAATGTTGCCGCCATTCTGAGTTAGCGTTCCATTGACAGGGAGACTCACGCCCAGTGTTGTCGTTCCGACCGAAGTTGTTAGATTGCTGAAGGACGTGATAATCGTCGCCGGAAGAGTATTCGTAAGTGTCAGCACCACAGTGCCTGTGCCCGGAGTCCAGGTCTTGCTGCCAACCCCGCCGCCAATCGCAAAACCATGGACGCTCAGGGTCCCGCCGTTGGTCATGGTAATGGTGCCATTTGAAGCCAGGCCACTCCCAATCGTTACGGTTCCAGCAACGACTACGTGAGAACCAGAATTAAAGACAAGTGTTCCTGCGCTGGGAACTGCTGGACCACCAAGTTGGATGCTGGCGGCTACGGCATTTGAAACGTCAACGGTTACGGTGAAACCACCACTAATCTGGACTGTGTCGGCGGCCAAGGGTATGCCGCCGGCACAGGAGGTCCAGGTACCAGTCGCACTCCAGAGACCAGTTGCATTGGACACACAGGAGCTGGCGTTCGCGCTCGGCGCTGCCAGAAGCAACAGACTGAACACCGCAACGATCACGGAACTTCGGAGAAACAATCTCACTTTTGTTTCTCCTGTGGCTTGCCGCCGCCCGTCGTCTCCATAGAGTTCGCCGAGGTTCCAAAGAGATTGAAGAGGTTCGAGAGCTTCGAGGAGATTGTGAAATAGAATCCGCTCTTGCCTGGCCCCGCTGCCAGATTTCCCGCAGGTTCGCGGACGCCGGTGAAGTTATAGCCGACGCCAAATCTCAGATCTGGCAGCACCCAATAGCCAATTTCCGAACCGAGTGACGTGCGACGCGTGCCTGTCACGGGCTGGGCCAACCAACGAAATTCCGCTGCCACATCAAACTGTTCGGAGAGACGCTGCTGTAGCCGTCCCTGGGCCATATAGGTGAGCGTCGAAACGCGCGCCAAAGCCGGCCCTCCATCTTCACCAGACTTCACGGCCAGTCGTCCATAGAGCTCCAACCGTTTAGTTAGACTGATGAGCCCGTCCGTTGAGAGCGTGTCGGAACGATCTACAGTCGCCGTTACCCCCGGCCCGCCTTTCTGAATCAGCGAGCGCCGGTTGTAGCTAAAGAGCAGTGCGGTGCGATCGGAATGCAAAGGACGTAAGGCCAGCGCTGCGGTACCGCTCATGGTCGAATTCGAGCGCCCGTCCAGACTGGTTTTGGCCCACTGGAAGCTTCCCAGGGTAGTGATGTCGTCACCCAGTTTGCCGGCGGCGCCGAGAGTGATGGCTTGTCCAAAGCCGTTATGGTCGCGCATTTCATAGCGCGCTGCGGTGCGGAAGTTCTTTGTCGGCAGCCAGGAGAAGCCAACCGATCCGCCGTTAAAACTGGCGCCCGCGCCCGTCAAATGCTGGCCACGTTCAAAGCTCAGTTCCAGCGACAAGGTGTCGCTGATGGGCAGCTTGTTCGCCAACCCGATCACGGCAAAGCTGTCTTTACCATTGATTCCGTTTTCTATCTGGTAGCGGCTGTTGAGAGTAGTGAGCCGGCCCAGTTTCGTTTCCACTCCAAAGGCCATCTCATTGCGAGCATTCGAAAAAGCAAAACCGGTTTTAGACACATCGCTAATAGGTACGATGGGAGCCGAGGCCAGCCGCTGCGTAAAGAAGAGGCGGGTTAGCGGATTCAGTTGATAACTGGCTGAGAGCGTAGTTTGATTGGGATAAGTCGGGTCGGCGTCACCCAAATTCTGTTCCCGTTTGATTGACAGTGTCAGCTTCTCAAATGGTTTCCAATCCGCGCCCAAAGTGAAGAGATGCGAGCTGATCTCAATTTGATTTGCCCCACTGAGCTGTCTGAAGTCATATCCGGCAGTCACCTTCAAACGCTCACTAAGCTGCTCAGTCCAGCCGACGGAGGCTGTGACCCGTTGGTTGTCGACCGTGTCAGTCTTGTTTCTTTCCTGGCCCAGGCCAAAACGAAGGGTGGAGGAAGGACGGGGCTTCAGATCGATTGTGGCTACTGCCCGTCGTGATCCTGGCGCCACCGTTGCGCCGAAAGGATTGAGGAAGCCGGCGTCCGCCAGGGTCAGGCTGGCTCTCAGAGTGCCTTCATAAAATGGCAGGGGCTGGTTTAGTTCGGCGCGAAACGACTGACCATTGTGATCCCCATCGGCTTGATCGCTGCCTAAGAGATTTCCAGCCACCGCTACGCGCCCACGGCTAATCCCCCACTCCAGTAGTAGCGTGCCTCCGAGCGGCAGTTTCTTTTCGAGCTCAAGACCGCCCAGATAGAACGGACCTGCCTCAGGCTGCCGTTGATTGACGAATGAAGCGCCGAGGCGCAGCCCAAGCTTATTGAAATGTTTGCTGGCGCGACCGGTATAGACTGCCGACGCTAAACCGTGGGCGCTGTACTCGTAAGTGACGACAACCTGCAAGAGGTTGAGTTGAAAATCGAAGGTGGAGATGGGGCGCAGCAAGAAGATCACGCCGGTATTAACATCCAGGTTGTAATCAATGGAGCGGCTGAGGGGTTCTCGCGAAATAATGATTTCGGGGTTGCGGCGGTCACGTACTTCAAGCACGACAGTTTCGGACCCCGGCAGAATCAGCCTCTGCGACAATTGCAGGAAGCCAAAGCTGCTGCCAGGAAAAACATCGCGAGCAAACGCGGTGTCCGGTCGCGCGCCTGTCACGGTCAGGCTATCTCCTTGTGCATTCTCGAGGTGAAGCTTGACGCCGGTGAGATTGCGCGAGTATCCGGTGAGCATGCGCGCAGTGTTGGCACGCGTGGCCGCTGGACCGTTGACATTGGTCGCATCCTGATCCGGATTGAAATCTCCAAACATCAGAAACGAAGCTCCCCGATCCAATCTGGCATAGAGTTTGGAATTCGAACGCGCCTCTTCAAACCGCGTCGAAGAGTCGCCGAAGATCGGGTAAGCACGATCGCGGGGGTCGAGTTCGTAGAGTCGATCTTGTCCAGCGGTACGGTGAAAAGGCCGGTGGCTGTCATAGGCCAGCGTAAGTAGGTTGTCGCCGAAGATGTTGCCGCGAAAAAAGAAACTGACCCGGCTCGACATGTTTCCCTTTACGCCTTGCCATTCCCGGTCTGGGGCGGCCCGCCCAAAAGTTGCTTCGGCCATACCGACCAGAATCGCGGAGCGCATTTCCGGCAGGAAGCGCACCTGCGCCCGTGCTTCGATTTCTCCCGCCTGCGCCAACAGCTGGGCATTCCCTGGAGCGTTGCCCGCTACCAGATAGGCCCTTGCCTGGCCGCCGCTGAGTGCAAGCCTCTGCTGCCGCTTCGCCAGATCGATCTGTTCATCTCGTGTTCCAGGCGCCGCTTCAACGTGCAGGTCAGAACCGGAGAGGCCGGCCCTAATGGACGACGGTACAACCGGCAGGTTGGCCGCGATCGTGCAAGGACTCGTGAGGCGTGTATCACCGCAAGCTTCTGATAGAAGCGAACCGGATGAAACCTCGAGCAGCACTTGATCGTCAGCCGCCGGGTGGTTCCATTGATCAAAGGCCCGCACGGAAACCAGGGTCGACTCACGTCCGTCGGCCGTTAGTCCCTTCTTCTCAGTTAGAATTTCCAGCCGTTTAACCGGTCCACGTCCATAGACGGTTGACTCAACCGAGCTTCCCGGTTTGCCTTCAGGGCTGATAGCGGTGACCCTGATCAGGTTTGAGCCTGGGCTGACGCTGATGCCGATGAAGGTGTAGGTCGAAACCTTGTTCTGATGATCTACGCGGCGTTCGCCGACCAGGGATTCGCTCAGTTTCTTGCCATTCACTTCCGCGACTATGGTCCACCCTTCAGCAACGGTTGCTTCCAGCCTCATCGCTGCAGACAAGATCACTTGATTGGTCGCTGGTGAATCAATGCGCGCTGCCCCCGGGGCGATAGGGACCACGTCGTCTGTGGCCTGTAATTCGTAAGTTCCAGCGACGAGCGGCGTGGATGGTAAGGATGAAGGCGGAAGGATGGAAGATGAAACAGAAGGCTCCAATTGATCCTTGGTTGCGCTACCGACCGCTTGCTCATCCTTCATCCTGCCGCTTTCATCTTTTGTCTCCGTCGGCCGCAATGCAAAATTCTGTCTGAGCAGCGCTCCACCACCCAGCGGCGTGCGCAGTAGTTTTGTCCAGCTGTGGGCGGCGCCTCCGCCATCGTCAACTAACTTGTATCCACGAACAACGCTGATCGGATCGAGTGAGATGGTTACTGACCCTTCGTTAACGAGCGGAAAGTTGTACATCCCCTGGCTGTCCGTGGTTACTGAATCTCCGTTACTTAAATACAGTCTGGCATTGCTAAGCGGACGATCGCTCGGGTCAAATTCGCCATTGTCATTTACATCTGCAAACACCCGGCCGATGATGGCGCGCTGCATGCCAAAGATCCCGCGACCTACAACCACTCCGGCACGCGCCGTTGCCGTCGTGACTCTTTGAGTTGACGACGTCACACCGTCCGCGTTGACGGAATTGAACTGTTCCCCGATAGCGGCATTGGCGCCAATGCGAACGCGATAAGTTAAGGTGACGGTTTCACCTGGTCCCAGTTGGTCCAGCCGGAACAGCATTTCGTTGCCGGCAATCTCAGGCTCGACCAGGCGCGTTCCTACTGCTTTTGCCATTCCTGCCGTTCCCGGCACATAGTGAAACGAAGCTGGTAAGCGGTCGCGCATCACGACTTCGCCAATCGTCGAGATTAATGCGTTGTGCGCGACGATGCGGTATGAAACTGTGTCACCGATGTCAGCCCGTTGTTTGTCGGCGGTCTTGGTAATTTCAAAATTTGCGGTCTCAAACAGAGGAACATTTAGCACCAGAAACGCTAAGTCCTCGATTTGCACTGCATCGCGAGTCAGACTAAAGCTACCGCCTTCAGCTATCGGCTGATCATCTATCGCTTGCACGGTCAGATCGTAGAGATCGAGTGAGCCTGGTCTAATCGTCGCTTTCAAGAGGCGTCGGTGGAAACCTGGAGCCACGACACTGATGAAGTAGGTTGCGGGTTGCGCCAGGCTTCCTACCTGAGAAGCAGAGAGCGCGAAATTGAAGTTGCCATCAGCGCCGGTGGTAAAGGGATTGGCATTCGTGAGGTTAGGCGCGATCCCCGAATTTGCCGCCAGGGGAATCGGGTTGTCACCCACCTCGTCGGTTGAGACAACTACCCTGGCGCCGCCAACCTTGACTGCGCCGCTGCTAGCGGCGGCATAGACAATACCGATGGCATCACTGATGACGACGGCATCGGAAGTGGGGCGAGCGGTGTGAAGGTTATCGGCGCTGATCAAGGCGTTGTTAACCGTGCCTGTGCCACTGATCGCATTACCCGATAACCGTGCGCGAAAGCGAATATCTACAGTTTGACCGGGCGCCACTTCTGTTAGGCGCACTTCTAAACGTCCATTCACGACCTGGATAGCGGCTGAGTCAATTGCCTTCAGCACGTTCGAGCCGGTGCCGTTCGCAGGAACCGGAGCGTTAGTGTTCACCACCAGCGAGTCTGGAATGTATTCAAGATTCGGCGGCAACTGATCGACTATTAGTACGTTACGCCCAGCAGCGTCGCCGGAATTAGTGAAACTGATGCTGTACGTTAGTATCTGGCCCGGCGTTGCGGGAACGCGCTCCTGACCATTAACCAGCATCAGCGGTCGCTGTTGCGGATTGCCAGGCGATGAGAATATCGGGCCGGTGCCGATTAGGGAGATGATCGTTCCCTCATCTTCGGCATCTGTGCCACTGCCACCCTGACCCGTGACAATGGCCGCAAGGTGCATTGTCATGAGACTTCCCGTGGCGGTGTCGTTGGTGTCGGCGACTACCAACACACCAAGGCAGCGCTCAGAATAAAAGGACGGGCTAACCGTAGTGCCGACGATGACGGGCGGGTCGCCCGCGCTTACGATTCCGTTGTCGTCGAGATCAAAATAGAAAGCAACCAGCGCAGCCGGCGCGCTAACATCCGCGCTCTTAAGCATGAACCTCTCAGTGATGTTTCCGGTATTGCAAACACGAAAGACTTTGGTGATGCGTTCCTGGGGCGTGTGGGTTGTGGAGGCGGCGGTGTCGTCAGGGGTGACTGCCAGACCAGACACTGCACCAACGGTGAGAGTCACCGTTTCAGAGATGGTGTGGATAAGCTCGCCGGCTTCGTTTAGGTAGGTTGCTTCGGCGTGAACCGAGATGATCGAGCCCGCGGGAGTGCTGCTGTCCGGACCCTGAGCCTGGACCACGATGGTGAGTGCGCAAACCACTGCGGTTAGCAGTGTCACCAACATTGCTGTTGCCGTTCTTCGAATCCGCATCAATTACACTTGGCTTTCAACATCTGCCGCACGCTTTGCAGAGGTCAAACCCTGGAGGCAGGGCGGTCGGTAGCCTGGGGAGAAGAGGGAGGTTGAAAGACCTCGGCCGCTGACACAGATTTCGCTTGTTAATCTGTGTCAGCGGCTTTAGGTCTGGCCGCGTATATCACGTGGCACTGGATCCACTAAGACCTACCGAATACGGACGGTAAAGCCGATGGTGGCCGCGGCATCGGCAGGAGCCATTGCCGTCGTCTTGGTGAACCTCACGCGTTTGACGTTGCGGTCATAGCCCGCTGGTGCACTGCCCCCGCCACTAACTGGTGTATAGGTCCAGTCAGTTCCAGTGGTTGCACTGGAATAGGTGAAGGTGCCGGCGGACACGGTGCTGGCTGCTGAGTCAAAG